>JAABUQ010010057.1_pt1 | contig 12532 bp, 16 predicted proteins | sample 5560001 | NCBI WGS metagenome assembly JAABUQ01 (sample SAMN10711888, study PRJNA513371) | rock metagenome | isolation source: Antarctica rocks | place: Antarctica: Victoria Land, Finger Mt nord | collected 2015-12-18 | reverse complement strand
TGACGCGGGCATAGCCAATGCGCCGGATTTGCGATCCTGTTTCGGTCATATCTTTCGGAAACTGTAAGTCACTGAATTAACGAGGTCAAGCAGAAGTTCCGAAAGTCTTAAATTCCGGACTATCGGAGTTTGGTGGGGAGTGGAACGTCTGCTGTTCGGCGAGCATCAGCTCAAGCGGACATTGCTTAAAGCTCTCAAGGCTGGCAGTTTGAATTCGGTTTTGGTCGCTTCGGGGTTATGACCCGTTGAAGAGCAAGCTTTGCGATACTGGGATGACCTTTGGGTCTGATAGTCTCTGAATGCGCACGGCACGGAACCGCCTTATAGGATGTCTATCCCGCCTCGTGCGCCTTCCGCACCCAACCCAGCACCGCCTCATGCGTGGCCAGGATCCGCCGCAGCGTGGGCTTGCCCTTGTCGCTCGCCTCGGCGATGCCCTCGTGCATCTCCTCGATTCCCACCGTCATCTGCCCGGCCAAGCCGGATAGCCGCTCCTGCAGCTGCTCGTTGTCGTTCTTGAGTTCGGCCGTCCAGATCGCCACGACGCGAGAGAGTTCGATGGCGGCACGGTCGGGGTGGGACGCCCGCCTGCAGGAGCTTGATGAGCGGGGCCAAATCGGCAGCAGGGGAGCGGGACATGCGTCGAGGGTAGGAAGGCAGAGCGTGGGTGGTTAGAGAGCGAGGGGCTGCTTTGGGTCGGAAGCGGCCCTTACCGCTTGTATCACTCTGTCAAACGACCGTTTGACAGAGTGATACAAGCAGTAAAAAGTTTGATTTTAGACGCGTCTAGGAAATCTCGGCTATGCCGCTCGTAGCGTGACAGGATTATACTATGCGCATACTCCTGGTTGAGGACGAGCAAGAAATGTCGCGCCTCATCGCGCGAAGTGTCGGCGCGACCGGTTTTATGGTGGACTGCGTGGCCTCGATCGCGGAGGCCGAGGCAGCACTTGTGATTGGAAATCATGTCCTCGTGCTGCTGGACCGGCGGCTGCCCGACGGCGACGGCCTCTCGCTGCTACGCTCGGTGCGAGCGAAACGGCCTGGCATCCCTGTCATCGTGCTGACGGCACTCGACGACGTCCGAGACAAGGTACGAGGACTGGACGCCGGAGCTGACGACTACCTTGCCAAGCCGTTCGATGCGGAGGAGTTGCTTGCGCGCATCCGGGCTGCCCTGCGCCGGCCCGGTGGTGAACCGCCCCCGGTGATCCGCTGCGGCGACCTGCGCTTCGATCCGGCCTCGCGCGAGGTCGCCGTGGCCGGACGCCTCCTGGTGCTCGGGCGCCGCGAGCTCGCGCTGCTCGAGGCCCTGATCCGCAGGACCGGCCGCGTTGTCCAGCGCGCCACGCTCCTTGATGAGGTTTACGGATTCGACGACGAGATCCAGTCCAACGCGCTCGACGCCCATGTGTCCCGGCTGCGCGCGCGCCTTGGCGCGGCGCGGGTCACCATCCATCCCGTGCGCGGGATAGGATACATGCTCGACGAGGCCTGACCCGGGAGGCGCGTCATGCGCCAGCATTCGCTGATCCGCCGTCTGCTGCTCCAGCTCATCGCAGCCCAGGTGGGGTTGATCGTGGTCGCCCTGGCGGTATTTCCATTCGTGTCGCCCTACGTCAATTACGCCGACATTGCCGACCGAACGGTACGGGAGCTGCTGGCCGCTTCTCTGCGCCGCTCGGCAAACGGCGGGCTGATCCTCGATCCCAGTCCGGCCTTGCGGCACTACGCGGCTCGCCGGCCCACGCTGGCCTATGCGGCCGAGACGCGCGCCGGACTGCAGACGCTGGAGGGGTCGGCGCCGGAACTCGCGGCAGTTCTGCAGCGCCTGGGTCTGCTTGTTCCCCATGACAGCGACACCCTGGAGACCGACCGGCCCGGGGTACCCAGGGATGCGATCATCGTCACGGGCCATCTCACACCGTTCGGCAGCGTCATCATCGCCACCGCCGGCAACGTGTTCGGCCACGAGGACCTGATCGACCTTATTGATGATTTCATGCCGGCGCTGCTGCCGATCTTCGCACCGCTGGTGTTCGGCACCCTGGTGGTCGTGCCCCTGGTCGTCCGCCGCTCCATGCGGCCCTTGCGCCTGGCGGCAGAGGGAGCGCGGCAGATCAGCGTGCGATCGCTTGATCGGCGCCTGCCCGAAGCCGGGATGCCGGTCGAGTTGATGCCCCTGGTGGCGGCAGTGAACGACGCGCTGGACCGACTGCACGACCAGGTCGGGCGGCAACGGCTGTTCCTCGCCAATGCTGCGCACGAACTTCGAACCCCGGTCGCCATCCTGCAGGCCCGTGTCGATGAGCTCCCGCATGAGAACGCGATTTGGGGCGATCTGCGGCGCGACGTGCACCGCATCCGTCTTCTGGTTGAGCAGATGTTGCTGTCGGCACGGCTCGGCGAACACGGCATGGCGGCGGACGAGCCCATCGAGCTGGTGGGCCACGTGCGCACGGTGGCCGCCGCCTGCGCGCCGCTTGCGATCCGCGGCGGACACGCGATCGAGTTCGAGGCATCCGTGGCGGTTGTGAGGATCCTGGGCAACGCGCGCGCGATCGAGGGCGCGGTGACGAACCTGATCGACAACGCCCTGCGCGCGGCACCTGCGGGCGGGCTCGTGACAGTGGCCGTGCACGCCGGCGCTGTCATCGAGGTTCGCGATCACGGTCCCGGGATCACGCCGGCCGACCGGGCCCACGTGTTCGAGCCGTTCTGGCGCAAGGACGAGCGTGGGCCTGGCACGGGCCTGGGCCTGGCGATCGTGCACGAGGTCGCGCAGCTCCACGGCGGCGCGGCGTCGGTGAACGAGACGCCCGGCGGTGGCGCCACGTTCCGGCTGCATCTGCCGGCTGTCTCCGGCATCTCCCGCGACGTCGCCGCGTCACGTCATGCCCGCGTAATGTAGGGCTGGCAGGGTACAGTCGTGTGTCCGGAGGCGGCCCATCGGTCGGACTCTCCAGGATGCCGCGGCAATGCTGCCATGCGCGTTTCATCAGGAGGCTTTGATAAAATCTTGCAAAAGAAATTCTGGCGACCGAAGTCATCTTCGAAAGAGAAAGGTATATCAAGTAGGTTGCTTCTTACTTGGATTTTCGTTCTTACTTTAGTATCAACTTCCAGTCAGGCGATGGCAGGTGACGTGGACAACGGCCAGAAGGTGTTCAAATCGCAATGCACCGTCTGTCATTCCAACCAGCAGGGCAAGAATATCATAGGGCCGAGCCTGTATGGCGTCGTCGGCCGCAAGGCGGGGCAGATCCCGGGCTTTCACTACTCCGAAGCGAACAGGTCGTCCGGCCTGACCTGGGACGCCGCCACGCTCGACCGCTATCTGACGAGCCCGCGAGGCGTCGTTCCCGGGACCCTGATGACCTACCCGGGCCTGAAAGATGACGCGAAGCGTGCCGATCTCATCTCCTACCTCGCAACCCTGAAGTGATCGCCAGCTCTCGTTCCATGAAACAGGCTCTCGCCTTGGGGGTTTCCGGTCTGGCCCTTGCCGCGGTTGCGGGGCTGCCTCGCACGGCAAGCGCCTTGCCAAGCTTCGCCGCCCAGACAGGCCAGCCCTGCACCTCGTGCCACGTCGGGGGGTTCGGACCGCAGCTCACCCCGTTCGGCCGCAACTTCAAGCTCGGCGGCTACCTCCTAGAGGGTGGAGACGGCCCTCTCGCCCACATCCCAGTTGCAGGGTACGTGGAGACGGGGTTCGAGCACACCCTGGCCAGACAGCCCGGCGGCCCCGCACCCGGCTTCGCCACCAACAACAATGTCGCGATCGACCAGGTCAGCCTCTTTCTGGCAGGGCGGCTCACCGACCATCTCGGCGCCTTCGTTCAGGGGACGTATGCTGAGGCCCAGCGCGGCTTCAGGCTCGACAACACCGATGTCCGTCTGACGAACAGCTTCGAAGCCTTCGGCAACGACCTGGTCGCAGGGCTGGACCTCAACAACAGCCCGACCGTGGAGGACGCCTACAACTCCACCTACGCCTGGGGCTATCCCTACATCACGTCGACCCTGGTTCCGAGGCCCGCTGCGGGGCCGATCCTGGCCGGCGCCTTGTCCGGCAACAGCTACGGGCTGCTCGCCTATGCCTGGTATGACCGGCGTATCCTGTTTGAGGCAGGCGGCTACGACACCTATGGGCCGACCCTTCTGAACATAACGGGTAGTGCCTACGGCCCCGGCAGTGCACGCTCCCTCGCTCCTTATTCCAGGGTGGCCTACGAATGGAACTGGAACGGCCAGGAAGCCCATATTGGGGCTGCGGTGCTGCAAGGCACGTTCAACCCGTCAGTCGCACCGCGGATTGCAACCGGGGCATTCGGGCACGACGCCTATCTCGATTACGCCGTTGATGCCGACTACATGTTCCTGGGCGACCAATCGAACATCTACACGGCCAACGCGATCCTCACCCACGAGGACCGCAACCTGCGCGGTGGCGTTAGCCTCGGTACCGCAGCCAAGGCGCGGCAGGGCCTCAATCAGGTCCAGGCTAACGTGTCTTATTTCTACCACCAGACCTATGGTCTGACCGTGGGCGTCTCGACGGTCTGGGGGGGCACGGATTCCACCCTATACTCGCCGGCTCCGATCGTCGGCAGCGCCAACGGCAAGCCGAACAGCAACGCCGTCATCGTGGAAGCGGACTATATCCCGTTTGGCAAGGATGGGTCATGGGGCTACCCGCTCGCCAACCTCAAGCTGGGGGTGCAGTTCACTGCCTACACCGAGTTCAACGGCGGCACGAAGAACTACGACGGGTTCGGTCGCAATGCCTCAGGCAATGACTCGCTCTACGTGTTTAGCTGGCTGGCTTTCTGACGCGATGATGAGGGCACAGCGTCGGTTATCACGTAGACAACATTAGACCAGAACGAATGTGGACACCATTGCCTCCGTCCGGCCGTCCCGCAACTGTCCGCTCTGTGGACGGCTCCGGCACCTGACGTTGTAGGGCTGTCTTTCCGTCGTTTGACAGGGTGATATATTCAGCCAGATGGAGAGACACATCACAGGTGATGTGATACTCTGCCTTCCGTGAGGCTGGTGATGGACACGGACACGATCGTCGCGGCGATGCGAAGCCCTGCCGGCGCCTCCGCCGCCCTGTTGAGGGCTGCGCGGGGCGGCCGCGTCATGCTGGCGGCCACGGTACCGTTGTGCCTCGAATACGAGGACGTGTGCAGCCGGCCCGAGCATGTGGCAGCGGCCGAGTTCAGCCCCGGCGACCTTGCCGTGTTCCTCGATGCGGTGGTGGACCTGGTGGAACCGGCGGAGGTCTGGTTTCTCTGGCGTCCGCAGTTACGCGACCCAGGCGACGAACTGGTGCTGGAAGCCGCGGTGAACGGGCGCGCCGCGGCGATCGTCACCTTCAACCGGCGCCACTTCCAGGCGGCGGCCGGACGCTTCGGCCTGGACATTCTGCTACCCGCAGAAGCGATCCGGAGAGTGGCATGACCACCAGAACCTCGACCTACCCGCTCCGCCTGCCTGTCTCGATCAAGAGCGAGGCGGAAAGGCTGGCGGCCTCCGAAGGCACCAGCCTCAACCAGTTCGTGGCGACCGCGGTGGCCGAGAAGGTGGCCGCCCTGCGCACGGCCAGCTACTTCGCCGAGCGTCGTAGGCGTGCCGATTGGGAGGCGTTCGACCGGTTGATGCACCGCCGAGGCGGCGAGCCGCCCCGTTCGGGGGACGAGCTGCCGGAGGGCTGACAGCTTCCATGAACCGCTTCGTCAGCTACCTGCGCGTCTCCACGGACGGCCAAGGACGCTCCGGCCTCGGCCTGGAGGCGCAGCGCCAGGCGGTGGGCGCCCACGTCGCCCAAGCTGGCGGCGTACTGGTGGCGGAGTTCCAGGAGGTGGAGAGCGGCAAGCGCGCCGATCGCCCGCAGCTCGCCGCCGCCCTGGCCGCCTGCCGCACCCGCCGCGCCGTGCTGGTGATCGCCAAGCTTGACCGGCTGGCCCGCAACGCTCGCTTCCTGCTCTCCGTGGTGGAGGGCAGCGGCGAGGCCGGCGTGGTGTTCTGCGACCTGCCCACCGTGCCGGCCGGGCCGGTCGGCAGGTTCCTGGTTACCCAGATGGCCGCGGTGGCCGAGCTGGAGGCAGGGCTGATCAGCCAGCGCACGCGCGCCGCCCTGGCGGTAGTCAAGGCGCGCGGCGTGAAGTTGGGCAACCCCCGCCTGGTGCCGGCCACGCCGGCCATGGCGGCGGTGGCGCGGCAGGCGCGCAGCCGCCAGGTGGCGGAGCGGACGGCCGACGTGCTGGCCGTGCTGCGCCAGGTGCAGGACGAGGGCGCAGGCAGCCTGCGCACCCTCGCGGCCGGGCTCCAGGCTCACGGCGTACTTACCCCGGCCGGCAAGGCGCACTGGTCGGCAAGCCAGGTCAGGCGGGTGCTGGTCCGGACTGGAGCGCGGCCGTGATGGACTGTGCGTCTGAGCGGTACAGTATACTGTCATAAGGAATATCTAAGGATCTACCAAGCCAGCCATTTCACAACCCGTCCTCTCAGCCCTGGCACCTTCTGGAACCGGTCAGCTTCCGCCCTTGCTTGCGCTGCTATGGCCTCGGCCGCCTCCTGCTTCCGCTCCGCGCCTTCTGCCCGCACGATTGCAGCCGCCTCTCGTGCCCTTGCCAGGGTCGCTTCGTCTTCCGCGGTCTCCGCTCGCTTTGCTTCCACCCTGGCCGCCTCTGTCCCCGCCAAGGCTCTCTGCTGGGTCAGCCGCTCGGCTTCCTGGGCTGCGGCCAGCTCCTTCCTGACTGCCTCGATCTCGGCAGCTAGGTCCTGTGCCCCGGCATCCGCAAAGGATGCTGCCTCCCCTGGATCGTTGGCTCCGCTGGCCTGCCGCAGCGCCTGCCGTGGCTCTAGCGGGTCCTGCTCGCGGGTCATCAATCCTACGGCCTGCTTCAGCAGCGCGTGCGAAGTCTCCGGCGCGAGTAGCTGCACGGGATGGATGCCACGTGCAGCCAGCGCAGCCCGATAGCGAGCGGCTCTGGCTTTGTTGCCCTCGGCGCTGTTCTTAGCCATGACATGACACTCCAAGCCATGCCTTGTAATGGTAAAAGCCATGTTATGTCATGGCTCTTGCGTCCGTCCCTACCATGACAAGACATGGCTCCTGTCGTGTCATGTCATGGCAGGAGCTGCCCGCTGTAGAACCGTTCATCTCTGGCGAAATCGTGCTCCTGGATGGTGCGGACGGGAGCGGTGGGGATGGCCCGCGCGACCTAGTTGGGCTCAGAATACACCCCATTCCCTCGGGCAGCCGTCGAATGACGTGCAGTTCGCGGTGGCGCTGGCGAAAGTAGAGGGCTCGGCCGAGCTGGTGCGCGTGGGGGTGGATGGGCGGGGTGAGGTGCGGTTCAGCACGCGCGAGATGCTGGCAACTGAGCGGCGGCTGAAGCAGGCGGCGATCATCTTGTCCGGACGCGCGGATCATGCGGTGCCGGCGCTGGACGTGGGTCTTGCGGTGGCGGGTGCGGTGATGCTGGGGGCGGAGCAAACGGCGGCGCTGCGTCACGTGCTGGAGGCGCCAGACGTCGCGGTGGTGGTGGGCTACGTGGGGACGGGCAAGAGCACGATGCTGGGCCAGGCGCGGGCGGCCTGGGAGGCAGCGGGCTACCGGGTGCGCGGGGCGATGCTATCGGGGATCGCGGCGGGATTTGAGCAAACCGTGACGTGACCCCGTGTTCGGCTGCGGCAGTACCGGGGAGGTGTGTGCCGCAGCCGAACGACCAACGCGTGCTCGACGACATAGAAGCGCCTGCCCAGCGGTTGGCCAGGGCAAGCGGTATCCCGCCACATGGGGATGAGCAACCGCCGGCCGCGAGGCCACTAAGCGCATCGTACAGATGCAATGGTGTATGCACCCAACCTGGCTTGATTTACTGGCCTCCGACTGGCTCCTGAATGGCTTGTGACCGGCTCCGGAGTGACCTCTGACTGGTCTCCGACTGGCCCGTAAATGCCTCCTGGCCGATCTCCAGCTTCAGCCGGCCTCAGTTTCTTGCCCCTGGCTCGACAAGGCGACGCTCTGTTCGCGTCCGGTCCCGCCAAGCTCCCTTCATGGCAGATGAAGCACTCGCGCGGGTCGTCAGGGGAATGCGGTCACGCCCCCATGGGAACTGCACCGACCTCTACCGTTGGCTCCGCGCCCGCCACGACACGCTGTCGGTCGAGCTGGAGGCCAACAGGCCGTCCTGGGTCACCGTCGCGCGCGACATCAGCGTCCATGGCATCACCGGCCGATTTGGCGCCCCGCTCACCAACCGAACGGTCCGGCGTGTCTGGGCAACAGTCTGCCGTGACGTAGCCGCTGAGAAGTCCGCCGCGGACCTGGCGTGGCGGACTGGCAGCCGACCTGCGCCGACGGTTCGGCGCCTCAAAACATCGGCCGAGTGGCGTCCGTCAGGCTTCGCACAATCGAATGCGCCATCCCCGGCAGGGGGTGAGCATCAGGGCAGCCGATTGGCTGGCCTGCCCGCCGTGCCGCTCCAGCAGCAGCCGGCGTCGCCTCTGACAGCAGAGGCTTCCCAGGACAGCAGCCGACCTGAACCTGGTTCCATCGAGGCTGCGATCGAGAAGTCGAACCTTCGTAGCGGCCTGACCGCAAACGGCGATCCCATTTATTGAGGACCACGATGAACGCCATCCCTCCGATCCCTGAAGACCACCAGCCCACACCCGAGCCGCAGGCAAGCCAGACACGCGACCCGGTCATTGCGTCACGGCTTGGTCGTGGTCGCCTGGGTGGCAGCACGATCTGCGACCTGCTCATCCAGCGAGGCCGCAGGGAGAACCGGCCGGTTCTCGTCGCCGATGGCGACCGCCTCAACCCCACCCTGTCCGCGCTCTACCCGCCGGGCACGTCGGGAGCGGCAAGCCAGCCGAAATCCGACGACCTGTCCCATGTGAAGGAGTGGATCAACGAACGGGTCGACCAGGTGGCCATGACACGGACATCGATGGTCCTGGACATCGGCGGCGGCAATCAGGCACTGGCCGACAACGGGCATGATCTGCCCATGGCGACGTTCTGCGAGGAAGCCGGCATCAGGCTCCTACCGATGTACTTCTGCGGCCCGGAGAAGGACGACTTCGACCACGTTGTCGCCATCCACAAGGCGAGGTATTTCCGCTCGCCGCAGTCGATCCTGTTCCTGAACGAGAGCCTGATGCGTGTCGGGCAGACGGCTGCGGAAGCCTTCGCAGCCCTCTTCGGCCGGTCCGAGCTGAAGGAGATGGCGGCAGGCGGGACGAAGATCATCTACATACCACGCCTGCCGTGCCTGGCTGCGATGCGCGAGGAGGGGCTCAGCTTCTACGATGCTGCCGCCAACAAGCCAGGTAGAGGCGGGATGCCGATGTCCCCCACCCGGCAGTTCATGGTGAAGACCTGGCTGAAGCGCCTCGAGCAGGACTTCATCGAAACCGGCGTGGCGGAGTGGCTGCCATGACCGTCGCTTCGGACGCCATTCGCAGCCTCTCTCTCGAACTGTACGAGGCGGCGAGGAAGGAAGGCATCGTCGCCGGTGACCCGTTATGGGTGTGGGTCAAGTCGCAGGTGATCGCGATAAACGGCATGGCGGATTTGACGGATGAGCAGCACGTCCGCTTGGGCGCGGTGCTCATCGATGCCAAGGAGTTCGCGAGCAACCAGGCCGTCGCGCTTCAGGCCACACTGAAGCTGGCGGAGGAGCACAACAAGAGGACGCAGATGGCGTCCCAGCATATGCAGATCCAGCAAGAGACGCTGGTGAACCGGACGATCTCCGACCTGACGGAGCAGGTGTCGTCCAAGCTGAGCGGGGCGCTGATGCTCCGGCAAAGGCGGTATGACCTGGTGCACTTCTGGGGTTCGGTCGGGTTGGTGACGAGCCTGGCACTCGCCCTGTTCTTCGGAGGCTTCGGATTGCATGCCTACGAGTGGCGCAATGACATCGGTGCGTTGCAGCGCTGCATGAGGACGGCCCTGCCCAACTCCGCGGGCACTTGGTACTGCGAGATGCGGTCCGTCCAAGGCTGGTGAGGAGAGGGAAAGCCGGTTCCAGGTAAATCGACCGGCACCAGTGACCGGGTGTGACCACGCCCACCCTGGAGACACACCTTATAGTGTGTCTCCAGGACACCCTCACAAACGCCCGTAGAAGCTCGTAGAGGGCAGGAGGGGGAAGAAATGACCGGGAGGAGCCACACATGAGCGAAGCGGCGCAGAGGCGCGTCCTGAGGGCCGTCAGGGCGGTGGTGATCGTCGGGGCGCTGCTTGGGTCCGCCGTTATCCGATGGCGGTGGGCGGTTCACAACTTGGCTCAAGCCCGTCCATCCTTGGAGCAGGGGACGCAGTAGCCCTAGAGGATTCGCGATTGAACCGCACTGGTGGTCGGCCCGAGTCTCAGGCGGTGCCACCCACTCCCTCCCGTCAAGCCGCTTCCTTTCTTCCGCCTGTCCAGCTTGCTTCGTGGGTCGGTTTTCGGGCTCGGAATTGTGGTTTTCCACCGAATGAAAGGGGACCTATAGGGGAAAGAGATTCTTACTCTTTCTTAGGGCTCACTCGAATCGCGCGAAAATCCGGGAGAAAGTGCTTGTTTTAGGTGTCAGATTCCGACATCAATTAGTGTCGGAATCCGACACCTAAAAACAGGTTACCCACAGGAGGCCCAATGGCTCAGGTTGTGCGCCTGGCGACACAGCGGCAGCAGACCGAGCGCGAGGCTTCGGCCGCTGTCGCGGAGCAGCTTTCCCTTCTGTCGCCTGAGACTCTTGACCGGTTGCCGATGCAGGCCCGCATTGCGATCTCTCGGGCCACCCACGCGCTGCAACGCCATGCGCGCCCCGACACCGAGGAGGGGCTTTGGCCTGGAGGCTTCACCATGTTGAGCCGCGCACAAACGGCCGCCATCTGGGACGCTATCCGGGCGCTTCCTCCCGATGACCGGCCCAACCATGTCCGCCATGCCTTCGACCTGGTGCTGCTCAACCTGCAACAGGACACGGGCGAGGTCATGCTGACCCGCGACCAGCTCGCCGAGCGTGTCGGCTGCGCACGCGAGAACATGAGCCGCATCATGGGCACCCTGGAGCGCATGGGTGTCATCCGCCGCGAGCGTCGCCGGGTGGAGGGGATGCAGGGGCGCGGGGTGGCAGTCTACTTCGTCAACCCGCACGTCGCCTGGAACGGCAGCCTGGACATCCGCAAGGCCGAGGCTGCCGAGGTCACGCCGCCCATGCTGCGGTTGATGCAGGGAGGCGCTGGCACATGAGCGGGCAGGCCAGCGTGCCTGTCGAGGGCGACGAGGCCGAGCGCCTCGCCCATGAGGTCGCGGTTGCCGAGGCCCGTGCCGATCCGCGGCCTGACATCGCGCACGAGGAGGTACGGGCGGAGATGCTGCGCGACCTGGAGGAGCTGCGGCAGCGCTTGGAAGCTCTGCCGGCGGCATGAGGGTGGCTTGGCGGGCGGCGGCCCACGACGATCTTAGGTCAGGGCGGACGCCACGTGTTCTCTGCCGGCCATCACGCGCACACGCTCGATTTTGGCGATATCGCCTACCGTGTCCTGCTGTGCGTGCCACAGGTCATAAGCCTGCTGCTTGCCAAGCCACATCTTCGGCGATCCACCGACGAGTGCGGTCAAGCGCAGCGCCATGGTGGCGGTCACGCTATACCGCTTGCTGATGATGCCGTGCAGCGTCTGGCGCGAGATGCCGAGGCGTTCGGCGAATGCGGTGACGGTCAGCCCGGTTGCAGGGATCACCTCCTCGCCGAGCAGCTCGCCCGGGTGCGGCGGCTCGAAGGCCGGGATGCGGCGCTTGACCGGAATGCCTTCCGGCACGCTGTCGCCCTTAATGGTATTGCTCAAGATCAACTCTGACGGCATCTGCGGCCTCCCACTGGAATGTAATGCACCATGGCCCGTTGACATGAACCGTGTAGGTTCCCGCGCGATCTCCTTTGAGACCGTGAAAGTCATAACCGGCGATATCCATGTCATCCGGCTTGGTTGCTTCGTCGAGGGAGATGAGCCGATCAGCAATTTTGCGGAGCATCCGGGCATCCAGCTTTGCTGACTTCCCTTTTTCCCAAAATGCTGACAAAGCCTTGCTCTTGAACGACGCGATCATGAGGCTGATGTAATGCGTCACGCAACGCATGTCAATTCTGATCTGCTTCTAGACTACTGCGGAGGCGAGGTCGAGCCGCCTTGCGGGTCCGGGTGCATATGTGGATTTTTGATCGCCTCAAGCGGGAACGAAGCTTCTGGCCCCCTCAAGTAATTCCTTCCCCTTCTGCCCTCCTGGGGCCTCTGCAAGCAAGTCCTCGCGCGCCCTATGCTTGCTCTTGACGCGTGCTCCTGCTGGTGACTTTCCCAAAACTTACCGGCAACTTGAAAACCTGCACCAGAATTCATGTTATGCAAAAATTCGGCAGGCGAACCGGCGCTCGGCGGCGGGGGAAAGGCGGCAGCCGCGTCGCGCCACCAGGGCGCACCGCCCGCCACACGCCGACCCCTGTTTGTCCCTCAATTGAC
>JAABUQ010010056.1_pt1 | contig 12532 bp, 9 predicted proteins | sample 5560001 | NCBI WGS metagenome assembly JAABUQ01 (sample SAMN10711888, study PRJNA513371) | rock metagenome | isolation source: Antarctica rocks | place: Antarctica: Victoria Land, Finger Mt nord | collected 2015-12-18 | reverse complement strand
AATTTTTACTCTGACTTGGCTACAAGCTGCTGATTACGGTTTCAAACACTTAAGCTAAATGAATCAGAGCGCTATAAATCACAAAATTGTCAGTTTAGAGAAACTTCATTAAGAACGTTCAAGCATGAAGATTCATCAAGAAAAGCTCCTGGTGGTAGACGACGAAGCTAGCATTCGGCGGATTTTAGAAACCCGGCTGTCTACGATTGGTTATGATGTCGTCACAGCCAGTGATGGCGAAGAAGCCTTAAAAACTTTCCACCAAGCTAGTCCCGACTTGGTAGTTTTGGACGTCATGATGCCTAAGCTGGATGGCTACAACGTCTGTCAAGAATTGCGCCAAAAATCCGACGTACCAATCATCCCAATCATCATGCTGACAGCGCTAGGTGATGTGACTGACCGGTTCACTGGGCTAGAGCTGGGTGCTGATGATTACGTTGTTAAACCTTTTTCTCCTAAGGAGCTGGAAGCCCGAATTCGCTCGCTCCTATGCCGGGTAAAACAACAAAGTGCTTCTGCCATTCCCCGAGCTGGCGTCATCTATGCAGGGGAGCTAACAATCGACACGAATAAACGGCAAGTTTATAAAGGTGAGCAGCAGATTAGGCTGACCAGCATAGAGTTTGGTCTATTAGAGCTGCTAGTGAGCCAATCTGGAGAAGCTTTTTCCCGCTCGGAGATTTTGCAGCAGGTGTGGGGATACACGCCACAGGAACATATAGATAATCGCGTGGTGGATGTACACATTTCGCGGCTGCGAGAGAAGTTGGAAGATGAGATGAATAATCCAGAGCTAATCCTAACGGCGCGAGGCACTGGCTATATGTTTCAACGGCTCGTTGAACCAAGGTCGGCATGAAAGATAAATGCTGGAAACATATCCTTGATAGAAGGTGTTGTAGATATGTTGCCCATCTCTGAGCAGCTCTGACTCAACGCAATTGGCTACCAAATTCACCCGCAACACTTATGCAACATGTCCATTGCTCCAAGCTAACTACAGATGAGGGAACACGGCTTAGAGCTGGTGGGCAAGTATTTTCCAGAGGAGAAAACAGCTTTTATAAACCAGGCGGATTTCATAAACATGAATGTAAACGAGTTTTACCAACAAATAAAGGCATTGCATTCACGCTTCGCTGCAATGCTACAACGCACTAACTCTTCGTCGATATTGACACCAGTGCTACTAACGGCATCTTTTGAGGAACTCCACGTTGTCTTAGAAGACCTGAAGGTAGTCGATGAGGAACTGCACCAGCAGAATTCCTTGGTGTGCCAACAAAAGGAGGAGCTGACAAGGGCTCGTTTGGAGGTGGAAGCGTCATGCCAGCGCTACCAGGAGTTGTTTGAGTTGGCACCGGATGGCTACTTAGTCACCGATGTGTCAGGGACGATCCAGGAAGCAAACCGCGCTGCCGCCAGACTGCTCAACGTTTCGCCGCAGCTGCTGGTAGGCAAACCGTTACTCAACTTTATCGCTGATGAAGAGCGTCATGCCTTTAATACATACCTGACCCAGTTGCACTCCTCTGACGGGTTTAGAGAAATGGAAGTACGCCTGCAACCGCGTAACAACGTATCTTTTGAAGCTGCCCTGACAGTGTTTGCTGTCCGCCAGCGAGAAGGCAAGCCGGTCGACCTGAGCTGGCGGTTGCGTGATGTCACTGAGCGTCAGCAGGCAGAGACGGCACTCCGACAGCAAACAGAGCGGGAGCGACTGGTGGTTGAAATTGCCCAACATATCCGCCAGTCTTTGAACCTTAGGGAAATCCTAAGCACCACGGTGTCTGAAGTACAGCAGTTTCTTCAGGCAGATCGGGTGTTCATTTACCGCGTCGAGTCAGATGGGGGTGGGCTTGTGATCACAGAATCTGTAGGTGACAACTGGAAACATATTTTAGGAAGTAGGCCTAAAGACCCCACCTTTGCACAGACCTATGTTCAACTCTACAAACAAGGTCGGATTCAAGCTACAACGGACATCTATGCCGGGGAGCTAAGCCAATGTTACGTTGATTTTCTGGCTGAGTTTCAAGTTAAAGCCACTTTAGTAGTACCAATCTTACAAGGAGAAGAGTTGTGGGGATTGCTTGTAGCTAACCAGTGTTCGTCACCACGGCAGTGGCAGCAGTTAGAGATTGATCTGCTCAAGCAGTTGGCGACGCAGGTAGGGATTGCCATCCAGCAAGCTGAACTTTATGAGCAAGCACAAACCGAACTCAAGGAGCGCCAGCAGGCAGAAGAAAAAATCTTGGAACAAGCTGCCCTGCTCGATGTCGCAACAGACGCGATTTTCGTTTGCGACCTTGAGAACAAAATCTTACTCTGGAACAAGGGTGCCGAACGGCTGTACGGTTGGATGGCACAACAAGCCAAAGGGAAGAGTGCCAACGAGCTGTTGTACCAGAACACTCCAGTGAAACTCGAAGATGTCCATAAAGCCGTTGCCGAGTGTGGCTCGTGGCAGGGTGAGCTGCATCAAGTCACGAAATCAGGCCAGGACATTATTGTCTCAAGCCGCTGGACACTTGTCCGCGACCAGGAGTCAAGACCAAAATCAATCCTCCTCGTCAATACCGACATCACTGAGAACAAACAACTCGAAGTGCAGTTTCTGCGCGCCCAGCGCCTGGAGAGCCTTGGCACCCTGGCCAGCGGCATCGCCCACGACCTGAACAATGTGCTGGCACCGATGCTGATGTCAGTGCAACTGCTTTTGCTAAAAATCCCAGATCCGCACACTCAGCAACTGTTGAATATACTGGAAACAAACGTAAAACGTGGGGCGGCTTTAGTCAAGCAAGTGCTGTCGTTTGCGCGTGGAGTCGAAGGCGAACGCGTGACGCTGCAAGCCAGGCACCTGATCTTGGAAATTGAGCAGATTGCCAAACAGACATTCCCCAAATCTATCGCAGTTTGTACCGATATTCCAATCGACCTGTGGGCAGTTTCAGGCAATGCCACGCAGCTGCACCAGATACTGATGAACCTAGTAGTCAATGCACGTGATGCTATGCCCGATGGCGGTACCCTCAGTGTCTGTGCCGAAAATCTTTTGATTGATGCCCACTATGCCCGGATGTATCTTGAAGCCGCTGTAGGTAACTACATTGTGATTACTGTGGCCGATACTGGAACTGGCATGACGCCGGAAATATTGGAGAGAGTTTTTGAGCCATTTTTCACAACTAAAGAGTTGGGCCTCGGCACAGGGCTTGGTCTTTCAACCGTGGTTGGCATCATTAGAAGCCATGGTGGTTTTGTAAATGTAAGCAGCCAAGTTGGAACAGGCACACAGTTTCGGGTGTTCTTGCCAGCAGTGGCGGCAACTCAAACACCGCCAGTGGACGATCTGGAATTGCCACAAGGACATGGAGAATTGATTTTAGTTGTGGATGACGAAGCCCCAATTCGAGAGATTACAAAAACTTCGCTGGAAACCTACAACTACAGGGTAAGCACAGCCAGTGATGGGATTGAGGCGGTGGCGGTGTACGCCCAGCAAAAAAATGACATTAGTCTAGTGTTAGTAGATATGATGATGCCATCTATGGACGGTGCAACAACCATCCGCACGTTGCAAAAAATTAATTTCCAGATCAAGATTATTGCCGTTAGCGGACTGGCGCCAAACGATCAAGTAGCTAAAGCTGCAAGCGTTGGCCTCAAAGCATTTTTGTCGAAGCCCTACACGACGCAGGAATTACTAAAAACAATTGATCGGGTTCTGAGTGCACCATAAACAGATGGCTCAACATCGGATAACAGGAGAGCGTCGCGCTGTCTTTTGAGATGAAACGCAATGCTTATAATAGGCTTCTTGCATAAGTCGATAATGAGGTAAAAAGGTAGGTCATTTAAGAAAGCCCACCATGGCTCAGTTATAGCAACGGAAAAATTTTGGTCGTTAAGGGGCAGATTAAAGCAACTGTCCCATTTTCGATAGTTGAGCCCTTCTGTTGAGTAAGCTCAGCTCAACGCTAAATCAACGATTTGCGGTTTAGACTGTCCCCTTTTTGGCTTAATTTGGGACAGTTGCGCGATCAGTAGCGAGCGTAGGACTAGAAAACAGTCAGCCTCTAGAAGCCTTAATTCATAAGCCTTTCAGCCTTAACGATCAAAATTTTTCCGTTACTATAACCAAGCCTACCTGAAAAGGGCTCTGAAAGCCTTATTCTGCCTACACCACAAAATTCGCTAGAACCAGACACGCTCTAGGGTCATATTGAGCCTACTTGAAGTTAACGGGTTGTGAGGTTAGTCAGTCCCAAGATGATGCCAACGCCGATAATGTGACCCAGGGCCATAGAGCCTACAAATGTACCGACGCTTGGATTATTGAAAAACGGACCTAGTGGTCCCAACGGCATCTTAGCTCCTACCTGAGGGTACTGAACAGTACGGACAGCAATCACCAGGACCAATAGACAACTAACAAAGATGATCGCTGCTACCTGCCAGTTCCAAGCAGGAGTGGCAGGAACGGTTGGTTGAACTGCTAGTAACATTAAATTAATCAAGGTTCTTTCTCTTAAAAAAGGCGTATTGTCAATTATAAGGATTATCAAAAAATGCTGAGGAGAGAACTAGAATCTGTTTTAAGAGTTAATAATTACCCTGATTTTTGATACAAATCTCAATGCAAAGCATTGCCCTAATGCCACAACCGCTACTGTAACTATTCTCTCAGCTGCAACAAGGGCATTGTCAAGTTAGTAAGCATAAATTTTCACTACATATTTACCACTACCAAATTATCTACCTCGCAATCTTCCTGCTTCCTCAAATCGTAGTCCCATGACCTGCGATCGCTCTTCATGCGGCACCGCAGGCAATAGCCTCAATCGCATCCACCCCAAACACAGCCAGCCGGTTCCCCTCTTTTGCCTGAAACACCCATTTTTCATTGCGAGTCCCAATCTGCTCGACCGAGACGAACTTGCAGCCGGATATGCTTTCCCAGCAGGCATCGAGGACGTTAGCAGCACCCCCTATTCGCCGCAGGGTGAACGTCAGCCGCTCTAACGCCCTATCCCTGAGCTTCACCGGCACCCATGCTAGCTGATTGAGGTGTTCAGGTTGCTGGCACAGGTGAGCGGCGAGAAGTGAGGTCAGCCCTCGCCGCTGTTCCGTGGTGATGCAATTGGCAGCTTTCACCAGCTTTTGAGCATTCCACCCTACTGCCTGCGCTAGCTCTACCCAAGTCTGGCATTGCAGAATCAGTGCGGCCAAATCCTGCGTGGTTGCTTGATGCAGCGTAGTTGGTGAAATTGGTGATGAGTTGGTGGTGTCACCACCTGCTTGTAACTCAGCAATAGCAGATGTTTCAAGGCTTAGATTGGTGAGTTGGTGGTTTTCTATTGGCTCAGACTCCATACCCGGCGCTAAGTCTGTGTACTTATCAGATGAATTGGAGCTCTCTAACGCACCAACTTCACCAGCTAGAGACTGTAGCTCAGTATTGACAATGCTCTCAGCAATTGGTGGTACCACCAATTCACCACCAACACCACCAACTGACTCTGGTGGTAAATCTTTTGGTACAGTACTGGGGACATACACCGTCTGGGCCCCCTCGCCTTCTATCCGCCCATGCCCTGCTGCTGCTAAAGCCTTAAATACGTTGGCGCGGATTTTTTCGACTACCCAGCCTTTGAGGGCATTGATCCGCGTCTTCAGAAACGAAGCGCCTACACCTCTACCGCACTTGACAAAGAACTTCTCAGCTTGGGTCTGGACTTTGAGGAAAATGCCCTCAAGTTTGCGAGTAGGTGAGTTATGGGCGTGGATGAGTTTGTGCTGCCACAAGTAGAAGGATGCAATCTCGATCGCATGTTGCATTGTCTTGCCACTGATTACCGGCTCCGGCTTCTCGCCACGGAGGACAGCGTTAACAATATGCAGCCAGAGAGCGATGCGAGCTGTGTTCGCCTCAATCTTGGCGTAGACTAGCGACAGTCCATAGTGCGATTCTTCAATCTCAGCATTGACCAAGGCATGATTCCAGCCTTGAAATAAGACCTTGGCCTCGTGCGAGAGCAGATAATCGGCTTCGGGTCGGTGTTCGAGTTCTCTGTAGAGCCAATCTAATGTTGGTGCAAGTGTGTTGTCATCATGAGGCGATAGGAGATCCAGATATCGTGGTGGGGCATCGAGGATGGAGCAGTAGAGGAACCGAGCGGAATAGCCACTGGCAATGAAGTTAACCTCATCCGCCATCAACCGCGCTAGTGTATCCCATTGATAGGTGCCGGTCTTGCTCAAAGCAGTGCGCTGGAGGAAAAGCTGAATGTCGGCGCGGTCATAGCTGACAGCCGAGCCATTCCAGAACGACAGTTCGAGTTGGAGGTCGTCACCTTTGCCGCTCTTGTACTGGTTGAGGCGCAAATAGTCGGCCACCAGTTCATCGAGATATTCCAGCAACCCACGGGGGTTCTGACCGTGCAGGCGAATTTTAGTCGATGAGGTGACGTTGTTGAGGATGCGACGTTGACGCACTGGTGGACGGGCATTCTCAGCCCCATCTTGCTGATAATCCTCAACCTGGGCATCATACAGTGAACTGGCTTCTGCCTCCATCGCTTCTAGGGGGTTGATGATTTCCTGCTGCGGAGGAGTTTTTGCCTGCCCACTGTGAGAAACATTAGCGGCCCAGATAATACAAGGCTGTTTGTAACCACCTTCGGGATTGATGATCACCCGCGCTGCTGTGCCGATGCGAGAGGCGCTGGCTGCAAGCAGGGTATTGAACAAGTATTCTGGCGCAGTGGGCATGGCACTGGCTTTGGCAGTAAGTGCTGTAGCTAGGGCCGGTTCTAAGTAACGATGGATGTCCAGGCGCTTGCGGCAGCTGTTGAGGATGCCTCGAAAGGACTTGACCGCCTCAATCACCTCATCCGCCAACTCACCCTCGCTGCGGATAATCCTTGCCAACTGGCTGATCTCGTTATAGGTGCGCCCAGTAACAGATGCCAGCTCCATCAGGGCATTAACTTGGAGAGATTCTTGCTCATAGCGGTTGAGGATGTCCCGGATGCGATCGCACAGTGACACAGCAGTGATGGGCGGTTGCGTGCCACCACTATTGCCACTATCGTCACTACTGAAACCGCGACCAGAACGATCACTATTGCCGTGGCGATCGCTTCCGTTCCTAGTAGCTTGATTAGGCTTGGCGTAGTTGTTCCAATACCAACCCCGGATACAGGCTTCCACTCCTTCAGCCTTACAGCTGGGGCCAGGGTTGTCTTTCTCGGCTGATTTCCAAATCGACTCAACCTCTTTTCCAGGCAGCGGTGGTGTGCAGCGACTGGCATACTCATCCAACAACTGCCGGGGGTCGCCGTCGAATCGCTGCCCAATGGTCTGAAGATGACTGGCAGCACCAATCAGGTCGCGGGCTAATTTGGCTCCACCTGTGTTGCGTCCACCCTGACTCACTCCAGAGTCAATCAGTGCTCGGGATTCTTTGGATAGGCACACTTCCAGCGGGACTGATTCAGTCACTGGAACTTGGATATTCTCGTAGCACTGGTATTGAGGAGCAGCATCAGTTGAGGGCGAGCGCGTCTCGACTTGTTTTACTGGCGTCAGTTCTGGCTGAACGCTACTCACTAGTTGTTGCAAGGATTTCAAACGCAGGAGTTCACGCCGAATCTCTGAATAGGAGTATTTCTCCCCCGAATCCTGCACAATCTCAGAGCGCACCGGCTCGCGCCCAGGTTTGATGTGCCATCCCCCTGCTAGCCGAAACACCCGTGAGGGGTTCTTGTTGCTAGGGTCAGCCCCCATCACCTCAATCAGCAGGAGTTGCATTTCCCTCCACTGCTCAATGGTGATCGGTTTGTCAAACACCCAGTAGGGTTGTGCTGATTTGTCGCCGCTGTACACAGTGAATGTCGGTTCCAGAAACCCTATTGTTTCCCAGTGCATTAGCTGGTCTTCTACTGGGCGGTCGTCCCACTCACAGAAGATGGCGCAGCATTGCACAATATCCTTATCTTCATGACCACCACCTGCGCCATTGACGACTACATAGACGCCGCGACCGTCCCGTTGGTAATTTTCTATCTGCTTCCAGTTGAGTTGGTCGAGTTTGCGTCCTTTATCGTTATCTTTGCGGGGGTCGTCGGAGTGGTAGAACCCTCGGAGATTACCCGACTCAGGAGCATAGTTGAAGTACCCCATCTGTCGCTGTACCTGTTCTCGGTCGATTTGCGGAAAGGGGTAGGGAGTGCTTGGGCGTTGAGCAATCATCTGTTTTCCTCCTCTACCGCTTCCTTTAAAACGTTGATAACTTTAGGTGCGACAGGACTTAGCCGCAAGTTGATAAATCCAGCTTTCCGTGTCTGTTGCTGCTGAGTTCGCTGAAGGGAGGGGGTCATCTGCACCACCCCATTAATTTTGTACATCTGGGATTTCCTCGGTTATTTGCATTCCGAGACAAGCGCCGAGCGATCTCGCTCTTGTTCAATCGCTGCTAGACGAGTGCCATGAGTGAAGCCTGTTTGCAAAAGCTTCGCCACGAGCCGGGAGCATATCGCCCTTGCCTGCCTCAGTTGGGAATTTTCTAGAGCTGTTTGACTAGTCGAACGAAAGTGGCAGGGACTTCTGTAGACCCCTAGTGCTTTCGGTTAGTAGTTTTCAGACATCCAAACAGCAACGCCACCCGCTCTCTGACGTTGCTGTTGCCCCTTCATCGGGTGAGGGCGGCAACCACGCTCTGTCTAAAACAGGCGAGTGGTGTTGATCTATTTTGGGAAAATACTTGACGAAGAACAGGCTGAAGCGGCACAATACTGCTATAAGCATCGCGTCTTTGACCTCCGGGGTAATGGATTAGGTCGGGACTGCCGGTGGTGGACTGAAGCGTCTGGTAAGAACAGACAATTCCCCACGCGACCGGACATTTATCCAATTTGAAGTCATTATACTCGGAATCGAGCTTTTGCACTAGAGTTCGTTCAAAGGATTTTGCTTGAGTTGTTGGCATGTGAGATTTCTTTATTGCTGCTACTTGGTGTTGATGTTTTAGAATTCAGAGCAGCCTGCTGCATATGATGCACAAACAAGTTGGGCTGGGAGTTTCCTGCTGTAACTTCCCCTAGCACTGCCTTCAGCGCTTGGTTGTAGACCTCATCTCCCAACACAGGGTACTTCCGCAGGTACGAAGCGGTTGACCAGCACTGCATTTTGTCGTAGTCCATGCCGCAGCCCTTGAGAATTTTCTTGACGCGGTTGCGGTCCCGCGCTGATTTGGGATTTAACCCTGCATCGGTAATTAATTGAGTAAGCGATCGTCCTTCAGTGCTGCCCAACTCTTTGCCACTGTGAGAGTCGATGAACCGCTCTGTGTACTCTACCTTGACAGGCGATGGTGCTTCACCCCGCAGCCAATCGAGGGTAGCGGGACTGGTAGATAACTGGATAGCGTAGCTCGTGTCCAAGTAATGCTGTTTGACTTGGAGTAATTGCAACTCCAACTTCATTCGCTCAATTTCCTGGGACTGGGCAGGGATAACTTGTTTAATCACCTGCTTGGCTTTTTCAAATGCATCGACTAACTCTAGCTTGCACTCAACTACCCGCTCATTGTTTTTGCTTAGCGTCATTAAGACAGTAGCTTGGGGTTCAGTCAGTAGAGCGTAGTCTTGTGGCCTTCCACCTTTTGAACCAGTGGGAGGTTTTCCGATTTCAAATCGGATTACTCCAAACCTAGACTCTATGAGGATTTTGTGCTTTTTCAGGTTCCGTATAAAGCTTTCGTGTTCAATGTCTAAGCGCTCAGCGATTAGACGAGAATCAACGACAAGAAGGCCATCGCGTTCTATGACTGATAAAGTGGACATTACTGCAATCCCCAATAGTAAACGGAGTTTGGTTGTGGTACGGGCGATCGCTGAACTTGGCTGGGACGCGATCGCTTTATGAATGCCAAAGAAACTCAAGCACTTATCTGAGGTAGTGATTCAGCATCTAACTGAGACAAATCCACAAATTGACTAGCGTGGTCGATATCAATTCCGACTAAGTGTTCCTCAGCATCGAAATCCAAAACTACGCCGGGCGCGACTTCCTGAGAATCCGCGCTAACTTTTTGGGACAAGTCGATATAGAGAGAATCTGTTCCGGGGTAGTATTGAACTTTCATGAGTTGGTCTCCTTGAAATTGCGATTAGGAAAGGCGTTGTGAACGGTTTCTCCATCTTCTAAAGTGACTACTCGCAGATACTTTTTAAGCTCTGAATAAAAACCCAATAGCGAATACGTCCATCAGGTTGTACATTGCGGGATAAGGGATTAAGTAAAGCTCACTTGCACCACTCGCGCCGAATATAGAGACGTTTACGTAAGACCTATTCCTCAAAATAGGCAGTTGTTTTTATTAATGCTAAGCAAGACTTGTTGCATTAGTGATGCATTAAATCCGAGAAACTACCAGGCCAATTCTTCATCAAACTCTAAACTCACTTGTAAGAGGAAGCAGTACGGGGAAGCAAGAGGCTTAAGCTGACTCCAACACTTCAGGAACAACAGCAAGAAAGGATTCGGTACGTTTACGCCTCTTAGAATGATTACTCTTATCTAGCTTCTTAACCGACTCTGACTCCTCGGACTTTTTTGTCTCGGCAATAACTGCTTCAGGCTCGTCATCAGGCTCCCATGTCAGGAAAGCTCCAGGCTGGATTTTGTAGGTACTGCAGATCTTGTTTAGAGCCTTGCTTGTAGGGATGTAAGCAGGGTCGTTGTACATTCGATAGGCAGTATCTCTACCTATTCCTGTCTCTTGCCAAAAACGATAAGGCGAAGTGTGCTCAGTACCGCTAACAGGGTCTGGGCGAGAGTCTAGAAATTTCTTTATGCGATTTAACACTGTCATTACCTCATATTCGCATATCGGCATTATACCTTTTTTATGCGAATTCGCAAAGTTTAGTATTCGCTATTGACAGTATTCCTTTTTTATGCGAATATAAAGGTATGGATGAGGAAAGCAAACAGCCTCACCCAGACCAAAAATCCAGCGTTGCACCAAAACAACAGAACAGCAGGATAGCGGAACCGACAAACAAAGAGCGCCGCCACCACGGAATACAGAAGGCACACTATGAAGTGACCAGTTATTCCCAACATATTGAGCCAAACCGAGTAAACGAAGTTAACTGATGGTGCGGCAGGGGAGCGAAAGTTTTCTCAATGTTATTTGACTGGATTTCAAAGGAATGCCCCAGGCAGCTACTAACTGGTCTGAGGCGGTTGAGTATATCTCATTAAGGAATTCTAACAATGACGACTCAAACAATTGAGCGGCCTATTCAATCCACTTGTGCCACCTGCCCATACTTCCAAGATTTCGGTGAACCAAACGGACGCGGGTGGTGTCAGCTTTTCGACCAGACAGCACGACAGCACCACGCCCGAACGGGGGACTGTGAGCAAGAGATCGAGGCGGTAGAGTCAGTGCAACAGGAACCAGTGCTGGAGACAAAGGCACAATTATCTGAAGCAGGATTAGCGGGAGACTCAACAGGTTGCCAACTGCGATCAACCACTGGAAGCGAAGCAACGCTATTACCTAAACAAGCACCGCAGCAACTAGCGCCAGAACCGGAGCCAACAAAGGCGGGAGAATTCCAGCAAGGCCGTCATCACGGGCGGAATGATGCAGAGTCGGGCTGGCACCCGATTTACACGCAGCCATTGACAGAATATGCGGCGGGATATTTGGCAGGTTACAACACAGTGCAGAACCCAGCGCCAGAACATCCCAAAGCCAGCAAACCACTGGAGTGGTCAGTCTGCCTAGATCCACGCTGGGGACTATATCAGGTATGGGTAGGCGATCGCTGCATTGGGCATGGCGTTACCTACAGCGGATTTCAGCTTGATGAAGTACAGTGGCAACCTGTGAACTCCGATACCCTGGCACAACCCGTGTACTCTGCTTACTTGAAATCTGCTGTATGAGGAGGCGGAGAGCAAGGCGCAAAGGTATGTTGCTGCTAACGAGTTGATCAAGCGGCAGAATGCCGTGGTGATGAGGGCATACGCTGCTTAGAAGAGTGCTAGCGCACAGTAGGAAGTGTGAGGATGCTGCTCGTTACGATGCCAGCGTCCTCACCTCATAGTTTTTGTTGGGAACCCTGCTGATTTTACGCCCGATATGGCAAGGATTTGATTCAATGACAACCAAGATTTTCAACTTTCAAGCAGCCTTAAAGTCAAAAGAAGCGGCTCAACCCATCAAAGCAATTGAGTTCCTTCAAGATGAGCGCTCAGATTTGTTCTATCCAGAAATGGGGGAGGTACAAAACCCCATTAAACCCATTCTCGGACAGTACATTTACAGCGCCTACGCCATCAAATGGAAAGAATCCGATGATGAAATGGTTCGAGAATTGTTGAAAAAGTATCGCGTTCGGCCTAAGTTTGACGGCATTAAACATGTTCCCTATCTTGATTCAAGTCGATATTGGAATAAACCGCCCTTCGGTCAGTGTGGCTACTATGAGGCTCTAATCACAAT
>JAABUQ010010055.1_pt1 | contig 12534 bp, 2 predicted proteins | sample 5560001 | NCBI WGS metagenome assembly JAABUQ01 (sample SAMN10711888, study PRJNA513371) | rock metagenome | isolation source: Antarctica rocks | place: Antarctica: Victoria Land, Finger Mt nord | collected 2015-12-18 | reverse complement strand
AGTTAGAATATTATTTATTTTAATATTTTTAATATATTTTTAATATTTTAAAAGAAATTAAAGAATAAAATAATAATTATTTATTTTTTAATTTAAAAATAATATTTTCCTTATTTTATCTTTAATATTAAAAAATTTTCTTTTAAATAATATTATATTAATTATTTAAAATATAATATATATTTATTAACTCGATTTTTTTATTATTATTAATTATTATAATAATAAAATTTTTCCTTTTTATTATTATAATAATATCGTTAATCTTATTAATAAGATAATTATATATATAATAGGAAATAAAATATTAATATTTAAAATAAAGATAGATTTCAACTCCTAAATTTAAATAAATATTTAATTTTTTAAATACTTTATATATTAATTATATTATTAATATCTTTTTAAGATTAATAATTATTTTAAAGTTATATACCCTTAAGACTTATTTCGTTTTCTCCTTATTATTTTTAAAGAGGAATTTTTTATCTTTTGGCTTCTATTAATTAGGACGGAGTACCAGGGGGTCTACTAAGTCTGTTCCGGTCTTGGTATTACCCTTATTTATAGTGTTCTTATATAATACTATTACTACTACTATCTATTTATTATAATAATAATTTAATATTTTATCCTTTTATTCTAATAACTTCCTTATATCTTTATAATATCTTATTAATCTTAGTTTTAATCTCTGTTAAAGTAATATAGTTTTATTCCTCCAAAATTACTTATTTAAGCTCTTTTATCGAATTATAATCTTTTTTCTAAATCCTTTATTTAAAGATATTTTAAACAACTTTTATAAGATTAAGATTAAGGTTTTAAATTAAATATATAAGATTTAAGATTTAATTGGCTCTTTAAAGGGTAATAATAATATTATAATTAATTTGATAATTATAGGAAAAGTCTTTATTTTCTTAAAAGAATAGCTATTAATCCTTATTAATATAAAGCTTTTAAATAATATTAATATATTTAAAAAAGAACTTTTTAATATAATATTTCTAAATTATATTATTTCCTTTTAATTTAATATTAATATCGTATAATAAGAATACTTTCTAAAGAGCAATTCTTTTATCGAGCTATTTTTTTGTTTTATATATCCTTTTATAGGGCTTAGGGGGCTTAAAGAGCTTAACTTTTAGAATATTATTCTTATTATTATAAAAGAAAATAGGGTTTTTATATTAATATAAGATATTAGCAATAATATAAAGTTTAATACCCTAGAAATTTAATATTAATTGAACGTTTTCTAATTCTAAACGAATATTTTACTTTCGGAAAATATATTTTTATAAATATATTTTAAGATTAATATAAATTTTATCGGTAAAATAAATATATAATTAGAATAAATATATTATTTCTTTTTAATATTTTTTTATATATTAAACCTTTTTTTAGCGGTTTTTTAAATTAACTTCTTTTATTTTAGCTCTTTTATAAAATTTGACTTTTTATTAATAATTATAAAAGTTCCTTAGGAGAGCTTCAGGTTTGATAAATAAATTATAATAATTAATTTAATATTCGTATTACTAATTGCGAACAAAGTTATTTAAAGATAATAATTTATTAAGAAGAAAACTTAAAAATTATTAAAAATAACTTAAATAATCTTTTTTAGTCCGTTTATAAGCAGGAGAGTTTATATTAGCTTATTATCTTATTTATTAATATTCAAAACTAATAAAGACGTTTTCTTTAATATATATCTCTTTGATTAGTTTTTTCCCCTTCTTATTTATTATATTAAAGAAGCGGTTCTTTTAGGGTATTATATACTCCTATTTAAGATGTCTGGAAACTCCTAGGGGTACCTAAGAATCTAGGAGGGTAATTATAATTATAATAATAAAATTATTTGTTTTTTGGGAGATAGGATTTGGTGGTTGGTTTTTCAGCCCTATAAAAGCGGAACAGACTTAGTAGACCCCCTGGTGGAGGTTATTATTTAAATAATAATATTTTCTTTTATATAAATTCCTTTATAATAAGGGTATTTCGGTTTAATATTTTTATTATTTCCTTTTTTATTATTATTATATTATATAGCTTAAGCTTTTAAAGAATTATAAAATTATTAAATAATATATAAATTCCGTTAAATAATTGTTAAATAAATAATATTCTTCAATAAAAATATAAATTATAAATATATTAATATATTATTTAATATACAATTTATTTAAAAAGGTTAATATTTAATATTATTAATATTAATTAATAAAAAATAGGCTTAAATATTAATTAAAATTATATTATTATTAATATAATAATTAAAGAAATATAAAAAATAAAGTATATTATTTATATATATTATTAAGGGTTATATTATTTTCGAAATCTATTATAATTTTTTTATTATAATAATTTTTTTAATTTTTATTTAAAATTAATTCTTTTTATTATATAATTTTTTCTTAAAGCTTTGTTCTATTATTATTTTAAATAATATTAAAATTTATTATTATATAAAATTAAAAGAAATATATAATAATAAAAAAATATATTTAAAATATTTATTATTATATTTGTTTAATTTTAATTTAATTTTAATTTAATTTTTATTATTAAAAATATAAATTAAGCGATATTAAAAAAGAATTTTTAAATATATTAAAAATAATCCTTAAAAAAGGTTTAAAAGCTTTTTAAAGCTTATAATAAAATATTAAGAAGATTTAAAGGATTTTAAAACTTTATTTTAGAATATTTATATTAAATATTAAAATATATAATAATAAAATATATTTATAAGATTTTATTATAAAAAAAACGTTTATTTTAATATTTTTATATATTTAATTAAATCTATTTCTTTTATATATTTAAGTTATTTATATTTAATTTTTAATTATTTAAAAATTTAAATATATTAAAATAGTTCAGAATTTATTTAAATTATTTAGATATATATTCTTATTCTTAATATCGTTATTATCTATTCTATTTTATATAGCAAATATACCTTATTAATTAAACAAAGGGGTAAAAGCTCCTTTATTATTACTACCGCCGCTACTACTATTGCCCCCCCCTTAAAAGGGGTATTATAATAATAAATAAAAGAAAAATAATATACGAAATTTATATATTTAATTTAAATAAAAGAAGGAAAATAAAATATATAATATTTTTTTTTCTTTTTTTATTTATATTATATAAGAATAAATTTAAATATTAAAATAATTATTTGCTTTATTAAAACGTTAAATATAATATTTTATATAAGGGTATTTTATATAAAAGCTTAAATTATTATTATAACTTTAAATATATTATTTATTAAAAAAGCTTTATTTATTATTTTCCGATTATTAGTTTTTTATTATTTTGCCTTTTTATAATATTTCTTAATACCTTTTAAGATATTTAAAAGAAGCTTATTCTTAATAAAACCGGAATCTAATTAAAATACTATTATTATTTATAATTTAATATTATTTATTTATATAAGTAAATAATAACTCTTATTATTATAATAATATCGATTATTATTATTATAATTAACTTTCTTATATATTAAATATAAATTAAATATTTTTAAATATTATATTTAAAAATTGTTTTATATAACTTAAATATTTTTAAATATTATATTTAAAAATTGTTTTATATAACTTTATTATTTTTAATTAATATAATATTTATTATAAAAGATTTATTTTTTTTAATTATTTTATTTTATATTCTATTAATTTTAATTATTTACTTTTAATTTAATTATTTAAATTTATATATTATATTAATTTTTTAAATCTTTTTTTTTAGTTTCTTTTTATAATTAAAGTTCGTTTTTAATAACTTATTAATTTGTTAATATAAAAATATTATATATTATTTTATCCTTAATAGTTTATCTATTATAAGATAAAATAATATTAACTCTTATTTAATAATATTTATAATTATATTCTTAAGTTTATTATATAATTTTATATTTATATATATTATAAAAGATAATTAAAATTATAATAAAATTATTATTTTTAATAAAAAATTCTTTTAGTTTTTTATTTTAATAAATAAAGTCTTTATTATCTTTTTAAATAATTTTAATATAAATTTTATATAATATTAACTCTAACTTTTCCTTATTTACTCTATTATTATTATTATAAAAGGGGAAGTATATATTTGCTAAAGATAAAAGCCGAAAAGTTAATATTAATTAAAAAATTAATTAAAAAGTTAATTAAAAAGCTAATAGTACTTTAAAAGATAATAAAAACGTCTTTCTAAAAAGGGTTATATAATTTAATTATTATAAATCAAGAATTTGAGTTTTTAAAAAGTTTATTTAACTTTTATATAATATTTCGTTTATATAATTATTATTACTTATTTCCCTTATATATATCAAAGCTTCCTTAGCGAAATAAAGAACGTTTCTTATTTATTAAGCCCTTAATAATATTTTTAATAATATTTTTATATATTTAATTATGGTATTAAAAAGGGATATAAATAATATAATTTATATATTTATATTTATATTTTCCGTATTATTCCTAATAATAAAGCTAAGGTCCCTTTTAAGAGTAATAAAATATAAATATATTTAACTTCAAATTTTGCTTAGAAAATAGAATTTTAAATATTAACTTAAAATATTAAATAATAAAGTAGATAATAATATAAAAGGTATAAGTATTTTGCTTTAATTATATAATAATAAATAGGCTATTTCTTGATAATTAAAAGGTTTAAGATTTAAAAAATAAAGTCGTTTATTAAGTTGTTATATTAAAAATAATATACCTTCCTCTTTTTATATTTTTTCTATTATATTAAATTGTTTTTTCCCAAGGATTTAATAACCCTTTTATAATAATAAATTTTTCTGATAAAGGGCCTGCTAGCTATTCCCTTAGAAGGCTTACTTTAGAAGCTGTTTTAAAGGCTATTTTAAAGGTCGTTTAAGAAGTTATTTAAGAAGTATAGCTTAATATTAATAATAACAAAAGGAGTTAATAAATATAATATAATAATAAATATATTGAATTAGTTGCTATAAATTTATATATAAAATATATAAATATATAAAGTTAACGAGGTTCCTTATACGAAATATCGATTTATATATACTAATATATTAACTGTTAAACCGACTTTAAATTTTAATATAAAATTAATAATAAAGAAAAGCTTATTTCGCGAACTACCAACGGTAATATAATTAACTATATAATAATTTATCTTTTTTTAAATAAATTATATTTTCATAATTATAAATAAAGAAATAATATTTAAATAACAAAAAATAAAATATATTATAGAAATATAATATAGAAAAATAAATTATTTTAAAATAAAAGTAAATATAAATTATTTTAAATTATAAATATATACTATTCAATTAAATAATAACGAAGTAGCGAAGGTTAAAAATCGCTATAGCTTGGACTTAAACTATAAAGGTACAAAATAGAACAGAGCAGAGGAGCAGAAACTGGTAGAACAGAATAGTAATAAAGTGAAAAACTAATTACATTAAAGTTTATAAAGTAAAAATATTTGTTATATTATTAAAAAGTTTAATTAATTTGGAACTTAATTAAATATAAAAAAAGGAAATAATTTATACGAATATTCAAATATTATATAATTTTATAAAGTTAACAACAATAATAAAGTAATTCGAATTAACTTTATATTAATTCCGAAACTAAGTCTTATATTTATTTAAATAGGAAATAAAGCTTTAAACTTATTAAATATATAATACTTAAAATTTAAAATTTAAACTTCAAGTAAATATTATTATAATTTTAATAAGTTAGTTATTTGAAAGCGCAAATATAAATATTGTACAATATAAACTTGTTGGGTATTGAATACTTAATATTATTAAATATTTTAATTAAATAAGTTATTCAAATAAGTACAATTGGAATAGCGCGATTCATATAAAAGTTAACTTTTTATTAACAGCTTTTCTATTAAGATTCGTTTTATTATGAACCGATTTGTTAGTACCCGTTTTATATTAGCAAATCCGGAAAAATCTCAAATGGATTTTAACAAGTCGATTTTCTAATTAATTATATTTAATACGATTAATACGATTAATAAGATTTTATTAAGAATTTTTTTTGCTAAACTTTTTTTAAAGTTAGGAATTAAATCTTTATTCTTAAACCGATTATATCTTTACAATTAATCAACATTTTTAAAAAAAATTTAAAATTTTTATTAAAAATAGCCTTAGACAAAGTTATATTACTTCAATAAGCTTAATATATAAACCTTACTTAATCGAGGACTTAAACAAAAAAATATTTATTTATTTTAATAATATTAAATAGTTATTAATTATATTCTAATTTAATACGTTTTATATTAAGAAATTTAAATATAAATAAATCCGCTAATTTAGATTTTAGTTACTAAATATATTAAAATAAGGTTTCCGAATTTGCTGATATATAAAAACTGGTAAATATATTCTTTTTCCAATATTCCTTTAAAGCCTTTTTTGCTTGTCTTTATTAAATTATTATAAAGCTTTTTCCATATTTATTATATTTATAATTTTGATGAATTTCGTTATTATTAATAGTTTTGTCAAGCTATTTGCTATTATTTTATACATTGAAACGTAAAATATATTGATTAAACTTTATTCCATTATCTTCCGTATATAATATTAAATAACATTAAGATGTTTAATTTTTCAATAGAATTTAAAATTAATATATAATATTATAATACTTTAATTATTAGTATTTAGAAATATAAATTATTTCTTACTTTTAGTTTTAAATTATTTTTTAAAATAATAAAACCAAATTGTTTCTTTTGCGGCTTCCGTTATAACTATATATTTAAATTCGATAGATCAAAAAGTATAAAGTTTTTATTAAGTATGAAAATATATTCATTAATACTTTTCTTTTTATCGATAATATTATCGTAATTTATATTAATTAATTTTATTATTTTATCGTTTGAATCTTTTCGGTAATATATATCGAAATTCAATATTTTTCTAATATAATGAAACAGTTTATTCAAAGCCTTTAAGTATTACAATTTTAAATTTGAATAATATTTATTTAATATTAATATAACATACAAAATATCGAGTTTCGTTTATATTGTTATATATAATAAAAAGTCAGTCGTTTATTAAATTTATTTAATAATATTTTCATTAGTCTTTTCGTTATTTAATAATATATATTTTAAAAGTTTTATATTTATCGATATAGAAACAATCGTATAGGAACTTATTTTAAAACGTTTTAAAATATTAATTAATAAATAATCTAATAAATAATAATATTATTCTTATTTTAAAAAATTTCGATATCGAAATATTTTATTATAAGGCCCAAATCTGTCATACAGAACTGTTAATTTAATAAGTTTTTTAAATCGGAAATTCGTTTTTTCTCTTTATTAATTATTTGCAAATTGTTTATATAAATATTTTAAATAACCTTTTTGTCGCTTAAGATAAAGATATATTAATCGATTTAAGTCGGTTTCAAGCTTAATATCTTCAGGAAAATACTAATTATAATATATTAAACCTTAAGGAACTATTTAAACTTATAAAAAACTTTTTATAAAAAATATATTCTTTTAATATTATTTTCAAATCCAATCGGCTAAACAATATGTATTAAATTTATTAAAATATTACATAAGAAATCCGTTATTACGTTTATTTAATATATTAAGAAATTTCTTTTAATTATTATCGATATCAATATTTTATAAGAAATTACTTTTATTATTAAGGCAAAAGTTTCGTTATAATCAATTCTTTACTATTAACAATATCCATAAACGACTTATTTCGCTTTGTATTTAAGAAATCTATCGCTTTTTTCTTTAGTCTTAAAGACTTGTTTTCTAATAAACGCTTTTTGCTTTTGTTCAATTATTAAATTTTATATATTATTTTCGTTTAAGGAATCTACTTCCGATTGGACTGCTTATCGCTATAAAAGTATATTAAGGAGGTTAAAAGTTCCTTTTAACATCTTTGGTTCGTATAAATAATAATTAAATCTAATAGTTTTATTTTAATAAAAGTTTGAAAATATTTTTTTATATATATAATTTTAATTTATTAATTATTTAGAAAATTTCTCAATAATAATTAATAATATTATTTTAATATTATTTGCTTTAAAACTCCTTTTATTATTCTTAATAAATAAGTTAAGTTAAAACCCTTCAAGAATCTTGGACAGTAAGGTTACAAAAAAGTAAAGATTTTTTAAAAAAAGTTAATATTTTCTTAATTCTTTTAATTTGTTATTTTCTTTTAAATTGTTATTATTCGAAGTTACTTCTTCCTACTCGTTATTATTTAAATCAGCTTTATTAATTAAAAAGTCCGAATTAGTAAGAAATTTATCGTCTTCCTTATTTTAAAGGAAAATCGCATTTCCTTTTTGCATTTTTTTAAATATTTTATAAACGTTATCTTTGTCTATTTCTATATTTCGGTTGATAATAATCTTCTTCTTAATTAAATTATAAATACAATAATTAAATTTTTTATATCCGACGAAATTTTTTTACTAGGACTTTTTATTTAATTTAATTCGGTTAGTTGTTTTCAGAACTAATACTTAATAATAACTTCTTAATACTTAAAAATAAGAAATATTTGGTTTGAAGTTATTTAAAGTTTATAAAAAGTAATATCCTTTAATGTTAAGGTTGGCGACTTATTCTTAATATAACAAATACTTCTTAGGATTTCGGTTTATAAGTACTTTGGCAATTTTTTGGAAAACAAAATAAACTTTACTAATTTTATAAGGATAAAATTTTTCTTTTTTGCTTTTATATTTTGTTATAAAGTATATATAATTGATAACGTCTATTTTACTCCTTTCCTTTTAAAATATAATTTAAATAAATTGTTATTAAATTCTTTCCTTTAATCGCTTCGGAATTCCTTTAGCTTCTTTCTTATTTGACATTTTATCATATTAATTTATTTAATTATCGCGTAATAGGAGTCGGGAGGCTTATATTTAATAAGGCAAACTTTGGTAATAAACATTGTATCGTTTATTAACATCAAATATTTTGTTTTTTTTAATAATGTTTTAAGGAATAGACTTTTATAAATTGTATATACTTTTTCAAATACTTCTTTTACCCTTTTCATTGGTTTTTTGCTTATATTTTAAACTTATTTGCCCTTTATATAATTATTATAAATATATATCGATAGATTTCTTTGCAAATTTGTTTTATCAATTATTTTTGAATATTTAATAATATTGTTAAAGTTTATATAATCCAATTGTTTATATTAAAAACATATATTAGTTTGCTTCCTTTCCAGCGTTAACAAAGGTGTAAAAGCCTTTGGTATATTAAGTAAAAACGATACTTTTATTATTAATTATTTATTAATTATTTAATTAAAAAATAATAATTCGTTTAATTAATTCTAACTTGTTTAGTTAATTTCGCAATTACTTTATTAAGTTAATTTTAAATATTTTATTTTTCAATTTCAATTTCAATTAATATACTTTAATTTTATTTTATTAATATTAATTACTTTATTATTTAAAATAAATTATATAATTTTTTTAAACCTTTTGAATAATATTTTACTTCCGTTTATTATTTATTTTGTTATATTAATAAGTTTTTAAATAACGGAATTATAAATAATGTTTCGGAAGATTAATTTAATAATAATAATATTTAATTATTTCAAATCCAATTGAATATTATCTTTCTTCTAAATTTGTTAGTTTTTGTTATAAATAGTTTGTAAAGTTGTTATAAATTTCTGATAATTAAAGAACAAACTTTTATCAAAATTACAATAATCAGAATAGTTAAAATTCAATATTTAACCTTTGTTAATAGTTGTTATAATTATAATATTTTAATTAATATTATATTTAATTAATATTATATTTAATTAAATAAGAAGTTTATTTATTAATTAATTTATTAAATAAATTAAATAATTAATAATTTCCTTTTTTATATAAATAAATAATTCGTTTTTAAAATTTATTTTAATTTTATAAACTTTTTTTAAATATCCCTTTTCCTTATATTTTTAATAATTATAAATTTTGAATTTATAATTCTTAATTTTATAACTTTTTTATATATAAATTATATAAAAAATTTAAAAATTTAAAAATTTAAAAATTATTATAATATTTTTTTTATTATATTTTTATATTTTAAATTAATTATAAATATTTTGTTTTTTTTAATTAATTATTTTTTTAGCTTTTGAAAAAATTAATTAAACTTTCTATTTTTATTTAAAATAACAACTTTGGAACTATTTCTTTATTATTAATATTAATTAAACAAATAAATAAGTAAATTTATTTAATAAAGGAGTTTTTAATATAATCAAATAATAAGAAATTCCGGACTTATAATTTATTATATAATATAAACTTTCTATATTTTCAATATTTAATATTATTAAAAATTTTAATTAAATTATTTATTTAAGTAAATATAATCGGAATCGCGTAATTTGTATAAAAGTTAACTTTTTATTAATAACTTTTTTATTAAGATTTATTTTATTATAAATTAATTTGTCAAGGTTTACTTTATAAGAACTAGTAAATAAGTTCCTTTTCCAATAATAAGCAATATTTATTTGGTAGCCCTTTTCCGGTAATTGTACATATATTCCTTTGGATCTTTTTCTTATTATTTTTCGTTTTGGTATAGATGTATTAAACGTTTTAAAAAAATTAATATTAAATATTTAAAAAATTATATTAAATAGTATTAATAAAATATTATTAAAATATATTTATTGTTTAAATAATAATAAGTATTATATGAAATTATTGTTTGTTATTTTAAAATTGGAGCAGAGTAAAAGTAAAAATAACTTAAATATAAATAAAAAAAAGGATTCCGATAAGTATTAAAAATAGTTGTTATTAAAATAAATTTATTATTATCCGAAATAATAATAACTTTATAATATTTGTTTTATTTTTACGTTTACCGTTTTTTTTATTCGCTTTTTTTTTAACTTTCTTTACTTTCTATTAAACTTCTATATAATATTTATATAAAATTTTAAGTATTAAAAATTAAATTCTAATTTTGTTTACGATTTTTTAAATAAAAGTTTTTAATAATTATTTAAATATTTTAAATAAAAACTTTAAATATTTAAAAATAAATAATAAATAATAAAAAATCATTAATCAAAATTAAAAAATTATTAGAAAATTATTATAATTGAAAATTTATAATATTTATATATAAATATAAATTAAAAGTTTCGAAAAAATTTAAAACTAAATAATAATTATTAATACGAATTTAATTAATTTTAATTTTATTATTTATATATTATAATCGAATACAAATTCTCTATTATAATAGTTTTTATTTAAATAAATATTTTATTTAAATATAAAAACTTAAAAAACTTTTTTGATTTTTAAAACTTTTAAAATTATTATTTATAAAGTTTGTTACCTTTCTTTACCTTTTTAATTAGAAAATAACGTTAATTTAATATTAATAAAATTATAATATTTATATTATTTATTACAATAAAGTTTAATTTATAAAGTTTATTATATAAGAAGTTTTTAATTTTGTTTATTAAATTTTTTATTAATTTATTATAAATTATAAATTATAATTATTTTATTTTTTATTTTTTTAATTATGAAAATTTAATTATATAATTCTTAAACATAAAATAAAATTAATAAATATAATACTTCAAATTATATATTTACAAATTATATAATTTTATTACTTTATTAATTAAAAATCGGAATTATTATTTTAATAATATTAATTATATTCTTATAATAAATAATAAAGAAGCTTAAATTTTTGTTTATAAATATATTTTATAATTTTAATATTTATATTATTAATTTCCTTTTTAATTTAATTAAAACATTATTTTTTATATATTTGTTTTAATACCTTGTACAGGCTTATACAAGCTTCTATTATTATTTTATATAAAAAGTAATAATAATATATATAAACTTTATTATTATTTCTTCTTAATTAATTATTATATTTAAACTTCCTTTATTAAATAAGATTATTAAAATAAAATAAAATATTTTTATTTTACTTTTTTAAATAAGCTTTTGACCCTTTAGAATTATATTAATTCCTTAATAATAATTTTAAATTTGTAATATTAATAACTTCTTTTAAAGCCTTCCTTTATAACTTTTATTAAAGGTATAATAATAATATATATTTAATTATTATAACGCTTTTATTATATTTGTAATTTATTATATAAATATTTAATACCCTTCTCTTATATAAAAATTCCTTAAAGTTTATTTTATTTATTTTTAATTATATTAAGAACGTATTATAAGGCTTTAAGCGGCTTATATATAAAACTTAATATTTTAAAAAAATAATTGAAATAATAATAATAAAATTTTTTCTTTTTTCTTTTTTCTTTTTTCTTTTTTCTTTTTTCTTTTTTCTTTTTTCTTTTTTCTTTTTTCTTTTTTCTTTTTTCTTTTTTCTTTTTTCTTTTTTCTG
>JAABUQ010010054.1_pt1 | contig 12534 bp, 10 predicted proteins | sample 5560001 | NCBI WGS metagenome assembly JAABUQ01 (sample SAMN10711888, study PRJNA513371) | rock metagenome | isolation source: Antarctica rocks | place: Antarctica: Victoria Land, Finger Mt nord | collected 2015-12-18 | reverse complement strand
GCTCTCCTGGGTCAATGATCCGGGACGAGACGTTCGGGACTACTCTACTTCGTCTCCGTACGGGATCTGATCTTTCTCCAGAAATGTGGAAGGGATCTCACCGTCTCCGCACAGCTTGAACGTGCCATAATCTCTGTACCACTTGCCGCGAGGGACTTGAGGAGAATGCGCTATCCATTCCCTGTAATGCCTGTAGATCGGAAGCGGTAATTTGACGATCTTTCAAACGTTGTAGTAGGTGCTGCTTGCTGGCCCTAGAGAGCTTGGTCCACTGGATCTCCGGCATTAGTTGCCGAACGTCATTTGCAGGAGTTCTTCCCGGAGCCTTTCGGTTTCATCTGGATCGGTGGATTTCTGGAACTTGTTTGTCAATTCGAGAAACGCGACTCGGCGTCTTTCGTAAGCGGCGATGCCGTCTTCAATCAGGTCTAAGATGGCACGGTTGGCCGTGACATGCCTGTTCTCTGCAATCCTTTCAATTTTAGCCGCGAGATCGGAGGGAATTGTAATACTCCTCCTCGTGGGCTCCGTGACGACTAACACCATTGCCTAAACACCACCACGCACCAGTTTACATCAAATGCAATGACGAGTATTTGAGCCGCTTATAGGCCCCCCACGCTGCGGCAAAACTAGCCTAACTTTCTCACCAAGAAGAGAGCCGTGCGGATTTTGGCAAGTGGGGCGAAGGGAGAGGGGAGGGGCGGCCACAGAGGACGCGGGAACGGATGTTCAGGCGCACTGCTCTGAGGGTCTCCTGACTTCTACGAAAACAAGATGTCAAAGAACCGTACTGCGCAAGAAGGTCAGGCGCGAAGTTGCCGAAAGACTTGCGCGAAGAGCGCTTGGTGTGGATAGCTGCTGGAGAACGAGATCCAAACCTTGCGTACGGTGACGCGCACCAGCGCGCCGATCTTGAGCAGCTTGAGACGGATAGTCTGACATTGAGCCTTGGCCATTGCCGTTCCTTGCAGCCCCAGCCGCCGCAAGGCTGCCAGCAATAAGTAGGCGATCGAAGAGAGATACAACCGCAGTTGGTTGGATCGCAAATAGGCCGTGCTGGTGCGGTCGCTAAACAACGAGAACTGTTCCTTGATGCGATTTTCCATCTCGCCGCGCGCGCAGTACAAGCGCTCGTAGAGCGGCTGAGCGGGCACGTGTGCGGCATGGAGTGAAGTCACGATAAAGCGCGGGTTCTCGCCTTTTGCGAGATGCTCGGATTTGGCGACGACACGCCGGGCACAGCTCCAGGAATCATGCGTTCGATAAGAGAACTCGCTGAACACACGGGCGGCTTGTTGCGTTTGCTCCTGCAAAGAGCGTGCCTGCGCCATCTCTTGATCGATGATCTTACGGAGCCGCTGATTCCGCGCCAGCCCGAACACATAGTGAACTCGGTTATCTTCACACCAGCGCATCAGCGCCTCACGGCAGAACCCGGAGTCGGCGCGCAAGATGATCCGCACCTCCGGCCAACGCGCACGAATCTGTTTTACAATCCGTTCCACTTCTTCCAGACTGCCGGCTGAGGCATCGATATTGGACGAGCGCAGCCGCGCGCACAGTAAATGCTCACCGCAGAAGATGTAGAGCGGCAGATAGCAGTAGTGGCCATAGTAGCCGTGAAAGAAACGTCCCTCCTGCTGTCCATAGAGTGGATCGTCGGTGGCATCCAGATCGAGCACGATCTCCTCAGGCGCTGAAGCGAGCGGCGCAGTGGCGTGCGCTTCCAGAAACACCTTAACCAGCAACTCATCGATGGCCTCCGGTTGCATCACGATCTTGTGATAGCGTTCCTGCTTTTCCACTTCCTCTCCACTCAACTCCAGCCGGTTCAGCGTGCTCTTGCCCGCCAGCGCCTTGCCGCGATCCCGCTCCTGTTTGCGATGCTGGCCCGTTGCATCGCGCACCCCGGCCAGTAACGCTAGCAACGGATCGGAACGCAACTGGTCATGGTCGTTCAGATCTTCGTAGCCCAGCGCCAGTCCACACACCCGTTGAGCGAGCATCGCCGCCACGCGGTGTTCAATCCGGTCAGCCACCCGATGATCGGTGAAGCAAAGGGCGAATCGTTCCATGATTCTCGTCCGGCGTTCTACTTCACGCAATAACAGCCCCCCACCATCGCTGCCGATTGCGCCCCCGTCGAATCGCCCCACCACTTCGCGTGACGACAGACCCGCAAACCGGAAACTTTCTTGGCTACAGTCTGTAGTAGGCAAACGCCGCTCCTCTCTTGCTAAACAATTGCTCTCACAAATGTTTATGCCAGATTCAGCGGCGTTTTGCTACCTCGTTCATGAGATATCCGGGCTAGCTCTTCGTTGCCAAGCCCAGCGTGCAGCAGACCACGGGAAGCAAGAGAAGTCGCGCTAATATTTGCCTCACCTGCGCTCCTGATCCAACTCGCGTAATTTAAGGTGTCGCCGAAAACATCGAATCGTCTACTCATGTCTTAGGGCCACCATGGGATCGACTTTTGTTGCTCGGCGTGCCGGGATCACGGATGCCAAAAGAGCGACTGCCGCCAGCAACGCCATGACCGCTGCATATACACGGGGATCCACGGGGCTAACAGCATAAAGTTGTGTTCGCACGTAACGCGAGAGCCACAGGGCCAAGCCAGCACCGATCGCGATGCCAATGGCGGTCATGAGAAAAACCTGCTGTAACACCAATCGCGCCACATCGCTCGCCCTCGCGCCTAGCGCCATTCGTAAGCCAATCTCCGCTGTCCGCTGACTCACCGAATACGAAATGACGCCGAAAATACCGATTGAAGCGAGCACCAGTGCCACTAAGGCATACCCGCCCATCATTGCCGTGATCAGTTGTCGGAGATGGGATTGCGTTGCAAGGATCTCCTCAAAGCTGTGTACCGACCAGACTGGCTGATCTTTATCCACCTGCCAAATCGCCCGGCGAATTGGATTAGCCATTTTCAGTGGATCACCAACCGTGCGCACGGCAAGACTGGTGAAGATAAACGGATTCTGTGCCAAAGCCCCGTAGATCTGTGGACCGGGCGGATCTGTTAGCGTGTACTGCTTCACATCTCCAACCACGCCGGCGATTTCACCGGTGCGCTGAATCTCAGGTAAAGATAGACGTTGTCCGATCGGATCGCGACCGTGGAAATACTCGCGCGCTAAAGTTCGGTTAATCAGGATAACGTACGGACCGTCGGCCCGATCGCGTTCGTTGAACACTCGACCCTTCAATACCGGGATGCGCATGGTCGAGAAAAAATCTGGATCGGCAAAATTCAGCAGGGCGCGTGGGCGCTCGGACAGGGGCGGCTCTGGCTGGCCAGCGACGAAAAACTCCGAGCTGTTCCCATTCCCGCCAAGCGGGACGGCACGTACCGAAGTTGCCGACAGAACTCCTGGCACGGCCCTGATCTTTGAGACCACTTCGCGGTGAAATTGTGCCTGTTCCGCGCCAGTCGGATATCTATTGCGAGGCACCCGATAAGCCAGGGTCACTACATTGTGCGGATCAAAGCCAGGTTTTGCGCGGCCCAACTCTGAAAAACTTTTGATCATCAAGCCGGCGCCCACCAGCAGCACCGACGCCAGCGCAATCTCACCCGCCACCAGGGTGCTCCGAGTTCGATTCTTTCCCGTTGCGGAACCTTCGCTGCGTGTGCGCAAGGATTCCACGTTCCAGCTCTGCCACGCCGGAATCGCCGCGATAAGAAGCGCGATCACCACGGAAATACCCAGCGTGAATAGGACCACGGCGTTGTCCAATACGATCTCCGTGCCGTAAGGTAGATATACCGCAATGGAAGATGCGATCCGCGGCACGCTCCAGATGCAGAACAAAAACCCCAATGCGCCACCACATCCTGTCAGCAGCAGTGCTTCGGCAAGCACGTGCGAAATCAGCCTGGATCGACTCGCGCCTAAAGCAATCCGCACCGCGCGTTCCCGCTCCCTTGCCATCATGCGAGCGATAAGTAAACTGGCGACATTCACGCACGCTATCAGCAAAACAAACGTCACCGCCCCGGCGAGCGCCACTAGAGAGGGCCGTCGATCTGCGACGATATCGTCCTTGAACCTTACGACTGTCGCTCCCTCCCCTTTGTTTGAAGCCGAATATTTGTCGGCGAGTCGCGCCGCAATTGTCTCCATTTCTGCCTCCGCGGCGCGCGCTGAGACGCTCTGCCGAAGCCGCCCCATCACCGCGCAGCTAGGCTGGCCGCGAACCAGAGAGTAATTCGGATACTTGAATGCGGGCAGATAAACATCTGCTTCCAACAAGGGAAACGCAAACGAACGCGGCAGGACACCGACGATCGTATACGGCTCGCCATTGAGCTCCGCGGTCCTGCCCAGCACATGGAGGTCGGCCCCAAACCGCGAATGCCAGAGCCCGTCCGAAATGACGGCCACGCGCTGTCCCCCAACCCGGTCTTCGCCAGCCGTGAAGCCCCGTCCCAGCGCCGGTGCGACGCCCAGCACAGGGAGAAAATTCGACGATACGAACATGCCGATGACGCGTTCCGGCTGGTCCAAGCCAGTCAGGTTTACGCTTTGTCCCACCCACGATGCCAAGCCGCTGAACGAATGTGTCATGGCGCGCCAATCGTCCAGATCCGGCTGCGAAACGAATTGCCGATGCCCCTGCGCATCTCGCGCGAAGACTTCGGCCAATTGATCAGACTGTTTGAACGGCAGCGGTTGCAGCAGAACACCGTTCACGATGCTGAAGATGGCTGAATTCGCGCTGATCCCGACAGCCAGAGTCAACACTGTCGCCATCGTGAAGCCGGGCGACTTCCGTAGCGTTCGTGCCGCAAATCGCAGGTCTTGCCACATTTGCTCGATGGCAGTCCATCCCCACATTTCGCGTACCTCCTCTTTCACCAAAGTCGTGTTGCCGAAGGCTCTCTGCGCGGCGTAACGGGCTTCCTCGGGCGAAAGGCCTTTCTCCCGTTGTTCCGCCGCCTCCAGCTCCAAATCCGAACGCATCTCGCGCTCCAGATCCTGCTCCCGTTCTTTCCTCCGCCACCAGCGCATACAAAATCGTCACTCGTATCTCAACGCCACCACGGGGTCGATTCGATTGGCCCGCCACGCGGGGATGAGACACGCCATCAGCGCGACGATTATCAAAAACAGCGCGGCAAGGCCGAAGATTGCCGGATCGCGTGCAGTAACGCCAAATAGGAGTCCCGCCATAATGCGGGTCAGTGCCGCCGCGAGCGCGAGGCCCATGCCAATCCCGCAGAGCGTAAGCGCCATGCCGCTGCCTGCGATCATCCCGAGAACGTGCCCTTGCTGTGCGCCCAGCGCCACGCGAATGCCAATCTCTTGCGTCCGTTGAGCGACAGCGTAAGAAAGCACGCCATAAATGCCCGCCCCGGCAAGCACCAAGGCTGCGCCAGCGAACAAGAAGAGCAGAAACATCACGAAGCGGGGCCGCGCAAGCGCCTTTGACATGACGTCATCCATCGTTTGGACGTCCGCCACCGCAAGCTGCTTGTCAAAGCTCCAAACGCTTGTACGCACTGCTGGTATCAACCCATGCATGTTTTCAGGCGCGCGAACGGCGATCAGCATTGTGTTCACGCCTCCCTGCTGAGCGAGGGGAACGTACACAGCGGGCGATCGATCATCCGCTAGCGAAAAATAAGGCATATCGCCCACGATGCCGACGACTTCTCGATACGCTTTTTCGTCTCGCCAGGCTCGCACTAGTTTCCCCAGCGGGTTCTGGTCCGGAAACATTTCCTTCGCAAGAGACTGGCTCAAAACCATAACCGGCTTGCCCGTCTTAATGTCCCGGTTGTCGAAGAACCGTCCAGCGATCAGACGGGTCCCCAATGTCTCGAAGTAGCCAGGCAGGACCACATCCCATACAGCGGAGCTTGCTTTACGGAGAGGCGGTTCCGGCCGTCCTCCGGCTGTATAGGACCTCACGAGATAAAAGCCACCGCCGCCGAGCGGTAACGCCGAGGTGGCGCCTACATTCAAAACTCCTGGCACGCGGCGAATTTCCTCGACGATTCTCGTGAGAGCGGAGACTGTTTGCTCCGAACTGCCGTAATGAGAAGTAGGCAGCGAAAGTTCAAAGGTAGTCAAACCTTGCGTCCGGAAACCGGCATCGACGTGGAGCAGATTCGCGAAGGTCTCCAGCAGTAATCCCGCGCCAGCTAAGAGAACAACGCTCAGCGCAACTTCTGATAGCACCAACAGCCCTCGTAACCTGCTTCCACGCATGCCCGCTGATGACGTGCGACCCCCCTCACGGAAAGCATGGCCCGGATCTACCCCCGATGCGTGCAATGCGGGCATTAAAGCGGCGATGAACGTCGCGAGCATCGACAGTGCTGCCGTGAATGCAAGAGCAACGCCGTCTATATGGATCTCGTCTAAGCGCGGAGTATCTTGCGGAGCGACGTGTACCAGCGCGTACACACCCCCGGTTCCCAGCGCCGCGCCCAAAATCGCTCCCACGGCAGCAACCACAAGCTGTTCAGTAAACAGTTGCCGCGCCAGTCGCCCTCGACGCGCGCCCAGTGCTATTCGAATCGCGATCTCACGAGTTCGCGACGCGCCTCTCGCCAAAAGTAGATTTGCTAAATTGGCGCACGCGATAGCCAAAACAATTCCCACGCCGCCCATCATGACCAGCAGCATCTGCCTTAGCTGGGGTCCGATTACCCAAGACGAAAGTGGATGGAGCGCCCACCCCGTGGCGGACCTTGTTGCCGGATACTGCCGCTCAATCCGTTTCGCCATGGCATTCAACTGAGCCTGCGCCTGCTCAAGCCGAACGCCTGGCCGAAGGCGCGCGATCGCGCCCACCATAAAATTGTCGCGCTGCATGACGGCGGCGGGCGGATCATTGCCCAATCCCCCTGGCAGGAAAACCTGGACATCGTCCGGCCACGTTGAGTTCCTGGCCATCACGCCCACAATCTGGTAGGGCACGCCGCCAATTTCTATCCGGGTACCCACAACCTTCGGGTCGCTCCCGAACCTCTGCATCCAATACGCATGGGCTAAGACGGCTACATGCGCATGGTTGAGAAAGTTCTCTTCCGCCACAAAGGTTCTGCCGAGCAACGGCGCGGCATCCATGACACGGAAGTAGTCCTCGCTGACTAAACTGGTCTTCACGCGTTCCGGCACGTGGCCGCTTGTGGTATCAGCCGATTGCTCGAAATGCACCGCCACTGCTTGAAACAAATCTGTCCGGCTTTTCCAGTCGAGAAAGTCCGCGTAGGCGACATTAGCGCGGTCAGTGTTGTGCTTTTTCAACACCGTGGCGGGAACAACCAACTCTCCAGAGTTCTTGTACGGTAAGGGGCGAATCAGCAGGGCGTTCACCACGCTAAAAATGGCGGTGTTTGCTCCGATTCCCAAAGCGAGCGTCAGAACCGCTATCAGCGTAAACCCACGACTCTTGCCCAGTGACCGGAGACCATACCGAAGATCTTGCCCGAGCCGTTCAAGTGATGTCCATCCCCACATCTCACGCACCTCCTCGCTCACCAACGTCGTGTTGCCAAACGCGCGCCGAGCAGCGTAGCGCGCTTCCTCCGCCGAGAGGCCATTCTCCTGTTGTTCCGCCGCCTCCAACTCCAAATCCGAACGCAGCTCGCGCTCCAGATCCCGCTCGCGTTCTTTCCTCCGCCACCGGCGCATTTCAGCTTTCCTTAGCCGGCCACATAACCCGCGCAATGGCGCCGGTCATTTGCTTCCACTTCGACTCTTCCGCGAGGAGCTGTTTTCTTCCAGCGGGAGTGAGGCGGTAATATTTGAATTCCCGCTTCAGATCCTTCCCGGCAGGCTCCCACTTTGCCGCGATCCAGCCCTTGCGTTCCAGCCGATGGAGCGCCGGATACAGGGACCCATGCTCAACCTGCAGCACCTCATCGGTGGTTTGCTGGATGTGTTTGGCGATCTGGTGCCCGTGGGCAGGACCAAACAGCAGTGTGCGTAGGATCAACATATCCAGCGTGCCCTGCAACAACTCGATCCGGCTTGATAAATCCTTTGACATGGGTGTTGGTAGATATTCTACCCTAAAACGAATCAATAAGGTAGATCCCCTACCCAGTTTCTAGTTAGCAAAGCGCAATGGGCAAAAGCCGCTCGGGGGCATTCCGGGCTGGTCGTCCGGCCCCTGTTGCGAACTTTGCAAGCCGTTCTCAAACTGCTAGAATTTATGAACGGATAGACGCTTCTGTGTCTATCAGGTGCTTCCCATGTCCAATACAGTTCGCTGGTCACTTGTGATTTCGAAGGAAACGGACATCGCCCTACGTAGCTATCTCGCACGGCAGGGCATGCGTAAAGGTGATCTCTCGAAATTTGTAGAAAATGCGGTACGGTGGCGAGTTTTGGATCGGACTGTTGCCGAAACTAAAGCTACCAACGCCAACGTGCCGCCCCAAAAGATCGAAGCCGCTATAACCGAGGCGCTGCAGGTTGTTCGCTCTGACCGTTTCCCGGCGTAAGCGCCGGTGCGGATCATTCTCGACACCAACATCCTTGTAAGTGCTCTGATTGTTCCTGGAGGCGCGCCCGACGACCTGTATCAGGGTTGGAGGATGGGTCGCTTTACACTGATCACCAGTGAAGAGCAACTCGCGGAGTTCCGCCGTGTAACGCGATACTCGAAGGTGCGGAAATACATCCGGCCAGCCGCTGCCGGCACGATGTTGAACGAACTTCGAGCTCTCGCTACAGTCGTGGGCTCACTCTCCAGCGTGAACGTCTGCCACGATCCAGCCGACAACTTCCTGCTCGCCATGGCCGAAGCCGGTGACGCCGAATACCTCGTGACCGGCGACGCCGGGCATTTGCTTAAGTTAAGAAGGTACAAGGGAACCCACATTGTGTCAGCGCGTGAAGCTGGCGCCCGGATACTCGGTCATGTTGAAGACCGTTGAATTGACCTCCCTCAATCCTAGCGAGAGACATATTCATTCTGGAATGCGGACGGGGGAAGTAAAATCCGAGACAACGTGATCGCAGACAGCTCCGGGCACCGGGCTACTGGATGAGCTCAAGATGCCGCGATGACGCACCCGCGACCGCACGCAACGCGATCGCTCCGTCGAATGTCACCAACTTGCCGTGGCGATGCACCGCAAGCCCCAACAGGTACACATCGGTGACCGCGCGATGTCCGGAAAGGAACGGTGCCCGAAACAGCGCTCCATCCAGCAACGAAACTCCGTCAGGCCAAAACTCATGATGAGACTCGGCGCACATAGTCTCCAGATGGCTGATGACCTCCGCTGGGGACGCCTCGACCGTTGGATAAGCGGGATTGCTCAGCACGCGAATGCAGCCATTGATCGTAATCGGACAAGTGGCCCAGCCATTCTTCTGATTTCGCGCAAACCATTCATGCGCACGGTCATGATGCACATGCGCCGGGTCAAACAACGCGACCAGCACATTCACGTCGGGCAGAGCGATGCTCATGTCTCATCACGTAACGCATTGACGACGGACAAATCGGAGCGTTCACCCGGCTTCGGCACGAACAGCGGAACGCCGTTTCGCATCCGCCGTTCGCCGTCATACCCAGCGAGAGACTGCCGAAGCACGTGTGAGACGAACTGACCCAGCGACGTGCCGCGCGCCTTGGCCTGTTGCTTTGCTGCCTCCAGAACATCACCGTCGAGTTCCAAGGTCGTCCGCATCCCATTCATGGTAGCGCATTCGCATCAGATGCTGCCTTCTTTGATGTTTGATGCTCCTGTTCAACACGCCGCCGGTCCGCTCTGCCAATTAAGTGCATTTGAAAAAACGAACCCAAACTATTTCGTTCGGCAAAACCGTCCTGAGCAGCCTGGCTTCGATTCGCAAAACGACCGCTCCGTTCGGCAAAACCGGCACCCAGCCGTTCCGTCCCCCGGCCTTCACAGCCGCATCAACCCGGGCACGGCTCCGAAGGCAGCCCCCACATTGGGTTCGTTCGGCAAAACCGTCCATAAGCAGCATTTTGGGTTCGTTTCGCAAAACGCCCGGTTCGTTCCGCAAAATCGTCACCTAGCCGTTCCCGTCCCCGCGCGTTCACAGCCCTATCAAAGTTCGGCACCTCTCGACAAATCAGCGATTTAGCGCGTCCCCACTCACCCGGCAATCAACCGCTCGTGCCAAAAAAGAGGAAGAGTACGATTGATGAAACATCGCGCCGCTATGAAAAAGATTTCAATCCTCTTTCCGATTGCTCTGCTCATTCTCGCCTCCGCCGGCCTCTTCGCCCAGCTCAACCGTGAGCGTGGCAACGGTCCGGACAACGTACCGCAAGCCAGCTTTTTCGCTCACCGGCTCGGCACCGACCACGCCGAAGGCATCACCACTATCGATATCAACGGCGATGGCAAGCCGGACATTCTCAGCGGCGCATATTGGTACGAAAATCCCGGGCCGCAGGGCGGCGAATGGAAGCGTCATCAATATCGAACGGTTGAGATCGTCGGCGAATTCGTCTCCGATTGCGGCGAATGGGCCGTCGACGTGAATCACGACGGTGCGCCCGACGTGGTCACACTCGGCTGGCAGACCGACGGGCTCTGGTGGTACGAAAATCCCAAGAAGCCCGATGCCATGTGGCAACGGCACCTCATTGCCCACACAATTGAAACTGAAGGCGGCTGGATGGCAGACCTCAACGGCGACAGCAAGCCGGATCTGGCCCTGGCGCACTACGGCCGGTCAGGCGTGATCTGGATCGATTTCGCCGGCCCCGAACCCAAAGTGCATCACCTCGGCGGTCACGACCAGGATGGCCACGGCATCGGCATGGCGGACGTCAACGGCGATGGCAAAATCGATCTCCTCACCCCCCACGGCTGGTTTGAAAACGTCGAAGCCAATAGCGATAAATGGACGTGGCACGGCGACTGGGATCTAGGCGAAACCGGCTTCCCCATCCTCGGTTACGACGTCAATGGCGACGGCAAGAACGACATCATCTACGGCCGCGGGCACAGCTACGGCCTGTATTGGCTGCAGCAGGAAGGCGAAGCAGCAGGCCGCCATTGGACCAAGCACATCATCGACGAGTCTTTCTCCCAGGTCCACGTACTCAAGCTAATCGACATCGACGGCGACGGCGAGCCCGAGTTGCTGGCAGGCAAACGCTACCGCGGACACAACGGCAACGATCCCGGCTCCTACGATCCGCTGGTGATCTATTACTACAAAATCGACCGCAAGTCCGCTAAGTTCACGCGCTATCCCATCGCCATGAACGGTACCGCAGCCGCCGGCACCCAATTCGTAGTGGAGGATCTGGACGGTGACGGCGACCCCGACATTGCCGTCGCCGGCAAAACAGGCGTCCACCTTCTCGAAAACCTGAAGGTGAATAATGTGCCGAAAACCCGACGTGAGCAGGAACTATTCCTCAACAAGACCTGGCCTTTCCCAGGAGAAGGAGCGGAAGTAAAGTGGCAGCACTAAGCCTGCACGCATCGCTAGCCCGGATAAAACATTTCAATGCCGGGCATAGAAATTTACACACACGCCTGGGCCTCTTGAACTGCTAGCCTTTTTGATTACCCACGTCGATGCCTAGTCAACCTATTAACTCCGGCGATAACGCCTGGATGCTCACCAGCGCGGCTCTGGTCCTGATGATGACCGGTCCTGGGCTAGCGCTCTTCTACGGTGGTCTCGTTCGCAGTAAGAATGTACTCGGCGCCATGATGCATAGCTTCGTTCTTATGGGCGTCGTGACAGTTCTTTGGGCCGTATACGGCTATAGTCTGGCGTTTGCCGAAGGCAATCCATTCATCGGAGGCTTCGGTTATCTATTCCTCAACGGCGTCGGTTCCACCCCCAACGCGGATTACGGGGCAACCGTCCCGCACCAGACCTACATGATCTATCAGTTGATGTTTGCCATCATCACGCCCGCTCTCATCTCCGGCGCCTACGCGGAGCGCATGAAGTTCAGCGCCATGCTGCTGTTTACGTGTCTCTGGGAGACGTTTGTTTATTTTCCGATGGCGCACATGGTGTGGGGAAAAGGCGGTTTTCTGAACGCCTTCCTCGGTGGCAAGGTCCCGTGCTTTGATTTCGCCGGCGGCACCGTCGTTCACATCACCTCCGGTGTCAGCGCCCTGGTCTGCGCCCTCTACTTACGTAAACGCATCGGGTTTCCTAAGGAACCCATGAAGCCGCACAGCCTGGTGCTGAGCATGATCGGCGCCTGCATACTTTGGGTGGGCTGGTTTGGATTCAACGCCGGTAGCGCCGTGAACGCATCGGGACTGGCCACCAGCGCTTTTGTTGCCACTCACTTCGGCGCCGCAGCGGGCGCTCTCGGGTGGATGTTCGCCGAGTGGATGAAGCACGGCAAGCCCAGCATGCTTGGCGCCATCTCGGGCGCGGTTGCCGGGCTGGTTGCCATTACGCCCGCTTCCGGGTTTGTGAAGCCCTTCCCTGCCCTCCTCATCGGCCTCCTGGCGGGCATCGTCTGTTACCTGATGGTGACCTCCGTGAAAAGCAGGTTCGGATACGACGACACCCTCGACGCATTCGGAGTGCACGG
>JAABUQ010010053.1_pt1 | contig 12537 bp, 12 predicted proteins | sample 5560001 | NCBI WGS metagenome assembly JAABUQ01 (sample SAMN10711888, study PRJNA513371) | rock metagenome | isolation source: Antarctica rocks | place: Antarctica: Victoria Land, Finger Mt nord | collected 2015-12-18 | reverse complement strand
GAAGGAGGCCGACGAGGCGGTCCGCAAGGAGATGCAGCGCCTCGCTGAGGAGCGGAAAAACCTCGTCAACGGGGTCAAGAAGCTCGACGATGCGATGCTCGCGCTGCGGGCCGCCTCCGGGCAGTCGCCGGCCACGGCCAGGGCGATGCCCGCGGTCCTGGAACGCCTGGCGAGCCTCCGCGCCGCGGTCGGCGTCGACGGTCCCCAGCAACTGATCGACGCCACCGCCCCGCCCGCCGGCCTGCCGAACGTGCCGGCCGTGGCCGCGTCCGTCCCCACTTCGGTAGCTCCCCCGGTCGCAGCGGCGGGTGGGCTGTCGAAGGCGGAGGTCGACGCCGACCTGGCCGCCGTCCCCGCGCCGCAGCGGCCACTGGCCGCGATGCTGCCGCTGCTGGACGTGCCTGCCGGTTGGGAGGTCGGGAAGTCGGGGGCCTCGCACGTGGAGACCTTCCATGCCGAGAACCTCTTCGAGAAGATCGACGGCCGCGCCGAAAGCTTTCTCCAGTACGACGTCAAGGGGATGGCCTACACCTACTATCACCCCACCGGCGACGACTCCGACGAGGTTCAGCTTTACATCTTCGAAATGGGCGGCCCGCTCAAGGCGCTGGGCAAGTATGGCTCGGAGAAGCCCGACGGCGTGAAGACCCTCGCGATCGGCTCGGAGGGATACGCGGCGGCGGGCAGTACCCTCTTCTATGCAGGCCCGTTCTACACCCAGATCGTGTCAACCAAGGACGACCCCAAGTTCGCGGCCTTCGCCCTCGAACTGGCGAGGCGGATCGCCGCCCAGCAGGCCCCGAAGTCCGATGGGGCCTCGCCCGGCAACGCCGCCCCCAAGGGCACGCCCGAGGCGATCTTCGCCCACCTGCCGGGCGGGCCGAAACGGTCGAGTTCCAAGTTTGTGTCCCAGGACGTTTTCGGCTACAGCTTCCTGGCCGACGTCTTCATGGCCGATTATCAAGAGGGCGAGGCCAAGTGGCAGGGCCTCCTCCGCCCCTACGCCACCGCCGAGGAAGCGAAGGCGATCTTCGACCAGTACGTCGAGGGCGCCAAGGCGGACGGCGCCGAGGTCAAGGACCTGCCGACCGAAGGGGACGCCCGGATGGTCGCCAGCACCGGCATTGGCCTGGTGGACGTGATCTTCCAGAAGGGCAACGTCGTCGGCGGCGTCAACGGCGCCCCGCAATCGGCCGCGGAGCTTGCGGAGAAGTTCGCCAGGGACTTCGCCAAATCCTTGCCCGCCAACGTCCCGGCCATGTTGCCGGAAAAGACCCAATAACCACAAGGCCACGTGGTTCACCCTTCCAACCAACCCCCGAGGTCTCCCATGGGCGAGAAGCTGACGCGGACGCAGCAGAAGAACCTGGAGCGACTCGGCGGGGTGAACCCGGCCGACGACACGTACTCCCGTCGGCAGTTCGTCCGACAGGTTGGCGGCACGGCGGCCCTCGCCGGGGCGGCGGTCGGCGCGGGCTATCTGTTGCGCGACCAGTGGGGCATGGAAGGCGTCAAGCCGCCCGCCCCGGTGCGCCTGAAGGACTACTCGGTGCAGCTTCCGCCGAGCCGCCCCAACCTCGTCATCGTCCGCTCCGCGCCGGTCGAGGCGGGGTCGGTGCCCGAGGGCGATCTCCCGCGGGCGCGCGAGGAGCAGGCCCTCAAAATGGTCAAGCGGGCGCTGGACGAGATGGGAGGCGTGGAGCGGTTCATCAGCCGGGGCGACGTGGTGGTGGTCAAGCCCAACGTCGCCTTCGACAAGAACCCCGACCTCGCCGCGACCACCCAGCCCGACACCGTCTCGGCCGTGGTGAAGCTCTGCCTGGGCGCCGGTGCGCGCAAGGTGATCGTCGCCGACAACCCGATCAATAACCCGGAAAGCTGCTTCTTCAAGACACGCGTCGGCGACGCCGCCCGCCGCGCCGGCGCTGAATTGATGATGCCGCAGGACAGCTACTTCGAGCAGCTTTACGTCGGCGGGGAGACGATCACCAACACCTGGCGGATGTTTTATCGGCCCTTCCGCGAGGCCACCAAGGTCATCGGCGTCTCGCCCGTGAAGGACCACAACCTCTGCAAGGCGACCGTCACCATGAAAAACTGGTACGGCCTGCTGGGCAATCCCCGCAACCAGTTCCACCAGAACATCCACGGCATCATCTCCGACTTTGCCCTGATGATGAAGCCGACCTTCGTCGTCGCCGACGGCCGCAAGCTCCTGATGCGCAACGGCCCGACCGGCGGCAGCCTCAACGACGTGAAGCGCGCCGACGCCATCGTCGTCGGCACCGACTGCACGAGCGTCGACAGCTGGTGCGTCACCCGCCTGCTGGAGAAGAAACGCCACGAGATCGTCTATCTCGACAAGGTCATCGCCCGCGGCCTCGGCAAGGACTGGCGCCCCCAGTGGACCAGCGAGGTCGCCGTATGAGCGTCTCCCCGCGCACCCACCGCGAGGAACCCGTCGCGCTGAGGCTCGCCTCGCGATTCTCGGGCCTGCGCGTTTCCCACAAGGCGTTCGAGCGCCTCTGCCGCGACAACCGCGACCTCCGCCTGGAACGCACCTGCCGCGGGGAGCTGATCGTCATGCCACCGGCGGGCACCGAGAGCGGGGGCCGCAACGCCCCCCTGACGGCAAGGCTCTTCCTCTGGTCCGAGGCGGACGGTTCCGGCAAGTCGTTCGACTCCTCCGCCGGCTACACGCTCCCCAACGGCGCGATCCGGTCCCCCGACGCCTCGTGGATCGCCCTCGACCGCTGGGACGCGCTCAGTCGCGACGATCGGCGGCGGTTCGCGCCCATCTGCCCCGACTTCGTCGTCGAGTTGACGTCGCCCTCGGATACGCGGGCCGAGACCCGAAAAAAGCTGGTCGAGTACCTCGAACAGGGGGCCCGGCTCGGCTGGCTACTCGACCCCGACGCGGGCGAGGTCGACATCTATCGGCCCGGCCGGCTGCCCGAGACGCTGACCCGGCCCGCCACGCTCTCGGGCGAAGGCGTCCTCCCCGGCTTCGTGCTGGATTTGCAGGGAATCCTGTTCGGCTGAGGCTCAAGCGACCCAAGGCCGGGAAGGGATGAATCGGTGGCGACAGCGACCCGCACGGCGCGCGACGCGGCGAGCATCCTCAAGGGAATCTCCTGGGAGGTCTACCAGGCCCTGCTCGCCGCCCCGAGCAACGATCACACGCGGATGACTGATCACGACGGGACCTTGATCCTGATGTCCCCGCTTTACAGGCACGAGCCGTCGGCCGATCGCATCGGCCTCATCATCCGCAACGGCATCGGGGTAGTAAGGCGACCACATGGACGGGGAACCTGAGAAACAACTCTGGACGGACGTACTCAGTCGCAAGCCCGAGTGCTACCCCCTCCCCGCGCGGCCACTCGCGGCGGAAAGCGCCGCAAATCTCCCGGAATTCAGAGCTGAGACCGAATATCTCGCGATGGTGGTGGCGGAGTATTGGGTCTTCGACCGCTTCCGGCGTATGATGAGGGTGTAGCGGAAATGCCCCCGGCGGGACCGTCGAGGTCGCCGTCGGGGAGGCCGAATCCTGCCTTGCCAGACCGACTTGCTCACCGGTTTCCCCTTGCCGATGGCCCCCTGCTCTCCCAGGCCGACAACTGGCCGCGCCAACCCAGAGCGCGGCGACGGTCCACCGGAGAGGGAGGATCGCGATAGATGATCAAGATTCGGCGCGCCTACGAGGTCCTCTTCCTCGGGCTCTTCTTCTTCTTCCTGTTGATTACCGACCTGCGCTACCTCAAGGGGTGGCCGGTGTCGCTCTTCCTGGAAGCGACGCCGCTGGTGGCCGTTGCCACGGCGCTGACGACCCACACCCTGTACCGGAACCTGGTCTGGGGGCTGGTCATCATCGCGATCACGATGATGGTCGGACGCGTCTGGTGTAACTGGATGTGCCCCTTCGGCATCCTGCACCACGTCTTCGGCATCATCGGCAACCGCCGCAACACCAAGCAGATGATCGAATCGAACCGCTACCGGCGGATCTATGCGATCAAATACTACATCCTGGCGGCGATGCTCGTGATGGCCTCGCTCTGGATCATCCCGACCGCCTGGCACGCACCCGGCAAGATGTTCGAGGTCTACAATGACAAGACCGTGGAATCCCGAGGCGTCGGCCGCGTCCTCGCGGCGATCGGCGGGGGGATTGCCCGCTCGGCCGAGGAGCACAAGCAGGGCAACAGTTCGCTGCAAATCGGCCTGCTCGACCCGATCGCCCTCACGGTCCGTTCCCTGACCACCAGCGTCTTGCCGACCGTCCACAAGGCGAGCGAGGAGATTTATACCGAGCCGCGCGAATACTGGTTTGGCTGGGTCGTCGGCCTGATCTTCTTCGGGTTCCTGCTGGCGAACTGGTGGATTCCGCGCTTCTTCTGCCGGGCAATCTGCCCGCTGGGGGCCTTGCTCGGTGTGTTCAGCCGGTTCGCCCTCTGGCGGATCGACCGCGACCCGGTGCGCTGCACCGATTGCGACCTCTGCCTCAAGAGCTGCGAGGGGGCGTCGGACCCGCACAAGGACCTCCGCAAGAGCGAATGCTTCGTCTGCATGAATTGCATCGACGACTGCCCGCACGACGCCCTCACCTTCCGGTTCCTGCCGCGCAAGGCCAGCGAGATTGCCGCCCCGGTGGTCGGCCGCCGAGAACTGGTGATGGCCGGGCTCTTTGGCGTCCTGTTCTTTCCGATGGCCAGGCTCTCGGGCGGCGTGCGGAAGAACTTCAACAAGAAGGTCATCCGGCCGCCGGGCTCCGTCGCCGAGGACGAATTCCTCAGGCGCTGCATCAAGTGCGACCAGTGCATCCGCGTCTGCCCCACGAACGTCCTCCAGCCCAGCCTCTTCGAGGCGGGGGTCGAGGGGCTCTGGACGCCGATCATGATCTCGAAGATGGGCTGGTGCGAGCTGAACTGCACCTTGTGCAGCCAGGTCTGCCCGACGGGCGCCATTCGCGAGATCTCGATCGCCGAGAAGCTCGGCACCGGCCCGTTCGAGCAGAAGGGTCCGATCAGGACGGGAACCGCCTTCTACAACCAGGGCCGCTGCCTCCCCTGGGCGATGGACACCAGTTGCGTCGTCTGCGAGGAAGTCTGCCCCGTCAGCCCCAAGGCGATCTTCACTCGCAACGTCGAGGTGACCAACCGCTGGGGCGCGACCCTCCAGCTCAAGCGGCCGTTCATCGACCCGGTCAAGTGCATCGGCTGCGGGATCTGCGAGCACGAATGTCCGGTGAAGGACGACCCCGCCGTGTATGTGACCGCCATCGGCGAATCGCGCGACAAGACGCGCTCGCTCTTGCTGTCGCTGGTCGAGGACGGTTCAGGGGTCCTGACGGGTTGAGTGGTCCCGCCTCCGATCGGGCGAAGGTGCCGCCGCGTTGAAGAACCTCAACAACGATCCCAGGTCCGTCGTCCCGGAGATGCTGGAAGGCCTGGTCGGGATTCACCCCGGCCTCCGCCTTCTCGATGGCCACGCCGTCATCGTCCGCGCCGACGGCCCCTCAGCCCTTGATGGTCGCGTGGCCTTGATCTCTGGTGGCGGCAGCGGGCACGAGCCGGCGCACGCGGGCTACGTCGGGCGCGGGATGCTGGCCGCGGCGGTGGCCGGCGACGTGTTCACTTCCCCCAGCCCGGAGGCCATCCTGGCGGCGATCCGCGCGGTGGGGAGTCCCGCGGGCGTCCTGCTCCTGGTCAAGAATTACACCGGAGACCGCCTCAATTTCGGGCTCGCCGCCGAGATCGCCCGGGTCGAGGGCCTGCCCGTCGCCGTCGTGATCGTCGCCGACGACGTGGCGCTGTCGGACTCGGCCGGGCACGCGGGCCGGCGAGGGCTGGCCGGGACGATTCTGGTCCACAAGATCGCCGGCGCGGCGGCCGAGGCGAGGGCAACCCTGGTGGAAGTCGCCGCCGAGGCCCGCGCCGCGGCGGTTGCGGTCAAGACGATGGGCGTGGCCCTCTCGCCCTGCACCGTCCCGGCCGCCGGCCGCCCCGGCTTCCTGCTGGCCGATGACGAGATCGAGATCGGGCTGGGCATCCACGGCGAGCCAGGCGTCCGTCGAGGGCGGATCGAGCCGGCCGACGCCCTCGTCGCGGGGTTGCTCGGCCCGATCCTGGCCGAAGTCCCGCGCGGCCCCGTCGCGCTCCTGGTCAACAACCTCGGCGGCTCGACGACGATGGAAGTGGCCATCGTCGCGCGGGCCGCCCTGGCCATCCTCGATCGCGGCGGCTACGCCGTCGAGCGGGTCTACGCCGGGACGTTCCTGTCCGCCCTGGAAATGGCCGGGGTCTCGCTGTCGGTCCTCCCCGTGGACGAAGCCCGCCTCGCGCGGCTTGACGCCCCGACCGATGCGCCAGCCTGGCCCAACGTCCATCGGTCGCGAACCCGTCCCGCCGCGGTTCCCGCACCGAGCGTCCATCGCGTACCACCGACTTATGGCCCGCCGCAAACAGCGTTGGGCCAGACTCTGGAAGCTGCCATCCGCTCGGCGGTCACGTCCCTGATCGCCGCCGAGGCGCGACTCACGGAACTCGACCAGCAGGCGGGCGACGGCGATCTCGGAATCAGCCTGAGGCGCGGGGCGGAGGCGGTGCTTGCCGCGCTGGCGACCTTCCCACGGGACGAGCCCTCGCGGGCCTTGCACGCCCTGGGCTCGATCTTGCAAAGCTCGCTGGGCGGGTCGTCGGGGCCGCTCTACGCCGTATTCTGCTTGCGGGCGTCTGCCCGTTTGGGAGCCGGGAATACCGCCGATTGGGTGGCCGCGCTGCGGGCGGGCTGCGAGGGGATCGCGGACCTGGGCGGGGCGGCGGAGGGAGACCGCACGATGCTGGATGCCCTCCTGCCGGCGGCCCGTTCGGCCTCCCAGGCGCTTGAGGCGGGGCGATCGGCCCTCGATATCGCCCGCTCGGCCGCCGTCGCCGCCGCGGTCGGGGCCGAGGCGACGGCGGCGATGGCACCCAGACGCGGACGGTCGAGCTATCTCGGCGACCGCGTTCTGGGCCTCCCCGATCCAGGTGCGGTCGCCGCGGCGATCTGGCTCGAAGCGGTGGCCGAGGCCCTCACCCGGCACGACAGTTGAGTGGAACGGAAAGTTGGCCCACTCTCCCCCGGTGCGCGAGGTCCCTGCGTTGATCGACGATCCCGAACTCCCGCCCGTCGGGGTCATCCCGCTCGACGGCGCGACGGCTCGCTTCCGGGTCTGGGCTCCGAAGGCTCTTGCGGTGGAACTCGTGCAGGGGAAGGGGGAGAAAGTTCAACGCGTCCCGATGGAGGCGGAGCCCCGCGGCTATTTCGGCGCGACCGTCGCCATGCCCGCACATGGTCTCAGGTACGCCTACTCCCTCGACGGCGCGCCGCCGCGTCCCGACCCCTGTTCCCGCTGGCAACCGGAAGGGACCCAGGCCCCTTCGGCGGTCTATTTCCCGGAGCGGTTCGCGTGGGACGAGGGCGCCTGGAAGGGTAGAGAACGGGCCGACCTCGTGTATTACGAGCTCCACGTCGGCACCTTCACGCCCGAGGGGTCGTTCACCGCGATCATCCCGCGCCTGCCCGAATTGCTCGACCTGGGAATCACGGTCCTCGAACTGATGCCGGTTGGGGAGTTCCCCGGCCGCTGGAGCTGGGGCTACGACGGCGTCTTTCCGTTTGCGCCCGCGCATTCCTATGGGGGTCCCGAGGAACTGCAACGGCTGGTCGCGGCCTGCCACCGGGCCGGGATGGCCGTGGTCCTCGACGTGGTTTACAACCATTTCGGCCCCGAGGGCAATGTCTTCCCCGACTTCGGACCGTATCTCACGGACAAATACAAGAGTGACTGGGGCTCGGCCCTGAACTTCGATGGGAGGGGCAGCGACGCCGTGCGGGCGATGGTCCTCGACAATGCCCGGATGTGGATCCGCGACTACCACTTCGACGGCCTCCGCCTCGATGCGGCCGACCAGATCTTCGACCGGAGCCCGACGCCGATCCTGGCCGAAGTCGCCGAGGTGGTCCACGCGGAAGCGGCCCTTCGGGGGAGGTCGGCCCACGTCTTCGCCGAGAACGACATGAACGACGCCGTGAGGTTCCTCCGGGAGCCCGGGCGCGGCGGGTTCGGCCTCGACGGCCAGTGGAATGACGACTTCCACCACGCCGCCCACGTCGTCCTGACCGGCGAAACCAATGGATATTATGTCGACTTCGCCGACGGCCCCTCCGCGCTGGCCAAGGTGTATGGTCGCGTCTTCGTCAACGACGGCAACGTCAGTCCGTTCCGGGGCCGTCGCCACGGGGCTCCGGCGATCGAGTTCTCGGGAGACCGCTTCCTGGCCTTCACGCAGAACCACGACCAGGTGGGCAACCGCCTCAAATCCGACCGCAATGCCGCGAGCCTTCCCCCGTCGGCGGTCCGCCTCGCCGCGGGCCTCCTGCTGCTGTCGCCCCGCATCCCCTTGCTCTTCATGGGCGAGGAGTACGGGGAAACCCACCCGTTCCCGTTCTTCTGCGACTTCGAGACTCCCGACCTCATCAAGGCTGTTCGTGACGGGCGGACAGCCGAGTTTGCCCACTTCGGCTGGGAGGAAGAACCCGCCGACCCGTTGGCCCAGTCCACCCGAGACGCGGCGGTCCTGAACTGGTCGTGGGCGGACCCCCTTCGCGCGGGCCTCCGCCGCCTGTATCGCGACCTGTTGCGACTCCGCCGGGAAGCCGCCGCATTGAAGGATTTCCGGCATCCCGGCGTCCGCGTCGTGGGTGATGCCGTCCTCGACGTGACCCGAGGCCGGGAGGATGGCGACTGCCTCCGGGTCGTCTTCAATCTCAACGGCCGCCCGCAGCCGATCCCCGTCGGACTCGCCGAGGAGGTTCCCGCGTTCCGTTCGGAAATCGCGAGGTACGGGGCTGCTGCCGGTGGGGAAGGGCTTAACGGCCTACGACCGCACGAGTTCGCGATCTTCGGTCGATTACCCCTAGGCTGATCGGCGATCCGCGCCCGGCCCCGCCGCTCAGGCACCGCAGAAGCGTCGGATCAGGTCGGGAAGCGTGGCCGAGAACCTGCTACGGGGCAGAACCGGGTCGCAGCCTGCCACGGCCGCCGCCGCGAGGGCAACGTCGTCAACGTGCGAACCGAAGGCCACGAACGGCGTTGTGGGACCGGCGAGGGTCCGAAGGGCGATCAAGGCCGGGGGCGCGACGAGGTCGCCCGCGGCGAGGTCGACGAACACGACGCGGGGTTGCCATTGCTCGATCATCGTCGTGGCCATCGCAAGGTTGCCAGCCGTCATGATCCTGTGCCCGAGTTCACGCGCGGTGCCCGTGATCTTCGAGGTGAAGATGAGGTCCCGGCAGAGCAGGAGCCCGGAGGGCCCGTCCGGAGTCGGCGTGGTCAAGGGGTGATCTCGGGGTGGAAGAAGCGGTCGACCCATTCCGGGTTGAGGGGGCACAAATCGGGCAGGATGGCGTCGGCGCCCGCGTCGCGGAGCTGGTCCTCGGGGTAGGTGTGGGCGATGCCGACGGCCCACATGCCGGCGGCCTTGACCGCCTCAATGCCGGCGAGGCTGTCCTCGATGGCGAGGCAGTGGGCCGCTTCCAGGTCCTCGCCCACCCTGGAGCGCAAGGCGTCGAGCGCGAGCAGGTAGCCTTCGGGGTCGGGCTTGCAGCGTTGGGTGTCCTCGGCCGCGATGATCGCCCCAATCCTGGCCCGAACGCCCAACAGGTGCAAGGCCAGCTCGATCTCGCCGCGGAGGGCCCCGGAGCAGATGGCCAGGGGCCAGCGCGTGGCCAGGGCCTCGACGCTTTCGGCCGCCCCCGGGAAGAAGCGGAGCCCCTTGCGGGCGGCCTCGAAGTAACGCCGGGCCTTGCGGGCGATCAGGTCGTCCACCAGGTCGGGAACCGCCCGCCTGCCGGAGTCGCGCAGGGCGGCTTCGAAGCACCCGCGATCGTCAAAGCCAAGGTACCGCTCGCGGTACGTCGCCTCCAGAAGGGGGACCCCCACTTCCGCGAGGACCTCGCGGAAGAGGTCGAAGTGGACCGATTCGTCATCGACGAGCAGGCCGTTGAAGTCAAAGAGGACCGCGCGGATCATGGGAGGAACGCCGTTGGGGACGGTTCCGTTCGTGGGGCAGACACCCCGGACGATCCGGGCCCCGACGCGGCCGGTCGCTGACCTCGAGTCCAATCAAATCGCCTCGGGGCCGCGCTCGCCAGTTCGGATGCGGAGGCAGTCGTCCATCGGGAGGATAAAGATCTTGCCGTCGCCGATCTTGCCCTCGGGCCCGGTCCGCCCCGCCTGCACGATGGCGTTGATGGTCGGCTCGACGAAGTCTTCATTCACGGCGATCTGCAACTCGATCTTGCGCAGCAAGTTGACGGTGAACTCGTGGCCGCGATAAACCTCGGTGTAGCCTTTCTGCCGCCCGAAGCCCTGGACGTCCATCACCGTGAGACGGAAGACCTCGACGTGGGAGAGGGCCTCCTTGACCGCCTCCAGCTTCGTGGGCTGGATGATTGCGATGATGAGCTTCATGTCGACTTCCATCCACCCTTTCCACGCTCGGTCGCGGCGGAGCGGAGCATGGAGCATTCGCCCTGGCCACGGCGGGGGACCGACCGGCTCCGATGCCGGAGGGCCTGGGTGGAGCGCACAACGACGCTACCCACTTGAACCGGAAATCCGGCCGCCGTCAAACGAAATCGAGGGCACGGTCCCGAAAACTCGGAGCCGCGCCCGGTCGCCGCGCGAAGATCACGACCCGAACACGAATAGAGCAATTTGGAGGCCGACCACTTCGGCGTGAGTTCGACCCCCTGAGATGGCCAGGATGCAGACCATTTTTGACCCAACGGGGCCTGATCGTGGCCGAGGGCCCCTCGCCGAATGCCTTGAGAGTAGGCATCGCAGCTCACGGAACGGGCGAGACTGCCGACGGGGAATCGGGAGGGGAAGGAGTCTCGTCACCGGCCCGGTTGAGACGGGACCCACCACCGTGCCGACCGGGACGGCGGGACCCGTCGGGTAAGGTACGTCCGATGGCTGGTAGCCACAACTGGCACCCTGGCAGGGGGCGGGGAAATCATCGCAAGTATCACAATGCGCGCAGCCGAAAGCGCTGGCCACCACGCTCGCGGCAGCCATCGAAAGGAAACGCGACCTCAACATGTCTGCTGTCCTTTCCCCGAGGAAAACGGTCGCCGGGTGTGGCTCGGAGATGCGAAACGCGGGCGAATGACCGGGCGGCTCCGCCGCGGGACGGGGTTTCAAATCCTCGCGGGATGCGGAGGGTTTGAAACCAGGTCGCATCCCTTTGCAACCGAACGTTGAACCCTTTATCGGCCAGAAGCGGCTCCGGGTTGAGGCCGTTTTCCCCTCTGGTATTTCCGAAAGGCGACCCGACGTGAGCGTCAGGGGAGTCATCCACATGGATGTCGCTCAGGCCGTTCCAGGCGCTGAATTCAGGAGAACCCGCGGAACGGGAGGTCATTTTTATTAAGCTTGTTGACAAACTTGCAAGGCATCCTAAGTTCCTAATGAGGAAACTTCAGCCTCGACGTTCCCGCTGGGCGAGACGGAATCTCGCTTTGGGGGACCATCTGATCCTGTAAGCTTGCGATGCTGCATCCAGGAGCCTCAAGCAATGATGCCCCGCCCCTCCCGCAGAGATGCCCATCACTCTCCCCTGCAGATCTACCTCCACGACATCAACGATACGCCACTACTCTCCGCGCAAGAGGAGCGTGAGCTCGCTGAGCGGATCGCGTTAGGCGATCCCTATGCCCGCGAGCATATGGTCAAGGCAAACCTCCGACTGGTGGTCAACATCGCACGCGGTTACCTCAACAAGGGCCTGAGTCTGGAAGACCTGATCGAGGAGGGGAACCTCGGGCTGATGCGGGCGGTGGAAGGCTTCGACGGCCAGATGGAGACGCGGTTCAGCACGTACGCCAGCTACTGGATCAAGCAATCGATCCGGCGGTCCGTGATGAACAACGGGAAGCCGATCCGCCTGCCAGCCTACATGGTCAGCCTTCTGTCGAAGTGGAAACGGGTGGCGACCGGCCTGACCGAGCGCCTCGGGAGGCCCGCGACGCCGGAGGAGATCGGCAAGGTCCTGCGGCTCTCCAAGAAGAAGGTGGGCATCGTCGCCAAGGCGATCAAGGTCAACAGCCTGACCCCCCACAATGAAGGAGGCGAGGACGACGGCTTTGCCCTCGACGCGATCCTGACGGACGACCGGATCAGGGCCCCAGCCGACTTGCTCATCGAGTCCGACGACCTCGACCGCATCTTGGTTCAACTCGGCCGACTTGATGAGCGCGAGGGAACCGTCATCCGGATGCGGTTCGGCCTGGAACCCCATGACCCCATGACCTTGCGCGAAGTGGGCGAGCACCTTGGCCTTACCAGGGAGCGGGTCCGCCAGCTCGAAAACCAGGCCATTCTCAAGCTGATGTCCGTCTTTGATCAGGACGCCGGCGGGATCGGCAACTGAGCCGATCGCTCGGGAATTCAGTACGATCAGGCCGATCAATTTGGCTTAAATATACTTC
>JAABUQ010010052.1_pt1 | contig 12538 bp, 11 predicted proteins | sample 5560001 | NCBI WGS metagenome assembly JAABUQ01 (sample SAMN10711888, study PRJNA513371) | rock metagenome | isolation source: Antarctica rocks | place: Antarctica: Victoria Land, Finger Mt nord | collected 2015-12-18 | reverse complement strand
CCGCAAGGGTTGGCGATGATACCGGCCACCCTCCGGGCGAGTCCCGAAGGGCGATGTTCTAGCCTGCGGCGCGCCCATGCGCTCACCATCGTCGTCACCATGCGAGTCCGAGCGCGCCGGCCCGCTCGGGCTCGCGCGCCGGCTGGTTCTGACCGTGCGCTACCTCGGACTGATCGGCCTGCTGCGCCGCGTCGTCCTGCGCCTGCGCCCAGGAAGGGGGGCTCCTCCCACCGTGGCCGCTGAGCGGTTCGCGCGCCGCGGCCGTCCGGTCACGGTGATCATCACGACCTACGGACCCGGTGAGCACGTCGCGCGCGCGGTCGCCAGCGTGCGCGCCACCACACCCGCGAGCAAGGTGCATCTGATCGTCGTTGACGACGCGAGCTCGGCCGAGCAGCAGCCGCGCCTGCGCTCGCTGGTGGGCGTGGACGAGCTCATCCTGGGAGAGGAGAACCTCGGGCCGGCGGCCAACGCCAACCGCGGCCTGGCTCGTGCGCCGCGTGACCGCGACGTGGTGCTGCTGCACGCTGACGTGGTCGCCGCGCGTGACGACTGGCTCGGAGCCCTTCAACGACGCGCCACCTCTGCGCGGGACGTGGGCATCGTCGGAGCCAAGCTGGTCTATCCCCAGCCGCTGATCCAGCACGCGGGCATGCACCGCAGCCTCGAGGACCCACTGGGCTTCGAGCACCGTCACCGCTTCGAGTCGCCTCTGCACCCGGCGGCCAACGTGACCGAAGCAACCCTGGCCGTGACCGGTGCGTGCATGTACGTGCGCCGCGAGCTGCTGGAGCGCATCGGGGGCTTTGACGAGTCGCTGCCCATGGGCTATGAGGACGTCGACCTGTGCCTGCGCGCCTGGCGGGCGGACTACCGGGTGGTCTACGAGCCGAAGGCCCAGCTGACCCACTTCGAGGGGGCCACGGCGCCACTGGTGGACGACGAGCGTCGCCGGCGCTCACGCAGCACCTTCTGGGCGAAGTGGGGCGACGCCCTCGATCGTCGCGACGTGCGCCACAGCGATGGGCGCCTGCGGGTCATCTACGTGATCGAGGACACCGGCGTGGGGGGAGGGGCCCGGATCGTCTTTGAGCATGTCAACCGGCTCGCCGACCGCGGCCACGACGTCGCCGTCTACACGCTCGCTGAGCCTCCGGACTGGTTTGCGCTGCGCGCGCCGGTGCGCACGTTCGCCCACTACGGGGCGCTCGTGACCGACCTCTCGGGCCACGACGCCATCAAGGTGGCCACCTGGTGGAACACCGCTACCGCGGTGTGGCGCGCGTCGCTGCTGCGCGGTCGGGCCGTGTTCTTCGTCCAGGACATCGAGACCTCCTACTACCCGGGTGACTACGACCTGCAGGGCGCGGTCATGTCGGTGTACCGGCCGGAGTTTCACTACATGACCACCTCGGGCTGGAATCAGCAGCGGCTGCTCGAGCTGGGCCTGCATGCGGCGCTTGTGCCCTGTGCCGTGGACCTCGACGTCTACCGGCCCGGGGATGCGCCGCGGCGATCGGACATGGTGCTCGCTCTGGGGCGCTCCAACCCGCTGAAGAACCTACCTCTGACCCACCGCGCCTGGCTGGCGCTGGAGCAGCCGCGCCCGGAGCTGTGCCTGTTCGGCATCGAGCCCGGGCTCGGCGAGCAGCTCGGCGCGCGATACGTGCAGCGACCCACTGACCAGACCGTCAACGAGCTGCTCAACCAGGCCACGATCTTTGTGCAGACCTCCGTGCACGAGGGCTTTTCGCTCCCGCCCCTGGAGGCCATGGCCACCGGGGCTGCCGTGCTGTGCACCGACGCCGACGGCAATCGCGACTTCTGCCGCGACGGGGAGAACTGCGTGGTCGTCGAGCCCCGCATCCAGGCGGTGTCCGCCGCCATGCGGCGGCTGCTGGACGATCCGCAGCTGCGCGCGGGTCTGGGCGCAGCGGGGCGCCGCACCGCGCTTGGCTACGGCTGGGCCCAGACCACCGATGCCCTGGAGGCCTTCTTGGAGGGGGTGGCCGGCGCTGCGCACCCCCTGGGCCCAACCCCCACGCCGCCGCCGTGGGCCGATGCAGAGGGTGCCGTGCGCACTGTCTGAACGGGTGCACGGTCTGACCGAGGTGGTCAGGCTCCGCGCGGATTTGGGCCACGGCGGCGCGGACACCTCGCTGAAGCCCGGCGACTGCGACGCGTTCAACGACGAGGGCGCCGCCGCGAAGAAGGGCGCGCTCCCTGGGGGACGGCCTCGGTTCAGCCGGCCTCGCGCGGCGTGGCCTCGGCCGAGGGAGGCTCGCCGCGCGGGGAGGTCGCATCATGTCGCCTGGGGGCGCGTTCGCGCCGCCCAGCCAATAGGCGCTCGCCCGCGGCCCACAGCACCACGATGACCAAGATGGGTAGCGCGAAGAACAGGACGACGCCCAGGCCGGGCGCCAGGGCCAGGGCGAGGGCGGCCAGCGCACCGGCGAGAAGCAGGTCCATCGTGAGGGCCCGTGTGCGGCGCCTGCGCTGTCTGAGTCCCTGCCGGCGAGCGCGGCGCTCCTCGACGGTGGACGTTCCATGGTCGGTCAGCGGAGAGCGACCCTCGATCGGGGACTCGCTGTCGCCCTCGAGACCCGCGGTCACCCCGTCCAGGCTAATGGGCAGCAGGTGTCGCACAGGTTGGGGCAGATGAGGATGTCCTTAGCACCGTGTCCTGGTCGTGGGGCTGTGTCACCCTCGGATGGTCATGTCCGGCGCTGCCACGCGGTCCCGTCCCCAACCGCCTCAGCGCTCGTGCGGGCTGCCGTGCTAGCTCCCTGGCGCCGTGCCCGGCGGATCGTCCTGGTCGCGCTGAGCCTGAGCATTGCTCCTGCGTTGGCGTCCTACGCTCAGGCGCTGGTGGCACGCTCAGACGTGAGCACGAGCATCCGCAGCGTGGAGTGGTTGCGCGACCACGGGGCCGCGGGCTTGGTTTCAAACGTCGAAGACGCCTACTACTCGCTGACCGCTCCGGCCAAGGGGGGCGCCTCGTTGGCGGGGCTGCCTTCGGTGGGGGTGTCGGGCAGCAACACTGGAGGTCGCAGTCGCGTTCGCGTCTATCGCCCGCATCGAATCAGACCAGTGATTACGCCGGCCCTGCGCGGCGAGGGAGTCTGGCGCCCGGCCATGGCCAACGCGGGCCCGCGACCCCCGGTGCTCCTGACCACGCTTCGCGGTGAGGCTGACTATCCGCGACTGGTGGCCGGGGTGGCCTGGATCGACATGGGTGCGGCCCGACTCTCGTACTTCCCTGGAGCCCTCGAGCCTCCGGTGTCGATCAGGCGGGGCCCGGAGGAGGTCCCCGCTTCGATGCGCAGCGCGCTTGCGGCGACCTTCAACGGTGGAATAAAGCTGCACGACGCGGCGGAGGGATTCGCCTATCAGGGCCGCACCTGGACGCTGATGGTCAGAGGCGTCGGCACGTTCATCCAGTACCGCAGCGGTCGCGTCGACATCTCCTCGTGGCAGGGCGGACCGAGCGTGCCCAGCGACGTGGCCTTCGCGCGCCAGAACCTGCCGCTGATCGTCGAGCGAGGTCGTCCCAATCCCAACCTCAGCGACGGGCCGCAGTGGGGAGCGACCGTGCACAACGCCATCCGCGTATGGCGGTCGGGCCTGGGGATCGACCGCCGCGGCAACCTGCTCTACGCCGCGGCCAACCAGCAGACGGTTCGCAGCCTGGCCAACATCCTCCTGCGCGCCGGGGCCAGACGGGCGATAGAGCTTGACATCAACGAGTACTGGACGAGCTTCATCACCTACCGGCATCGCTCGGCCCTTGGGCCGTCGAACCTCCTGCCTGACATGGTGCGTCCCGCGACGCGCTATCTCACGCCCGACGACCGCGACTTCTCCGCGGTTTTCGCTCGCCGTCCGGCGAAGCAGCGACCTCTCGGCCGCCAGGTCGCCGTCGGGCGAAGCAGCGACCTCTCGGCCGCCCCCGATTCGTCGATGGGCGCCCACCGCCGCTAAGGCCGGCGCCGCGCCGGGCCGATGTCTGTCGCGGCGGGGCACCGTGCCCTGTTCTGAGCACCCTTCAAGGCGACCCTGGAGATAAAGACCGACATGAGCCGACCGCCCGACAATTATCGCCGCGTGCGCACGCTCCCGCTGCGCAGCCGCCGCGTCGCCGTGGCCCTGCTGGCCGCCGGAACGAGCGTGCTCGCGGTGCCCGCCGTCGGCCAGGCGGCCACCGCCAGCTTTGGCAGCGACCTGTCCGCCCCGGCGAGCCTGGACACCTCGGCCGGGGTACAGCCCAGCAACCACTACGGCGCCGACACGTCGATCTGGAACACGGTGCTGGGTAATGGCTCCAACCCGGTGGCTCCCGCGGCCGGGCAGATCGTGCAGGTCAGACTCAAGGGCTGCGCCGTACAGCCTCCCGGTGCCCCGACCCCCGACACCCAGATCCACATCGCCACGCTGCGTCCCCAGGGTGGCGGCGCGGTGAAGGTCATCTACAGCGCGACCGACCTTCAGGGTCACTTCTTCCACATTCCCGTCTGCAGCGGTCCCGCTGACGTCAACACGGTGAGCACCTATGTGCCCCAGAACCTGTGTGTGAGCGCCGGCGACTACGTCGCCTTCAACGACGAGGGCGGCTTCGTGCCCAACTACTACAGCAGCGGCGTGCCCTACCGTGTCCTCAGCGCCGCGGGCGGGTCGACATTTGACTCCTTTATCCGCAACAACGGCGAGAACATCGGTGACACGTTCTCGCCCAGCGACCGGACCGCACACGACGGGTTCGGCACGACACACGGCGCCGAGCTGATGCTCCAGGCCGTGCTGGCCACCGGTGCCGACGCGACCCCGCTGTGCCCCGGTGGCACCTTGGGCGAGCGCCCCAGTCCCAGCCGTGCGGGCGCCGCGCCGGTTTCCTATATCCCCGGCTCCGCGGGCGCGCCCGCCCGCGCGGCCAAGAACGCCCGCGCCCGGGTCAACGCACGCGGTGTGGCCATGGTCTCGCTGCACTGCGCCACGGCGACACGCTGCCAGGGACAGATGGCCCTCGACCGCACCGGCGCGATCAACAAGCACCTCGCCGTGGCCCGCTTCTCCATCGCCGGCCACCACAGCGGCCAGGTGCGCCTGCACCTGGGTCGTCCGGTGGTCAAGCAGATCCGCCACCACCACGGCCGGATGAAGGTCGGCGTGCTGGTGGCCACCAGCCCGTACGGGCCGGCCAACACCTACACGGGGTCACTGATGCTCACGGCGCGCAAGCGCTAGAGGCGTCGCGGTACCACGCGGGAGCCGGCGGAGGCGACAGGGAGCTCGCCTCCGCCGGCGACCGCACGCTGGCGTCGCTCATTACGCCCAACCGCCACCGCGGCAGAGCCGCCTCACGACTATGCTGTCGCGCCGACGCAGAGAGGCTCAGTGGGCGCTTTCAGCACACGGCGCGCGGCGCCCCGCACATGACGCGCGTGCTCATCACCGGCGGTGCCGGCTTCATCGGGTCCACCCTGGCCCTCGAGCTGGCCGCCCGACATCCGGACTGGGAGGTCGTCGGCTTCGACAACCTGCATCGTCGCGGCTCGGAGCTGAACGTCCCGCGGCTGCGTGAGGCGGGGGTCCAGTTTCACCACGGCGACGTGCGTGAGCCCGGTGACCTGCAGGCGTGCGGTCCCTTCACGGCGTTGATCGAGTGCTCGGCCGAGCCCTCGGTGCTGGCCGGGGTCGACGGGGCCACCGGTTATCTGGTGCGCAGCAACCTCCTGGGCGCCTACCACTGCCTGGAGGAGGCGGCGCGCCACGGCGCCCAGGTGATCTTCCTGTCCACCAGCCGCGTTTACCCCGTCGCCGCCCTTCGCTCCATGGCCTACATCGAGGAGGAACCCCCGCTACGCGCTTGCCGAGCGCCAGCCGATGACGGGGGCCTCTGGCGCGGGGGTGAGCGAGGGGTTTCCCCTGCATGGCGCCCGAACCCTCTACGGCGCCAGCAAGCTCGCGGCCGAGCTGCTGATCACCGAGTACGCCGACGGCTTTGACCTTCCGACCGTGGTCAACCGCTGCGGGGTGGTCGCGGGGCCATGGCAGATGGGCAAGGTCGATCAGGGGGTATTCACCCACTGGGTGGCCTCCTTCTACTTCAAGCGCCCGTTGCGCTATATCGGGTTTCGGAGGAACGGGCAAGCAGGTGCGCGACGTGCTCCACGTGCTCGATCTCGTCGATCTGGTCGACCAGCAGCTCGTCGATCCCGACGGCTGGCGCGGCACGGTGATGAATGTCGGGGGCGGCGCGTCGGGAAGCCTGTCCCTGCGCGAGACCACCGATGCATGCCGATAGCTGACCGGTCACGAGCTGGAGGTGGGAGGCGACGATCAGGGGAGACCGGGGGACGTTCGCATTTACATCTCAGACTGTGCGGCCCACTACGCGCAGACCGACTGGCGACCGCAGCGCTCGCCGTCTCAGGTGCTGGCGGACATCTGCTCGTGGATCGGCGAGAATGAGCGGCTCGTCGTCGGATCGCTGGGAGGAGGCTGATGGGAATCGCGATCGTCACCGGATCGGGCGGGCTCATCGGCTCTGAGTCCGTGCGCTTCTTCGCCGAGCAGGGGATGGACGTCATCGGCGTCGAGAACGATATGCGCGCTCACTTCTTCGGCGACGTGGCGTCCACGACGCCGACGTCTGAGCAGCTGTTGCGCGAGGTCGAGGGCTTCCACTGGGAGCGGCTGGACATTCGTGACGCCGACGGGCTCGACGCGCTCTTTCAGAGCCACGGGCGCGACATCGAGCTCGTGGTGCAAACCGCGGCTCAGCCCTCCCAACCCTCCCATGACTGGGCCGCCACTGACCCTCACACCGACTTCACCGTCAACGCAAACGGTCACCCTGAACCTGCTGGAGGTGACTCGCCGCCACGCGCCCGACGCGACCTTCATCTTCACCTCCACCAACAAGGTATACGGCGACCGTCCCAACTTCCTACCCCTGGAGGAGCATCCCCAGCGGCTGGAGCTGCCCCGGGGGCATCGTTGGTATGAGGGCATCGATGTCGGCATGTCCATCGACTCGACCACGCACTCGCTGTTTGGGGCTCCAAGGCCGCCGCGGATCTGCTGGTGCAGGAGTACGGGCGCTACTTCGGCATGCCGACGGTGTGTTTCAGGGGCGGGTGCCTGACCGGACCGCAGCACGCGGGAGCCCAGCTGCACGGATTCCTGGCCTATCTGATGCGCTGTACGGTGACGGGTGCCCCCTACACCGTCTTTGGCTACGAGGGGAAGCAGGTGCGCGACAACATTCACGCCCACGATGTGGTCCGGGCCTTCGCTGCATTTCATGCCGCCCCGCGTGAGGCAGCTGTGTACAACCTCGGAGGCGGACGCGAGGCCAACGTGTCCATGCTCGAGGCGATCGACCTGTGTCAGCGCATCGCCGGCCGCGAGCTTGCCTACACCCTGTCAGATCAGGCCCGTATCGGTGACCACCGCTGGTGGATCTCCGATCTGAGCGGCTTTCGCACCGACTCTCCGGCGTGGCGGCTGACCTTCACCATCGAGGAGGTGCTTCGTGACATCTTCGAGCGCAATGTCGAGCAGTGGACCGCCGCCACACGCAGATCTGCAGCCGGACATGAAGCTGTCGGTCGTGATCCCGGCTCACAACGAGGAGGGCTTGATCGCCTCCACTGTCGCGGCCATACAGCGCGAACTGGCCGCCGAAGGCGTCGACTACGAGATCGTCGTGGTCGACGACGGGAGCACAGACCGCACCGCGGCCGTCGTCGCTCAGATCGCCGACGGCGATACCCGTGTTGCCTGCATTGCCTCCCCGTACCGCAACGGCTTCGGATTTGCCGTACGAGCGGGACTCGAGCGCTACACCGGCGATGCGGTGGCGGTGATGATGGCCGATGGCTCGGACTCCGCATGCGACCTGGTGGCCTGTTACCGGCTGCTGGCCGCCGGCTGCGGCTGTGCCTTCGGATCGCGCTTTCTGCCCGGCGGGGGCACCCAGCACGACCCCTGGCCCAAGCTGGTGCTCAACCGACGGGTGAACCTGGCCATCCGGATGGTGTTCGGTCACGGCTACAACGACACCACCAACGCCTTCAAGGCCTACCGGCGTGAGGTCATCGACTGATCCAGCCGCTCATCTCACCCCACTTCAACCTCACGGTCGAGATGCCGCTGAAGGCGATCGTGCGCGGCGCCTCCTACGCGATCGTGCCCATCACGTGGACAAACCGCACCGCGGGCACGTCAAAGCTCAAGCTGCAGGAGATGGGCGGCCGCTATCTGTTCATCGCTCTCTACGTGTTCTTCGAGCACCACCTCAGTCGCGGCGACTACGTCAACTCCAGACGCGGCACCCCGGGGCTACAGATTCTCGGCGATGTTCCGGGCGGAGCGGTTAAAGACGACAAAGCCGACGACGAACGCGGCCAGGACGATGCCGACGGGCTCAAGCAGAGCAGGCCAGCTTCCGATCACCTGGGCGGCGCTGGGGGTGGCGTGGGTGACCATGGCGTGGCGGAACTGCTGGAAGACCACGGCGAGTGGGTTGAGCATGTAGATGTGCACGAGCGTGTGGCTGAGACGCTCACGGACGTTGTCGATAGGGATGATCACCGGTGACACGTAGAAGAGGACCTGGGTCAGCACGTCCCAGATCGGCTGTACATCACGAAACTGCACGAACAACGCTGAGAGCAACATGGCCACGCCCGTGGCAAACACGGCGAGCAGGACAAGGATCAAGGGCAGCTCCAGCCAGCTCAGCATTGGACGCACGCCCGCCACCAAGGCAAAGATCAGTACCACGATCAGGTTGAGACTCAGATTGAACAGCGCCACGAGGACCACCGACAAAGGGATGACCAGGCGCGGAAACTGAATCTTGCGCACCAGGTTCTCGCGATCCAGCACGCTGCGTACGGCGCCTCCGGTGGCCTCGGCGAAGAAGGTGAAGAGCACAATCGAGCCGAGCAGCTGGGCGGAATAGTCGACCTGGGCCGGCCCGTTGCGCCCAATACGCGAGACCCGGGTGAAGAAGATGTCCAGCACGCCGAAGAGCAGGAGCGGACGCATCAGCTGCCACAGGTATCCGAGCGCTGATCCGAAGAAGCGCAGCTTGAACTCGTTGCGGGCGATGTTGTAGGTCAGATGCCAGAAGCGACCCCAGTTGTCGGTCAGCGCGCCGGGCCCGCGAATAGGCTGACCGACCGGCTGTGCCATTACCTCGCCGCTCACGCAGGGAGTCCGTGCAGCGCCGCCTGCTCGACCCGGTGGATACGGATCTCGTAAGGCAGGTCGACCAAGCCTCCCAGAGCGCTGGCACCGGTCACCACGACGGAGTCGCTCTCGAACTTGTCGATCGTGTCCAAGCCGCTCCCGCGATGAGCCAGCATCCACACCGGCGAGTAGCGGCCTGGCGCGAACGCCGTGTCAAAGGCGAACGATACGATGATCTCGATCCCCGGCGGGTAGCCGCCTGAACGTTCAGCTTCATGCGCGGTGGAGGTCACCAGCACGGTTTGCCGCTGGGCGTCGAGCAGATGCATGTGCACCAGTGGGTCATGTACGGATTGCTCGAAGCGGACTCGGGCACTGAGCGTCATGCGCCGGCCCTGGATGACCGCGTGCTGGCGCTCACCGTGCTCATCCTCCAGCCAGGTCTCCAGTACGCGCGCGTGCCCGTCTCCCACGCGCGAGGAGCCTTCCCGGTCGCTTCTGGACGAGCCACGGCCGAAGTTCAACTCGAGATACTCATCGGCCACCTGGCTGGGATCGCCGATCAGCTTGCAGACTCCCCGCTCCAGCAGCATGGCTCGATGGCAGAAGCGGTTGACCGCACCCATGTCGTGGGTCACGAAGATAATCGTCTTCCCTGAGTCGCGCATCTCGTTGAACACGTCGAAGCACTTCTGCTGGAAGGCGGCATCGCCGACGGCCAGCACCTCGTCGATCAAGAGAACGTCGGCGTCGACCTGAATGGCCACCGAGAAGGCGAGTCGGACATGCATGCCCGACGAGTAGTTCTTGAGCTTGAGCTCCTGAAATTCTCCGAGTTCGGCGAAGTCGATGACCCGGTCATAGCGGGCACGTGCCTCGCGAGGAGAGAGGCCCATCATGATCCCGTTCATCACCACGTTGTCCCGGGCCGCGAGATCTGCGTTGAAGCCCACCCCAAGCTCGATGAAGGTCGACAGCCGTCCCGAGATCCAGATGTTTCCACGGTCGAGGGCGTAGATGCCGGCCAGGCATTTGAGCAACGTGCTCTTGCCGCTTCCGTTCCTGCCCACGATGCCAAAGAACTCTCCGTGCTCGACCGCGAAGGAGATGTCCCGCACCGCCCGGAAGGCCTCGTGACCGGTGCGCCGCCGCGGGTGGAGCACCCGTTCCTTGAGCGTGTGAGTACGCTCCTCGGGGACACGGAAGGTCTTGTCCACGTTACGGGCGACAACGGCGTGGCCGCCTGGGTGTTCCGGCTCGGTGGTCCCCATGCTGCTCAGAGGGTAGCGGCGGGTGTGCATGGCGGCACGCAATGCACCTGCGCAAGTGGCGCCCGCACCTATGCTGGCGGCGGTGCCGGCGGGCGGCCACGCTAATACTGTGGGCTCCGGCTGGGCTCTCCGTTTGAGCGCCCGCGGCAAAGGAGCCAGCGTTAGCCTGTGAAGCCCCTCGACACCCGCCTTTCCGGACCGCTCCTCCTGGCGCCGGCCGTGCACGGCGACGGACGCGGATTCTTCGCGGAGACCTACCGCCAGAACTCACTCGCCGAACTGGGCATCTCCGACCCCTTCGTGCAGGACAACCACTCGCGCTCGCGTCAGGGAGTGATACGCGGCATGCATTTTCATGTCGGCGGGGGCGTGGCCAAGCTCGTGCGCTGCGCGCGCGGGGAAATCCTGGATGTCCTGGTCGACCTGCGCCGGGGGTCGCCGACTTACGGCCAGTGGGAGGGGTTTGCCCTCAGCGACGAGAACATGCGCGTGCTCTACTGCCCGGTGGGCTTTGCGCACGGCTTTTGTGTGGTCAGCGAGGTGGCCGACGTGCTCTACAAGCAGAGCGCCTACTACGACGCCGCCGTCGAGCGCGGCATCTCCATCGCCGACCCTGAGGTCGCCATCCGATGGCCCGTCCCTCCCGATCGGCGCGTCGTCTCCAACCGTGACCGCACCGCGCCCACCCTGCGCGAGGTGGCCGCCGAGCTGCCGTTCCACTTCGGCGGCTGAGGGCCAGCGTGGCCCCCGAGACCGCGGCTCGCCCGGGAAACCCCAGGCTGATGCTGCTGGCCTGCATCCTCGGGTCGGCGATGGTGTTCATCGACACCACCGTGGTCAACGTGGGTCTCGCGGCCGTCGGGGCCGGCCTGCACGTCGGCTTGGGCGATCAGCAGTGGGTGGTCGAGGCGTACCTGCTCGCGCTCGGGTCACTGGTGCTCACGGGGGGCTCGCTGGGCGACGTGCTGGGTCGCCGCCGGGTCTTTGCGGCCGGAGTTGCCGGCTTTGGCGCGGCATCGCTGGGTTGTGCGCTGGCGCCGTCGATCGGCGTGCTCATCGTCGCGCGCGCGGCCCAGGGAGTGGCCGCCGCGCTGCTGGTGCCAAGCTCGCTGGCGATCATCACCGCGACCTCCACGTCGGCTCGGCGGGGGGCGATGATCGGGGCGTGGACGGCGTGGACGTCGGCCGCCGCCGCCGCCGGGCCGCCCCTGGGCGGCCTGCTCATCGAGCTGGCCTCCTGGAGGCTCATCTTCGCGATCAACCTGCCGTTGGCCGGCGTCACGTTGTGGTTGATCGCGCGCCACGTTCCCGAGCTTCCCCGCCGCGCGCAGGTCCTCGACCTTCCGGGTGCGCTGCTGTGCGTCGCGGGCCTGGGGGGACCCGTGTACGCGCTCATCCACGAGCCCGGACACGGCTGGGCGAGCACGGGGGTTCTGCTGCCGCTGCTCGCGGGACTCGTTCTCATGGGCGCCTTTCTCGTGCGCGAGCGCCGCACGCCCGAGCCGATGCTCTCCCTGGACCTGTTTGCCATCCGCAGCTTCGCCGCCGCCAACGCGGCGACGGTGGCGGTGTGGGGCAGCTTGGGAGCCACCACCTTCTTGGTCCCGCTCTTCCTCCAGCAGGTGGCCGGCTACGGAGCCCTGGGCGCCGGCCTGGCGCTGCTTCCCTTCACCGTGATGATGGTGGCGCTGTCCCGCCGCTTCGGGGCGTTGGCCGGTCGTCGGGGCGCGCGTACGCTGTTGGGGCTGGGTCCGGTGTGCGCCGGGATCGGCGTGCTGATGTTCGCGCGGCTGGGCACCCACGTCGACTACGCGACGGAGATCCTGCCGGCCGCCGCCCTGCTGGGGCTGGGCATGTCCGCCACCGTGGCCCCCCTGACCGCCACCTTGCTGGGCGCGGTGCCGAGCACCCACGCCGGGGTGGCCTCCGGAGTCAACAACGCGCTTGCCCGCGTGGCCGGCCTGCTGGCCATCGCCCTGGTTGGACTGGTGGTGGCCACCAGCTTTGGCTCTGCTCTGGACGCTCGCCTCCCTGCGAGCGCCGCCTCGGCCCATCAGCGAGCCGCGGAG
>JAABUQ010010051.1_pt1 | contig 12538 bp, 12 predicted proteins | sample 5560001 | NCBI WGS metagenome assembly JAABUQ01 (sample SAMN10711888, study PRJNA513371) | rock metagenome | isolation source: Antarctica rocks | place: Antarctica: Victoria Land, Finger Mt nord | collected 2015-12-18 | reverse complement strand
GCCAATATCCCGGCCCCTCCCATTCCACCAAACCCCCAAAAGGACGCCCTTCTCTCCGCCCTCTCCCAAACACTGACCACACAAGTCCAATCCACCTACAACAACACCCTCTCAGCCATTCTCCCCCTGAAGGCCCAACAAGCCGCTCTTTCCAGTACCCTCCACAACATCGAACAAGAAATCACTGCCCTGAACAATCTCGACTCCCTTCTCACCTCCAACGAAAAGATATTGCACCAGGCAATGCACAATGCGGACGCCGTATTCTCGGACGCGAAAACGCGCAAGATCCCTGACGTGGACGACGTGCTTGTCGCGCCAACAGTGGTGGCCAGACAGCTTTATGAGGCTGTAGCTGAGCAGAGAGCTATTGAGGATTGTAGAGCCCTGCTGGCGAAAGCTTTGGACAGGGGAAGGATTGGCGGGGGGGTGTGGGCTAGGCAGACGAGGAGCCTGGCTAGAGAAGAATTTTTGAAAAAGGCGATTGTGCGGAAGATCGGAAGGGGGATGGGGTTGGTTAGTGAGGGGTCAGGGGTTTGAAAGGACAGAAACATTGAGGTTAGAACTGGTATTCCGAGAGTCGGAGACTTGGAGATCCTGCCGTACTGCTCGGGTTCTGTGAAAAGACAGATTTGTGCTTTGCATCGACGTGAGGTGGGCTAGAGCTTGTTGGCTTAAACCTGGATAGAACCCAAAATCTACTGTACCGGCTGTCTGCTTCTTATCCCTTTGGGTGCTTTGGGTTTCTGAATAGCTTTCATGCACAGTATATACACGCTTCCAATCTTACACCATCTCATTAACTGCTTCATCTCGGTCTATGAGGAAGGATGTCCACGACTCGGACTATCCACGCCTCGGATCAACTTTTTCAGGACGGCCATCAAACCTCACGACCTCACCATCCTCAGGCCATCCCGTCCAGTCGGCATGCCACCCCTCCTAAACATACCTGTAGTACAGCAATTAGCCCAGCTTTCCCCAATACCCCACGATCCTTTCAACCCTATCTGCTGATATTTCCACACCACATCCTTTCCCTCCATACACCCTCTTTTCATTTCCTCGTCGTTCCCCCAGGACAGATCAGGAGGGGTGGTGAACATACCATCAGCTTCCTCCCACGCTCTCCCAGCGCCGAAGCCGAGGCCGAGCCAGGCGGGCCATGCGCGCCGCTTGAAGAGTAGGACGGAGAAGATGACGCCGAAGGAGAGGCCGAGGGAGGAGCGCACGAGGAGGGTGGAGATGGCGTGGTCCCACTGATGTGAGGGGGTTTTGGCGTCAGTTGATGTTGAGAGACTGAGGGGAAGAGTAATTGCATTGGAGGAGTACCTTGTCATTGAGCAGCGCCTCGCTGACGGGCCTTTGGGGTCGCGTCGAAGGAGTGGAAGGGGGTGGGACTGGGGCGTCGGGCGGGGATTCGGCCATTGTGTAGATGGCTGGAGGGTATCAGCTATCATGGGCAGGAAATAATGTGGCTCAATTGAATGCTCACGAATGGAACAATGGCGGGGGGGAACTGTCGATAGTGATCGTGTGAGATGAAGCTTTTGGTTGTTCTATGTGGATGATCAGGTACTGTACCAGAAAAAAGGCAGCTAATCGGGAAAACTTCGGTTCACGGCCGACATCATTCGCAACTTTTTGTCCACGCACAGGAACAACTTTCAACCCTTCGACAGAGGGTCTCCCACCAAGGTCATGGCACCGGGCGCTGTGGTATGCTTTCCCCGGTTATAACCTTACTTATTGCATTATGCTAATGCCTCAAAGCCGGATGGTGGCGGCCGCCCCGCCAATAGCATCCTCAACTTAGACAAAAGCACGGAGCCGTGGCCTGTACAGCTCGCCAAAGTCACAGAAATCCTGGGGATCGATATTGGCGATGACTGGGAAGCTACACTGACACGTGATGGGTATACCGGCAAACAAGTATATGCTGTGCCTGATCCCAGAGTGGATTGGGCCTTGAGATGGTTGTTGAAGAACTTACAGTCGGCTGGGGACCAGCCAAGCGCGTAAGTAGTCTTAAATGAATCAAGGATGAGAGATAGTAGCTGATCAATAGCTAGCCCATGCAGAGACTACAGATCGTGGATGTTGCTTTCGCAACTGGTCATCCGCTCACCAAAGGCAACCGTCGCACGTTTACTCAGCGCACACCAATTTATCAATATACTCGAAAAAACCTTCTGTCAAATCCGAGAGGCCACAGTCCAGATGCTCTTGCACCAAAGTTCTGAAGGCAAATGTAAACCCGAAAGTGAAGAATCAAGCTCCGAACCTGTCCAATCACACACGCCAAGGGTCCCAAAGGAACGCAAACGACATTTGGAGGCTTCGCAGACTCCTTCGTCGGCCAATAGCTCTCGCTTCTATTTCATTTTATTCTCGGCGGTATGCAGTGCCGTGAGGCAGATCGTTAATTTAGCAAAAGTGGAACAGGGACAGCCAGAGGACTTTGCCGTGGAGCACCTGAAGCATGCACTCAAATCTTCGGTAACAGATATCTCTAGCATATTGGGTACTGCGTTTTTCATGGCAAGTCAGGAGTTACGAAAACAAGAGAGGCATCCAAATGGACTCAATCGGAATGTTGAAATATATCACGAGGTTGCCTTTCAGCCATGGATATTCCCGATGATAGACTTGTGGAATCTCCATTCCACGTATTTGCCAGATATGCTTGATGAGAAACACCATGTAAGGTGCCCCGTCACTGGACTCGTATTCAGCTAACTCTAGCTTTGAAAGCAGGCATTTTTTTCTCATTGTCTGGTGCCTAGCCTCCAGTTCCTACACACGTGTCACGAGTTGGATGCTCTACTATATGCAGCTATCCCTACGATGAAGTCGTTGGAGAAACTTTTGATTGAAAATGTCATTCTGCCTTACCGAGCATCTTTCTCAGATGAAGGATCCACCGGAATCGAGGATATATCGGATGCTCTTTCGTTGAGCGATAGCCTAGTCTCAGTGCTGCAAGATTATCCTATGGCTTCGCGGGGCAGAGAAGACTGGCGAAAGACTCAACAGCATCTTACGGTGACGATGCTATCCTTGTTGTATGACGTGTCGATCAAATGTCTCCCTCGACACACCCCGAAGCTAAGGCAGGCTGAGAATCCTTGGCTTGAGCAGATGTTTAGGCAAATTGACTTGTGCGCCCGGAAGACATTACCGCCACCATCCCCTGTGAGAGCCCAAAAGAATCACGTCAAGCTCCTGAAGTGGCTTCTGTCCAAAGCTGTAGATAATCAAATTCGCTTGAATGTATCTACGACTGAGAAGATCTTGACACAAGTCTCCGGTCTTTTTGATGATGCTCAAAACAACCAAGTTGACTGGAGTTTGGTCGGTCTCTGTCTTCAAATCAATGCAAATGTGTTCCTCGTTCCATCTCCTTCTGAAACAACAGACTCAGAGTATTCTTATCGCTCTCCCAACACGTTTTTGAAGTCATTGATTTCAAGACTCACGGAATTGAAGCACAAAGATCGTCAGGACTACGAATTCAAGATCCAGAATGTTGTTGTCCCTTTACTGAAAGCTTTTGTGAATGCTCGGGACTTTCTCGGATTCTTAGAGCATTGGAAGGAGCAACTCAACATCTCCCAAACGAGGAATCTCAATTCAGAAATTTCTGCAACATCTGGTCCAGACCTCAGCATATGGGAGGACGAGGACGTCCTCGCTTCGGCGGCAAACCTCATTGAATCGTCGCTGACAGCAAATCAAGTCGAGGAGGTACTTCGCAAAGCGTCAGTTGACATTACTTCTTCGGAGGCTGAGAAAACGCAAATTTTACTGGGAGATGTTGTGGTACTCGACTGTGTATGTTCCGGACTCGCCAGGGAGGGATATTTGAATAACCTTTCTAGCACAGCTCAATCAGTGTTCACAGTGGTGGGCAACCTCTGTGGCCTTCCCCACTTATCGTCGAGACATAAATGGAGGCTATGGAGGATATTGGGAACCATCGCGGAACGCTGGCCCTTATCAGAGGATGCTTCGCCATTTAAGCAGAAAGCTCATGCTGCGATTTCTCGCGCTTCTGAACTAATCAATAGAATTGAAAGTTGGAAGGGCACTGATGAAGTGGTTTATCTTACTGAGCATCTTCAAGCGTTCAAGTTCATAACGAGCTATGCTACCATAGAAGATCGTCTCTGGCAAGATCTTCAATTCTCATCGCGCCAGAGGGCAGTAGCAGCGGTCCGAAAGATCCTGGAAGTCATGGGCCCATTCTGTCAACGAATCACAAACGACCACTTTGGAATGTTGAAGACGAAGCTGCCTGAGAAGGATAAAGCTTCATTCAATTTTACCACAGGTGTGGGGGGGGTCGACTCTGTCGATGCATTCTATCTTGGCTGTATCTCCTACATGCTGGCTACTCCGACTTTGTTTGGGTAAGCTTTATACAATCCTCAGCTTTGGCTTTTCTGATATCAAAGCAGCTGCCTCGATGTTGACATTCGTCGAATCTTGGTTGAGCAGGCCTATGCTTGCGCGCTATACCAGCGTCGACATTCTATCGATTCATCCCTTATCGAAATTGACTATGCTTGGCCTTGGAAAGCGTTACTCAGCTCCAGCGACCTTGAAGAGAACAAAGACATGATGAGTTAGCTTTTCGAAATGGAAATGTGGATTGCAGTGCTAATATTGACATAGGAGTCCTAGGGGCTTTTCAAGTCGATCACTATTTGAGCCTGTCAGAGTTCCGAGATCCCAAGTATTGGGACATAGGATCGCCAGACTATGCACTATGCTTTGGCAGTCTACAAGCTCTTCCTACCAAGACGCTGGGCCGTGAGCAAAGGACCAGGCTTGCAGATCGGACCGTCCGGATCCTTCTGTTTGCAAACATGTCTAGTCTTGCTGTCATGACTGATCATCTAGCTCTTCTTGCCCGACTCATCAGCAGACCGAACAGTTCCGTAGCCATTCTCAATAATGCGGAAGGAAGACCGAAAGAAGACTATCTGTCGTCGCTGGCCAAAAGACAGATTGCCCTTTTCGATATGGCGCAAAGTATTGATGACTTTGTACATTGGCAAATTGACACCTTGCATTGTGTGAATGCGCTGAGGAAGATCGCTCGGCTGGTATTGAGGTGCGTGCTGCCTCCACTCTAATTGCCAAGGGATGTACTGACTGCTTCGAGCTACCTGTTCTCAACTGTGGACCAAGAGAACAGTATAAAATACCTCAAGGCATTATTCGATCAACTATATCCAATGCTAAAATCAAAGTATGAAGAGAAGCAATTTCTCGGGACTGCAATCTTAGCTGTCAGCGAGATTGTGCTGAATATGTATCATATGCATCATAATGAGGCTATCGGGTCTTTGCAGAAAGAGATGTCGATACTGGCAACCGCCCGCCAGTACCACCTCGAGATCTGTCTTGTTGAACTTGAGACGGTGGTCTTCTCTCCTACAAGGCCACCCCCCATCAAATACACTACTTTGGGCACATCGGAGAATAGATTGACGTTTGGAGTCGGGTTAGAAATCCTGGCCGAATATGCAGATTTGCTACGCAACCATCCCAGATTAGCGGAACGTATGTAAATCGGGGTTTCCAGCAGGTGGCCAGGAGCTAATCGAGCCCGCAGTGACCAAGGATTTGGGGCAGATCAAGTATTGGGAGATCGCTGAAGGGATTCCTAGTATTGAGAGTCTTGGTGTTCGATTAGCGAAACTCGAGCTTCTTTTGAGCGCGGGAGATCGGTCTCTTGATCCGTACATCATCGACATTGCCCACATGCTTGACATGAACGATAGTGAAAAGGTTCCCGACCACCCAGTCGGTACAGAAGGACGAGTATTTAAGATAGTGAAATCGCCCGAAGGGAGGAAGCACATCACGCAATACCTCCAGAAAGCAGTATTAGGCCTCAAGCTTCAGGCTAAGGTAGACTTGCTAGATGAGCTCACCAATGGCTGCATCCAAACAATGTCTGGAGGGCATGGCCAGCTATCATTGCTGCAAGCAATTGTACACTCGGCAGATGGTAGTTTCTAATGCAGCTCTAACACTGGCAAGACTAACTTTGGTTGCAGAACAAGACTCGGAGGAACTTCGACCGAAACTCTCCCGTGCCTTCACTTCTTTATGCAAAGGTATCTCCGAAAACTTTGACTACCGCAAGTCGACGCTCGCAATGCAGTGTATCAGCATGATGCTGCAAAATCAGGTCAGTGCCTACCACTTCCAGGAAGGTACCGTTTTGACTGAAGACTTGAAGCATCGGATCATCACTCAATTCCATATCGACACTCTACTATCTTCTGTAAAGCTCAGATCGACACGCCTAGAATCTCAAATCGAGGACAAGCACTCAGCCATGCAGTACCGTGGCCTTTGCAGATTATTTAGCTCAATCCTGACCATGCATCGCCCTAAGATAGGTGGACGATACCACATTGTCCTTCCAGCCCTGCAGGCTTTATTACGATGTCTCTTCATACCCTACAGTAAATCTCCCTCGAGCAGCGGACCGTCTTCCGCTTTTGGAGAAAGTGACGCAGCAGCTTACGCTCGACTCCTAAGCACGCTCTGCGATCCTACCGTTTCGGCAGTCACACGTGCGAAGAAACGTTCCCGCACCGAACTGAATGACGCAACCAAAAAAGCACGTAGTATAGCTGGCCAGCATCTACCGTCCCTCATCATGGAGTATTGCCGCTGCCAGTTGAAAGGAAAGCTAACGCCTGAGACGAGAGCGGCACTGAATCCCGGACTGTGGGTCATTCTGGGAGTGATGCGGCCGGAAGTGATGCGCACGATGAACACAGCGATGGACTCGAGCAGTCGATCCGCGTTTAAGGTTCTGTACGACGATTGGAAGCGATTCGGGCGATGGGAGGGTGGTTAAGTTTGGAGACAGGAATTCGATGCAAAGCCAAAGCTAGAACCAACGCCCATGGGACAGCGAATACCATGGTCACAAAGATCCAATCTTGGCGAAAGACCATCATGGCCGTCGTGTCGAGAGTCTTCCTCGTGCACGAAGGACAGTCTAGGCACGCGACACAAGATCGCTCAACGTCTTATCTGCTCCCCCCAATATCGGTGCAATTTGTAGACTATACATAATATTGTCCAATTCGCACATCTGGACCGCTTTAGAATACGGACTTTATCTCCAATTCATGTAGAATGATGTAGCCCAAGATATTCACGCAGTTGACTCGATGGAGTGAGGTCACAGTAGCAAGATAAGGACCCGAGGCCAAGATAAGAAGAATTGGGTTTGCCCCCACCCCCTCTGGAGGTTCAGCCTAAGATACAGCCTAAGGACGCTTGACAGGAAGAATTAACCATCTTTTTAGCGGATCATGTGCTAGACCCGGGCTAGACCCCGCCTACACCCGGCCTAAACCTCCCCTAGAGTGCAGGGCCCCGCCGCCGATAAGATCCGCCGTTGAATCCAGAGCACCAACTCCCCACTAATGCTCGCTACCTTCCCCCGCTATTGCTCTCCTGCTACGAGCTAGGTACCACCTTCGACGGCGACCCTGCAGTGGGATCTGGGACCGCTGGGTCATTACCGTGCATCCCACCGTGCCATTAGGGGAGTTTCTCCATCGGGCGGTCCCAACCGATGGTAGTGGGGGACCGTTCTCACTGGTAGATTCAAAAACCCATGCTTATAACTGATGCTTCTTCCTGATCATGTCCAATCCCAATCTTCGTCCTCATTCGTCCCTATAGAGCTAGACGACCAGCCGTCTCGGAGCCCAGGCGACTGTGATATTCTCTTGTCCACGACGGAGCAGAGAGCCCTTGAACAAGAAGCTGAACCTCTCTTGTTTGAGGATTCTGACCTCATAAACCCACTACTGTCCAGGAGAGAGAAACGACCTCAGTCATCTACGTCTTTCTCCCGACAATCCAAAAAGTATAGATATTCAGGAATATATCGATCCATCATGGAGAAAGGTTCCAAGATCCGTCTTTTCGCCAGGAAGTTGGCGGTCGAATCGGAGCCGGGCTTGACCAATGCCCAGCTGATGTTGACGAACAAGGATTTGAAGCCCGGTATGTTCTGCAGAGCAGGTTGTGGATTATTGTTGCAAAGCTAATGCCAAGGTAGTCGAACCTGAACGTCGACAATGGGGCCCGTGGAATTTCGTGGGGTTTTGGATTGCGGACTCTTTCAATATTGTATGTGACGGGAAAGATGACTCCCTCGATGGGACCTAACGAAGACCCAGAACACCTGGATGATTTCCTCCTCTATGGTCGCTAACGGTCTCTCTTGGTGGCAATCATGGCTCTGCGTTTGGATCGGTTACACAATCGCCGGCACCTTCATTTGCATGACAGGTCGGATTGGTGCAACCTACCATATCTCTTTTCCCGTGGTCAGCAGAGCGTCTTTCGGTATCTGGGGGGCCCTCTGGCCAGTGTTCAACCGAGCTGCCATGGCGTGTATTTGGTATGGGGTTCAATCGTGGATTGGAGGTACGCTCATCTTCCCACTCCATACATTTTCAGTTCACCCATTGTCACAGGCGAATGCGTCACTCTCATGCTTCGCTCCATATGGACCAAATACGAAGATCTGCCAAACTCGATGCCAGCCAGCTCAGGAACGAACACGAGAGATTTCGTTGGCTTCTTCTTGTTCTGGGTTTGCAGTTTGCCCGCGATCTGGTTCCCGGTCCACCAGATTCGCCATCTCTTCACAGTAAAGGCTTTCTTTGTGCCTGTCGCTGGTGTTACGTTTTTCGTTTGGGCTATCGTGAGAGCGCATGGGATTGGTCCTATTGTGCATCAGCCATCATCAAAGTCTGGTGGCGCTCTGGGATGGGCCATGATACAGGGAATCATGTCTTCAATCGCCAACTTCGTAAGTCCTCCTGTTGTTCTTGTATTATACAGGCAGTACTGATAAGATTAAGGCCACGCTCATCGTGAATGACCCGGACTTCGCCCGCTTCGCGAGGAAACCGAAGGATGCATTATGGTCTCAATTCTTCACCATCCCCATTGGCTTCGCAGTTACATCCTTCATCGGTATCATTGTATCTTCGTCATCTGCTATTATCTATGGGGACCCAATCTGGAATCCACTAAACCTCCTCGCTTACTTTCTCATCAACCCCAATAACGGCGACAAAGCCAATGGCCCGGCCCGCTTTGGCGTCTTCATCATTTCCTTCGCCTTCGCCCTGGCCCAGCTAGGGACAAACATCGCAGCCAACTCCGTCTCAGCTGGCACAGACATGACTGCCCTTCTCCCCCGCTGGCTCAATATCCGTCGAGGCGGCTATATCTGTGCTGCCATCGGTCTGGCCATGTGTCCATGGTAAATTCCCTTATCCTTCTGCTCTGCCGCACCGTCCAAGCTAATGTTGAATAGGAATCTTCTCTCCACCTCTAACAACTTCACGACTTACCTGTCCGCCTACTCGGTCTTCCTCTCTTCTATCGCCGGCGTCATAATTTGCGACTACTACGTTGTCCGCCGCGGCTACCTCCAAATCCGGGACCTCTACTCTGCCCAAAATTCTTCCCCCTATTACTTTACCTTCGGCTTCCACTGGCGCGGCTACACGGCCTATATCTGTGGTATCCTCATCAACATCGTCGGGTTCGTGGGCGCTATCGGCAAGCCGGTACCGGCCGGGGCTACTTATGTCTATAACTTGAATTTCTTCTGTGGTTTCATTGTGGCTAGTGTGACATATTGGGCATTGTGTAAAATCAGCCCGATTCCGGCGTGCAGTGAGCGCTGGATGGAGATTGGTGATGAGATTCGCAGTGTCAGTGTGGCATATGGTGCTGGGGCCGATTATGATGATGAAAGTGGAAGTGGGGGGAGTGGGCACTTCAAGGGGGACGAAGAGACCGGAGGGGTTAGGGAAAGGAAGGTTGGGGAGGATTTCTAGGATATTGTTCGAGTTCGTCAGGTGATATATGGGAGGTTCTGGGACATGTGCTGGTATATGGGTACTACCACGACGTTTCATGAGTGGAAATACCTTATGATTTGTTTCTTTCGCGAAATCTATTGTTTTATGAGACCACGAGATATTGCAACATGTTGATATCACACTTCGTCTGAAAACAAAGATATTACATTTCATCTGAAAAGGAACTTTGAAACGCTCTTGAGACCTCCTTTACTGACATCGAGTCACAAATCCACCCATCACACCTATCTTCCACCCACAACTTCCAACCACAACCTATCCAACACACGACATCTCAGATGGAAACGCTACAAGATGACTGCGCCACTGATGCGTGTCACAACACCAGCAACACCATCATCAGAACCTCGGTGTGGGCGCAGGCGCTTGAAACATCAGCGCCGCGAAACACTATTCCTAACACGTTGAAAAATTCTGCGACGGAAGTATACGCCACAGGAAAACGAATACCTTGATGGAGGCTTTGAAGCGAAATGAAAAAGGGGGGGATTTCGAGACGAGGCCGAAAGGTTTCGAGATACTGGGTGGCTCGAGGATGCTATAGAATGGGCTCCCAGATCACTTGGATTTGAAAAGCATAAGTGAGGAGAACAAAGAGCGAGTAGCAAGGCCAACAAGCAGACGAAACTTTGAACGTAAAGACACCAGACAGTACAAATTCCAGGCAATAAAACCAGCAAGCAACAACACCACCAAGCAAAACAAGCGCTGAGTAGATACATCATTTCGCAACCATGAGCCTATCACCGCCCAAGCAGCCGAAGGTACCGAAAAACATGACCAAACAGCCAAGCGCATGGAGCAACATGACCAAATGGGCAAGGGTATCGAATGACAACACCAACCAGTCAGTCGCACAAGGCTCGGGGAGCATATCTGAACCTGACCGTGGAGAAGAGATACAGAGATCGATAGGCGTACGCCACACACCACTAAGGACTTGGACAGGGCCGGTCGAACCATTCTTTCCCTCCGCTCCAAATCACAGGCCGTATCCCTCATCCAATCCACTCGACTGCAAACCGGGCTGGACGACCCCGTCTACCCAGATAACCCGGGCGAACACTATATCGAACCCAGATCCTCTACATCGAAGGCCACCCCGACGGCGACAAGATCACCGGACTATTCTTCATAGATAGCCTCATTTTCCGCGCCGTCGACAAAATGCCAAAGGCGATCACGCTGCACCATTTCTGCAGCCTGAAACCCCCCAACGACATCGGTAACCGGAACGCCCGTGGCCAAGTCTACGAAGCCGGCTACCAAGCCATCCAAGGCATGATGAGGAACCTGATCGTGCAATTGCTGCTCAAGTATCCCTTCTCTCTTGATTCCATCACGAGAGAAGTCCGCGAGTTTCAGGGGGCACGTCCCCTGAACGACCTCTGCGTACTATTCCGCACTCTCATGCGGGGCCTCGACGCATCAGTCAAGCCCGTTATCATCATCGACAATGCCGGCTTCTGCGAGAAATATGAGCATCTTGGGAGAAATATGCAGCGGGCCATGGAGGTGCTCTGGTACGGTGCTATGGTGTCAAAGGCCACCCGCAAAATCTTAATCACGACTACCGGTCCGACCGCTTTTGTTCGACGGGAGTTCGGCTCAAAAGAAAGATATACTTTTCCCACAGAACCAGAGTTGGTGTCTCCCAAGCTGTTTGAGAGGGAAGTGGCGACGTTCAAGGCGCAACTGGCGGGGCGTTTTACTAGACATCAGGTGGCGGAGGCGCCGCCCACTGATGAGGAGGCTACGGGGCCCAACGGGAAGAAGTGAGAACGGGTGGGGGCTACGAGGGGCGCGAGGGTCAGTCTCGTGACGCTTATCCTTGCGAAATAGACAAGTCATAAGGTATTCTTGATCAGAGATAGAGTCTTGGCTGGTCCATTCTCAGACAGAGTTGATGCTTTGTCTTGCGGAGCGAGACGTCTAGAAGATCGGGATTTAGAGCAATCTTGCAAGATTGTATAAATTTCTCTTGGGATAGGGATAGGGATAGGGGCAGCGTCAGGTACGCTACACTCACGAGACTCAGCAATATGTTTGGAGAAGATTATGTCTAGGTAATATTTAGTTGTAGTAATCAATGGTTTAGTGCATTTTAGTCTAGGGATATCTGAGTCCATCGATATCTTCACTAATACTCCTCGATCACACTGTCAACTTATTCCGTATCCTCTGCTCATGGGACATCTCTCTCTCTCTCTCTCTTGTTCCAGACCCTTCAGCCAATTCAGTCCTTGCTCTGCTTGCCGATGTCTGAAACATCCAGCCCGCCATATCCCCCCTTCAATCCCCTGCGCCGTTCCGTAGGAATTAGACACAACAGTCTAGCTTCAAGTCTTGCACATAATAACATTCAACGAGAAAAGTTTCGTGCCTCTATTGCGAGGGGGAGGGCAGCGCCCGGGGGGTGGGGGAGAAAGCTGCTTGGGGTGTGAGTGGAGGATACGGCGTAGAGAGGGTAAGGGGTGTCAGATGCACTCAGGGCTAAATCGTCTGATTGATAAATAATGGTGCACAGCACCCTAATATACATGATGATGAGGCCCTAGATAGGGGCAAATGAGTGTTCCTAGCCC
>JAABUQ010010050.1_pt1 | contig 12539 bp, 13 predicted proteins | sample 5560001 | NCBI WGS metagenome assembly JAABUQ01 (sample SAMN10711888, study PRJNA513371) | rock metagenome | isolation source: Antarctica rocks | place: Antarctica: Victoria Land, Finger Mt nord | collected 2015-12-18 | reverse complement strand
GGACATGCGGCCTCCCTGGCAATAAGGCAGCGCGGCATCGGCATTTCTCCGATCTGGTCAGGCACGAAGCCTGGCTAGTGGTCAGACCAGGCGGTCCGCACGGGTCCTGTCACGACGATAACATTCATCGACGGGTTCGCGTCAAGCGTTCGCCACTCAGGAACTTGACGAAACGGCGGGTCGAATGCTAGCGGAACGTGGTCGGTCCAGCTGCCGTTCTGGCCTGGCCAGATCGTCGACCGGAGACCGAGTTACAGATGGACGCCGCCGCCGACGCCGTGCCGCAGATCACGGTGCGTCGGATCCAGGAAATGATCCGCGACGGCGTGTTGGCGGCAGGTGCGCGGCTGCCGTCGCAGCGCGTCCTAGCGGAGCAGCTGCGCGTCAGCCGTGCCTCGTTGCGCGAGGCGCTGTCGATGCTGGAGACCCTCGGCAGGCTCAGGACGGAACCGCGACGCGGCACCTTCGTGGTGTGCCACGATCAACTGCCGATCGTGCCATCCTGGTGTTTCGAGCAGCAGTACTCGGCGTCGGAATTCTATCAATTCCGCTTCGTGACGGAGGGCTACGCAGCCCGGCTGGCGGCGATGCGGGCGGCGGCCACCGACCTGCCGCCGTTATGGACCAACCTGTCCGACCTGAAGAGGGCGATGCGCGAGCGCGATCTTGCGGCCACCGCCCGGCTCGACTGCGCGTTCCACAGGCTGGTCATGGACCTGTCCGGCAACCGGGTCTTCTCGGACCTGCATTCCAGCTACGGCGCCATGCTCAGGCAGAGCCAGCTGCTGCCGCTGGCGCGACATGAGCGGCTGTGGGAGCCGCTCTCGGAGCACGAGAACATCGTGCGCGCGATCGAGCAGCGCGATCCGGACGGCGCCAGCTATTTCATGCACGTGCATATCCTGCGCGCGGCCGACCGCAGCGGCATCGTGCTGAGCGATCCGGCATGAGCTCGACCATCATGCCGAAGGTCGTCGTCGTCAGTACCGGAGGCACGATCGCATCGAGGCCGGACCAGGCGGCGGACGCACTGGTCAGCGTCGCTTCCGGCGAGGAGCTGATCGCCGCGCTGGGAACGCTGGCGCCCGACCTGCCGCTCTCGACGGAAGCGTTCTGCAACATCGGCAGCTTTGCGATGGATATCGAGACCTCGTTCCAGCTCGCGCGTCGTCTCGATGTCATCCTGGCGGACGCGCAGGTCGCGGGCGTGGTGGTGACGCACGGCACCGACACGATGGAGGAGGCGGTGTTCCTGGCCGATCTGGCGGTGAGGTCGGACAAGCCGGTGGTGTTCACGGGTGCGCAACGCCACGCCGGCGAACCCGATGCCGACGGGCCGCGCAACCTCGCGGACGCGATCCGGGTCGCGTCGTCGCCGGAGCTGCGCGGCATGGGTGCGGTGATCGTCTTCGAAGGCGAGATCCACGCCGCACGCGACGTCACCAAGATGCACGCCTCCAGGGTCGGCACCTTCGCCTCGGCGGAGCATGGCAAGCTCGGCGAGGTGGATGGTGGCCGCGTGATCGTGCAGCGCCGCCCGCTGCTTCGCCCCCCGCTGCGTCGCGCGAGCCTCGCCATGGAGCGGATCGAGACGCGGGTCGATCTCATCCGGCTGGTGATGGGCAACGACGACCGTTTCATGCGCTGCTCCCTGGCGAGCGGCGCGCGCGGCATCGTGCTGGAGGCGTTCGGTCGCGGCAACGTGACGCCGCCCGTCCTCGCGGCCGTTCGGGATGCCGTGCAGGCTGGCGTCGCCGTGCTGGTGACCAGCCGCTGTCCGCAGGGCCGGGTGATGCCGCTCTACGGCGGCAGCGGCGGCAAGGCGGTCGCAGACGCGGGCGCGATGTTCGCCGGCGACCTCAGCGGCATCAAGGCGCGCATCCTGCTCGCCGTGCTGCTCGGCAGCGGCGAGGCGGACATCGCGGGATCTGTGCGCGACATCACGGGCTGAGAGTAGCCCGCGCAACGAAGAAGGAGTTCGCCGAGATGGCCAAGGAAATTCTCTGCTCGTTCGGGGTCGATGTCGACGCGGTGGCGGGATGGCTCGGGTCGTACGGCGGCGAGGACTCGCCCGACGACATCTCGCGCGGCCTGTTCGCCGGCGAGGTCGGCAGCCTGCGCCTGCTGAAGCTGTTCGAGCGCTTCGGCATCAAGACCACCTGGTTCATCCCCGGCCATTCGATCGAGACCTTCCCCGAGCAGATGCAGGCGGTGGCCGCGGCCGGGCATGAGATCGGCATCCATGGCTACAGCCACGAGAACCCGATCGAGATGACGCCGGAGCAGGAGGAGGCCGTACTCGACCGGAGCATCGAGCTGGTCACGCAGCTCGGCGGCAAGCGCCCGACCGGCTACGTGGCGCCGTGGTGGGAGTTCAGCCCGGTCAGCAACGAGCTGCTGCTCAAGAAGGGCATCAAGTACGACCACAGCCTGATGCACCGCGACTACGAGCCGTACTACGTGCGCGTCGGCGACAGCTGGACCAAGATCGACTACTCGAAACATCCGCGCGACTGGATGCGGCCGCTGGTGCGTGGTGCCGAGTCCGACCTGATCGAGATCCCGGCGAGCTGGTACCTCGACGACCTGCCGCCGATGATGTTCATCAAGAAGTCGCCGAACAGCCACGGCTTCGTCAACCCACGCGACATCGAGCAGATCTGGCGCGACCAGTTCGACTGGGTCTATCGCGAGTGCGACTACGCGGTGTTCCCGATCACGCTGCATCCCGACGTGTCCGGCCGTCCGCAGGTGCTGATGATGCTGGAACGGCTCTACGCCCACATGATCGCCCATCCCGGCGTGCGCTTCTGCACCATGGACGAGATCGCCGACGACTTCACGCGCCGCCGCCCGCGAGGCTGAGGCATGTGCGGCCTGTGCGGCATCCTGGGCGACGGCAGCCACTGGACCGATGGCGTGCAGGGGGCGGCCTCCGTGGTGCCGTGGTTACGTCGCCAGGCCCGGCGCGAGCGCGTCACGCTGGGCAACGCGGTGCTGCACGGGGCAGGACTCACGCTCGCGGACTGGCAGGGCAGCGGATTCGTGCTGCGCGCGCGCACCGGCGCCACCGAGATGGTCGGTACGCTGACCGACCTGTGGCCGAAGGCGGACCGGCTGGCGCGGCACGCCATTGATCCGCTCGATCCCGCATTCCTGGAGGCACTCGATGCCATCGGAGCGGAATGACGCCCCGATCCCGGTGATCGTGCTGACCGGGTTCCTCGGCAGCGGCAAGACCACCCTGCTCCGGCACATCCTGCGGCATCCGGGGTTCGCGGACGCCGCCGTGCTGATCAACGAGTTCGGCGAGGTCGGGCTGGACCACGTGCTGGTGGGGGCACTCGACCAGGAGCCGGTGCTGCTGGCCAGCGGCTGCATCTGCTGCACGATACGCGGCGACCTCAGCCGCGCGATACGCGACCTGCATGCGCGGCGTCAGCGTGGCGCGGTGCCGCCGTTCCGCCGGCTGGTCGTGGAGACCACCGGGCTCGCCGACCCGGTGCCGATCCTCTCGACGATCGCTTCCGACCCGGTGATCCGGCACCATTTCCGGATCGGCATCGTGGCGGCGACGGTGGATGCGGTGCATGCCGAGGCCGGCTTCGACGCCTATCCGGAGATGCTGCGGCAGGTGGCGGCGGCCGACCGGCTGATCGTCACCAAGACCGACCTGGTGGGCGCGGACACGGTGGCGCTGCTGCGGCGCCGGCTGCGCCGTATCGACCCGCAGGCGGTCATCGTCGAGGCGGTGCAGGGCGCCGTCGATGCGGACCTGCTGCTTCGGCAGGATGAGACTGAGCCGATACGCGCGGCCACACGAGGATGGCTGGCGGAGAGTGTGCCGGCCGAGGATGCGGACGAGGGCGCGCACGGCACGATCCGCTCGTTCTGCCTCACCGCGGACGGGCCGGTGCCGTGGAGCGCGTTCGGGCTGTGGCTCAGCCTGCTGGTGCACCGGCACGGCAGGCGGCTGCTGCGCGTGAAGGGCCTCCTGCAGGTGCCCGGCAGCGAGACGCCGGTCGCGGTGCACGCGGTGCAGCACGTGATCCACCCGCCCGAGCACCTGCTGGGCTGGCCCTCGGAAGACCGCCGCTCACGCATCGTGTTCATCGTCGAGGGGCTGCACGCCGACGCGGTGCGCCGCTCGTTCCGCAGCTTCATGCGGCTCGCGGGGCGGCTGCTAAAGGTGGAGGAAGCCTGATCACTCCGGCCGGCGCGCGAGCAGGGTCGCGATGAAGAACGCCTTGCGGTGTTCACCGAGCACGTCGAGCCGCGGCGAGGCGGCGAACGCGTCATGTATCCGGCGCGACAGCCTGGAGTCCGGATCGCGCGCGAAGAAGAAATGGTTGGCCAGCAGGCAGATGCCGTCCGGCGCCAGTAGCCCCGCGATACGGGCACTCAGCGCCGCCAGCAGATCGTCGCCGAGCGGCGAGAGGTAGTAGAGCGTGTCGGCCACCACCACGAGGTCGAAACGGCCGTCGAGGCTGGCCGGCAGGTCCAGCACGTCCCCCTGCGCGAAGCTCAGGTTGGCTGTTCCGGCGGCGCGTTCGCCTGCGCGTTCCAATGCCGCGGACGCGACATCGATCCCCAGCACCTCGTCCGCCCGTCCGGCCAGGCGCTGCGACAGCAACCCGAGGCCGCATCCCAGGTCGAGCGCGTGACGGAAGCGGCGGTCGGGCAGCAGCGCCATGATCTGCTCGTACTTGCGCTGCTGGTAGCGGTAGCGCGGGGACGCAGAGGCCCAAGGGTCGGCGGATCGGGTATAGGCCGCCTCGAACGCCGCGCGCGCGCCGGAGGCTGCCCGGGTGCGTTCTATGGCGGCATCGGTGCGGGCGCTCACCAGGAAGAGCATGAAATCGCGCGGCAGGATCAACGCGGGGTGGTCGAAGAAGCGGCGCAAGCGGCCGGGTCGCCTGTTTCCCATGGATCGCGACGGTGCGGGCATGGTTGATCCTTCGGTCATGCGGCGGGTCACACTGAGCATAGGGGACACGCCGGGCAAGCCCCTGAGGGACCTCTACGAGGCAGCAGCCCCCGTCGGCTCCTGTCCTCTTGCCGTACGCATCCCGTTCAGGACACAACTTTGAATGGTATTACATCTTCTCGTTCACGTACGACGCGATCACTACTCCGCGATCTCTAAATAAAGATTAATCTGTGCGCATCCGATCGATCCGCTGAAAGCGATAAGGGGGAGCGAGGCCTCTCGGCGTCGCGCAAATAACCAGGTGCGGAAATCGCACGCGGAGACCCAGATGAAACGCCTCCTTCTAGCAGCGACGTGCCTCGTCGCGACCGCAGGCATGCAGATGCCGGCCTACGCTTCCAGTCACCGGGAAGCGCCGATGATCGCCGGCATGCCGCGCCTCGACGCCAGCGACTTCTTCCTGTTCCGGAGCTACGAGCCGGGCCGGTCTAACTACGTGACCATGATCGCCGACTACCTGCCGTTGCAGGATCCGGGCGGTGGCCCAAACTTCTTCGACCTCGAGCATAACGGCTACTACGACCTCAACATCGATTCCGATGGCGCCGGCAAGCCGACCTACACGTTCCGTTTCCGCTTCTACGGCGTCAACCGCAACCTCAGCGTCCCGGTCGGCGGCCAGAACGTCCCCATCTCGTTGATCAATGACGGGCAGATCACCCCCGGCAACGATGCCGCCCAGAACACCGGCGAGACCTATACGATTTCCCTGGTGACGTACAACAACGGCGTTCCTAGCGAATCGCTGCTGAAGAGCACCAGCGGCCAGTCGATGTTCCAGAAGCCGGTCGATCGCATCGGCGACAAGTCGGTGCCGAACTACGCCGCCTATGCCGCGGGCTTTACCTACAACATCGTGGTACCCGGCTGCGGCACCGGCCGCGTGTTCGTGGGCCAGCGCAAGGACCCATTCGTGGTCAACCTCGGCGAGACCTTCGACCTGGTGAACTACGCGCACCCCGTCGGCGGCCAGTACAAGGCCTCGGCGCAGGACGACCTGGCCAACAAGAACGTCACCTCCATCGTCTGGGAGATCCAGTCGGCCTGCCTGACACGCGTGGGCGACCCGGTGGTCGGCGGATACACCACCTCCTCGCTCGGCACCACCGACGCGAACGGCAACACCACCTACAAGCAGGTCTCGCGCCTGGCCAACCCGCTGGTCAACGAGCTGGTGATCGGCCTCAAGGACAAGGACAAGTTCAACATGTCCCTGCCCGCCAACGACGCGCAGTTCGCCACCTACGTCACCAACCCGACCGTGCCGACGCTGATCCAGGCGCTGTTCCCCGGCATCAAGGCGCCGACCAAGTTCCCGCGCACGGACTTGGTCGCCGTGTTCCTGACCGGCATCGCCGGGCTGAACACGCCGGCGCACCTGAAGACGCCGTCCGAGGAAATGCGTCTCAACACCAGCACGCCGATCACCCCGTATGGTTCGCAGATGCGTATCGGCGTGATCGACGGCGACAGCGCGGGATACCCGAACGGACGCCGTCCGGGTGACGACGTGGTCGACATCACCCTGCGTGCGGCGATGGGCAGGCTCTACACGCTCGGTCTCTACGGCAAGCCCTCGGACGCGCCCTCGGGCGGACTCGACTTCACCGATGGCGCCTACACCGACAGCACGCACTACCTGCAGGCGTTCCCCTACGTGAAGCCGCCGCTGTCCGACAGCCCGCAGCCTATCCACCAGTAACTGCCGGAACATGCTGCGTCTCGATCCAGTGCAGCGTTCCGGTTCGGCCAGGCGTGGCGGGGGGATCCTCCCCCGCCACGCCTTCGGCGTTTGCGCGATGTGGGTCCTGCTGCTCGTGTCCGCTGCCGCGCGCGCCACGCCTTTTACGCCTGCCACCGACGGTACAGTGTTGGAACAGGTGCCGGAGGCACGTGACGCTTCCGGACGCGCGCTGCGTCAGATGAACGCCCTGCTGTCGCGCGACCGCCATGACCTTGCCCTCGCCGAGAAGGTCGCGCGCCTGGACATCGCGCAATCCCGCAGGCTCGGCGACCCGCGTTTCCTCGGCCGCGCGGAGGCCGCGCTCGCACCCTGGCCGATCGACCGGAGCACGCCGCCCGCGGTGCTCCTGCTGCACGCGGTGATCCTGCAGAGCAACCACGACTTCGCCGGCAGCGTCGCGGCGTTGCGCAGGGTGGTCACCCTCCAGCCCGGATCGGGTCAGGCCTGGCTCACGCTCGCCGCCGTGCACCAGGCACAGGCGGACTACCCCGCGGCGCTGCACGATTGCGGGCAGGTCGCCGCCGCGGTGCTCGGCCTCGCGCCGGACACCTGCACCGCCTCGGTGATGTCGCTCAACGGCCACGCGCCGCTCGCCCTGCGTGCCGTCGATATCTCGCTCGCGCAGAACGCCGCCGAAGCCCGCGCCGACCCGTCGGTCGGCGTCTGGACGAGGACCCTGGCGGCGGAGACGGCGGAACGCCTGGATGCGCCCACCACCGAGAAGTACTACCGCGACGCGCTCGCGACCGACGACAACGATCCCTACCTGCTCGGCGCCTGGAGCGATTGGCTGCTGGACCATGGACGGCCGCGTGAGGTGATCGCGCTGCTGGCCGGCCGTACCCGCATCGACCCGCTGCTGCTGCGCCTGGCGTTGGCCGAGCAGGCCACGGGCGACCCGCGCATGGCCGGCCACGTCGACGACCTCGCCGCCCGCTTCGAGGCCAGCCGGCTGCGCGGCGACACCGTGCACCGGCGCGAGGAGGCGCGGTTCGCACTCGACCTGCAGCACCAGCCGCAGCGGGCGCTGGGGCTGGCACGCGCCAATTGGGACGTGCAGCGGGAGCCGGCCGACGCGCGTATCTTGCTGGAGGCGGCATTGGCGGCGGGACGTCCCGATGCGGCGGACCCGGTGCGGACTTGGCTGCACGACAACGCGGTGGAGGATGTCCGGCTGGTGGCACTCGCAGGCGAACATCCCGCCGCCATCAAGGACAAACCATGATCCGCACGCTCCTCCTGGTCATGCTGGCTGCCCTATTCGCGAGTTCGCCGCGTGCCGAGGCACACAGTGCCAGCAGCTCGTACCTGCATGTCGGCGTGGATGGACGCGCGCTGGACGTGCAGTGGTCGATCGCGCTGCGCGACCTAGACTACGCGATCGGACTGGACAGCGACGGCAACGGCGCCATCAGCTGGGGCGAGTTGCGCGGACGGCGTGACGCGGTGGTCGCCTACGCCCTCGCGCGACTGGCGCTGCGGGCCGACGGGACCAGTTGCGCGCCCGGTCCGGTGACGATGCTTGCGGACCGGCTCAGCGACGGCGGCTACGCGGTGCTCCGCTTCGCCGCCGATTGCGGTCACGTGCCGACCAGCGTCTCGGTGCATTACGGGTTGATGTTCGATCTCGATCCGATGCATCGCGGGCTGCTGAACCTGGCTGTCGCCGGCGTGCCGCACGCCGCCGCGCTGTCGCCCGATCAGCCGGAGGCGCGCTTCGACGTGACGCCCGGCTATGGCGAGACGGTGCGCAGCTTCTTCCTCACCGGCGTGCATCACCTGCTCACCGGCGTCGACCACATGCTGTTCGTCACCATGCTGCTGGTGCCGGCCATGTTCCATCGCCGGACGCACAGCCACGGTCCTCGCGCGGCCATGCAGCCAGTGACGCATTTCCGCGGCATGTTCCTGGAGTCGATCAAGGTGCTGAGCGCGTTCACGCTGGCGCACGGCACGACGCTGACGCTCTCGGTGCTGCACATCGTGAGCATCCCCGAGCGGCTCAGCGAGGCGGGCATCGCGCTGACGATCCTGATCACGGCGCTCGACAACATCTTCCACGTCATCCCCGGCAAGCGCTGGCCGCTGGCCTTCGCCTTCGGCCTGGTGCACGGGCTGGGCTTCGCGACCGCGCTGGGTCCGCTCTCGCTGCCGCCGGTGGCGCTCGGCGTCGCCCTGATCTCGTTCAACCTGGGACTGGAGGCGGCGCAGGTCACGATCGCCGCGGTCGTGCTGCCGATCGGCTTCGCGTTGCGCAACACGTTCCTCTATCCGCGCCGGATCATGCCCGGCATCTCGGCCGCGGTGGCCTTCGTGGCGCTGGCTTGGTTCACTGACCGGGCGATGGATCTCGGCATGATGCCGTTCTGAGGCAATCGCCCGCCCCGGCGCGTCGGCTCCTCCCGATCGCGGTGAAGGCGACGTGACCCTTGCCGTGCATTTGACTGTCGACCCTGGCTGGCACTGCTCACCATCCTGCTGGCGGTGCCATATGCGCTGGAGCTGATCCATCCGAGCTTCGGCACACGATCATGGCCGGCAGACTGGTCGCTATTGACCATCGTCCCAGCGTGCTTCTCTCTGCTCACGCCGACCGCGAAGACCGGGCTGTTCGATAAGGGACTCTCGTGCCCCAGATCAGGTTGATCATGCTGGATCAGCGAGTGTCCCTGGAGGATTCGGATGATACTCGGTAACCGGATCAAGCAGGCCAGATTGCATCATGACCTCACCCAGGCGGCTCTTGCCGAACGGGTCGGCCTCTCGAGGAAGACGATCAACACGATCGAGAACAGGGTATTCGTTTCCCTCCGTCATGCTGGCACTCGGCATCGCACGCGTGCTGAGCGCCACCGTCGACGAGATATTCTTCCTCGAACAACACCACGACGACGAGAACCAAGTGTAGCAGGGGACCTTGCCTTCACGTCGATCGGCCGGAGCCGCTGCCATGATTTCTTGCCGGCCGCGTCTCGATCCCGCCGCAATCCGGGCGCTAGCTGCTCGATGACGGCAGGCGATCGCCGTCAGGCACAGGGAGACGATCATGCGTGCAGGCATTGCCGTCATGGCGGCGTTGGGCATCCTCGGCGTCGTCGCGGCTTATGCTCCGGCATCCGCCCACGAGGACGACCATGACGGCTGGCGTCGCCAGGAGTGGCGCGAACATCAGGGGCACGAGTGGCGCGAACAGCAGGAACGCGAAGAGCAGCGGCAGCGCTGGCGGGAGCATGAATGGCGCGAGCGGGCGGAGCAGAACCACGCCCAGCCACAGGTATATTACGCACGGCCGCCAACCTACTACTCGGCGCCCGCCTACCCGCCAGCCTACGGGGTGCCGTGGCGTCCGTGAGGTAACGTGCTGCTCGCGCCGCTAATAGATGACGAACGCGGCCTCCCGCCTGCGGAAGTCTATCGTGACGCTGCGGAAGAAGTGCAGGACGTCCATCCCGAGCAGCAGCGCAGGGCGCTCGTCCAGGCCGAACTGCGTGAAGGTATGCAGGTTCGCATAAGCGACCGGCGCGTTCCTGATGGTGACGCCGCCGAGCTTGATCTCCGGCATCTCGTCGAGCTCGGCCATTGTCTGGCTGCCGGTCACGCTGATCAGCCTGTCCGTCGGCCGCTTCGCGCCGCGTCGCGTGCCATAGGTCATCAGGCGCCGGAGTGCGGCGTTGCCGATGGTGTTCTGGGCACCGGAGTCCAGGATGACGAAGATCGGCACGGCTTGGCTCTCCGCGTCCACCAGCACGAGCTGGCCGGAGCGCCGCCGGCCATGCACGACGGTGGCCGTCGTGCTGAAATCGTCGATCTCCTCAGCCGCCGGACTGACCAGGAACTTCTTGCCCACGAAATCCATCACCACGTGTTGGTTGCGCAGGCTGTCGATCCCCAGCATGCCGTCGGCGCCCAGGTTCGCGGCGGCGAGGACTGGAGCGTCGATGCCCTTGATCGCCCGGCTGCCGAAGTCCAGGCGGTCGATCAGCACGGTGTCCACGTCGCCCTTGCCGAGCGCGTCGTCCAGCGACACACGCGGTCCGACCGGAAGCTTGAGCGTGATCGCCAGCTCGCGCGAGATAACCGAGCGGTTCGCGCCGGTATCGACGACGAACGGATAAGGGCCGCGCCCGTTGACCATGACCGATATGGTCAGCCGCGCCGAGCGGTCCTGGGAGGCGGCCAGCGTCTCCGCGCCGTTGCGATGTGGAGGTGGTGGGTTGCTGGTGGAAACTGGCGGCGGAGCGGGGCCGGCGGCGGCAAGACCGATCGCCAGGCCCGTGGTGGCAAGCTTTCGCAGGCTTCCGGACGCGCCCATCGGTCATCCTCCGGCATCCACGACTACCATGTTCGCATCGTGACGAGCCAGCCACCCGACGCAACAGCGTTCAGGAGGCGCGGCCGGACTGCCAGCGGGCGAGATAGGTATCGATGATGGCGAGCATCCGTTCGCGTCCGAAGCTCGGGTCGTGGCCGGCATGGACGCGACGCACCGGCAGGGTGCGCAGGCGCTCGAAGGAACGGATATAGTCGCCCACATCCATGCCGGACCCGTCATACAGCAGGGGTCCGTCATAGATCACGTCGCCCGCAAACAGCGTGCCGCTCGCCGCATCCCACAGCGAGATGCCGCCCGGGGAGTGACCCGGCAGCAGCATGACCGCGTACTTCCGGTCGCCGAGATCGACGACGTCGCCCTCCTCCAGGATGCGCGTGGGCGCCGCGGGAACGAGGCGGTAGCTCGCCGGATCGTAGTCCGGCGCCGGCAGCGCCTCGATCAGGTACGGGCCGAGCGGCGGATAGCCGGCGCGCACGAACATGTCTCGCACGGGCTGCGGTATCTGCGACGAGACCAGGGTCGCGATGCCTGCCGGCCGCTCCAGCAGCGGCGCCTCGATGCGATGCACCCAGCGATGCTCGAACTCGTGCATCGCGCCGACATGGTCGAGATGCGTGTGGGTGGCGACGGCGATGGTCTCGCGTCCCTCGAACAGGTCGGGGAAGCTCGCGCGCAGCGGCACGATGCCCATGCCGCTATCGACCAGCATGTCGCGGTCGCGGCCGCGCACGTGCCAGATGTTGGAGCGCTCCAGCACGTCGACATGCGGCTCCCAGATCATCGTGATGCCGTCTGCCAGCGTCTCGCGACGATACCAGGATCGCGCGACCGGAAGCGGCTGTGTCGTCGGCATCATCTCGGCTCCGGGAACGGTTTCAGATGTTGGGGGGCACGCTCGACAGCCTGGAGCCGGCAGGACATCGTGCTCGCATCCACTGGCGGGACACAGGGCGCATGACGACACTGCCGCGATCCATCCGTCCAGACGAACTCGATGCAGCCTGGAAGCGATCCTCGATGGTGTTCGCCGATGGCAGCCGCGACACCAGCACCTGGGTGCTCTGGCTGCAGAGCGGCGGCGCCTTCTGCGACCTGCGCCAGCCGGCCGGACGTCCGGACATGCGTGCGGCCACCTGCCTGGACCGGCTGGACGCGTCGCAGATGGCATGGCTGGCCGGCCAGGACGGCTTCGCCGGCACGCTGCTGTTCGACGGCAGCTGGTTCGAGTGGCGGCGCGACATCGGCTACCGGCCGAGCGGCCCCGCCAGCGACAGCGCCAGGCTGTTCCTGCGCGACGGTATCCTCGTCGAGGAGGGCCGCCACGCGCCCTACGTGGAGGAGTGGCGCCGGCTGGACGAGACGACCGTCGCGGGCAGCACGCTGCGGCTCACGTGCCGGGCCACCGGCCGCGCGGCGCTGCTGGTGCGTCACGCGCAATTCTTCATGTTCGCGCGCGATCGCGCAGCGAGCCT
>JAABUQ010010049.1_pt1 | contig 12540 bp, 14 predicted proteins | sample 5560001 | NCBI WGS metagenome assembly JAABUQ01 (sample SAMN10711888, study PRJNA513371) | rock metagenome | isolation source: Antarctica rocks | place: Antarctica: Victoria Land, Finger Mt nord | collected 2015-12-18 | reverse complement strand
GCCGAATGAAATGGCTCAGCTACTGCGGGGCAGGGTTTGAGAAGAAGAGGGGGAGAGGGGGAGAAGGGGAGAGAGGGAGAAAGAATAAATTTATTTTCTCTCTTCTACTGCTGATGGCTCAAAAAAGAAACAGAGATTAGTTCTGCTAAATGATGCAGTTAGAAATGTCAGAAGTTTAATCAACAACCCTTACTTCTAGTTCATTTCTCCCTCTCTCCCCTTCTCCCCTTCTCCTTCCTCTTAGCGGAACATACTGCTGACAGAACTATCTTCGTGTATCCGCCAGATCGTCTCTCCTAGCAAATTGGCGACTGAAAGCACCTTTAATTGTTGAAAGCGATCGCTTTCGGGCACTGGAATTGTATTGGTGACAATTACCTCTTCAAACAAACCACTTGACAAGCGTTGTATGGCTGGTGGTGAGAATACGGCGTGTGTCGCACAGGCATACACCTGACGCGCTCCTTCATCTCGCAACAACTGCGCTCCTTGTGAGATCGTGCCACCAGTGTCGATCATGTCATCCACTAACACTGCTGTTTTGCCTTTTACGTCACCGATGACATTAAGAACTTCTGCTACATTATGAGCCTGACGACGTTTATCAATAATTGCCAGTGGTGCATCATTTAACTTTTTGGCGAAAGCTCTAGCTCGTGCCACACCGCCTACATCTGGTGAGACGACTACGATATCAGATAATTTTTTGCTTTCAATGTAGTCCAACAGCACTGGCGAACCGTAGACATGATCGAAGGGAATATCAAAATAGCCCTGAATTTGAGCTGAGTGTAAGTCCATTGCCAAAACCCGACTGGCTCCTGCCTGGGTAATTAAGTTGGCTACCAATTTAGCAGTTATTGACTCTCTCCCTGCCGTTTTTCGATCTGCCCTAGCGTAGCCATAGTAAGGAAGTACTGCTGTAATTTGCCGCGCCGAAGCTCGACGGCAGGCATCAATTATAATTAGCAATTCCATTAGATGGTCGTTCACTGGATGGCAAGTTGGCTGGAGCAGGTAAACATCACAGCCCCGGATTGATTCCTGAATTTGAATGTAAAGTTCTCCATCCGCGAAGCCTTTGCGGATCATTGGTCCTAGTTCTATGCCTAGATAATGAGCGACTTCCTCAGAAAGCATAGCGTTGGCGGCAGACGATTGTGATCGGCAATTACTGTTGGTCCCGGCTGGGGCATCAAAGTTGCGGAACGAAGCACGGCAGATTCTCGAAGCGAATTCATTTCAATCCTATCATTACTGCTTTAATCAGATTTGTTTAAAAAGTTTTAGTAAATTTAATTATGCCAACTTACTCTGAATATTTTGACACATTTTTAGGTTAATACTATCGCTACCTTGTCTCGCTAAAAGCGCTGTGCCATACGCAGCATCTGTGTGAGTAGGAGATAGGACAGGAACCTGTAAATGACGAGCGCGAATCGCCTTCCAAGTAGCATTTTTTGCCCCACCGCCAGCCGTGTAAACCTGGGTTAAGGGAGTAGCACCTAATTGTTGCAACAACTGGTATCCATGCGCTTCAATTCGCGCCATGCTTTCTAGCAATCCATGCAGAAATTCTACTGGATTGTCTGGACGCGGCTCTAGTCGCGATGGCAGATGTGGATCGTTAATCGGAAAGCGATCGCCCGTTTGAGGCAGTGGATAGTAATCTAATGGACTAGCTTTTGATCCGTCAATTTGGCAGCTCAGATGCTCCAGCTCACTATCTGTGAAAAATTGCCGCAACACTGCACCGCCAGTATTAGAGGCACCCCCAGTCAGCCACAAATCGCCTAGTCGATGACTATAGATGCCAAATCTTGCTTCTTCTATACGAGTCCGACTTAACAGCTTTAGTACTAAAGTAGATCCTAAAGAAGTCACTGCTGCACCAGGTACACTTGCCCCACTAGCTAGAAATGCGGCAATACTATCAGTTGTGCCAGCACACACATAACAATCTGGTGGCAAGCCAAACTGACTAATAATTTCTGCTGTTACTGTCTTAATTGGGGTACCAGGAACTAAAACTTTAGGTAACAGTTGGTTTGCTGATGGACAGACGCGACTGAGCAGATCGATCATCCAATCTGGATAGCAAAACTGCTCAACGTCATAACCCAACTTTAAAGCATTGTGGTAATCGCTGATACCTAACTTACCATGTAGCAGAAAAGCTAGCCAGTCTGCCTGATGGAGAAAATATCTTGCTGCGGTAAACGAAGGCAACTCAGTCATCCATAACAGCTTAGCCAAACTAGAGGTAGCACTCAACACCGGATTATTTGCAGGTGCTACCGCCTTTAACCGCTCAATCGCTACTACTCCCCGCCCATCGTTGTACAGCAGTGGTGAAGCAACTGGGAAACCCCCAGCATCACACAATAAGACGGTGGAGGAGGTGCCATCAATCGCGATCGCTCTCAGTTCGCGGCGCAGATCCTGAGGAATTTGTGCAATTAAAGTAAACAAAGCCTGCTGCCAGCTAAAGACTGTATCTACACCTGATGACACCTCAAAATTACACTGCGCTTGTGCTATTGTCGTCGCTTCGGCATTAATAACTGTAGCTCTAGCACCAGAGGTACCAAAGTCGATACCGAGGTAGAAATTCAATTTATGTTTCATCTTGTAACAAGTAGTGCCAGAAGCTAGGAAATTTGGTCAAAAGTAGCGATCATCGGTTTAAACAATCTTGAATCAGGAGGTTCCCATCATGTCTCTATCAGATACTCAAATCTATATTGCTCTTGTTGTCGCACTAATTCCAGGTGTCTTAGCTTTGCGGCTAGCAACTGAGCTTTATAAGTAAAGAATAGGTAGGGGCGGGCTTAACTTACAACAGACACGAATTAAACTCGCCCTTACCCCTGTCTTCAAAGCAAAATTAAAAACTTTATAAGTTAGTTAGTAAATTGCTTGCATTGGCAACGCTCTAGCTATATAATCCTGTCGGGCTACAGTAGAAATCAAGTAAAAATGTAGCTGTTCGCTCCCAGTAACTGGATTATATGGAGAGTATATTTTAGCACTTATGAATGCATTCCAATCTTCTAGACCGCCAGTACAGCCTGTAGAACCGCGCAAACCCAGACCACGCCATCATCGTCATCGTCAGTCTCATCGATTCATGGTGCTTGAAACTACAGCAAAACTATCAGTTAATTTTGTAATTTCAGTAGCAGCTCTGTACGGTTTAGCACAGCTTGTGCCTTATAACTGGTCGCAGCAAAAAAAGTTGCAGGAAATTCAGGCAGAGGGCAAACGGGTGGAAGGACGTGTCAACCGTCTCCAGACAGACTTTAGCCGCTACTTCGATCCACACCAAGCGAAAACTATCATGCAGGAGCAGAGCAATTTGCTTGCGCCTGGGCAACATCCAGTGGTGTTAGTGGATCGAGACAGCACGAAAGCAGCAAAAGATCCTTCAAACAATAAGTGATGAGTAGAATCGTCTAAGTAAGGTGAATCAGTTCTTGCAACCAGGTTTCTACCTGAAGACGTAAGCGACTAGCGGAACTAGAAGCGCCCTGTTGAGCAACCTGAGCTAAAGCACGGTGATAGTCAGCAACGCTATAGTTCCAGTCGCCCCAAAATTGATAAGTTCGACCTCGTTCTGCATAAATGTGACCTTTTAGTTGACCGAGCAACAAAGCTAGATCGAAGTCTTCGATTGCCTGTTCGTACCTTCCCAAGTCACGCCAGGTAATACCCCGATTAATCCAGGCGCGTACATGGCTGGGATTAAGATCGATGGCTCGATCGTAGTCAGCGATCGCAGCAAGTAACTGTCCGACAGCAGCATAGTAGTTAGCCCGGTTATTGTAAGTGCTAGCTAATAAAGGATTTAGTTGTATGGCTGTGTTGTAATCAGCAATCGCTTGTTCGAGTTGACCATTTTGGAAATAAATTAGCCCTCGATTGTTGTAGTCAATTGCGTTTTGGGGATGACGGTGAATCAACTGACTCAAGAGCGAGATCGCCTTGGTGTAATGATTTTGCTCTGCCTCTGCCTCTGCCCAAGAGCGGATGCATCTATCTGATACCGACTCATGCTGGGCTAGAATTGGAGCCTGCAAGCTAGGTGACGAGATAGAACACTGGTGTTTCAAACGGTTTGGATGCGCTCTTAACAAGTGAGTTTTCATGTGTTTTTAGTTTTCACTTGACTTAGGTATCTGGTAGAGGGAATTGAAGCGGCTGGAGCGGAAAGATCCTTATTAGTTAATACTTCAGCCAAAGCTAGCTCAATTCCAGAAACAGCGAAGCTCGATCCTTTTAGGCAATCTGGTTGCACGCTGACATGTTGGTACAATGCAACAAATACCACTACTGTGTGTCTTGGTCTTGAACTAGTGATGGCAATCTTATGGCAACTGTAATTTCGTATCCCAATGCCCCCGATCTATCAGCCGATGACTATCTCGCGATCGGCTTAGCAACTTGCTTTGTTAAAGAAGAAGGAGAAGTTCATGAGGTACAAATTTTAGAGCCTGTCCCTTCAGCCGCTTTGGAGGCAATTGTCAAAGGAATCCCTACATCTTACCGGATGATTGGGGCAACAACTTTAGGTGCTGTGTTAGCTGGAGATACACCCCAAAGAATTTCTGGGTTTCCAGAGACGGCTCAGTTCAGTGATGAATTTGCCGCCAGAGCGATCGCTGCTGCCCGTACCTATAAACGCCGCCAAGTGGCACAATCTCATATACCCCAAGGTACAATTCGTGACGACTTTCAATACTCAACTGAGCGCAAGCGGGTGTTAAATGTCAAGAGAGTTGTTACAAAAGATGACAATGTGAAGCAACATTCTCACACTCATAAAGTTTTGTAAACTATTCCGAATTGCTGCATAAAGCCTACAGACTGATTGCTGAATTTTATCGGTTCAGGCAGAGTATTCCCGTAGTCGTGGCAGCAACCCCAGTAAAGTTAGCAGGGCAATTGCCGCCGTAGCGGTTGATGCGATCGCCGTGAATTGATCGATTGCTTGCGGTTGGATATCTGCCAATTGTTCGATGCGATCGTCCGGAGGCATAATCACACTGTACCCGCCAACTGCATTAAAGCCGCGCCCAATTTCTTGGTAGAAGACTTTCTTGTTCACTGCGTAGGTTTTTAGATTCGCATCCATCAACTGAGTCAGCGCACAGTTAGGTGATTGAGCATCCGCACCAGCACAAACAATTTGCGGTTGATAGTTGCTAATTTCTAGCAGACGCAGGTGGTATTCACGGATCTGATTGTTGATTAAGGCGACTGCCTCTTGATGTTTACCGCTCTGCTGCAACTGACGAATTTGCTTGTCAATTTCCAGATAGTTACCCAACTTAGAGATAGTTTCTACCACTGCCTCCCGCTCACCAGGAAAGGTGATGTTATTAGCTTCAGTTGCTAGCAATCCGGTAAAGTTTGGTACGGATTGACTCCGCGCGATCGCGCTGGCAACTGAGGCAAAAGTTTGATCGGTAGGCGGGGTAGCAATCTGAGCAATTTTTTGCAAGAATGCCTGTTCATTTTGGCGGGCAAAAGCTGGATCGAGTAGGTAACTGCTTTCGTCTGCTACGGCACCATAAGCGAGAGAGCGCATTTGTCTTAAAGCATGGATTGAGTCAAAGGCACCTTCTTTAGCTACCTGAAGGGAGTTGCTACTACTAGTAAGTACTTGCAATATGTAGAGCAAGAATATAGTAGCGATCGCCGTTGCTGCTAACAGTCCCAGATTGAGAGTCCGGCGCGTTCGCCGACTGAGTAAAATCTGTAGCCCGATTAAAACAATCAGCGTTGCCAATCCCACGATGGTAATGAAAAAAAGCGATCGCCCTACTCCTACCTTTTGTTCGCTATAGATTCGATCTAGTTCGTCTAAGTTCGCTTTGTCTAGCGCATCAGCAGCAGGTAAAAGAGTTTTATCCATGATGTTAGATGCTTGTCGGTAGGCATTCAGCATTGCTACCGTGTTGTGCTGAGCATTAAAATCGCGTGCTTGTTGGAGTTGAGCGATGTAATCACCAACTCCCAGTTGTAAAGTCTGAATCGGTTTCCGCTCTTTGTCGCCATAAGTAATGTTCTCTGCCACAGATACTAGTCGTTCGCTCAGTCTTTGGTAGCGTTCCCGATAGCCTTGGGCTGCTGCCTCATTCTGCCCTGCCGGAGCCAACAATTCATTGGCAGCAAAAGCTTTCATACCTGACAGCGCATCCTTGAGTCGCTGCGCGTTGATAATACTTGGTGCTGTGTCTTTACCAATAGTTCGGATGGCGTTACGCTGTCCTTGAACCGTAGCAATTGAGGCAACTAACAGTAGTACGCTAGCACCCCAAACTAGATACATCCCACGTTGAAGTATTTGGGGAGTAGTGAGCTTGGTTGTTGTCTTACCAGAAATAGATGAGATGCTCATTTAAAATTAATCTAGCAATTGTCTGTAGAAGTTTGTTGAGGAAGTTGCAGTCTAATCATTGAAAAATAAGGACAGGTAAAAAACCTGCCCTGGAGACTTAAATTTTATTTTGATGCCACTTCCACTATGGCTGAACTTATCTAAAACCAACAGCGGCTTGCCAAACGAAAGCCAGCAGTAAGAAAAAGACTGGGATGATGGGGAGAACGTCTATCAGGGGTTCAAAGGCTTGATATGCTTCCGGCAGTTTTGCTAACAATAGTGCTGCTTCCATGTTATTTTATCTCTTAAACACAATCATGATTGCCATGTATCTTAACATGCCCTGGTTGCCTGTAGCGTCACACATAACTGATTGATTTTCCTGAAAAAATCCTTCCTCTTCCTCAACCGATCCTTCTACCAAATTGGTAGGCTCTGGAATCAGGATTTCCTGATAGGTATAGCTAATGTCTAAAGCTTCTAAGGCAGCACGAATATGAGTTCTGACAGGTTGACTGCCAGTATGCTGAATTAAACTTTCAATGTCTAATTGGGCATTCCAAGCATAAGCAATTCCGTGATATTCTCTCAGACTTTCTAGCAATTTAATCAGTTCGCCCTGAGATAGAGGTCCAGTCGTGGGGCATTGTCTAGCATCAATGGCTAGCTCGAAGAAATTCTTCATCTCAATAGCCGCATCTTGTCCCAATTTCTGGGCAGCTAACTCTGGAATTTGGTGGCGATCGCTCTTAGCGCTGTTACTACTAAACCATACATCGTTTCTCAGACTTGATGCTACAACACCTACTATATAGATGGGATAGCACATTGTTTCTGACCAATTCAGCAGCCAATTCAGATTGCGATACGCCTCCAGCCACCCAACTTTGCCTAAACGCCCAATCAATTCCACCTCATCAATTAAAATCACCCACCCTTTATAGCCACACCAAACCAGAACATCTGCGATCGTGCCAAAATAAGCACCTGCATGTTTTTTCACCACAAATGACTCAAACTTCGGCAATGGTTCTGCTCGACAATTACGATGTATGCGTCTCAAATCTGGCATAGTCAGCCGAGTTCCCATCAAGTCGCCGTAAAGCGAGTCTTGCTCCTCACCAGTACTATAGAAGTAATCTTCCAAGACAAGAGCAGGCAGGGGATGGATATACCGTTGCTCTTGAATCCAATCTGGTAAGTCTTGAGCAGATTTTTGTTCGAGTGCTAGCTGAATGCCAAGTACCTGCGATTGGGGAGTACGGATCGCTGATGCCACCCGCCCGTAGAAGTTAAATAGCTGATGACAAGATACTTCACGACTTAGGGACACTCGACTAACAGCAAATCCTAAATCTAGTGCCAAATGTTCTATTGTTGTCAGTGTATGAGTCTTCCCTTGACCGTAAGCCCCCCAAACTAGTCTACCTTGAGGAATATTATCTTCAGCTAGTTGCGCCAAGTCTTGCTTAATTGGCTCGGTGAGCGACGCTCGTAAGTCAGGCAGTTTTCTAGTCGAAGCACGAGTCGGGATGCCAGCTCTTAAGGATTCCACCAGTGCGATCGCTTGTTGGCGATTCTCATCATATTCCTGCATTACTAAACTCCTTTGTCGAGCATCATGCCAACTTCAATCACTCTGGCTCGCAAGGCGCTATGTTGACTGAGATCTGGAAACCCCTGATATTCCAGTTCTAAACCTATTTCACTCAAGATCTGCCGCAAATGAGTTTGAACGCGATCGGGAAAATCCTTCCCATTCACCTCTAAATGGGCATCCGTATCTATCATGTCTGCCAAGGGGTTAAATCTTTTCTGTACTAGCCCAGTTTGTAACCGCATCCATAGAGCGTCATAACTGACAAAGCCGCGCTTCTCATCTTCAATCATCTCCTGCCGTCCTGCCAACAACAGTAAAAAGTTGTTGAGTAATTCAGTATCATCAATTAGCTGACGAAAAAGTTCACAGATATCTTTAACAGCATTAATTGTATAGATAAATCGACCTGTTTCCTGAGAACGTTCAGTCATTACCTCCAAATCATCTATTGCTACTACTAGCCCCGTCATTCCAGCAATTTTTAGTAGTCGAATGAGAGAATTTAACCAATACCTAGCATTATTTTTTTGCAGTCGCTCAAATAGCAGCAAATCTTTTCTTTCATGTCGCTCTAATTTTTCACCACTCAGCCACCTTAAAGCCAGCTTAATATCTTTTTCATTCCCATCAATCATCCGATGGTTGATAACACGATAAGCAAACGCTCTAAAAGATGGACCAAAATCAACATGCCGAAAGACTTGCCCAGCAGCCTTTTTAATTTCACGACTAGCCTCCTCGCGTGGCAATTGCGTGTCTTTGATAAAAACTTGAATAAAAATGTCTTTACCATCATATTTATCCGTTTCATAACCCAATTGCTGAGCTACGCGGCAGCATAGTCCTTTCACCAGCTTTTCTTTGTCGATTTGTTGAGCTATGGCGCGGTATAAGTCTGGCAGTTGATTCAAGCGATAGTCATTATATTCTCTTGCTGATAGGTAAACAACTTCATATCCCAAAGCTTCGGCATCTTGCTGGATGCAGCAGATTAAGTGGGTTTTACCACTACCTTTACTGCCTACCAACACCTTAACTTTACTGCCTCCATTAGCAATATAGTTAATTAAATAATACTCTTTAATCCGGTCTAACCATACCTCACGCCCCAAAGTCATTTTAGTTAATAGTTCATTATTTAAAGGTGGTTGACCTAAGCGGAGATCGTTGATATCTAATTCTTCAATTTGCATGGATGTAATATTTAATTCTATCTATTAGTCTTATCGTAGATAATTAGGCTACTAACTCGGCTTTCCTGCCCCTTACTGCTAACTAAAACAAAACCGCTAGACTGATTGCGAGAAGGTACCAATTCAAATTAATGATCTTTATAATAGATATCAAATTGCTCCTTTAACCTAGCCAGGTCGTAGGTAAAAAGCGCTTCTGAATATTCTTGTTTCACAGTGTTTTTCAAAGTCAATAGCTTGTAGATTTCTTTCAGAGGAACTGGATGTCCCCACACTACCAAATCTTGCTTAAGATTTAGTTGATTGATTAATTCATAAGCACTAAACAACTCTTGACAGAATCGTTCAGCATTAAATTTACTGTTGACTACTCGCTGGTATTCTTGATTTACCCACGCGGCTAGTACTTTAGGCGCAAAAACTTTTGTTTGTCTTGCTCGCCGTCCCATAATAAGTCTGATGGATTCATGTTCGCGAGAAAACGTCAGCTTGAATGGAGGAAACTCATAGTTAGGAAACTCACCTTCTAGTGGGATTTTTACATCTTTTAATGCCTGTTCGACTTGTAGGGGGTACGCATCCGACAGTACAAATTCCCGTTCAAGTTGTATAGCCTGTTTGAGGACTATTTGATGTTCGCTCCAACTAGTTGATAGTTGTCTGATATTTTCATCAACACCATCAAGTGCTTGAGCCACTGTTTTGAAGTCTAATTCACCTCTTGCTTTCTTGGCAGCAGTCCAGCGGCTTGTCAATTGTTTCAGCAATGAGTCAATATGTTTAATTGCAGATGCTGCGGAGGGATGGTCTGAGTCATTCATGTAAATAAGAGATGCTGAAATTTTTTAAAAATACATTAAAATGTATCATATAACAGCAAATTTGGCTAAAATTGTCAAATTGTGAAGAGATTTTGCTTACGAAACTCATTGTAGGCTTCAATCCTGGATGTCTGAGCCATCAAAACGCACCGAGCCAACAAATTGATGTCCAAGTCTTTTAATTCGGGAAGCTCACTGCGATCAATCCGCTCATAGCCTTGTCGCAAGTGGTAAAGGGTGAACACTCCATCTTCCCAAAACCAAACCTCAGAGACTCCCAAGGCGCTATATCGCTCCAACTTGTTGACGCGGTTGGTAAATGCAACTTCGATCGACAAGTCAGGGAGTGGTTTTTTCTGGGCAACCCAGTAGGACTCATCTGCTTGAACCGAGGCAGTCCCTTCTTTCTCCTGAGTCATCGAGCCTGCGGGGATGAATTCAACGCCGCGATCCATTAAAAACAGTTCCACTAGAAAACCGATGATAGTTTTGAAGAATTCGTGATTTTCTCCAGGCGTCAGAATCTCGATTGTGCCGTTATAGTAGGACAGCTTGACATTCGGAAACCCTTCTAAGCCTTTCTGGATGTGCTTGAACTGTTCCCATGTGCGATCGGGGTAAACCGTCACTCGATCAATTTTTTCCAGTAGTTGCTGTGTCATGGCGATCGCCCACGAATCATGCCTATCTCCATGATGGCTCAAATTTTCCAAGGTGCAAGTAGTAATCGAGGCAAAAGAGCGCAGGTACTACAGATAACCCAGACATTTGCACTATAAGGTGGAAAGCTGATAAATTTATTTATAGCCTTATTATGTGGATGTCGATGTCTGCGTTTTCGCTCTTATCTTTTGACCTTTCTGCGCTTCCCTGCTTGCCTCTGTCTGATAGAAGCAAGCTACCAAGCTGTGCGGCAGTTTATCTGGCATTGTCTGCTCAAGGCGGAGTTTTGTATGTAGGGCAGTCAATTGATGTTCGAGAGCGCTTGAGACGGCACCATCGGGTTTCTCTACTGGAAGCTTTGGGAGGTGTAAGGATTGCGTGGCTCAAAGAAAGTAATTTATCGGCATTACGACGGATAGAGACAGCTTTAATTAAACATTTCAATCCACCAATCAATGGAATTCCATCTTTTTTAAAAGAAGAAGACATCGAAAATTTAATTAAATATTTAGCCTTTAATGATTGTAATGTTAGCAGTAACGTAATACCTATAAATAAACTATTGACCTCACAATCAAACCAAATAAATGAATTAATTAATCAAAGAGAGATTGATAGTAGCTTGCAATCAGTTTATAAATCTAGACGAGGGACATCATCTGAGTTTAGAGAAGTAGTTTTAGAACAAGCAGAAAGGATTAAACGCCTAGAGCAAGAAATAGTTGATTTGCGGCTGATGTTTCAAGAGCAGATGCAAGTCTGTCGTCAAGTGACAGATGCTTTAGTTGAACAAGCAAAAGTCATTAGCGAATTATCACGTACTGCAGTTATCAAGAGTTAATAGGGTGTGGGGAAGAGAAAGTGGATCTGCAAGAATCTTCTTGGAGAGTGGATTAATTGCTGGGTTCCCATGTGTATCCTTCTTCCCTACACCCTACATCCTCTTCTCACATCTTGCTAATGATGTTTTGAATAATCTGCACGCCGCTCACTGCTTGCCAACTAAACAGTGCTAGAAGAGCAGAATTTAAGACAATATGGGTGTATCTTGCCCAATCATGGCCTTTTTGCATGTAGGGAGAAAGGCTAGCAGAAATGGCAATTATTCCTGTCATCCCTAGTCCTACTAGTAGGTGAGGTCCAAAAAAGAGTCTGTGATTGTTGATATAGGTAGCACCCAGAGCAATGAGAGTTCCCAGAACCATTAGTGCTAACAGTACAGAACCGATCTGGAAATGTTTTAGGTTATATCCGCCTTTAACTAACTGTTTTTTGACTTCACCCTCAGCATTTCTAGTCCGGCGCACTTGGATGCCTAAGTACAGAGCATAGATTGATACTGCCAACAACACCCACATCAAGATTGGGTGAATAAAGTTTAACCAAGGTTTAATCTCAGCCGGAATTTCCCAGTTCATAATTTCTCACGTTCATGACATTTTTCATAAAACTTAGCATATGTGACATAATCCAGACGCTGATCCTGTAAATGAGGCACTGGATTCTCGCTTCAAAGAGCCGCTATGGCATCGTCCATTGAAAACTCATAAGCTTACAAAAAAACAAATCTGCATGGTGGTTCCAACGATTATGGCTTACAGAGGCAAGTCCAACGAGGAGAAGCTTTTATCGGAATGCTGCCTCGCTGTGCTTACCTTGGTTGGCAACGGGGATATCTTCCCTGCTTCTACTTCTTAAAAGGATCGTGTTCTGCTAGAATTCGCTCTAGCTTGACTTCATCTACTCTAGACAGTAATTTACTGGATTCATGTACGTCTCGCACGGTTTTAGAGAGGCTAATGGTGGCACCCACCGAGAACAACATCCCCATCCCCAGATAGCCCTTGATCCAGCCACCAACGGGAAGATAAGCAATAC
>JAABUQ010010048.1_pt1 | contig 12540 bp, 13 predicted proteins | sample 5560001 | NCBI WGS metagenome assembly JAABUQ01 (sample SAMN10711888, study PRJNA513371) | rock metagenome | isolation source: Antarctica rocks | place: Antarctica: Victoria Land, Finger Mt nord | collected 2015-12-18 | reverse complement strand
GCCAGGCCCACCCCCGCCCAAGGCTTGAGCCGGCCGGGCGCCTCGAAGGCCGTCGCCATCAGGTCAAGCGTCCCCAGCCAGAAGAACAGGAGCGGCCCGTCCGGCAGGGCGAACGCCCCCACCGCCGCCGTGTGGTAGGCCGACACGTTCAGGCCCAACGCGGCGCACACCCCCGCCCAAGGCCCGAAGAACCGCGACGTCAGCCGGGCCATCAGCCAGGTCGAGCCGGCGAAGAGCACCACGAAGCCCAGCCGGAGCGCGAACGCCGAGGCGACCCCGCCGGCCAAGGCCACGCCCGCCGACTCGACCACCGCGAGCATCGGCGGGTGGTCGAAATAGCTCCAGGCGGGGTGGACGGTGAACAGGTAGTGGTACGCCTCGTCGGTCCCCGGCCCGAGGCTGGCGGCCCAGAGCAGCCGGAGCAGGCCGGTCGCGAGGATCAAGGCCCAGAGCGTGCGTCGCGGCGTCATCGTCGGTCGAGCCTCGCGGTCGAGAGGGAGGGCGGGCGTTGCCCCCCCGAGGGGTCGTCCCGGGGGCGGAAATCCGCGGCATCTTACCGAATCCTCCCGGCTTGGCGACTCCAAAACCCGAGGCCGGTCGTCCCCCTTTTTTCATTCAACATCGAGCCGCCCGAGTGCCGAGATTTCCCCGAGGGATGGCCGAGGTCCGACCGGCCTTCACCCCAACCCGGCGAATGGGTACGATCCGCCGGACTCGCGGGTCGTCGCCGGGCCGCCGATCTCTCGACCAGGAACGGAGTCCGCCGACGATGACCTCGCGACGCAAATGGGCCCGGAGGGCCTTGCTGGTGGCCCTCGCCGCGCTCGCCTGCGAGCAGACCTGGCGGCACGGTCACGACTACGTCTTCGCCGATCGCTTCGCCGAGGTCGTCCCCGGCCGGATCTACCGGGGGGCCTGGCAGAAGACCTGGCCGATGCGGCGGATCGTCCGCGACTACCGGATCAAGACCGTCGTCGCCCTCGCCCACCCCTCCGACCACCCCCTGCCCGTCGCCGAGAAGGCCCTGGCCGGGGAGCTCGGGGTCAATTGGGTCCACGTCCCGATCGTCGACCTCCGGGGGGTCAACGACAACCGGACGATCTCCGACCAGCTCGAAGCCGCCGCCGCCATCATCGCCGACCCCAAGAACCAGCCGGTCTACTTCCACTGCCACCACGGGATCAACCGGGCCTCGATGGCCCAGATGGCCTACCGGATGCTCTATTGCGGCTGGACCTTCGAGCAGGCCAGCGCCGAGATCGAGGCCCGGTTCGGCCTCGTCGAGGCGTCCAAAGGGCCCGACTATCGCCACATGGAAGGCTTCTACAACGACCGGGTCCTCCCCCGCCGCCTGGTGGCGAATCTCGGCCCGGCCGCCCAGACCGCCCGGTCAACCCCCCCGACCGTCACCAAATGAACTGGTGGCCTTGATTCGAGGCCGGTGAACCTTAAGATAGGAATTCCGAAATCGACCCCGAGGCGTCCGCCGATCCCCACCGGCGGGCCGGAGGGCCGCTGGCAAGATCACCCGGGTGACACCGGGGTTTGGGGGTTCCTCGATTGAACATTCGCCCCGCTCGCGTCGGTGACATCCCCACCATCCAGGACCTGATCCGCTCCTTCGCCGACCGGAAACTGATGATCCGGAGGTCTCTCGGCGAGCTTTACGAGTCGATCCGCGAATTCTTCGTGGCGATCGACGACGACGGACGGATCATCGGGTGTTCTGCCCTCCACGTGTTCTGGGAAGACCTGGCCGAGCTCAAATGCCTGGCCGTCTCCGAGGCCGCGCAGGGGCGGGGGGTAGGCCGGGAGTTGGTCGCTGCCTGTTGGAAGGCCGCGACCGAGTTGGAGATCCAGACGGTCTTCACCCTGACCTACGTCGCCGACTTCTTCGAGCGGTGCCAATTTCACCGGATCGACAAGGCGGAACTGCCGCACAAGATCTGGAACGAGTGCGTCCGCTGCCCCCTCTTCCCCAATTGCACCGAGGTCGCGCTGGTGAAGACCACCGACGTCGAGTCGCCCTACGCCCCCCGGATCCTCGAAGCGGCCGGGGCCTGACCGAAAGGCCATCGAGTCGCGTCCCCGGAGCCGCGTGTCTCCCCGTCTGGTCCCCTCACCCCTCGTGGGGGAGGGTTAGGGTGGGTGGCGGCTAGGTCGTACCTCGGGACTCGATGGCCCCCGCCCTCAAACCGCGTCGGCCCTCGGTTGACTTTCCCCGGCCAGCTTCTCCCGGCGCTCGGGGCGCTCGATCTCGAAGTGGCGGGCGTCGTCGTCGAACGCCAGGTTGAGGTGGCCGGGCTGGCCCGGCTCGATCTTGCAGACCCGGATCCGGAGCGTGTCGCCGGAGCGGTGCGTGACCTCGACCCACTGACCTTCTTTGCGCTTCAAGACAAGCATGGTCGGTCCTTTTGGCGGTTGAACCAGGATTCCTCGGGGCACGCGGCGATCGTTCGGGGACTCGGGGATCTCAGATGATCTTTTGGGCATGGACCCGGGCGAGCGGGGCCGCCCCTTCGGGCCCACCTTTGTCCTCGCCCGGGTCGTCGTCGCGGATGCGTCGGGCTCGGCGAGGGGGCTTGTGGGGCTTCCCCTGGGCGTCGTAAGGTTCGGCGAGCAGTTCGAGGGATTTGCGGTGCAGCCGGGTCACCTCGGACTGCGAGCAGCCCAGGGCCTCGGCGATCTCCCCTTGGGTCTTGCCGTAGAGGTAGGAGAGCCGGCAGACCTGGGCATGCTTGCCGGGGAGCCGCTTGAGCCAGTGCTCGACCTCCTCGATGTCGTCGTACTCGGCGCCGACGGGCGGGGGCTCGACCGCGACGAGGACCTTGCCGTGCTCCTCGTTGTACGGGGTCAGGGTGATGACGTTGGGGCCCGGGTTGGGGTCGTCCTCGATCCGGAGCGGGGCCATCACCCGGCCGACGTCGACCAGGGCCCCCCGGATCCGGAACCGGGCGAAGGTCGCGAAGCGGATGTTCCTCGACGGGTCGTACGACCGGGCGGCCTCGACCAGGGCCAGGCACGCGGCGGACTCGAACTCGTCCCGCCACTGGTTGAAGATCATCTTGAGCGGCTTGGCCAGGGCCCGGGCCAGCGGGAGGAACTGGCCGGCGAGCTCGCGCTGCTCGGGGGTGAGGGGTTGGTGGGCGGTCCGATACTTCCGACGCTTCCGGAACGGCGCCGGGTCGCCGGGGACACCGCACCTGGCCTTCCAGATCGCCTGATTCTTCCGGGGATGATCCATGCGGCACCTTTGGGGGGTTCGGGGCGGGTTCATCCGGGTCGTCCGAGTCGGCTCGGCGGGTCAGGCTTCCGACCCGGTCCTCGCCAGCAGGTCGAGGGCCTCGATCCGGTTGGCCCGGAGCCCGGCCAGGATCGCGGAGTGCTTGCCCCGGCAGCGATCGAGGTGGGCCGAGCCGAACCGGGCGTTCGACCCCGGGGCGTCGAGGTACGCCCGAGCCCGGTCGATCCGCTCGCGGCTGGCGGCCAGGTCGGCCATCAGCCGCTCGTTCGACCGCATGATCTGGATCAAGCGTTCGAGCCGATTCGCCGGCTTCGCCCCGTCGTCATGGCCCCGGCGGTGCTCGATCGAGTCGTCGCGATCTTGCGAGTTCAAAACATCCATCCCGCGAACGACGGGGGCGGGTTGCTGGCAGGTCATGGGGCGGATTCCCTGGGGGTCGGGCCGGCCGGTCGATCGTCGCCGGTCCTGTGGGGGCCATCTTGACCCCGCCGTTTTCTTGCACATCCACAGTTTAAATCCCAGATACAGCAAGTCAACGTTTGCGGGATATTTATCCCTAAAACGCAGAAAATATTTCCAGTTCGGTCCGCAACCGGGAGGTCGCCGTGGGACGCAAGAAGACGCCGAGACCGGCCGAAACCCCGGTTTTCTTCGGGGAATCCCCCGATCCGCCGAGCCCCGCGGGGCCGCCGCCGGACCTCGATCCGGCCTGGGTCGAGCGGGTGCGCGGACACCTGGTTCGTTGGTATCGAGGGGCCGGGCGGGCCCTGCCCTGGCGGGAAAATTCCGACCCGTACCGGATCCTGGTCTCGGAAATGATGCTGGTGCAGACGACGGTGGCGGCGGTCGTGCCGTTCTTCGCCCGGTTCCTCGATCGGTTCCCGACCGTCGCGGCCTTGGCCGAGGCCGACGAGGCCGACGTCCTCAAGGCCTGGGAGGGCCTGGGCTATTACCGGAGGGCCCGGCAGCTCCAGGCGGCGGCCCGGTCGATCATGATCGACCACGGCGGCACCTTCCCCGACGACCCCGGAGCCATCCGGGCCCTGCCCGGCGTGGGCCGCTACATCGCCGGCGCGGTCTCCTCGTTCGCCTTCGACCGGCCCGAGCCGATCGTCGAGGCCAACACCCAGCGCGTCCTGGCCCGCTGGCTCGCCTGGGGCGAAAACCTCAAGTCGACCCGCTCGCAAAGCCGGCTCTGGGAGGCCGCCGCACGCCTGGTCCCGCCGATCGAGCCCGGGACGTTCAACCAGGCGTTCATGGAACTCGGCGCCCTGATCTGCGCCCCTAGAGTCCCCCTCTGCCTAGCCTGCCCCGTCGCCAAGGACTGCCAGGCCCGGACCCTCGGCCTCCAGGACCGGATCCCCCGATCCGCCCCCCGCGTCCCGCCCAAGGAGGTGTCCGAAGCCTGCGCCCTCGTCGCTCGCGACGGCCGGTATCTCCTCGTCCAACGCGGCCCCGGGCGGCTCTGGGAGCACTTCTGGGAGTTCCCGACGATCCACCTAGCCGGCCCCGACCCCGCCGTCCGCTCCTTGGGCGAGGCCGTCGCCCTGGCCGAAGGGGTCGCCCGGCTCACCGGGATCCGCGCCGAGGTCGACCTCGCGGCACGGACGATCCGGTTCGGCGTGACCACCCACCGGGTCACCCTGAACGTCCACCCTGCCCGCTGGCTCGAAGGCGAGCCGACCCCCGGTCCCGGGCTCGTCGCCGCCACCTGGGCCGCCCCCGAGGATTTCGACCGCTACACCCTGAGCGCCGCGACCCGGAAGCTCGTCGCCGGGCTAGCAAGGCCGTCATCGAGGTGATCCTATCCCGTTTCCGGGATCAGGCCACTTCAAGCTTCCGCCGCCCCCGAGGCGACCGGCGCGCCGGCGTTGGCCAAGGCGTCCGCACCGCGTCCGACCAGCTTCCCGATCGCCGGTAGGGCGACGGCGGCCAGGCCGAGGGCGGCCAGGGCGATCCCGGCGGCCTCCCAGAACGGGGCGGCGGTATTCCCCCGGGCGAAGAGGAGGTTCGCGGCCAGGTAGTTGAGCATCCGGGCCAGCGTCTGCGCCGAGGAGAGCGTCCCGAAGATCGCCCCACGCTCCCCTTCGGGCGTGACCCGGGACAGCAGGCCGCTGATCGTCGGCGTCGCCAACCCCTGGCCCATCCCGACCGCCAACGCCGACCACAAGACGGCCGCCGTGCCCGAGGCCAGGGCCAGGCCGGCGAACCCGGCCACCAGCAGGATGATACCCGCCACGATCAAGCGGGGCTCGCCGTACTTCGGCACCAGCCGCCGGACCAGGCCCCCTTGCACCAGGGCGGTGACCAGGCCGAGGAACGTGAAGCCGGCGAGGACCCGGGCCGGGCCCCACCCCTGCCGCTCGCCGAGGTAGAGGCTGAACGTCCCCTCCAGCGCGGCGAAGCCGAGGACCACCAGCGACGCCAGGGCGATCAAGCGGCCGACCCCGGGCAGGCGGAGGGCGTCGGCGACCCCTCGGAGGGTCGCCACCCGGGCCTTCTGGCGGTCGCGGGCCTCCTTGGGGAGCGACTCGGGGAGCTTCCAGACGACCAGGATCCAGGCCAGGGTCGACAGGCCCGACGCCGCCAGGAACGGAACCCGGAGCCGCCAGGCCGGCGGGACCGGCAGCTCGACCAGCGCCAGGCCCAGCAGCGGGCCGAGCACGAAGCCCAGGCCGAAGGCCATCCCGATCAGGCCGTAGCCCCTCGACCGCTCCTCGGGCCGGGTCACGTCGGCCACATACGCCTGGGCCACCAGAATGTTGCCGCCCGAGGCCCCGTCGAGGAGCCTGGCCAGGAGCATCACGGTGAAGTCGCCGGAGAGGCCCAGGATCAGGAACGAGACCGCCGTGCCGAACTGGCTGGCCGCCAGGACCGGGCGCCGGCCATATCGGTCGCTCAACCGGCCCAGGATCGGTCCGGAGACCAGTTGGGCCATCGGGTAGGCGGCCAGGAGCAGGCCGATCTGGAGCCCATCAAACCCGTACTCCTTGGCGAAGGGGGCCAGCAGCGGCATCACGATGCTGAAGCCGAGCAGGTCGACCAGCACGATCGAGATCACGAGACCCAGCGGCGACATCGGCGGCAGTTCCCCCTTCGGCTTCGCTCGGACCCGGGTTCGAACCGATCAAACCTCGCCGGACCGCCCCTCGACCTCGCGGGCCAGCCGCCCCTGGGCGGCGACCATCCACCCTTCGGCCAGGAACGCACCGGGCTGGAAGCCCAAGGCCAGCGCCGCCAGCCCTCGGTGCCAAGGCCCCGGCACGGCCCACCCCGACCAGGCCGTCAGGGCGATCAGGGTCAGCCCCACCCCCTGGCAGGCCGCCGCCTTGCCGCGATTCCGGTCCACCCGAGCCTCCACCCAGGCCGGGCCTCCCGGCCGCCTCGCCCTCGCCGCGATCCGCCGCCCCGACCAGCCCAGGAACCCAGCCGATAGGGCGTGGACGGCCGCCGCCGCCCCCAATCCCATCCAGCCGAGCGCCCGATGCCGCCCCTCGGGCTCGACGAATGCCGAGCCGAGGCCGGCCGCCAGGAGTAAACCGGTCACCAAGGCCAGGGCCGCGACGATCCGGAGCATGGCCAAGGTCGGGCTCGGAGGTCGGGGCAAGTCGAGGCGTCAAAGGGGCGGGCGGCCTCGGCGGGCGAACCGCTAGCCTACGCCAAAGCACGCCCCTTTGGCAACGAGCCGAGCCCTCGGTACAATCGAATCCCCGATCGAGCCCCGGCCCGACGTCCCCTTTTTCCCCCGCTGGAAGGCCCCCCGCCGTGAACGACGCCTGGATCGCCGGCCGGATGAAGCACATCGACGCATCGGGCATCCGCAAGGCGTTCGACATGGCCCGCTCGATGAAGGACCCGATCAACCTCTCGATCGGCCTGCCCGACTTCGACGTCGCCGGCCCCGTCAAGGCCGCCGCGATCGGCGCCATCGAAGGGGGCTTCAACGCCTACACCGTCACCCAGGGGATCCCCGAACTCCTCGGCAAGATCCAGGGGGCCGTCGACGCCGAGTTCCGCCACGCCGACCGCCGGACCCTGATCACCTCGGGGACCTCGGGGGCGCTGCTCCTGGCCCTCTCCTGCGTCGTCGACCCCGGCGACGAGGTGATCATCTTCGACCCTTATTTCGTCATGTACCGCCATCTGGTCACCCTCGCCGGGGGGACCTCGGTCCTGGTCGACACCTACCCCGACTTCCGGATCGACGCCGCCAAGGTCGCCGCCGCGATCACCCCCCGGACCAAGTGCGCGATCGCCAACAGCCCGGGCAACCCCACCGGCGCGGTCGCCTCCGCCGATGAGATGAAGGCCCTGGCCGAGCTTTGCCGCGAGCGGGACATCCTCCTGATCAGCGACGAGGTTTACCGGGCCTTCGCCTTCGACGAAGCGTTCGCCACCCCGGCGACCTGGAACGAGGACGTCCTCGTCGTCGACGGCTTCTCCAAGGCCCACGGGATGACCGGCTGGCGGCTCGGCTACGCCCACGGCCCGGCCCCCCTGATCGCCGAGATGGCCAAGCTCCAGCAGTTCAGCTACGTCTGCGCCCCCAGCATCGTCCAGAAGGCCGGCGTCGTCGCCCTCGACCAGGACCTCTCCGCCCCCGTCGCCGCCTACCGCCGCAAGCGAGACGCCGTGGTCGCCGCCCTCGGCGACCGCTACGACCTCCCCCACTCCGGCGGGGCCTTCTACGCCTTCCCCCGGGCCCCTTGGGGCACCGCCTCCGAATTCGTCGCCGAGGCGATCCGCCGCTCCCTCCTGATCATCCCCGGCAACGTCTTCAGCCGTCGGGACACCCACTTCCGGATCTCCTACGCCGTCGCCGACGCCACCCTCGACCGGGGCCTCGCCGTCCTCCGAGAAATCGCGTCCGACCCCCGATGAGCCCTCATCACCCGCGCCGGCCCGCCAATTCGGGAGCAAACCTGGCATGCTCCGCCGAGGCCAAACCCCGCTCCAGCCCTCCGATCAACCCGTCGAGATCCTTTTCAAACAGCGGAATCGGGTCGAGCCAGAGGCCAGGGAAGGTCCGCGAGCGGATCGAGCCATCGGCCTCGGGCGAGATCGCCTCATACCGGCCATCCACGAGGGCGAACCAGCGGACCTCGTCGGGTTCGATCCCGATGAACAGATATTCCAGGACCCCGGCCTTCTCGTATTCCGCCTTCTTCGGCCCGAGGTCGTAGCCCCGGCTCGACTGGGCGATCTCGACGACCAATTCGGGAGGGCCGACGACGTATCCACCGACGATCTTCGATGCTCCGCCCAACTCCTCCGGGATGCGAAGCTGGGCGTCGGGCTGGACCTCGGCGGACGGGCCGAGCTTGACCGTGGCGTTGCCCGAGCTGCGCAACGGCCGGGTGGCCCGACAATAGGACATCAACCAAAACACCACGACATGATCTTCGTCGCCGTGATCGTATCCCAAGGGCGAGGGCATGTGGACGATTCCTCCGACCAGCTCGGCCCTGGTCGCCTCGGGCATCGCGGCATAGCGGCGGTGGAACTCGGGCTGGTCGAGCCGCTCCCCGGCGAAGAGAGCGGGCAAGACTTCGATCTCGGGGCGTTCGATGGTGCTCATCAAGTCGGCCTCACGCTGGATTGGTCGGGCCAGGTCCGATCAGGGGGCCCGGCGGGCCGCCAACTCGGCGGCGAAGCGGGCATGCTCGGCCGAGGCCAGGCCGCGCTCCAGGGCGCCAATCACGGCCCCGGCATCGCCGGTGAGGAGCGCCTTCGGGTCGAGCCAGAGGCCGGGGAAGACCCGGGAGCGGAGCACCCCGTCGGCCTCGGGCGCGATCAGCACGTACCGCCCTTCGACCTGGGCGAACCAGCGGACCTCGTCGGGCCCGATCCCGACGAACAAATATTCCGGCACGCCCGCCTTCTCGTATTCCGCCTTCTTCGAGCCGAGGTCGCGGGAACGGGTCGAATCCGACACTTCCACGACCAGCTCCGGCGGGCCGACGACGAGCCCCCCGACGAGCCGGGATCGGCCGCCCAAGGCCTCGGGGATGAAAAGCTGCTGGTCGGGCTGGACCTCGGTATCGTCGCTCAGGACGGTCGAGATGTTCGTCGCTCCGACGACACCGGGGGTCACGCGCATGTAGTGGAACAACCAACCACTCAGCGCGAAATCGCTGCAACCATGTTCGAAATGGGCCCCGAAGACCATGTGGACAATTCCCCGGATCAGCTCGGCGTATTTGCCATCGCCCAGGGACTCGGAGCGGCGGCGGAACTCGGCATGAGTCATCCGCTCGCCGTCGACGAACGATGGCGGGGCCTCGATCTCTGGGCGGTCGATAGTGCTCATCGGGGTGTTCTCGGACCGGGTCACCACTTGCGGTAGTCTTCGACCCACTCGGTCGCCGCGTCGATCCCGCAGAGGGAGCCGACCTCGTAGAGGTTCATGCAGAGGTCTTCGCGGCTTCGCTTGTCGACGGCGTCGTCGAGCCCGTCGAAGGCGGCGACGCACCGGCCAAGGGCGGCCAGGACCTCGGGCTCGGCGGCGTCGGGCCCGAGGGCGATCAGCTCGTCCACGCCGCCGGCCAGGACTTGCCAGGCCCCTTCGCGGACCGAGGGGTCGACCGGCCAGTCGGCGAAGTAGGTGGCCCGGTCGCGGTCGAGCCGGGTCCGGTAGTCGCGGAGCCCTCCGAGGTCGATCATCGCGCGGTCCTCCTCGACTCCGAAATCCGGACCCTTCAGGCCGACTCCTTCTTCCGCTCCTTGACCGTGGGGATCGGCAAGGGCGGGGTGTCGAACAGCTTCTTCTCCTTGCGGACGACCTCGGGGGTGACGAGGTATTTGCCCTTGTCCTTGGCGGCCTTGTCGGGCAGCTCGTACATCACCTCGAGCATGATCTCCTCGACGATCGAGCGGAGGCCGCGGGCGCCGGTGTCTTTTTCCTTGGCCTTCTTGGCGATCTCGTGGAGGGCCTCGGGGGTGAATTCGAGGTCGGCGCCCTCCATCTCGAAGAACCGGCGGTACTGCTTGACCAGGGCGTTCTTGGGCTCGGTCATGATCTGCACGAGGGCGTGGACGTCGAGCGGCATGAGCGGGCAGGTGATCGGCAGCCGGCCGACGAACTCGGGGATCATCCCGTATTCGAGGATGTCGTCGGAGGTCACGCGGTCGAGCAGGTCGCCGAGCTCGCCGTTGTGCTCGTCCTGGGTCTGGGCGGCGAAGCCGATGGTCTTGCGGCCCACGCGGCGGGCGATGATGTTGTCGAGCCCGACGAAGGTCCCGCCGCAGATGAAGAGGATGTTGGTCGTGTCCATCTGGATGTACTGCTGCTCGGGGTGCTTGCGGCCCCCCTGGGGTGGGACGTTGGCGATCGTCCCTTCGAGCATCTTCAAGAGGGCCTGCTGGACCCCCTCGCCCGACACGTCCCGCGTGATCGAGACGTTGTGGTTGGTCTTGCCGATCTTGTCGATCTCGTCGATGTAGATGATGCCCCTTTGGGCACTCTCCAGGTCGAAGTCGGCCGCGTGGAGGAGCTTGAGGAGGATGTTCTCGACGTCCTCGCCGACGTAGCCGGCCTCGGTCAAGGTCGTGGCGTCGCCGATGGCGAAGGGGACGTTGAGGATCCGGGCGAGGGTCCGGGCCAGGAGGGTCTTGCCGCAGCCGGTGGGCCCGATCAGGAGGATGTTCGACTTGTCGAGCTCGATCTCGGTATCGTTCTCCTCGGCGTGGACCAGCCGCTTGTAGTGGTTGTGGACCGCCACGGCCAGAACCTTCTTGGCCCGCTCCTGGTCGATCACGTAGGCGTCGAGTTGTTCCTTGATCTCGCGGGGCGTGGGGATGTCGGTGAACAGCGTCTTGGGCACCCCCCGACGGCGGCGCTCCTGGTCGAGGATCGACTGGCAAAGCTCGATGCATTCGCCGCAGATATAGACATCGCCGGGGCCTTCGACGAGCGGGCCGACGTCGCGATAGCTCTTGCGGCAGAACGAGCAGTAGGCGTTCTTCTTGCTCCCGCTGGTGCCCGTGGGGGCACTCCCGCCACCTCCGCCACCGCCGCCTCGCTTGCCGCCCCCGCCTCCCGACGAGCCGCCCGTGATGTCCTTACCCGATGGCATGCCTGGTCCTTTCGTCCCTACGGAGCGGGGGAACCCGGCCGCTTGCTGGCGGCGTCGGGTCGGAGTGGGGCGTGACGGCGCATGGGGTCGCGCCAAAAACTTGGGGACGCGCCGCGTCGCCACGACCAGGTTGAACCGGGCGTCCGGTCGCGGTCCAGTCTGCCGCGCCGGCCTTCCCGAAGGAAGCCCGCTTCCCTGCCGGGCTGTCCCCGTCGGCGTCCCACCCGTGACAGTCGGACAAAGCCCCGGCCGCCCGCCAACCGGGTCATTCTAATGGACGAATTGCCCCCACGCAACCCGAGCGGCGAGATTGAAGAGATCGGCCCGGCGGCATTTCCGGATCGGCGCCGGGCGCCCGGGCGGGTCGGTCGTGATGCCTGCCCCGCCAACTTTCCGCCCCACTTCCCCCCGCGATCGGGCGCTCTTTAGAATGGAGTCATGACACCTTCATCCTTCAGCCCGGCGGCCTCGAACAGCCCGACCTCGGATCCTCGGCGAGTCCGGAACGCCCGGCTCGTCGGCGGCCTGTCCGCCTTGGGCCTCGCCCTGGCGGCGGGCTGGGCCCTGTCGGGTTTCAGGTCCGCCGGGCCGGTCGACCTGGCGTCGATCGTCCCGCTGATCGAGGCGAAGCGGCTCGATGAGGCCGAGGGGCTCCTCGTCCGCTGGCTGGAGCGGAGCCCCGGCGACGACCGGGCCTGGTCGATGCTCGGCGGGGTCCGGATGCTCGCCGGTCGCGAGGAGGGGGCGAAGTCCGCCTTCGGCCGGACCAGGGGGCCGGGCCCGGCATGGACCCAGGCCCGGACCCAGCTCGCCGAGCTCCTGATTCGGGACCGGCAGGCGGCCCGGGCCGAGGAGGCCCTCCGCGAGGTCGTCGATCGCGACCCGGCGGCCGTCGACGCCCGTCGGAGGCTCTCCTACCTGCTTGCCCTGGAAGCTCGCGAGGAGGAGGCTCGGGCGGTCCTGCTCGAGTTGTACCGGATCGTGCCCGACCCCCGCCACCTGGTCACGCTCGTCGGCCTGGCCGCGGCCGACTCCGGCGACCACGACCCGGGGGGTGAGCTGGCCGAATTCCTCGCCAAGACGCCGTCCGACCCTCTGCTGCTGAGGGCCTCGGGGATCGCCCTGCTCCGCGCCGGCAAGCCGGCCGAGGCGCGGGCTCGACTCGAGGCGGCGGCCCCGGCGATCGAGGGGGACCCGATCGGCCGGGCCGCGCTGGCCGAA
>JAABUQ010010047.1_pt1 | contig 12541 bp, 6 predicted proteins | sample 5560001 | NCBI WGS metagenome assembly JAABUQ01 (sample SAMN10711888, study PRJNA513371) | rock metagenome | isolation source: Antarctica rocks | place: Antarctica: Victoria Land, Finger Mt nord | collected 2015-12-18 | reverse complement strand
AAGTTACGATAAACTTTATTATTAAGTTGTTCAAGTCGATGAATCTAGCAATTGGAGACAAATATAATTCGATACTAGTAATGATTAATAAATTTATCAAGTACTTACATATTATCGCATGCAAGAAGAAGTTTATAATAGAACAATTAGAATACGTTGTGTTAAATCGACTTATACGATATCACAATATACTTAAAGAACTAACTAGTAACAAAGACAAGCTCTTCACGTCTAACTATTAAAAGACATTGATATCAATGTTAGAAACAAAACTTAGAATGTTCATTGTCTATCACTTGATTACGAATGAACAAATAGAACGAACAAACTAAAGTCTAGAGCAATATTTGCGACACTACGTCAACAATACTTATAGCGATTGAGTATCACTTTTATTTATGACACAATTAGCACTAAATGCAAAGGTTTCGAATATCACTAAAATAACTTTATTCTTCGCTAACTATAATAGAGAATTCAATCTCTTCGAAGAAGAGCGAAAACATCTATTAGCTCAATTAGTCATCGAAAGAATAGCGACATTAAAAAAGATACGCGACAACATCTCAATAATGCAAGAAAGATCGATCAAGTATTAGAACAAAAAACGAAAAACGACATCTTAGCTAAAAGAAAGAAATAAGATTTATCTTTTTACAAAAAATCTAAAGACAAGGAAATTAAGCAAGAAATTAAATCATGTCAAGGTCGAATCGTTTCACGTTAAAAAGACTAAGAGATTAGTCAACTACGAACTCGACTTACTTAAGGACGTCAAAGTATTTCTAGTATTTTATATCTCGTTATTAGAACTAGCTAATCTTAATACGTCTATACAAGAAACATTTCGTTATAGAGTCTAAAAAGAAAGTTGATACGAAGTGAAAAAAATTCTAAAGCAATAAGGTTAGAACTACCTAATCAAGTGAAAAGAATATTTTACCTCAAAGAACACGTAAGAACCTAAGAAGAATCTTGATGATTGCTATGACCTTATCTAGAGATTTCATCGACGTTCGAAAAATCATCTAGCATAGCAAGAGATAACTAGAAGGCAAGAGATAACTCGACGAGAGCATTCGCAATAAAATAATTGAAGAACTTAAAAACATTCGACTTCTTCATTCCTAACAATAGACATTGTGTCTTTCGTTTTGTCTTCGCATCAATCTTCTTTAAAATTTTCTTATTTCGTAGCAATCGAGTTATGACGATTGTTAGCAAAGCTTCATTTTCAACGATCTTAATAGAAAGATCTTCTCTATTGTGATTAAGAGAAGACCAAGACATGTTCACGCACAATTTGCTCGCACGAACACATTTCGAACACTTTAAATAAGACGAGAAGTCTTTCATGACAATACAAGAATAATTAAAGAGAGAGCAACGTTCATAGACAATATCTATTAGTGTATCGTAGCGTTCGATTTCGAATGCGACACGAAGGCGACTTTGTTGCTAACAAGACATAATAAGAAACGATTGACTTTCAAGACGAAAACCTTTGAGAAAAAGAATAGTGTTACGAGTTTAGCTCGAAACAACGTGATATATTAATTACAACGCAACATGTAGCACGAAGTACAATTGTCTACATGTTTGACAACTTGACGAACGAACGATGTTCGACATGTTTGACAACGAGCAAAGCGAACAATGCTCGCGTTCGACATGTTCGACAACGAGCTAAGCGAGCAATGTTCGACATGTTCGACAACGAACGTAGCGAACAAGAGAAATCTTCTTTAGTATATAGATCTTCTAAATACGACTTTCTTATAAATTGTATTCAATTTATCTTAAGTTTTGACTTATTGTTACGACTATTTAGTTGCAAACTCTTGTTACTAAGTGATTGCTTGCATTGCCTAAAAACGTCTACAAATCTCTCTTATAGTAGAACTCGCTCTAATATCTTCGAAGGAAGTACTAGCGTAACACTTAGTTAACAATAATAAATAGTAGATATAGCTAATTAATTAACGTTTAGAGATACAATTTGATTTGTCAATAAATTTGATAACGTTCTTAAGTTGAAAATAATTTTAAAATAAAATTAAGAATAATAATCTCGAATTTAAAATACTAAATTTCTTTTCTTTTGTGCTTAATTATCTCGCAAGACAATTTTAATAAATAAGTTAAAAGATAAGATCGAATTTAAGTTGTGTACAAATTAAGAACTTATTTAATAATATAAATTGATTTTAAGAAAGTTAAAATAAATACGCAAATACAAAAGAGACAAATAGCAAGAACTTTGTAATATTCTTGTCTTATTTAGATATTTAACAAAAATAAATTTTTAACAATAACAAAAGAGATTAATTTGTTTATTAATTAATTTAACAAATATATATTAATTTGTAAAAGATATAGAATTCGAAGCTAAATAATATAGAAGAATAATCTTGTTGCAAAGAAATTTCGATTAATAAATATATAGATATTAACAAGTATAAAAACAAATATAGAGTAATCTTCGTAGAGAAGCGAGATATAAGTTAAATTAAATAAAGCTTTTTAAGTTGTATTGTTCTTAAGTCTTTTTAATCGTAATAAATGTTTTTAGATTGTGCAAACGCAAGCTTATTGCAATTTTACTTTCGAAATTAACACAACAAGTTGTTTATTTTCTTATAGCAAGTACTAATTGCAAGATCTCTAAGATAGAAATCTTGTACAACTTTCTTCATAATCGTAATAAATGTTTTTAGATTGTGCAAACACAAGCTTGTTGCAATTTTACTTTCGAAATTAACACAACAAGTTGTTTGTTTTCTTATAGCAAGTACTAATTGCAAGATCTCTAAGATAGAAATCTTGTACAACTTTCTTCAAAATGCGTTCGAGTCTTCTTATTAGATTGATCGTCGAATCGATATTCGATCTCAACTTTGTAATTAAATCGAATTGTTAAGAAATCGAATAAAATCGAATCGCTTAAAGAAGCTAGCGTATTACTATAATAAGTTTAGCTTAGTCGAAAAGTTACTATTTTAAGCAATTCGATTTCAAAAAAAATTCAAGGAATCGAATCTTAACGCTTGCACGTGATATTTTCGGTTTCTCGCGATTAATCTACTTCTTATAATCTTATTAGATAGTTCATCTTTATTGTAGCATTATTTAATTGATAGAAGACATATATTATTTGTAAGATTTTGTTCGATTTTCTTGAAAATCAAGATTTAGCACTTTAAGATAATTAACAAGAAGTTACAATATCAACTTTTATTAAAACAAGAAGATTTTTCTTCTATTATTGTGTCTTCTTTATAAAGTATAGTATTAATCTTGCAACAATCGAAACTATATTTGCATAGATAGAAATATAATGTTCGATAAGATTGATCGCTAGCATATTTCGAACATTTTTAACAAATAAATTTTTTAAGTTTTAAAGCAAAGAGTAATCTTTTTTCTTTATAACTCGTTCTTAATTATAGATTTTAAAATATTTGTATATTGTAAGATTTATTCTTAAAACTTAGAAGTATCTTTTATAAATATAGCTTTTGTATAGTCTTTAAGTTGTCTTGCAATAAGAAATTTTAAATAATAATGTTCGAACTTTGCATCTTTTTTTAAAGAAATGTGTAATTATTATTTCTTAACTTAGTTAATATTGTGTATCGCATTATTTTAAGATTGTCAAAACTTAATAAAAGATGTCTTAATATCTTTGTAATTTTTGTTGAAGTTTGTCGTGTTTAGCGTAAACTAGAATTTAATTTATTGCAAAATGCCAATTTAATAACGCAATCTTTTCGAGTAAATATAGAATAAAGAATAGAAGAATAAAGATAGACTTAAAGCAAGTTGTATTCGACAACAATACTAGTCGATATTAGAAGATAATAAGAAGACACTTTGTTTTTTTTAATGTTAAAGATCTTGAAGATTAAACTTCGTAAAACTTAACTTTGTCAATTCTATAACAAATATATTTAGCAATATGTTATTGTTATATTAAGAAACATTTCTTAATTAACAATAATAAAAAGTAGAAATAACTAATTAATTAATGTTTAGAGATACGATCTAGTTTATTAATAAATTTGATAACGTTTTTGAATTAAAGATAATTTTGAAATAAGATTAAGAATAATAATCTCGAATTTGAAATACTAAATTTTTTTCTTTCTATATTTGATCGTTTCGCAAAACAACTTCGATAGATAAATCAAAAAATAAGATCGAACTCGAGCTATATATAAACTAGAAGCTTATTCGATAATATAAATTGATTTTAAGAAAGTTACAATAAGTACGTAGATACAAAAGAGACAAATAGCGAGAACTTTGTAATATCTCTATCTTATTTAGATATTTAACAAAAATCGATCTTTAAAAATAACAAGAGCAATTAATTTGTTTATTGATTAATTTAATAAATATATGCTAATCTATAGAAGATAGTGTGATCGTTGGACCGGGTCGGACTCATTTTTTTTTGTCCAACCCGAGGATTCGGACAGACTTCTTCGTTCAACCCGAAGCTAAATTAATTAATTGCGCTACGCAAACTAGTCTAGATCGAGTAATTCTTTTTTTGTTTGAAAGCACGCTAAATTCTCTACAGAACGACATAATTTTGGTAAAATATCTATATAATACAAGAAAGTTATGAATTTTTTAAAATTTAAGGTTTTTTAAAGTTAAGCTTCTCGAGCCCGATTACTTAGCGATTCCCCCGCGAAATCGAGCCCGACGGTCAGGCTATTAGAAGATATAAAATTCGAAGTTAAATAATATAGAAAAATAATCTCGTTGCGAAGGAATTTCAATTGATAAATATATAGATATCGACAAATATAAAAACAAATATAGAGTAATCTTTGTAAGAAAACGAGATATAAGTCAAATTAGATAAAGCTTGTTAAGTTGTATTGTTCTTAAGTCTTTATAGTTGTAATAAACGTTTTTAGATTGTGCAAACGCAAGCTTGTTGCAACTTTATTCTCGAAGTTAATACAACAAGTTGTTTACTTTCTTATAACAAGTATTAATTGCAAGATCTTTGAGATAGAAATCTTGTGTACGTTTATCAAAATACAACTCGAATATAGTAGGTAATCAAAAAATAGTAGAATTAGTAAAGAGACAAAAAAATAATATTTCTAAGTTTTGCAGCTACGAAAAGTGCTAAGTACAGGCAGTTTTGAAACTAGGCCAAATTGGGTCTACCGACAGGTAAATTGGCATTAGGCCAATTTAGGCCTAACATCGTACTGCTAGCGCTGGCCAAGACTTTGGATGTCGATTCCAGGAGCCCAATACAACTCGCTACTTTAGTATCACGACTTTTCTTCTCTTTTTGCTCTTTCTTCATTGGATGCATGCACTCTGCAGCCTATGGCACTATAGAATCACTACTACCAGCAGTGAAGCCGAAGAGAACATTCATTAGAGGTGTCAAGAGTAATCCGCCAACAATAATCACAAGACATAGGAGCTGATGAAATCATAACCCCTGAGAGCTGCCTTCCACCCTTCGGATTCTGGGTCGCTGCTGAGGTCACATATATGCGACGCACCCTTGACCAGCGCTAGACCAGCCGTAACCCCCTGGTCCACGAGTGCGCTATATGTGCCCTGCGATTGTTGCCACGGAATCAACTCATCGTTCGTGCCGTGAATGAAAAATGTGGGCGTCTGGTAACTGCCACGCACGATCTGGGCCAGCGGACTGACTGGGACGATCTCGTCCAGCCCAGGCTGTGGGAGCGCTTTCCAGTCCAGCACATTGGAGCCCGCAGCTTTCCGCTTGCTGAGAAGGCCACCGATTATTACGGGCAGGGTTTGAGCCTTCCAATTGACATGTAGCACGATACGGCAGCGTGGATCGGTACGGATGCGTGGATCGGATAGCGGTTCCCATGCCCCCACTACACCATAGTTGGTGATCTGGCGGGTTAATGATTAGTTCGAGATATATTTCCAAGCTTCTGCTATGCTATCGGCTAACTTACCGGCTCATCTTGGATCGCCTCCAAAACATCGTATTCATCTCCCGTATCTTCGGCGCCTATGGGCTGGATGGGATGTCTCCACCCTAAGACGAGGATTTAGTCAAGATTGTTCCCACCCATGGCTCAGGACAGAGCTGGGGACTTACATTCGTCCTCATAATTGGTGGACAGTAAAAGGCTAAGATCGCTTCAGGCGGTTTTAACCCTCTTGACGGAGCAGTCCAGGCGAGGGACATGGCTAGTTGACCGCCTGATGACCACCCAACGACCACAACTTTCTCACCATCAATCTGGAGCCCAGAACGATGGAGTTTGATATAAGGTAGCTTGTACCTGGCCCATTCTAGTGCGTCACATACATCCACCATAGGTCCTTCGGAGAGCTTGACCTCGGGACAAAGCCTATAGTCTAAACTCACGGGGAGAAATCCTTTCTCAAGTAACAGGCGCGTCTGAGCTGGTCTAATATCTTTTCGGGAAAAGATGATATGACTACCTCCGTGTATCATCAAAGCTTTATATGGTCAGCAATACATACCATAGGTTTGGAAGAGGAAGAGATGGCATATTCAAGGTGTAGGCTTACCGATTGGCATTTTTGTAGTTGGTGAATCTGAACCGATAGGGTAGTACACATCCGCACATATCTCTGTGTTACCCAGCTTCTTGTAGACGATTGTTTCCAACGCGGCCTTTGTGGTCTTGTTGCTGTCTTTGGCTGCATTTACGGATCCTGGGGGTGCCGATGGAAAAGCACCAATTACACGCACCGTTTTTGCCTCGGGGGTATTCCCATCCGTCCATAAAACTTTTTCAAAGCCAGCATCTTTCATAGACCGTTCCCAATGCATTTCACTCACCAAGGCATGTGATCAGCCATCCTCAAACAACCACCAGCCTTCAAATAGGCCTACGACAATGTCAAGCCAGAACATGTTCTTCGTGATCTCAACAAGCGTCAGCGCCCCGTCTTCGCGGAGCATTCGACGGAGGTGCAAGAGTGATTTGTCAAGTCTTCTTGTTGCGTGGATGCAGTTGGTGGCGATGATCACATGGAAAGCGCCTTCATGCTCTTTTATCGGCGGCTTCTCGATATCCAGTAACTCGAATGACATGCCCTCCACTTCCTTAAATTCTTTTCTCGCAGCGGTAACTAGGGAGGCTGATATATCTGTGAAAATATATTCGAATGGGATTCCGTGACTGCGGAGATGGTTTATGATATATCGTGTAGTGCCTCCTGTCCCTGCTCCAATTTCCAGGATGCGGAACTTGCCACTTCCAGTAAAATCAGTGAAAGCCTTCACCAGGAAATCTCCAAGTAGAAGCGTAGGTGTCCGAAGTAGTGGCCATTTCTCGTACATATCTTCCAAAGTGTGCTTGTTTGTTTTGTTCCCAAAGATCAATTGTAGGCCGTCCTTCTCACCTGTAAGGCATGCAGCAAGCTGGGATCCGATCGTTTTGACAAGCTTATTTACATTGGCGTGTTGAGGGTATGGGCTGAGTATCTTTTGGTAGAGAGTTTCCGCAGGCGTGGTAATGACTGGAACGTCTGTTCGAACAAAGCCCCCCTTAGCGGCCGATATGAGATGGCCATCCTCCAGAACACGGTAAAGTTGGCGCACGAGCTGCTTGTGCCTAGCGAGGGACTGGACTTCCGGCACAGCATCACCTGGTTGCAACGTCTTCAAGTCGCACCCAAGTTCGGCATACGCTTCCGTGACATATGCTAGGACTAGCCGTGCTTGATCTGGGTATGCTTGGGTCCAAAAGTTGACAGCCTTGGTTCCTACAGCGAGCTGATCGTATTCGAGCCTGATTTCTTCGAAGGCATCATATGCGGAAGCGATAGAAGGTCGATTTGAAGATTCTACCAATGTAGACGGCGCTTGAAGAGCTGGCGCAGATTTCTCGGGGCGCGAATCTGCACCCACGGGAACACCCATTGGACTTGGAGCACCCACCTCTGTGACTGGGGTGTCCACTTCAGTAGCGTCGGATTCTTGATCACCACCACCCAATTCCGAGTCAATATAAGTCGTGATCGCTTGGATATCGGAAAAGAACAAGAAGGTCGTCAAGTCGATAGTAAGACCCAAAACTGTGCGAATATCATTGAGCACTTCAGTGGCCATTAGTGAATCAATTCCAAGAGCTCCAAGTGTTGATTCGTCTTTCAGATCTTCTATAGGTATGTCGGTAACGTTATGCAAGACTCTAAGAATATCTGCGCGTTTACTTAAAGGTTTTTTGATTGGCTTGACTGGGCTTTCAGAAGCATCTACCAGAATTTTTTCACCTGTTTGGCTGACGGTCTTATCCACTGGCATCTCGGATGCCCTAGACCTGTTGACACCTTTCAACATCCTAGCGAGCAAGGACTGAGACATCCTCGAGAAGCGGAAGCCAAATGCTGCCATTACCATCTTCCTGCTTTCAGCCTCGAATACATAAGCATCAGATGACGCATCGGACTCGCCGCCTTCTGTCATGTTCGAATATACGATCCATTCCTTAGCGTCTGGAGCGAATTTTCCACCCATTTCGATCCGTTCGATCTTTGAGCACACAAGAACATCCTCCAGACTAGGATTGTTGAAGTAGTTCACCAAAAAGCCAGCGAACTGCATGAAGCTGTCAGTCATCGGTGTATCGCAGAGCTTTTGATCAGGGGGGTCGTTCGGATCCACCGATATTGCCACCCTGCCGGCGGCTTCCATGCGTACACAGGCCACATTCTTAATGCCTCGGAAATTCTCTCCATAGTGGACGATGTGGTTGAATGCGCGATAGATATGATTTCCTTGCATCTTTTCCGCCTCGGGGTGATTCATGATGTCCTCACAACGGCGGTAGCCAGTCAATGTTTCAAAGCGTTTGAAATTTCGAGCTGCGCGGGTATCATCTCGCTTTTCAAGGTGTACCGTTCCCGTCGACTGTTCAAAAGGCTCGCTGGTACGGCCCGCACAGCTTAGCTGTACCTGGCTTGTAATGGAGAACGACCAGGATGGCCGCGAGTCGTCTATACGTTTCAAGGAGAGGATGATATCTTTGGTGGTATCAAGACCAATTGGAGACTTCATGACTAGATCCTCGACTGTGGGCACATAGGACGTGGCCGCCGTATCCGATTGAAGGAAAAGTGCAGCACGTGCAGCCACCTCAAAGTACAGCGATGCTGGTGCAAGAGGTTGGCCTGCCATAACATGACCCCCCAATATGGACTTGAACCTATCGCTTTGTGGGGCTATACGAAAGATTGCCTCCTTCTTGCTGTCATCTTTGAATCGGAGAAGGGACAAAAGTTCATATATGGTGGGCGTTTCTTCAACAGGATCCGGCAGTACTTCCCTTTCGCCGTCTCGGCCTGTAAACGGGAGCCAGAGTCGTGTTTTTTCGAATTGGTATGGTGGTAGGCTTAAGAACTGAAATTGTGATTTCAGACTCCGATGGAACGGCCAGTACTGCACTGCATAACCTGCCTTCCATAGATCGATCGTGATATCAGTGAGTGAGCCTTGCGCATTCGACGTCGTGAGTTGGGGAGACAGGAACAGATGCTCCTGGGTTTCTGAAACAGAACCTCGAACGAGTTGGATAATGGACGATCCACGACCTGCTTCGAGCCATGTACACTGAGAATATCGCTGTGCAAGCATTTCCACCGCCTGCTGGAAAAAGACGGGACGTCTCATATGTTCTGCAACCAAGCGGAAATCCGGTTCAGTGACACTCTGAACATCATCACAAGTTTCTAGTTGTATTGTTGGACGTCTCCAGACAATTTCTTCTGCCAAAGCGGTGAGATGAGGTAACAAGGGGTCTGTAAACTTAGAATGGAATCCGTGCGTAACTTTCAGTCGCTTTGTACGAACTGAATCCCGAAAAGATGGACTGCTCGTGATGATTTTTTGCAAGGCATCAACAGCCTTGGAAGAGCCCACGACAACAGGACTCTTTGGTCCATTGTAACAGGCGACTTCGACGTTATCATCATTCCCCTGAGCTTTCAGTGACTTGAGGATCTCAGAAACCTTCTGCCGATCCGCCTGTAAAAAGATCATAGATCCTGTTTCAGGGCCCCAGTACCTAAGCATAATGGAAGCTCTTCCAGAAACCAGCTTGAGTGCGTCTGGAAGCGACAGCGTGCCCGAAATGCAGAGAGCAGTTAGCTGGCCAAAGCTGTGACCAACGACTGCGTTGACTTCAAGCCCGCTGTCTATCCAGGCTTTTGCGGAAGAATACTGGACGGAGAAAAGGGCTGAATGCAGGGTTATTAGATTCGAGACTGGCGTTTTCTGGAAAATGGCCTACTAGGATATAGGCCTCGCAAGCCAAGCGAGATCAGAACATCATTACAATCATCGAGGTGATGGCGGAACAATGATGAGGATCTGTAAAAGTCTTCAGAAATTCCAATAAAATCACTTTCTTGACCTCCAAAAACAAGTACGATTGGTTTTGGGTCCGGAACCGTGATAGTGCTTGTTCCAGATGCTGCAGTAGCGAGCTTCTCCTCGAGGTCATGTATGTCGGTGATAGTTGTTGAAACTATATGCGGCAGTGAATGGTTCGCTCTATCAGCCAGATTGAACGTCAAATCCGACGTCAGAATTTCTGTAGTGCTCCTTGACTTAAGCTGCTTCAGCCAATGCATGAACTTTTGGCAGTACATGGCGAGACTGCTCGCTGATGCTGCTGATATGAAAAGAGGGTATTTCGATAGCTGTGTAATAGCATTCTGGTTGTCGTTGAAGGCCTGAATAGCCTTGGCTGGCTTTTGGCGAACCATAACGGCTGCATTACTGCCTGCAGCTCCGTAGCTATTGACAAGCGCCAGACGGAACGAAGGATTCCACGGCAGTACGCTTCGAGGAATTTCCATGCGGTCCGGTTCCAAGGAAGGAATTTTTGGGTTCAACTTGGTATGACTGGCTTGGGCAGGAATTTTCGCATGCTGCATCATAAGAAGAACTTTGATAAGGCCAGCAATACCAGCAGTCGCTTCAATGTGCCCAATATTTCCCTTTGTAGAGCCGAAACGGAGAGTAGTCTCCCTTGACGGGCCACCGAAAGCTTCACGGATGCTCTGACATTCAATGGGATCGCCTACACCGGTACCAGTACCATGAGCTTCAACATAAGAGACTGATTCCGGTTCAACACCTGAAAGGTTGATCACCTTCTGATAAAGATTGATTTGCGATCCCGAATGGGGCCTTTCGATTATAAAAATAAAATAAAATTAACATCAATTCTTGCAAATCAATTAGAGCGTAATATTGAACTAGAAAGTATGCAAAAATATATTAATAAAAAAGATAACAACTTGAATCAAATTATAACTTCAACGTGAAAAAAATTCATTAATATTTAAGATCACATTTAATCGACTTTTACAAAAGACAATTTAGCTACACTTTGAAGCAACTATCGATCATCGATTCTTTTTTGCGAGAACTCGTTTGTCTTGTTTGCGTTCACATTGCACAAGATCTTGTACTTCAAGATTCTACAACAATTCTTGTACGTTCTCTAATTCGCTTTTAGGCAATCATGTGTTCTTTTAGCGCACATTGTATTTATAACCACTTCTCGTTCGTCTCTTGTTAACAATTTTTATTATCTTTCATTTCTTCTTTTTATCTAGTGCTAAATGTCGCTTGTCTTGCAAACGTTCAAGAAAATGTAAGATAACAACGATAACGCTATAGAGATAAATAGCAACTTTTGCTTCATAATTGTCATCGCAAATTGTCTGTTTATGCAAATTCTAAAATAGAGTAACCCTAAGCAAGGTCGAACGATCGAGAGAGAGAATGATAGATTCGTTGATAATATAATCATTCAAATAATCGTGCGTTTTTGACTATTTTTTGAGATAAGAGCTTGGGACATACTTAGCGCTTGTGAATCTAATAGAATTATCAAGTTCGTTGATTGTTTCGACGTTGTTCTCAATTACAAGAGAGTTATTTAAAGTATGTTAAAAAATCTTGAGAATTAATCAAAAATGCATGCTCACCTTGATTGTCGTCGACCTCACTAGATAGACTTGAATTTGTTGTATTTTGGCGTTGCTAATACAATCGCTTCCAAGAATTTCTTAGAATAGACCAAGAGGGCGAAGAAGATAATATTTGACGAATCACAATAGATTCGCCTTGTTATACTAGGTGATTGGCTCTAAATCATGCCAAGATTCAACATGCTAGTCCAAGATGTTTTTATGTTAAATTCTAGAAAGACGAGCTTTTTGCGCTATCGTCGCACTTACTTACGTTTTAGAGATGAATGGTTAACGAGTATCGTGTGAAGTCTAGATGAAAACACAATACCTTTCTAGCTCGCTTGAGGCTTGGCAAAAGACGTCGAATTATCGTTGACGCTTTGAGGTTGATGGTTTCCTCATCGATAGACTGGTCGCGTTGACCCAGAAATGTCACGTGCAAATGCCAAGACTTGGGTCAAAAAAATTCGAAGAATCGAATCGCTCAAAGTAGTTTAGTCGATTACTATAAGTAGTTTAGCGCGCTTCGCGCTAAACTACTTTGAGCGATTCGATT
>JAABUQ010010046.1_pt1 | contig 12542 bp, 12 predicted proteins | sample 5560001 | NCBI WGS metagenome assembly JAABUQ01 (sample SAMN10711888, study PRJNA513371) | rock metagenome | isolation source: Antarctica rocks | place: Antarctica: Victoria Land, Finger Mt nord | collected 2015-12-18 | reverse complement strand
TCAGGTTCGCTTACCGCTCCCGCAGGACGTTGGCGACGCGATCCTGGACTACCTCGCAGGCCGGGATCCCAATCACGACTGCGACCATATCTTCATTCGAAGCATTGCGCCGTGTCGGCCATTCAAGAGAGGCGATGGCGTATCTTCCGTGGTGAAACGCGTGATGAAGCGGGCGGGTGTCGTGAGCCCGGCCAAAGGCGCACACGTCCTGCGGCACACGGCGGCGACCCAGATGCTGCGCCATGGCGTTCCTCTCGACCAGATTGGACTGGTCCTCAGGCACCGGGGCATCGACACGACGGCATACTACGCCAAAGCCGACGTCAATTCGTTGAAAGGGATCGCGCAGCCATGGCCGGAGGTAATCCCATGAGGGACGCCGTGGCCGCCTATCTCGCCTTGCGCCGCGCCGCGGGCTTTGACATGGCAAATGCAGAAGGCTCTTGTCGGGTTCCGGGGTGGTGATCCGGGTGGTGCTGCTGGCGCGTATCTGGTGTGATGGCTGGAGCGCGAGTGGCCAACCGGCTCGAGCGAGGAGGCTCCGCCATCATGGCTGCATCTGACTTGGTCAACCTTTCGGGCCTGATGGACGATGCCAAGTGCTTCGCGCTGGTGCGCCAGCATCGCTGGCCGGAAGGTGTGCGCTGCCCTGGATGCGACAGTTCCTCGGTGATCCGGGACGGATGCGACGACACGCAGCCGCATCGGCAGCGCTACCGGTGCAAGGCGTGTGCGGGCCGTTTCGACGACCTTACCGGCACGGTGCTGGCCGGGCACCACCAGCCGCTGCGGGTGTGGGTCTTGTGCCTCTACTTCATGGGCCTGAACCTCTCGAACCGGCAGATTGCGGGTGAGCTGGGCCTGGCCGCGTCGGACGTGCAGGCCATGACAGAGCAGCTGCGCCGCGGCTTGGTCGCCAAAGCGCCAGAGGTGGAGCTGAAAGGCGAGGTGGAGATCGACGAGGTTTACGTGGTGGCCGGGCACAAAGGGCAGCCGGACGAAGTGGCCAAAAGGGGCGGCTCGGACGGTGCCGCAAGCTGGCAGGCGCGCCGGGCCGCGGCACGTTGGAGAAGGACAAGCCGCCCATCCTCGGCCTGATCCAGCGCGGTGGCCAGGTGGTCCTGCATATGCTGGCCAACGTGCAGCAGACCACGATCAAGCCGGTCATCACCGCCGCTGTCGTCCCGGGCACCCTCGTCCACACCGACGAGTATGCCATCTACGCGCGCCTGCCAACCTGGGGCTACGGGCACAAGACGGTCTGCCATGCCCGTGGCGAATACGCCCGCGACGAGGACGGCGACGGGTTCTGCGAGGTCCACGTCAACACGATGGAAGGATTTTGGTCGCTGTTGCGTTCCTGGTTGCGCCCACATCGGGGCATCTCGCAGGACAAACTGCCGCTCTATCTCGGCTTCTTCCAGTTCGTGCACAACGCTCGCCGACGCGGCAAAGCCCTGCTCGGCGCGCTTATTGCGGCCCTGGTAGCGTGACCTCGGCCCAACACCCCGGAACCCGACAAGAGCCTTGCCGGTTTGAACGAAAAACTTACCGCAGTCGGAGAAAGGGCGGCGAGCGCCGAAGTCACTCTCGCCGCCCGTCGTGACGGGAGGCCGACTGATACCAATTGCCATAAGTCTCGACCTGACTTTGCCGGTGTTCGCGGCCCAATTTGGCCTGCACATCACGCCGAGGGCAGGGGTCAGCTCTTACGGCAACTGGTATGAGACCAAGGCTAAGCGGGCTGCGAACCCCCTGCCCGCCTAACGCTTGATTGCCGCCGGTGCGCCGACCTGGTCGTCAGTCGGTGTCGCGGACATCAAGGTAAGCTTCAGGCCGCCCAGGTCTAGCTTGCCGCCGGTCAGGCTGACGCTCAGCGTCCCGCCGCCCTCGGCCGCCAGTCTGCCTGCGCTGTCCGCCACGGTATCCAATTCATCTGCCAGCCGAAGGGCGTCTGGGTGGGCGCTGAAACGGATGTCGTCGGCCGCCTCCCTGACAATGCCTGCGAATGCTCCAGCGTCGACGTCGAGGCGGAGCGGCTTGGTTCCCGCGGTCCACAATGAGGCTTGCCGCCCCGCATCGTGCCATGCGGCGGCGATGGGCGCGCATTCGTCGAGCACGACAGATGACGGGTTGCCGGATGTGGCGTCCAGGCGGCCATAGGAGTGCTTGGTCACCAGTGCGCGGCTGTCAGCAAGCAAGCGGATCCTAGTCGCCGACGGCTCGGCGAGGACGGCCTGCTCTGCGGCCGGAGACCTCACCGGCGCAACGGAGTCGCTTCGGACGCAGTAGCTGGCCGTCGTCGGCTGTTGGCCCCAGGAACCCCAGGCGAGGTCGGCTGGTACCCGCTCCACGACGGCTTCGGCCTTGCGTCGCCCAATCAGCTTCGCGAGGCGTCCGAGGAGGGTGGGGCCGAGGCGTGGGTCACGGACACCCTTGAGACTGGCTGCCTCGTAAGCTCCATGGCGGGCACGGTTGCGGATGTCATTCTCGTCGCCCGACAGTTCCGATGCGCCAGCGGCGACGCAAAGCAGCGGCAGGTGGAGGATTGCGGGCACCAGCATCGCGCCGGTTCCGCCTCCCATGGCATAGCCGATGATAGCGGCCGTGCCGAGCAGTCCAGCCAGCAAGGCCGCGCCCTTGGCGGCCTGCGGCAGGGCGGGAAGCTGGCGCCAGGCAGCCACTTTGTCCTCGATGGTGCGCTCGGCAGCGGCTTTGCGGCTGTCGTATTCAGACTGGGAGATGATGGGGGGATGACATTGCGGATTCTCGGGAGTGAGGGTGTGCCCCCATCCTCCTGACGCCGCTGGCAAGCAAGACTGATCGCGGCTAAAATATCGGATCAGACTCCATCGACACGTTCGGAGTAATCATTATGGACAACCCAGACTCCCTAGCGGCGGCAACCCTGGCCGCCGCACGGTGCGCGTCAACAGGTCAAACTGAGGTGGCCCAATACTTCGAGCAGTTCGTGGTGTTCGAGGAAATGTTCAAAGCGCACCGGGATACGGAGACGCGTGCTCGATCGAAAGCCAGCGCCGAGGCCCTCATCAAGATGAATGAGTGACGAGTCCCTCACTCGGGGGCAACGCGAACCTCGACTCCGGACTGGACGGCTAAGGCGAGAAGCTTTTGGACGTCAGCGACCTGCGTTTGCCGCATAGCCCAGGCAGCGGTGACTTCTTCTGCCTGCCACGCAACCAGGACGTCGCGGAGCTTGACAAGGCCGACCTCAGCCTGCTCTGCGAGCTTGGACAGGTCGGGCTGATAGTAGCGGTCTAGCGACTTCTGGTCGCGGTGGCCGGTCACCCGTTTGAGATCGGGCCAGTTCGTATAGACCAGCGCCAGCCGCGACGTGGCCTCATGCCGAAGGTCGTGGTACGTAAGGTCCTGGAGATATCCCAGTTCCTTCCTTGCGCCGGTCATCCTTGCGCCCGCCTTGGCGACCATGCGGCCCCAGCGGACGCGGAACGCCATGTGGTCACCGGCCGGGAATACGAGGCTGCCTGGGTCCGGCTCTCCCTCACACATCAGACTTTGAAGTATGGCGAGGGCGCCCGGCATGAGGGGGCGAACCTCCGGCCCTCTTACAGTGCGGTGCTTCTGGTTTTTCGGGCCGCGTCGGACGCGGCCGTAAACCTTGAAGGTTTTCCGGTCCATGTCGACGTCACGCCACCGCAGCCCGAGCGCCTCACCCTGGCGGGTGCCCTGGGCGATTGCCCATTTCGTCAGCAAAAGGTCCCACCTGTTCTCGGACCCCGCTAGAACGGTGTAGAGATCGTCCTCCTCCGCCGAGAGCGGCCCCTCTCCGAGTGCAGCGGCGCGACGATGGTCACCGGCGCTGGGCACCAGCAGGCGCCTTTCCCGCTTCAGGTCGGCACCCTCGGGCCGGGGCACCGCATCGGCTGTTGCCGGATTGGTCGGCAGCGGGATCTTCCAACGCTTGATCGCGTGCTCAAGGATCGTGGCCAGCAAGTTCAAACGCTTCACCACCGTGGAAGGCGCATGCTTCGCCGCCTGGCGGTCGGCGAAGCCCTGCACCTCAGCATCGGTAAGCATCGAGAGCTTGAGTGCAGCAAGCTTTTTGTCATTCAAGATAGATGGAGTGTGGCCTTCACGATCCTCTCTTGCGCCCCGCCGCGCGCCGCCGTCCTGCATTTTTTCGTCAATGTAGCACTGAACCAAATTGGCCACGGTCACCTTTTCCAGCGGGCGCCGGTCCACGAAGGTGCCTTGGCGTGTCTCGACGGACCTGTCCTCGAGCCACTGCTTCGCCAGCAGATCACTTCTGTGGACCAACGACTGGCGTTTGCCGTCGATGAGCTTGCGGGCGCGGTAGCGGCTCGGGCCGATGCAGGTCACGCCCGGCGTCAGCGGCTTGCCCGTCTCCGGGTCCGTCGTATTCGCGAGCGCCTTGAGCCTGGCCATGCAATGCCCCCTGGAGCGGGCATTGGCCACGGATTGGCCACGAAACTCAAGATAAATCGGAAAAACTGGCGTCCCGTAGGGGATTCGAACCCCTGTTACCGCCGTGAGAGGGCGGTGTCCTAGGCCTCTAGACGAACAGGACGTGGCCGAGGCGCTAATTAAGGCAGCCGACCCAAGGAATCAAGCACCTGATTTCGTTGCGGCCCGCTGCCGCGCCGCGCCGCGCCGTCCGGTGCGGCACGCATCAGAGCAAAAACGCACCTCGTCCCACGTCGCCGCCCACTTTCTCCGCCATGCAAACGGCCGTCCGCAGGCAGCGCAGACCTTGGTCGGCAGGTTCGGCTTCTTGTGCGCCATCAGCTTCGCCTCCTCACCGCGACAGTGCCACATGCCCGAGCACGCGGCCGGACCTCGTGTCGACCCAAACCACCCGGTCCGGGCCGCCGCCCTGAAGCTGCACCGCGATCCGGTCGCCCGCAGCCGAAGCGCCAGAAATGCGGGTGCCAACCGGCTCGTCCAGCACGACACTGGCAATCGTGGCCGAACCGGCCGACATACGCTGCGCCAGCACGACGAACAGCCCCACCGTGCCAGCCACGATCAGGACCCCCATGACCACCACTGCCACCTTCAATCCGCCCAATGCTGCATCCCTCTTGGCCCAGCCTACGTCCAGTCAGCCTGTGCCCAGTCAACCGACGCCCGGTCAGCCTATGCCCGATCCAATCGAGGTTGTCGCCGGGCTGGAGGCACTCGGGCAACGCACGGACCGGTTCCTGGCGGACGCCATCGGCGCGTTGTCGCGTTCCCGCGTCAAGTCCCTCATGCAGGAGGGTGCCGTGCTGCGCGACGACGTGGCCCTGCACGACCCGGCCGAACCCGTGCGGCCCGGCGCCCGCTTCATCGTGCAGCCCCCTCCCCTGGTCACGGCCCGCCCAGAGCCTCAGAGCATCGCGTTCGAAATCCTGTACGAAGACGCTGACCTGATCGTGCTCAACAAGCCTGCGGGGTTGGTGGTCCACCCGGCGCCAGGCAACGAGGACGGCACGCTGGTCAATGCCCTCCTGGCGCACTGCGGCGACAGCCTGCCCGGCATTGGCGGCGAGCGCCGGCCCGGCATCGTGCACCGGCTCGACAAGGACACCTCCGGCGTCATGGTCGTCGCAAAGACCGAGCAGGCTTTGGCGACCCTCTCGGCCGCCTTCGCCGCCCACGACATCGACCGCGCCTACCACGCCCTGGTCTGGGGCAGCCCGGCGCCGGCCAACGGCGAGATCGAGGGCGCCATCGGCCGCGACCCGCGGGAGCGCAAGCGGATGGCCGTTGTCACGCGAGGCGGCAAGCACGCGCTCACCCGCTACAGCACGCTGCGGGCCTGGGCGCCTGCCGCTGCTCTGCCCGCTGTCACACTGCCCGTTGTCACACTGATCGAGTGCGTGTTGGCGACAGGGCGGACGCACCAAATCCGCGTCCACCTGGCCAGCGCAGGGCATCCCGTCGTCGGCGACCCCGTCTACCTCCGCCGGGTCCCAGGCGCAGCCAAGACGTTGCCTGGGGCAGTGCGCGGCGCCATGCTGGATTTTCCGCGGCAGGCCCTGCACGCAACCCGGCTGGGCTTCAAGCACCCCCGCACGGCCAAGGCCCTGCTGTTTGAACGGCCGATGCCGGCCGACATGGCGGCCCTGGTGGCGGCTTTGGATGGCCGAGCGAACTCAGGGCGGCAATAATGTTGACAGGACCGCTTAGGTCCTGTATCACCTGCTCATTCGGTGTGGCGGGCGTGCTGCGCCGAGTTCAGTCTGGCAGCCTATCGCTCCGGGATAGTCTCTGGGACGTGATGTCGATCCCCGCGCCTGTATTTCATTTCCGTCGCAACTGATCGGGTCCACGCGCCGTATAGGGCTAGGAACGATCAACAGAGACGAAAGAGGCCTCCACATGGCTGCTGCCGTCGTTAATGTCGCCCCTGAGGGCAATCTATCGCGGTATCTCCAAGAGATACGCAAGTTTCCGATGCTTGCTCCTGAGGAGGAGCTTGAGCTGTCGCGTCGGTGGCGTGACCACGAGGACATGGGCGCGGCCCATCAACTCGTGACGTCCCATTTGCGCCTCGTCGCCAAGATCGCGATGGGCTACCGCGGCTACGGCCTGCCGGTTGGCGAGCTGATCAGCGAGGGCAACGTCGGCATGATGCAGGCGGTGAAGCGGTTCGATCCGGACCGCGGCTTCCGCCTCGCGACCTACGCGATGTGGTGGATTCGCGCCGCCATCCAGGAATACATCCTGCATAGCTGGTCGCTTGTTAAGATGGGCACCACCGCTGCTCAGAAGAAGCTGTTCTTCAACCTGCGGCGGCTCAAAGGCCAGATGCAGGCGATCGAAGACGGCGATTTGCAGCCCGAGCAGGTCGCGAAAATCGCCCGTATGCTGGCCGTGCCCGAGCAGGACGTCGTCAGCATGAACCGTCGCCTTGCCGCGCCGGATAACAGCCTGAACGCCCCCGTTCGCGCTGATAGCGAGGGCGAGTGGCAGGACTGGCTCGTTGACGAGAGCGACAGCCAGGAAAGCATGCTGGCGGACCGCGAGGAGCTGACCGGGCGCAAGGCCCTGCTTAGTGGTGCATTGAAGACGCTGAACGAGCGTGAGCGCCACATCTTGATCGAGCGCCGGCTGAAGGACAATCCGACGACGCTTGAGGATTTGTCGCAGCAGTACAGCATCTCGCGCGAGCGGGTGCGTCAGATCGAGGTGCGCGCCTTCGAGAAGCTGCAGAAGGCTATGAAGACCCAGGTGGCCGAGCGCCGTATGGCGACGCAACAAGTGGCCTGACACCGGCGACGCCCCGTTGCGGACAGCGGGGCGGGCGGCCTATCCCTCGAACGGGTCGCGCATTAGGATGGTGTCGTCCCGCTCAGGGCTGGTCGACAGCAGCGTCACCGGCATCTCAACCAGCTCCTCAATGCGCCTCACGTATTTAATGGCCTGCGCCGGCAGGTCCACCCAGGACCGTGCGCCGCGAATCGAACCTGTCCACCCCTCGATCGTCTCGTAGATCGGTGTCGCCTTGGCCTGTGCCCCCTGCGCAGCCGGCAGATGGTTCATGCGCTGCCCGGCAATCTCATATCCCACGCCGATCTTCAGTTCTGTCATCCCGTCGAGCACATCGAGCTTAGTTAGCGCCAGGCCCTGGATGCCTCCAACCTTGATCGCCTGCCGAACCAGCGCCGCATCGAACCAGCCGCACCGCCGCTGCCGGCCCGTCACCGTCCCGAACTCGTGCCCGCGGGTGCCAAGCTGCCGCCCGATGTCGTCGTGCAGCTCGGTCGGAAACGGCCCGGCGCCAACCCGCGTCGCATAAGCCTTGGCAATCCCGAGCACGAAGCCCACCGCCGCCGGACCCACGCCCGACCCCGCCGCAGCCGTGGCCGCAATGGTGTTGCTGCTGGTGACGAACGGGTAGGTGCCGTGGTCGACATCGAGCATCACCGCCTGCGCGCCCTCGAACAGGATGCGGCGGCCAGCCCGGCGCGCCTCGTCCAGCCGCAACCACACCGCCTCCGCATGCGGCAAGATGCGCGGCGCCAGGCCGAGCAGCAAATCCAGCAACTCCTGCTTCTGCGCGGGCTCGCCGCCAAGGCCGGTCAACAGCGTGTTGTGGTGCAGCAGCAACTCGTCCAGCTTCTCGGACAGCACATCGGGTTCGGCGAGGTCGCAGACCCGGATGGCGCGACGGGCGACCTTGTCCTCATAGGCCGGGCCAATGCCGCGTCCAGTGGTGCCGATCTTGCGGTCGCCCCGGGCCGCCTCACGCGCCCGGTCTAGCGCGCCGTGCACCGGCAGGATCAGGACGGCGTTCTCGGCAATGCGCAGGTTCTCCGGCGTCACGTCCACGCCTTGGCCGCGCAAACGGTCGATCTCGGCCAACAATGCCACCGGATCGACGACGACGCCATTGCCGATCACGCCGAGCTTGCCGCGCACCAACCCGCTGGGCAGCAAAGACAACCTGTAGGTCTGGTTGCCCACCACGAGCGTGTGCCCGGCGTTGTGCCCGCCCTGGAACCGCACCACGATATCGGCGCGGCTGGCGAGCCAGTCCACGACCTTGCCCTTCCCCTCATCGCCCCATTGGGCGCCGATGACGGCAACGTTGGGCATTCTCAGCTCTCCAGTGTCAGGGGCACGGCCGCGCCGTCCCGCAGGATGTGGGTGCAGCCGAGCCGAGCCGCCTCTTGGGCCGGGTCATGCTGCGTCAACGCCGGAACGGTCGCATAGCCGCCGGCCCGCACCGCCGCCGCAGCCTGCCGCGGCGTGCCCCAAGGCAGGTAGGCGCGCGGCCGGGCCGGGCGGGACGGCAGGGCGCGCAGCATGGCATCGGGATACAAGGTGAGGCCTGTCGCCGGCTCGGCGTCGCCGGACAGGTAACGGCCGCCGCGGCCAAGCTCCTCATGCCGGCCCGGTGCGAACACCGTCACGCAGACGCCGGTATGATAACGGAACCCGCGGAACTCGATGGGGTCCAGCGTGAGCCGTACGTCGGGCTGTTGGTCCAGTATGGCCTGCACCGTCTGCCGCAGCCGGGTGCAAAGTGCTGCCGACACAGGCGGAAGGCGCACGGCGTCCAACACCTCCAGGGCGGGACCGGCCGGCCCGGCAACCAGGAGCAGGTCCGTCAGCAACCGGGCCAGCGTGCCGCCGTGCTGCCATACGGCGGCAGCGTCCTTGCGGTCCAGCGCACGGCTGAGCGCAATGCGGGCGGGGCCAACGATCCCAGCCTCGTCCAGCAGCGTCGGCGCCAACTGCGGCAGGGTCAGGTCGAAGCTCACGCGGTCCAACCCAACGCCCGCAAGGGCCTCCGCGCCGACCAGCACGATCTCGGCGTCGGCTGCCGGCCCGTCAATGCCGAGCAATTCAATGCCGGCCTGCGCGACCTGGCGCTCCGGCGCAATCTGGCTGCCGCGCACCCGCAGGCACTGCCCGGCGTAGGACAGGCGCAGCGGACGCGGGCTGCGGGCGAGCCGGGTCGCGGCAATACGCGCGACCTGCGGCGTCATGTCCGCCCGCACCCCCATCATGCGGTGGGTGTCCGGGTCCATCACCCGGAACGTTTGATCCGTCGTCGCCGCACCGGACCCCGCGAACAACCCGTCCTCGAACTCGATCAACGGCGGCTTTACGCGCTGGTAGCCGTGGGCGGAAAACGTTTCCATCAACGCCGACACGGTCGCGGCCTCGGCCTCGGCCTCCGGCGGCAGCAGGTCGCGCAGGCCGGATGGCAGCAGCGCCGGGTTCGAGGGGATGTCTTCGGTCATGGCCCTGCGGCTATAGCCTAGAACTGCAACGGCGTCGCCTGCATGACCAACGGCAATGCACGCACCACGGCGAGGACCGGCTCCGGCACCGGCTCGTCGACGCTCACCAGGCAGATCGCGGCGCCCCCGGCAGCGGCGCGGCCGAGATGGAACGTCGCGATGTTGATGCCGGCCTCGGCGAGCGTCGCGCCGAAACGGCCGATGAAGCCGGGGCGGTCCTGGTTGGTGACATAGAGCATGTAGCGGCCGAAATCGGCCTCCACCTTGATGTCCTTGATCTCGACCAGCCGCGGCCGGGCGCCGGCGAACAGGGTGCCGGCGACAGAGCGGGCCTGCTGGTCGCTCGCCACCGTGACGCGCACCAGGGTCTGGTACTCGCTTGGCCGGTCGTGCACGGTCTCAGCCACGTCCAGCCCGCGCTCGCGGGCGATGACGGCGGCGTTCACCATGTTCACCCCCGCCATCGTCGGCGTCAGCAGCCCCGAAAGCAGCGCCGCGGTCAGTGGCCGGTGGTTCAACGGCGCGGCCAGGCCCTCGTACTCGACGGTGACGCTGCGCAGCACGCCCTCCCCAGCCTGGGTCATCTGCCCGGCGAACAGGCCCAGCAGCCGGCACAGCTCTATATACGGCTTCAGCCGCGGCGCGTCCTCCGCCGAGACGGAAGCCATGTTGACCGCATTCGACACGGCCCCGGTCAGCAGGAAGTCGCTCATCTGCTCGGCGACTTGCAGCGCGACGTTCTCCTGCGCCTCCGACGTGGCGGCGCCGAGGTGCGGGGTGCAGACAACGTTGTCCAGGGCGAACAGCGGGCTGTCGACGGCGGGTTCGGTCTCGAACACGTCGAGCGCCGCGCCGGCCACCTGGCCCGTCGTGAGCGCCTCCGCCAGCGCCGCCTCGTCGACCAGTCCGCCGCGTGCGCAGTTCACGATCCGCACGCCGCGCTTGCAGGCCGCCATCGCTTCGCGCGACAGGATGTTGCGGGTGGCGTCGGTCAACGGCGTGTGCAGGGTGATGACGTCCGCGCGGGCCAGCAGGTCCGCCAGCTCCACCTTCTCCACGCCCAGCGCGAGCGCCCGCTTTTCCGTCAGGTAGGGATCGTAGGCGACGACCCGCATGCGCAGGCCCAAGGCGCGCTCCGCCACGATCGACCCGATGTTGCCGCAGCCGATCAGGCCCAGCGTCTTGGCCGTCAGCTCCACGCCCATGAACCGGTTCTTCTCCCACTTGCCCGCCCTGGTGCTGGCCGTGGCCTCCGGGATTTGCCGCGCGAGGGCGAACATCATGGCGATCGCGTGCTCGGCGGTCGTGATGGCGTTGCCGTTGGGCGTGTTCATCACCACGACGCCGCGCTGGGTGGCCGATTTCACGTCCACGTTGTCCACCCCGATGCCGGCGCGGCCCACCACGCGCAGGCGCGGCGCGGCGTCCAGCAGCTCGCGCGTGACCTTGGTGGCCGACCGGATCGCCAGACCGTCGTAGTCGCCGATGATGGCGCGCAGCTCGGCGGGGGAAAGGCCGGGCTTGAGGTCGACCTCAAGCCCGCGCGCCCGAAAAATCTCCACCGCCGCCGGCGACAGCTTGTCGCTGATGAGGACGCGGGCGGTCATGCCGGCTGAACTTGCCGGTGCGCCCAATCAAGCCATGGCAGCAACGCCTTGATGTCGGCGGTCTCGACCGTGGCGCCGCCCCAAATTCGCAGGCCCGGCGGTGCATCACGATAGGAGGCCACATCGAACGCAACGCCCTCTTTGTCCAAGACAGAGGCCAGGCGCTTGGCCGCTTTTGCCTGCTCGTCGGGCGCGAGCGCAGCAAACCAAGGCGCTACGATGCGGAGACAAATAGAAGTGCAGGACCGCGTCGCCGGATCGACGGCGAGGAAGTCGACCCAGGGCGTGCGGTCGACCCAGGCGGCGACGGCGGCCAGGTTGGCCTCGCTGCGCCTGATCAGGGCGGACAGTCCGCCGATGCCCTCCGCCCAGCGCAGGCCGTCCAACGCATCCTCGACACAGAGCATGCTGGGAGTGTTGATCGTTTCGCCGCGGAAGATGCCGGCGCTCAGCTTGCCGCCGCTGGTCAGGCGGAACACCTTTGGCAGCGGCCAAGCGGGCTTATAGCTTTCGAGCCGGGCGACAGCGCGGGGCGACAATGCCAACATGCCGTGTGCCGCCTCGCCGCCCAGGACCTTCTGCCAGGACCAGGTGACGACATCGAGCTTCTCGTAGGGCAGCGCCATGGCGAAGGCGGCGGAGGTGGCGTCGCAGATCACCAATCCCTCCCGGTCGCCGCTGATCCAGTCGGCATGGGGCAGGCGGACGCCGGAGGTCGTGCCGTTCCAAGCTAGGACGATGTCGCGCGCCGGGTCGGTTCGGGTGAGGTCGGGCAGGCTGCCGTAGGGCGCCGACAACACCTGGGCGTCGGCCAGCTTCAACTGTTTCACGACGTCGGCCGCCCAAGCCTCGGAGAAGCTCTCGAACGCCAGGATGTCGACGCCCCGTGCGCCGAGCATGGACCACATCGCCATCTCCACCGCGCCGGTGTCGGACGCGGGGACGATGCCGAGCACCCAATCTTTCGGCAGGCCAAGGATGGCGTGGGACCGGTCGATAACTTCTGCCAGTTGTGCCTTTGGACCGGCTGCACGATGGCTGCGGCCTAGCTGCGCGCCGGACAGTGCATCGAGCGTCCAGCCCGGCCGCTTGGCGCACGGTCCAGATGAGAAGTTTGGATTGGCCGGGCGGGGTTGCGGCTTGGCCACCGCCGGCGCAGCGTCGGCCGGCGTAGCGTCGATTGTGAGTGTCATCT
>JAABUQ010010045.1_pt1 | contig 12542 bp, 19 predicted proteins | sample 5560001 | NCBI WGS metagenome assembly JAABUQ01 (sample SAMN10711888, study PRJNA513371) | rock metagenome | isolation source: Antarctica rocks | place: Antarctica: Victoria Land, Finger Mt nord | collected 2015-12-18 | reverse complement strand
ACAACGTCGCTGACCTCCATGCCGCCGAATTTCGACTTCCAGGCGTAGTACGTCGCCGGACTGACGCCATGTTTTCGGCACAAATCCGCCGTTTTCGCGCCGGCCTCCCCCTCTTTCAGGATGCCGACGATCTGCTGTTCGGTAAAGCGCGATTTCTTCAAGGTGAGAGACTCCCGGCGAGCCGTTTTGGCTCAGAATTCTCTACCTATGATCGAGGTACTTTCCCGGGGCAACGTCACCCCCGGAACGCCACGAGTTCATGCAGCAACGAAGTGTCGTGATCGCGGCTAATAGCGAACTACAGGAACGCGAGTTGCTCAAACGAGCTCGCTTTGCAACCGCCATCGCAGACGCGCTTCGTGCACGTGGTATGGACGACACGTCGGCGCGCCTTGCGGCGGAGATGGGAGTCCTCGCGTTCACCACTGCGGTCGCTCGCTGGTCGGAGGCCGTGAATCAGCAACCGTTCGCGACAATTGCGCGCAACGCGCTGCGCGAACTCCAAAATCGCGCGACGTTGCTCGGCAACGAGGGTTCAGCGCGAGCTGCCTCCCTGAGACAGGCAAGGACGCGCCGTGCAAATCTTCCGCCGAAGCGGTGAGTATGTAGTCGCTCAAGAGAACGCTGCAACCGCGCACGCTCAGTGGGAAGTCGTTATCGATGAGCTGTGGAACGAGTTCCCGAAGCTCGCCGTAATGCTCGAAGACGCTCAACCAAACGCTTCGGGTCAACGCTTCTGCGAACGCGCTCCTGACGGACACCACTATCTCGGGCCAATGTAAAGTAGAAAATCGCGGCGAACCAGCACCTCGCGAAAGGGGTTCGCCCGTGAAGAATCCCGCTTCTCCGACGAGCAAATTGCGCATTCGCTGCGCCAAGCCGAAGCCGGCACACCGTAGCGATACGTCGAGCGATGGAAGGGGTGATCCTACCCCACCAGGGGTGGAGTGTAACCATCTCTCCGAACGCCGACAGTTTCGCTGCCGGAGAAGCTTGATATCCTGATGTTTGCGAGCCACGGGGCGGTCTTGTATTAGGCCTGGCTTATATCACTAAGGCGCCGCCTAACGAATTCTTTTCAAACATTGCTGATGCGCAATCTGGTGCTTTGGCAACGACGGGTATCGGCGCAGCCTTAGCGACAATACCTAATGTGCAGAAGGGGAAGGTTAGGCAAGACTTAACCGACGCGACCGCAGTGCTCAGAGGGGCTGGGCAAAAGGTAGTTGGTGCCGTTTTATTGCAAGACGTGTTCGCGTTAATTGTTGGGACTGCCGTTTATTTGTCGGCAGCTCATCCGCATGGTTCCGCCGCAGACGGCGCTTACAAAAGTACACCTCTTGGGCCGCAAACTGTTGGAGGCTTTTAAGTGGATGGATCGTATGGCACCTGCGTATCCTTTAACGGTGGGGTTTCTATTGCTGGAAACACTACTACTAAGCGTGGACGAGAACTATGACGTTGTATCAGCTATATCGCGACACGCCCGCAATAGGATTCCCAATTACAATGTTGGCTGGATTGGCGCTACGGCTCTTCAGCTTACGTGCGCAGAGAGCTAAAGCGGAAATCATTCGGTCAGCTAATTTTATGTTTAATGCATTTCCAGTCGCATTACTCGGGGCGGCAATAACACCCCTGGCAGCATTTATGGCGTTTGTCCCTGTATGCTTTGCGGTGTACTATTCTAATAAGGCATCGAAGCTTCACGGTTTCGATCTTGATCGGCAGCGTTGAAATCCGATTCTGTGACCTGAGCCCATGTGCTTCAACGCGTTGACGACCCGAAGATCATCGAACGGATGCGCGCGATCGCGGCAGAGCGGCCGCGCTTCGGTTGGCGCCGTATCCACGTGCTACTGCAACGCGAGAGTGTTATTCTCAATCATAGAAACTGCGCCGCATCTATCGCGCAGAGCAACTGCAGGCACGCGCCCGCCGCAAACGCCACGTACGGTACGTCCGCGGCGCGGCCGTGGTAAACGCGACCCATCCGAACGAACGTTGGTCCGTCGACTTTGTCCACGACACGCTTGCGAAGGTCGCCACGATCCGCACGATGACTTCGATCATCCGCACGCTCTCGGTACCTCGCTCCAGCGCTGCTTGCTCTACCGGATCCAACATCCATAACGGAACGACGGAGAACGTGCCGGTCGCGACGCGGTCGGGTATTTGACCGGCGGACGGATCGGACTAGCTGATGCGGCCATGAATTGTCTTCCATTTTGCGTGGAGCGCGCGTGCCTTCTCTTGCGGTTCATTCCGACCGCGCTAAAAAACACACTCGGCACGAACAGCGGTGCGATCGCAAAGAGGCAGCCATTCACCGTTTGGCTTCCATTCCTCTATCTTCGCGCGTTCCGTCTCACCGGTCAGATCCAGACAATGTCCTATGCCAAGCGGCAGCCCGAGTCCGGCCACGGCTATATTGCCTTGGCGAAGAGTTCATGATCCGCTTGAAGGCTGCGCTGAAGGCGCTCTCGGATTCGTACCCGAGCAAAGCAGCAATAGCGGAGATAGGATCGCCCGAATTGGTCAGCCTCTCGCCAGCCAACAGCATCCGCCATCGGGTCAGATATTCCATGGGTGACGTCCCAACCGTCGCCTTGAATTTCAGAGCGAAGCTTGACCGCGACATGCCGACGCGTTCAGCGACCTCCTGTAACGTCCAACGGCGCGCCGGATCATCGTGCATGAGATCGATCGCCGCGCTCATCTCTTTATCAGCCAGGCGAAGAGCCAACCAACACCACCGCGCGGCCCTTCCGCCAGATGCAGCCGCAGGGCTTGAACTAATATCATCGACGCAAGGTGTTGTGCAATGAGAGAGCCGCCCGGCTTCGGCTCCCGCAGCTCTTGCATCATCCGCTCGAGCGACCAGCGCAGCTCGGCTCGGTCCGACTCTTTGCGGATATGCACGATGGGCGGAAGCATGCCCAGCAGCATGCCGGCATGGTCGCCGCTTAGTCCAAATACTCCGCCAACCCCAAAACAATCTCCGCCGCCATTGTATGTAGCGACGCCGCCCCGAAGTGGCGTCGCTATGATCGTTTTGAAGTCGATCGGTGTCAGCGTGAGATCGCTTGCAATACGAAAAGCCCGTCCAAGCGGCAGCAGAAAGCAATCTCCCGTCTCGACGCGCACCGCGTCCGGAACGCCATCGACGGACAGCCAGCATTGGCCCGAAACCACGGCATAGCACTTGATGCTTTCGTGCTCGGGGAAACCGATCGACCAGTTTCCACCGGCATCGAAGCCGCCGCACATATAATTACGCGGTTTAACAGCGAGAGAATATCCGAGAGCGGGTCCATAGGGTTCTCCTGGACGATCGCGACGATATTATGGACTCTATAGCATGGTTCGTCTTTCTTCAATCGCATATCTTGCTGATACACATGAAGAAAGTTCTCGTTATTGGCGCGTCCGGTTTTCTGGGGAAGCGTGTTGCGTTGGGCCTGCTCGCGGAAGGCTACGCAGTCCGCTGCTCGGCACGGAACCTCTTTCGTGTGCAAGAGCTCGCCGTCGCCGGCTGCGAGATCGTGCAAGGCGACGTCTCCGACATAGCGTCAATGCAGCGGGCCCTGGAATCCGCTCGGGCCGCCTACATCTGCATCCATACGCTCTCGCCTCAACATACCGATACGGCGGGTCAGGGCTTCATGGACGTAGAGATGACGGGATTGCAGAACATCGTGACGGCGTGCAAGGCGCATGGCGTGAACCGGCTGATCTATGTCACGTTCCTCGGGATCGCGCCCGATGCATCGAGCGAATGGATACGCGGACGCTGGAAGGCAGAGCAATTCTTACCTCAAGAGTGGCCTCGACGTGACCGTCATTCGGCCGGGGCAGATCGTTGGCATCGGTGGATTTGGCTTCAATACCATGGTGAGCCAAGCCAAGAGGCCGGTCAGCATCAATCTCTTCGGGAACGGTCGGCAGAGGATGCGGAACATCGCCATCGACGATATCGTCTACTATCTCGTCGGCGTACTCGACGATCCACACGCGTATGGGCAATGCTACGACGTGGGCTGTGATGACGTCCTAACGAATAACCAAATGATCGACATTGCCGCCGACGTCTTGGGCCGACGGCATCCCATGAAAATTGATCTTCCAAGCACGATTCTCGGCTCGCTCGCACCGCTCGTCGAGCGCGCAGCCAAGATGCCGAAAGGTTCTCTCAAAGGCATCATGGATAGCGTAAAGACCGATAGCATAGGCGATCCCATGCCGATCCGCGCGATCTTGCCTCGACGACCGCTGCCGTATCGTGAGGCCGTGGAACGCGCGTTCATTTCCTCTCGTACCGCTGGCATGTAGGTCGATGCAAGTTTTTGTCACCGGGGCAACCGGGTTTATCGGTTCGGCCATCGTAAGAGAATTGATCGACGCGGGCCATCAGGTGGTCGGATTGGCTCGCTCAGATGCCGCTGCGCAGTCGCTGAAAGCCGTTGGTGCGCGTGTCCATCGGGGGACTCTCGAAGACCTCGAGAGCTTGCGCCGTGGAGCGGCCGCGGCGGAGGGCGCGATCCACACCGCCTTCTTCCACGAGTTCACGCATGCGAGTCTTACGACGCGCCTTCGCGTGATGTTCGGCGGGCGCCCCGGCGCGATCGTTTCGAGATTCTTGGCCGCGGCCGTCGAGACGGACAAACGCGCCATTACGACGATCGGTCGCTCCCTCGCGGGCCCTGACCGCTCCCTCGTCGTGGCTTGCGGGACGATGTCCCTGAGGCCAGGCCACCTCGCGACGGAGGAGGACGCCCCCGATCCAAGCGCCGTCGGCGCGTTTCGTGCGTCGGAAGCGGCGACGCTGGAGATGAACTCGTTCGGCGTGCGCGCATCGGTCGTGCGCCTTCCCCCGGTGGTTCACGGGGAGGGCGATGGCCATGGCTTTGCTCCGCGCCTCATCGCGATCGCACGAAAGAAGGGCGTTTCGGCAATTGTTGGAGACGGCCGGAACCGTTGGCCGTCCGTGCACCGGCTCGATGCTGCGCATCTCTTTCGATTGGCGCTCGAGAAAGGATCGGCAGGTGGCAGATATCACGCGATCGCCGACGAGGGCGTGCCGTTTCGAACGATCGCTGAGGTCATCGGACGACGCCTAAACGTGCCGGTTGTGAGCAAGTCACCGGATGAGGCCGCGAAACACTTTAGCTGGCTTGGAACCCTCCTTCCGGTCGACAACCCGACGTCCAGCGCTTTAACTCGGGAATGGCTGGGATGGCACCCAAGTGGGCCTGCGTTGCTTCCCGATCTGGACGGAGCGTGGTATTTCAAAACCTAAACGGACCGCGTACGGCCGTCTTAGCACTGCGCCCTCGTCGTGCTTCGACAGCGTAAGCTACTCTACCGGAGTAGCGACGCCCATTGCGCGGCCGATCGTTATAAAATCGTCCTTAGGAATCTCGAAGCTGCCGCGTCTGAAGTGCATGCCCCAATTGTCGCGGCCTCGAGTGAACGAGAGTTGCTCGAGAAGCGAATGGATCGCAACTTCGCGAGCCTTTTCAAAGCGCACGGAACGGCGATACGGATGAAAATCGGCCGTCTGTTCAACTTGACGCGGTGAGTCATCTATGATCTGACCGAGAGCCGTGAAGGCTTGGATCACTTCACCGCTTTGAAACGCTGTGCGTGGCGAATAATAGACGATCCAATCGCCTTTTGAGAGGCGCCGTACGGGCGCAGCTTTGCCATGCCCGAGCTGCGCAAACTTGCCGCGAACGCCGGCCCAAACATGGTCGCGCGACGCAACTCCGATCCAGTAACGAGCCATCGCTACCGCGTATCGTTGGCCGAGCTCGCGTGGACATACCGCAAGTCATACAGCACGGGATCGAACGATTCGGCAATCCCGGCGGCCTCGCGCATGTGTACCTGCGCCTCGGTGTCGCGCTGCATCGCCTCAAAGTCTTCGCGGCTCCGCCACTGTGCGTAATTGACGATGCGCCGGCGATCGAGACTGAGGTGCAAGTTGGCGGAAATGAACCCGGGCAAATCCCGCATCCGCTCTGCAGTCGCCTTTTCCAAGAGTTCAAGAAGTTCGTCGGCGCATGACGGATCGACGTTAAAGGTGTTGATGAGGGTAACGCAGTCCGCCTCGGGGCCCAGTATAGTCACGGTGCATCCTTCCATGAAATGGCGCCGAAGCGTGGGCGCTTCCTCTACGGAGGGAACGGCTACGGGTTGGCGCAATAGATCAGTTTCCTGATACTACTATAAGGAACCTGATATGTGCAGTCCCGGAATGCCAATGCCGATGGCCAAGCGTGTCGGTTACGCACTCAAACGGGCGCAACAGGCACTTCGCACGCGCATGGACGACGTGCTGCGTCCTCTCGGACTGACCACGCCTCAGTACGCAGTCCTCTGTGCGCTCGAGCTCGAGCCTGGAATTTCAAACGCTGCACTCGCTCGAGCGGCGTTCGTTACGGCCCAGACCATGCAAGGCATTGTCGCGAATCTTGAGCGAGAGGGCCTTCTTCGAAGGTCAGCCGATTCAACGCACCGACGCGTCCTTCACGGCGAACTAACCGCTTCGGGACGGACCGTCTTGCGCCGGGCACACCGCGTCGTCGCAGAGGTCGAAGCGGCGATGACCGCTTCGCTACCCGAACGAGACGCGTTAAGATTGGCAACGTTGCTGATGAGCTGCACCGAAAACTTATCGCCGACTGCAAAGCACTAATCAGTTGAAGCAATGGCTCGGGGCGTCTTCACGAGCGCAGCTGCTCAAGGGCGGTCTGCTGCTCGAATACCTCACGTTGCAATGGAACGTGGTTGGAGTCGTGTTGATTTTTCAGTACAAGCGCGATCGAGGGGGCGCGCGGCCGCACTCGAAGGATCGACGCCATGGCGCTCGATCCCTCACTCCTGTTGTTCGTCCCGGGCGATCGGCCCGACCGTTTCGCGAAAGCGCTCGCGACGGCGGCCACGGGAATCATTCTCGATCTCGAGGATGCCGTCGCGCTCGAGCGCAAACCTCGAGCCCGCGATGCCGTCCGCTCCTTTCTGGACGTGACGACGGATCTTGCGCGGTTGTGCGTTCGCATCAGTCCCGCGGACACGGCCGACGGGCGCGACGATCTCGCGATGCTCGCAGCGGCGCCTCACGCGGCGGCGGTCATGATCCCCAAAGTCGGATCGGTCGGCGATCTCGCGCAGGTCACCCGAGCCGTCGGCGAGATGCCGCAGATCGCGCTCATCGAGTCGGCACGCGGCGTCGCAAATTGCGATACGATCGCCGCGAGTCCGCACGTCGTCGCGCTCGCGTTCGGGCCGTACGACCTCGCAGCCGAACTCGGCGGCGAGAGCGACGCCGATGTCATGCTCCCCCATCGCGCGCGGCTGCTCGTCGCCGCCCGTGCCGCCGGCCGCTTCGCGATCGACGGACCGTCACGCGAATACGGCGATCCCACGATTCCGGCGCGCGATGCGACGCACGCGCATCGCCTCGGTTACGACGGCAAGCTGCTGATCCACCCCGCGCAACTCGCGCCGGTGCGCGGCGCGTTCATGCCCAGCGCCGAACAACTCGCCTATGCACGCCGCATCGTCGAAGCCGCCGCACACCGTTCGCCCGCGGTCCTGGATGGGACGATGATCGACACGCCGATCCTGGTCGCCGCGCAACGCATCGTGCGCCGCGCGGCGATCGCCTAGCGCGCGACGGTCCGGCCATAGAGTCGCTTGGGCTAGGACCGCGGTATTCCGGAATGAAACACCATGCTCTTCGTCCGGGAGGTGCTGTGATGCGTGAGACGCTGGCAGAAATACGTGAGGTCGTGCGCGTTCCCGCACCCTGCCCCGACCCGCTGAGCCTCGCCCACGATGGGAGCTCACTCTGGGTGGGTTCCGGCGGGACGGACCGGATCTACCGCTTCGATCCGCAGGAGCGGACGATATCGCAAGAGGCGGCCGCTCCAGGCGCCGTCTATGCCTGACTGCCATGCACCCAGGCGACCTTTACGCGGTCGTCGGCGACGCGGAAGACGACCGCTCGATCGCGCACTACGTTGCCGGCCGCGGCTTCGAAGCGAAGATGCTGCCATGTCCGGGTATGACGGGTTCCTGGCTAGCATCCGACGGCGTGAGGCTCTTCATGAGTCAGCGTTTCGAGAAACGCATTCTCGAACTCGATCCCGCGACCGGCGACATCAAGCGCGAAATACCCGTGCGCCGCGAAATCACCGGACTCACCATGCGCGACGGCGCGTTTTATATGCTCACGACGGAAAGCCGCGAGATCGACGACTATCGTTTGATTCGGCTAGACGCCGACGACGCTTCGCCGGTGGAGCGGGAACTCGCACGGATCCCGTTTGTCGGTGGACGCGGACTGGCGCATGACGGCGCAGCGTTCTGGACAAGCCTACGGTCCGTAGCGACGCTCGTTTCGTTCACGTTCGCGCAGCGAACGCCTTTGGTGTCAACGCGATCCGTCTTCTAGCGGCTCACGTCGACCTCGGCATGCCGAGCACGCTTCGCCCCAGGTAGGCGAGGATGAGATTGTTCGACAACGGCGCGACGGTGTACAGCCGTGTTTCGCGGGCGATCCGCTCGACGTCGTAGTCGGCGGCGAAACCGTTTCCGCCCAGCGCATCGATGGCCGCGTTCGCGGCTTGCCAAGCGGCTTCGCTCCCGAGCAATTTCGCAGCGCCGGCTTGCGGACCGCACGGCTCGCCGCGGTCGAAACGATCGGCCGCGTCGCGCGTGACGAGATCGGCAGCATCGAGCGCGACATGGGCGCGAGCGATCGGGAACTGGATCGACTGATTCGCACCCAACGGCTTTCCGAAGACGGACCGCTCGCTGACGTAACGCGCTGCGCGCTCGACGAGAAAACGGCCGTGTCCGACGCACTCGGCGGCGATCAAGATACGCTCGGCGTTCCACCCGTCGACGATCGCGGTGAATCCGGCGCCTTCTTCGCCGATCAGGTTTTCGGCCGGGACCGCCAGATCGTGCAACGCGATCTCGTTCGTCTCGTTGTTCATCCAGACGCGAATCGGCCACACCTCGATCGCACCCGGCGCGACGGTGCGCAGATCGATCAGGAACACGGACAATCCGCCGCCGCGCCGGCTCGCGGTCGACTCCGCCGTGCGGGCGAGGAGCAGCATCGCGTCGGCGTGCTGGAAGCGCGACGTCCAGCGCTTGCGCCCGTTGACGACGTACACGTCGCCACGCCGTTGCGCGGTCGTGGTGATCCGCGTCGTGTCGCTCCCGGCTTCGGGCTCCGTCACGCCGAAGGCTTGGAGCCGCAGTTCGCCCGACGCGATACGCGGTAACCAGGTGCGTCGCTGAATATCGGAGCCGTGCCGAAGCACCGTGCCCATGGTGTACATCTGCGCGTGCGCCGTGCCGGCGTTGCCGCCGGCGTGATTGATCTCCTCGACGATCGCGCAGGCGTCGCCGAGATCGGCGCCGAGGCCACCGTACTCGGCCGGGATGAGCGCCGCGAGCAACCGCGACGCACCGAACGCTTGGGCAAACGCTTGGGGATACTCCCGCCGTTCGTCGAGCCCGCGCCAATACGCGGCGTCGTACACCTGCATCAACGTGCGGGCCCGAGCGCGCAGCTCCTCGCGAGCCGCGCTCACGTCAAGCTATCGCGTGGATCGCGTCCGCGCCGGTACACCATGAACGTGCGCTCGTAAGAGATAATCGTCTCTTCGCGCTGATTGACACCGGTCGTTCGCGCGCTCACGATCCCGACATCGGGCCGCGATTGGGACTCGCGCTTGTCGAGGATCTCGCTCGACGCGTACATCGTGTCGCCGACGAAGACGGGTTTGGGGAGCTTGATGTCGTTCCACCCAAGATTCGCCATGACGTGTTCGCTTAAGTCGGTGACGGAGAGTCCCACGGCGAGCGACAACGTGTAACACGAGTTGACGAGGATCTTGCCAAAGGGCGTCTTCTCCGCCAGATTTGCGTCGAAGTGGATCGGATTGGTGTTGAGCGTGAGCATCGTAAAGAGCGTGTTATCGGCCTCGGTCACTGTGCGTCCAAGCCGATGTCGATAGATGTCACCGGCTTCGAAGTCTTCGTAGTAGCGACCGCGCCAGCCGTCTTTAAGGGCCATCTGCGCGGCGTTCGTAACGGTTGCAGTCGGCCCTCCATAAAAAGGTGTGCTTTGTGCGCGAATTCAAAAGGATCGCCGCTAAGATGCCCCTTGATGCTCGCTAAGAAAACTGCCGTTAAGACGCACGGTGAAACGAGATGAAGCGATGACGCCCTACGTGGCGCTGCTACGGGCCGTCAACGTCGGCGGAACGGGCAAGTTGCCGATGGCCGAGCTGCGCGCAATGTGCGCGGCTCGGGGCTACTGCAATGTGCGCACGTACATCGCCAGCGGCAACGTCGTATTTGAGACCGATTTGGACGAGACTCGAGTCAAAGCTGAGCTGGAAGCCGCGCTTCAGGCCTATGCTGGGAGGCCGGTGAGGGCCATGGTCCGCTCCGCAAAGGAGATGGCCGCCGTCCTGAGCGCCAACCCTTTTACGACGGTCACTCCGGAGCGAACGGTCGCTGTTTTTCTCGATGAAGCGCCGCCCGCCGACCTCCTCGCCGGCGTCAGCGGACGCACGACTGAGGAGATCGCCCGGGGCGTGCGCGAGATTTACATTCGCTATGTCGACGGCCAGGGCGCCTCAAAGCTGAAGCTACCGGCGGCGAACTCTGGGACCGCCCGCAACATGAACACCGTCGCAAAGCTCGCAGAGATGGCGGCCGGCGAAGAGTCGCGCGACCGAAATCCCATTGCGTAAGCGTCGCTGAGGCGCGGTGGCCAGACTTTCGCGCAGGGCTTCAAGTCGCAAACGTCCGCCGCAATGAGTTGGTAGACGTGCTCGGGCGCGCGAGATCGTAGGCCGATGCGCATGGATCGCGCAAGTTGCTTGGCGACGGTGCTGCCGCTTGCCGCAGGAGTGACTGCTTGCCGCGCGATAGTCAGGACTATTTTAAAGGAGCGGAAGAAGACGATGACAACGACGACAACGACGACGAACAAAGAAATCATCGCTAAGGTGAATCGAGGCTTCGAGGCAGGTGATCAGGATGCGATTTTAGCGCACATTGCTGATACCATCCGCTGGGACGTTCCAGGCGCCTTTACGGCCGTTGGGAAAGAGCAATTTCGCAAAAATATAACCAACGTCGCATTCCAAGGTACGCCCAACATTACGGTGACCCGAACAATTGCTGAAGACGATTATGTCGCCGCTGAAGGCACCGTGCAAAGCAAATCAAAAAGCGGCGAACTTTTTGAAGCGAGCTTTTTTAATATCTATCAGCTTGCGGATGGTAAAATCAAGGAAATGCGGTCCTACATCATACCGAAGAACACGAGAACCAACAACGACGTGTTGGATTAGCATGGCGGCCGACCTTGGCTCATTACGACGGTCGGAAGATCGTTATGACGTCGGCATAAATCAGCCGACGGTGAGCGCGATCTTGCCAAAATGTTGGTTACGCCCGCGAGATGCGCAGCTTACGAATCGACGAGCTCTTGCCGCCGACCGTAGACCGGAACTGTCACCGAATCGCGCACATCCGCGCGCATTGGCGAGATCGTTGGGAAGCTACGAAACCGGAGTGGCCGCCGTAACTCCGCCTATGACACCGCTATATCGTGTGGCTCGGCATGCTGCAACGCTGTGCCGTTCGGCGAGACCGAAAAAAGGGCGGCGCTGCTGAAATGGTAAGCCGGCGGAGATGCTTCCGATAACGCGAGGTACTCGAAGTTCGGACGGCCCTCGGGAGCTACGCCACGCCGATCCGGTTCGCTGTTTCTTCCCACTTCTGGACGTTCACGCCCATCACGAGGAGCCACAGCGTGAACACTATTTCTCCGCCGTCCAGGGTGAAACCGGCAACGGACAAGGGGTGCTCGAGCGCGGGCGGGAGCAGCGTCTTAAAGGCGTTGATGAGTAAGCCCAAACCCGCGAGCGCCATCAGCACACCGAGAGCTCGTGGAAAGAACGTAGACTTGTAGATAAGGTATCCGAGCAACACGCAATAGAATCCGAAGAAAAAGATGCTGTCATCTGAGCGGGCAATCCCCACGACGCTGAATAATGCCGCGAGCAAAGATAGGCTCCGGCTCACCGGCTTGAGCAAGTCATAGAGGAGGAGCGCCACAACGAGATAAGCGGCGCCCGCTATGAGGCCCGCCGCGTGACCCAAAGGGCTTCCACGTCCCGGAAAAAAGGCAAAAAGAGACGTCACTACCGTGATCGTGTAAAAGACACCGGCGACTCTCGCCTTGAGACGCGGCGAGACTTCTGTAATCGGTCCCGCCGCTTTAGAAGCGGTCGTGATAACTGAGGTCATGCATAGTATCCTTAAGCGCAGACCGAGCTACGAGGACGACGCAAAGCCCGGCGTCTAGTCGAATTGATGTTGGGTCGGTTCCGTGGAGACTTTCTGCTTTACAGCGAAGGACTCCATCATGGCCAAGAATATCCCTCGTGCCTATCCGCCCGAGTTCCGGCATAAGGTTCTCGAGCTCGTTCGATCGGGCC
>JAABUQ010010044.1_pt1 | contig 12542 bp, 10 predicted proteins | sample 5560001 | NCBI WGS metagenome assembly JAABUQ01 (sample SAMN10711888, study PRJNA513371) | rock metagenome | isolation source: Antarctica rocks | place: Antarctica: Victoria Land, Finger Mt nord | collected 2015-12-18 | reverse complement strand
CACCCTTTGAGAGCGGGTTATCTAAACCCTCCTTACTAGCAAAGGAAGGCTTACCTTTAAAAGTGTCAATTGCCTCCGCCACAGCTTTTCTGTCGAAAGCAAGCACCAAATGGTCATTCAACACAGTACTGTAGCTTTTGGTACCTCTGTCTGTAATAAACTCCGCGATCTTTTCACCCTGGTAGTCACTCTCTTGACTTTTTATCCCTTTTTCAGCCTTCAATTTGTTAACAAAATTTAAAGCACTGACCTTGTCTTTGATTCCCACTACCAGCAGAGTATTAGGCTCCTGAATTGATTGGGGAGTACCTGGTGCCGAGTTTACCAGGGTCGATGGCAGGAAAGCAATCATTACATTACCGACCCAAGGCTTCAGGTCTTTTTCATAATCGATGTCGGACTCACCGATCATTTTTTGATTGAAGTCCTGGATACCTTTCTCAATTATATTTTGGGCTTCTGGCGTGCCAAACTGCTCTAACTTTGACAAATTGTCAGGCGAGAGAGAAGTTGCCATCACAGCTTCATTTGGCACCAATTTGGCGCTGGCTAGAGGGCTTGACGATTCTCCCAAAGGTCCTTTGAAGTAAAAATAAGCAGACACGCCCCCTGCCACGGCTACAGCAGCGCCAATAGCCGGAATCAGAAACTTCGCTTTGGATTTAGACAACTATATTTTCCTCTATTGCTTAACTTCGTATTTTTACCACTAACCCCACAGGTTTCAACCTGAATTCTTAGACCTATGATTAATCTACAGCCAGGAAACCGATAATTCCTGAACAAGCGGTTGCCAGTCCAACCCTACACCAAGTCCAAAGACAGTTAATTAGAATTCTTTTGGCAGCAACCCCAATGCTGCGGCTCGACTCAAGTGCCAATCGAAGGGGAGATATTGTGGTGTTTTCCCTACAGACAACATTAAGAAGGCATATCTCAATCTCAAGGATGCCTTTGTCAAACGAATCATCGGGTTTCCAGGGAAAAAAGACGTCTTGCTCAGGCGTTACAAATATTTATTTATTTCACGCTATTTCGCAAAGTTTGGAAGAATTACCCTATTAGTTTAAGATTCCACCTACAGGAATTCATTGTCCCGAGCTTCTTTGGAGCGCAGCCAGCAACTGGGGTCTAACTGCCCTAACCCAGCGCTCAAAGTCAAAACCATCTTGACCACAATTAACTAATACCTCATCCGGCTGATTTTGTAGCTGCTTTTTGACTTTAGTAGTCATCTCAATTTCTAACTCCTAATTTAGCGACCGAGACGATTTTTGATTTCAGATTTTGGATTATGGTTGATCTGTTTAAAGCAAAAACTACCTGGTACATACCCTCGACTTGAGTAGAGCCTGAGACTCCGGAACTCAACGGTCCGCCGGAGGTAGCTCCGGCGGCGCGCTCCCGCAAGCTCAAAAGTACGAATTACCGAACGTTTAAGGCGTCCTGATTTCAAGCCCCTGTCTGGCACGACAGAGGCTCAACCCAAAATCCAAAATTTCCGCGTATGCCTTGACTGCCACTCGCAGCTATTAATGTGAGGTGTGAGGCCGGTGGTTAGCGAATGAACGATTTTTGACCGTGACTGTCCGCTGTTTTGGTGTAGCCGACTTAGATGTAAACCCCGCAGCTTGAGTAGCCATGGCGATCATTCCAGCCAAAGCTAACACGATTGTGGCTCCACCCAAGTAATTAGGCGTAGATAGCGGCGCTACTGCTTGAGGGTGCCCAGACACCGGTGCTATCTCGGTGTGTTGTCTGGTCATTGGTACCACAGCTAGGTGAGAGGTAGCGTCAAGCGGTGTGTTGAAGTATTTCATGGTTTTCGCCTCAAAAGTCATTGTGGTAAGTGAGGCGCGTTCCTTCGGGATTTCGCCCTACTTCCGTCTCTGGCCGAAACTTAACCGAATTGGTGAAAGCTCCAGGTAAGAGATGAACGATTTCGTTGCGTATCTGTATTGTATGTAACGGTTTTTGAGAAATCCCTCTAACTTAAGTAAGATTTAAGAATTCAGTATCCAATGTAACGAAGTATTAAACACGATCGGCTCAGCGCTCGTGTTTTTCTCTGCGCGATCTGCCCCCAATCATCACAAAGGCAACAATTGCACTCGCCAGCGCCAGCCCAACAGCAACGAGCATAACCAAGCGGAAACTGTCCACAAACGACTCAGCGATCGCGCGGTGGATAACTGCACTCATCTCAGGGCTAAGGCCAGGAGGGACTTCAGTCCCAGCCAGCTTAGTTCGCTGCGAGTTAAGCATCTGTTGCACTTCGGGCGAGATCTTCAGCGTTGCTAGCCGCCGATCGAGATTGTGATTGAAGGCACCCAAGATAACGAGGCTCAGCACTGCGATCGAAAGCAACCCAGATGTCCGCGCCACAGCATTATTAATCCCCGAAGCGATTCCAGCTTGGCTCGTCTTCACTGCCCCCATCACTGTTGTTGTTAACGGTGCGACACTAATTGCCATGCCCACACCTAGCACAACCATTGCTGGGAAAAAGGTTGTCCAGTAACTGCCACTAATCCCTGGCACGGCAAATAAAGCCAACCCCGCAGCAGCGATCGTCGGACCAACAATCAGCGGCAGCTTCGCGCCGTAGCGGCCGATCAACCCGCCTGACCAGCGCGAGAGCAAAAACATAATCAGGATAAAAGGTAGCAAAGCGGCACCAGCAGCTGTAGCCGAATATCCCTGTACCTGAATTAAATCAAAGGGCAAAAAAAACAAAACTCCGCTCATACCTGAGTACAACAGCAGCGTCAGCAAATTTGCCCCACTAAAGGTCCGCGAACGAAACAGAGATAGCGGCAGCATTGGTGCCCGGCTGTGAGTCTCTACGAAAATAAACGCGCTCAAAATGACGATGCCAACTGCCAAGCAACTGAGGATGACTGGATTGCTCAAGCCTAAATTGGACGATGAGATCAGCGCGTACACAATTGCTCCTAGCCCGACTGTTGCCAACAGCGCCCCCCACCAGTCCAGTCTCGTGGTCTCTTCGTTACGGCTCTCCGGCACCCGCCAGAATACAATGCCAAGTACGACCACCGCCAGCGGGACATTGAGAAAAAAGACCGAACGCCAAGAGACATGCTCAACCAACCAGCCGCCTAGCACCGGACCGAGTGCCGAAGTTATAGCCGTGAAGCCCGACCATGTCCCAATCGCTCGCCCGCGCTGCTCGCCGCTGAATGAGGCGCTAATGATTGCCAAACTGCCTGGCACCAGCAACGCACCACCTATCCCCTGCACCGCTCGCGCGACAATCAGTTGATTCACAGAAGATGACAGACCGCACCATACCGAAGCCACTGCGAACAGCGTTACACCATAGGCAAAGATCTGCCGCCGCCCAAAGCGATCGCCCAGTGACCCGCCTACCAAGATTAAGGCAGCAAGAAACAGCGCATACGACTCAACGATCCACTGCACGTCAGTTACCGTTGCCTTCAGCTCGGCTTGCAGCACCGGCAACGCCACATTAACGACGGTACCATCAATCAGAGCCATGCTCGATCCGAGGATCGTGGCTGCCAATACCCATCGTCCGACGTTTCTAGTGCAAGGGTCAGTGCAGGGAGAAGACCGAATTACCCCCTCATCGCATGGCTGTTTGACAATGTTAGCCATTAATCAAATTAAATGAAGGTCTGATCGATGTAGCACCAACTCCAGTTCTCGCCTGGCTGAAAGGATTTTACAATCGGATGCCCAGTTGCGTGGAAGTGTTTAGTAGCGTGCTTGTTCTTCGACGAGTCGCAGCAACCGACATGTCCGCAACTTAGGCATTCGCGCAGATGCACCCATTTATCTCCGCTCTTTAGACATTCCTCACAGCCATTTGCGCTCGGTGTAACCTCTTGGATCGAATCAAGATGAGTACAGGTTGGATTCATAGACTCCCCTTTTAGAAGTTGTTTGAGAATTGATTACACCTTGCTGAGATATTGATGGACGAACTGAATGGCGATTGAACCTTCGCCCACCCCGGACGCGACTCGCTTCACCGATCCGTACCGCACATCCCCCGCCACAAAGATGCCCGGAACGCTGCTCTCAAGCAAAAACGGATCGCGATCCAGTATCCAACCCTTGGGAGGGTGTCCGCCGTGTATTAAGTCCCGTCCGGCTAGGACGAAGCCGCGCTCATCTCGCTCCACCACGCCATCCAGCCAATCAGTACATGGTTGGGCACCAATCATGATAAAGAGCGAGGTTGCAGGCAAAGTTTCCGTTTCACCCGTGTCGGCATGAACAATGGCGATCGCCTCTAGGCTAGTTTCACCTTTAACCTCGACAACGCTACAGCGCAAGCACACTTTAATGTTCTCTGTCGCCTCGATTTGGTCGATTAGATACTGCGACATACTTTTAGCCAACGAGTCACCGCGTACCAGCATGGTGACATTGCTGGCGTACTTAGACATATACATCGCCGCCTGTCCGGCTGAGTTAGCCCCGCCGACGATATAAACGTCCTCATTCTGGCAGGAGAATGCTTCGGTCATCGCTGCACCGTAGTACACACCAGCGCCGCACAGTTTGTCCATGCCGGGCACGTTAAGTTTGCGCCACGAAACGCCAGTGGCGATCATTAGCGCGTGGCAGCTGATATCGGTTCCATCGGAGAGCATGACGATCCGATACGGGTCTTCCACACGAACACCAGTCACCTCTTGAGGACTGAGGATCTCCACGCCGAACCGTCTGGCCTGAGTCACGGCACGTCTAGCTAGGTCTGACCCACTTAAGCCCACCGGAAAGCCCAGGTAGTTCTCAATCCGGGAACTCGTCCCCGCCTGCCCTCCTGGGGCTTCGCGTTCAATCATCACTGTGCGTAGCCCTTCGGATGCTCCATAGACTGCTGCTGCCAAGCCTGCTGGACCAGCGCCGACAATCACCAAGTCGTAAAATGGCTTTTGGGCCTGCATGCTCAGCCCAATTTTCTCAGCAATTTGGACGTTCGACGGCTGGATCAGTTGCGAACCGTCGGGGAAGAGTACCAGCGGCAGGTGCGCGGCACCAGATTCAGCGTAGGAAACTAGCTGCTGCGCTTCCGACTCAGTCTCGATCTCTAGCCACTGATAGGGCACACCATTGCGGGCTAAGAAGTCTTTAATTTGATGTGATTGAGGCGACCAACGGGAACCAATCACCCGAATCCCTTCGAAGGGCGGCCGGAATGAAGAGAGCCAATCATCGAGCAAATCGTTAAGCACGGGGTAGAGTCGCTCTTCTGGAGGGTCCCATGGCTTCAGGAGATAGTAATCGAGCTTTGCCGTATTGATGGCACGGATAGCGGCCTCGGTGTCAGCGTAAGCTGTGAGCAAAACGCGTTTAGCGTCTGGGAACAGGTCAATCGCCTGCTCCAAGAACTCCACACCGCTCATCTGCGGCATCCGCTGATCCACAACAAACTGCGCCACTGGTTCGTTGCGCAGTTTGACTTGTTGTAGTGCCTCCAGGGCTGTTGCCCCTGAATCCGCTCTTAAGATCCGGAAGCGATCGCCGTATTCACGCCGCAGGTCACGCGCCACGGCCTGCAAAACTTCAGGGTCGTCGTCAACAGCCAGAATTACAGGTTTAGCCATGAGTAGGGAGTAGGGAGTAGGGTTAACTATGGCTCTTAGAAGTTGGGGTTTTGGTATCCTCAGCCGAGCTAGGTCCGATTGGCTCTGTGTTTTTAGACTGATGACCTCCTGGGCTAATCCGATCGCGGGCTGTCTCAACCAGGATGTACAACACTGGCACCACAAACAGACTCAAGAAAGTGGAAACAATCATCCCACCAATCACAGCCGTACCTAGAGACTGGCGACTCAGTGCCCCGGCTCCGGTCGCAATCGCCAGCGGAAAGATCCCTAAGATGAAGGCGATCGCCGTCATCAGAATCGGTCGCAAGCGCTCAGTTGCCGCTTCCACCGCCGCCTTGGTAATCGACATGCCTCTCTCGCGCATTTGGTTGGCAAATTCCACAATTAAAATGGCATTTTTACTCGCCAAGCCAACCAGCATTACTAGACCGATTTGACCATAGATGTCGTTAGGTATACCGCGCAGCGTCTGCGCCAACACGGCTCCTAAGACGGCTAGAGGAACTGCGAGGAGAATGATCAAGGGGTCAACGTAGTTTTCGTACTGGGCCGACAGCACTAGGAAGACGAAGATGATTCCCAGGGCGAAAATAAACGGCGCTTTACCACCAGACTCTAGCTCTTGGGCAGAGGTCCCTGACCATTCGTAGCTCATATCCGGCGGTAAAATCTGCGCTGCTAGCTGCTGCATTGTTTGGAGCGCCTGTCCCGAACTAGCTCCTGGGGCTGGTCCGCCGTTGATTTCAATTGCCCGGAACAAGTTGTAGTGATAAATCGTTTGCTCCCCAACGGTCGGTGTCATCTTCACCAGATTGCTCAGGGGCAGCATCTGACCAGTTTGAGACCGAACGTACAATAGACCAATATCCTTAGGGTTAGAGCGAAACTTCGCATCAGCTTGGACGTACACCCGATAACTGCGAATCCCCAAATTAAAATCATTCACATAGGTCGAGCCTAAGAAAGTCTGCAGCGTGTCCAAAATATCTTGGACAGAAACTTCCAAAGCCTTGGCTCTGTTGCGATCTACTTCGATCAAATACTGAGGCGCGTTAATCGCATAAGTGCTAAATACGGCTTTCAAGTTGGGGTTCTGGTTCGCTTGCATCACCAATTTGTCTCTCACCTGAGTCAGGGTGTCGAGACCATTGTTGCCCCGGTCTTGCAGCTCAAATTGGAATCCGCCGAAACTGCTTAAACCCTGAATTGGAGGAGCATTGGTGGCAAAGATTTTCGCTTCCGGAATCCCTGCCAAAGAGCCTCGAATCTTACCGATAATATCAGTAGCTGACTGACCTGCCTTGATCCGCTCCCCCCAAGGCTTGAAGCTCGTAAAAATCACACCGTTGTTGGAGGTATAACCACCATTAAAGTTATAGCCGCCAATTGCGAAAGTCGCTCGGGTCTCGGGAATCTGTAGGAGTTGTTTTTCCACCTGAGTCATGACTTTACTGGTGTAGTTCAGTGAAGCTCCCTCTGGCCCCTGGATAATGGTGATGATATAGCCTTGGTCTTCGTCAGGGAGGAATGCCGTCGGCACATGCAGGTAAAGCCAGCCCGTGACTACCAAGGAGCCGATAAATAGCAGCAAAACGATGCCTTTAAAGCGTGCCAGGAAGTTGAGCGAACTGTGGTATCCCTGGCGCGTTTTGTCAATTGCCCAATTGACTGGTCGAAAAAACCAGTTATCCCGTCCATGACCCTGGCGCAATAACAAAGCTGAGAGAGCCGGAGTCAGGGTCAGGGCATTAAAGCAAGACAGCGCGATACTGAAGGCGATCGTCAGCGCAAACTGTTTATATAACTGTCCTGTCGTCCCTGGAAAGAAGGCAACTGGGATAAATACAGCCATCAGTACCAGGGAAGTCACGATCACTGCCCCTGTCACCTCACCCATGGCAGCCATTGCCGCCTGACGCGGACTCATTCCCTGATCTTGAATCAAACGCTCGATATTCTCGATCACGACGATCGCATCATCAACCACTAGTCCAGTCGCCAAGGTGAGACCAAATAAAGTCAGGCTGTTGAGCGAAAACCCGAACACCTTCATAATCGCAAAGGTCCCGATCAGGGAGACAGGAATTGTGATCGCTGGAATCAGCGTGGTTCGCCAGTCCTGCAAGAAAATAAAAATCACCAGGACCACCAGCAAGATCGCCTCAAACAGCGTCTTGACCACTTCCTTCTGGGACTCATCCACGTACAAGGTTGTGTCAAATCCCACCTGCCATTTCAGCCCCGGCGGAAACTTCAAAGCCAGCCTTGCCATTTCTGCTTTAACTTCCTTGGCAACATCTAGTGCATTGCCACCAGGAAGTTGAAACACTAACAAGCCTACAGAATCCTTGCCGCTAAATCGCAGGAACGAGCTGTATTGTTCTGCCCCAAGTTCAGCCCGCCCCACATCTCTAAGTTTGACCAGAGTGCCATTAGGATTGCTTTTAAGAATGATCTCCTCAAATTCCGCAGGCTGTGTGAATCTGCCGACAGCTCGCAGGTCAATTTGATACATTTGGTCACTAGAAGTTGGTGGCTGACCAATTTTCCCTGCACCCACCTGCAAGTTCTGTTCGTTGAGCGCATTGACTACGTCCTGAGCTGTGATCCCTCGACCCGCGAGTCGATTGGGGTCTAGCCAGATACGCATGGAATATTTGCGTTCCCCAACAATTTGGATATCACCAACCCCCGGTAATCTTCTGAGGGGATCTACTAGGTAGAGGTCGGCATAGTTACTGAGAAATATGTTGTCGTACTCGCCGTGTTCAGTGTACAGACCCATCGCGAAGATGATGCTGTTGGACAGCTTTTGCACCGTCACGCCAATGTTCTTCACCTCGGTTGGAAGTTCCGGTTGGGCAATGGATACTCGGTTCTGGACATCGACGTTGGCAATATCTCCGTCCCGCTCTGGGGGAAATAAAATTTTGATCGTACTCGTACCGTCGTTACCGCTGTTTGAAGTCATGTACTCCATGCCCTCAACACCGTTGATCTGCTTTTCTAAGATGGTCGTGACAGTTTTTTCAACGGTTTCGGCATCGGCTCCCGGATAAGTCGCAGTGACTTGAATCGTGGTGGGGGCAATATTTGGGTACTGAGCAATTGGTAGCGTCGGCAGAGCGATTGCCCCTGCCAGCAGGATGATCAGAGAGCAGACACTAGCAAAGACGGGCCGCTTGATAAAGAAATCAACAAACATAGGCTAACCTGCGATCTTGTTTGAGGATACGTAACTATAAATTGTCTGCCTTAAGACCCAGGGGCGATGGGAGCGCCGTCAGACAAAGTCAGAATGCCCGATACAACAAGTTTTTCTCCAGCCTTTAATCCTGAAAGAACTTGGTAATTATTCCCTTCAATTTCGCCCAACTGCACCGGCTTTTCCCTGGCGACTAATTGGGTTTTTGCTTGTTTGTCTTGTCCTTGTGGTTGTGTTTGGGTTTCAGCTACGTAGACAAAGCTTTGCCCACCAATGCGCGACACGGCTGTGGTGGGGATTAACACTCCCGGTTGCTGGCTCCAAATCACTCTTGCTCGCACATATTGGCTGGCTCGTAGTTGGTTTTTGGAGTTTTCAAACAGGGATTTAACCAGTACTGATTGGGTTGTATTATCGGTGCTAGGAGCGATGAAGAAAACCCGACTGGGACCGATGTCCTGACCTTGCCCGTCTATTAACTCGACTATGGTTCCCTGATGCACTTTCGGTGCATCTTCAATCGGGATCGACACGTTCACTTCCAGGGGTTGGTTCTGAGTGACAGTCGTCAATGTTGTAGAAGTCGTCACGTAGTCCCCGATCCTCACTGGAATGTCACCGACTATACCAGCGAAGGGAGCAGCAATTTTGTAGTACCCAAGCAGAACTTTTTGTTGGTTGCTATTTGCCTGGGCTTGGCTGATGGCTTGTTGCCTCTGAGCGATGGTTGAGCGCTGAGCTTGAATCTGTTTATCGATTGCAGCTAGGTTTGCCTGGGCTTGACGGATCTGATTGGCATAATCGTCTCGATTCTGCACGGGAACAGCCCCGGTATTAGCCAGGTAAACGTACCTTTGATATTGCTTCTGGAGGTAGGTCACAGATGAAATGTTGGCGAGCCTCTGTGCCTGCAGCTGACTAAGCGTCGCTTCAGCATTTTGCAGCTCGGCTCGGGCGGCTTGGGCAGCAGCGATATTACTATTGACTGATGCTTGTTGTTGAGCCGGATCCACTTCGAGCAGTTCCTTCCCCTGTGGGACGTTGTCCCCATATTTGACAAAGATCCTGGTCACATGCCCTACAACTTGCGGCAGGAGATTGACTGAGCGGCGGGCGAAGAGGCTACCGATAAATTCTGAACTAGAGGCTACCGTGGCTGTTTGCACGGTGGCCAGCTTGACTTTTGCAGCTGGCGGTTTACCTGCGTTGGCTTTGGGATCGGCCTGACCACAGGCTCCTAATAGTGATACCACCAGGATTGTCAAAAACAGTTGGCTCAGCTTGTTAATTTTCATCTTTATAAGTTCGGTTGCTTTATTAGGTAGTTATTCGATGGTTACTTGGATAGTTATTAATAAACCTTAACATCAATCGTTACTCCTTCACCCTCATAAACTCCCTAAGTGGTTTACTCTCAATCCTTGTTCCTCGGGCCTCACTACAGTATTAAATCAGACTAGTTTATGTATAAAGGTTTTGACCACTCAAGATTAACAAGTTAAGCCGGAACTTAATCCTTTCTGCACTCAATGTTCCGCCGAAGATAGCTCCGGCGGGGCGCTCCCTCAAGCTCAACCTCACAACGCAGGGAATAGCCAATTGCAACGCAGATAGCCTACCAAGGAATGCGAGGAGTGTCACCTAGAAAAATGGCTAGGGAACGCCAACTGAATAACTCTTCGCTTTTTCATCAAAACTTTGGGTTTGATACCCCGCCCAACGCGAGTCGGCTTTAAGAACGTGATACAATAAATTTAACCGCATATCCTCCTCTTAACAAAGGCACATAAGTTGGGTCTTGGTTACGTCCAGACTTGGCGGAAACGGTTTCGGAGTATTGGTTCTAGGGACGGTGAAATTTCGTGGGAACAATATTTCTGAGGGCAGAGATAAGGAGTTTAGGCTCCAGGTTAAAAATTTAACTGTTCGTAGGGCTCCAGTCAATGAGCCTGTTGCTGTCTACCTTTGGTTACGCAGCCATTGGAGTTGGAACAGCAAGCTGTAGGGCTTGTCCCCGTAGTAGTTGACAAATAATGCGACCTTCCTGATTAAGCAGTGTGTAAGTTTACCAAGCTATTAGTTTTTAGCCTTGCCGATCACTTTTATCATCTATTAGAGTATAGATGAGTGATATGTCTTTGGTCAACATATTAAGTATTTCACCCGTCAGTTCCAGTAAACTTCTTTGAGCCATGAAACTCAGAGCCATTGCGGTCGCTGCCCTGCTAGCTACCACGGGCCTAGTTGCTCCTGTCAAAGCTCAACAGCCCTCAACCAGCTCACCACCTACACGAGAGCAAGTTGCCGACGCCTGTGTTCATAACCGGGCGGACACATTGCTAGTTCCCTTTAGGGATGTGTCACCAACAGACTGGGCTTTTAAAGCAGTAATGACCATGTATTACTGCGGGGCTTTCCGCCAAGCCGCACCACCAGCTTTGTTCCAACAGGCAACACCAACCCAGAGTAGGCTGCCTAACAGAGAGGCTGGAAGCTAGAGGCCAAAGACTACTCAACTTCCCCTAGAGCTTTCAGAGCCGCAATAGCTGCCTCAGCTATACCATTAACGCCTGGTAGATCTACTAAACCGCCAGCTACTTACCTCCAAAAGATCAGTGATAGCACCTGAGACGATGCTGGAGATTTTTAGTCAATGTAGTAGCAGTATGGCAATAAAGCGGGAGGAGAGGAGACTTGAATTCCATGCATTGATTTGATGACGCTTCTACATCCGCTGCCCCTTGGTAGAGTATTAGTCCACTAAAGTTTTAAGTAGGTCGAGTTGGGAACAAAGTGGCGTTACCAATCTTCATGTAGAGTGGATTCCTAGCCATCCGATTCAAGGCTGCATGATTCTGACAAAACTCGTTGAGATCTTGTGAACAATGAATGTATCTGAGTACACAGTACAGAATCTTTCCCTGCATAGCTGGGTATTGATTGAGCAAACAGATGCCTCTGTCCATAATGAAACAACACAGAGGCGTCCCTCCCCAAAGTCAGCCTTTGATCTCCTCCAACCCGTGCGTCGATGGCTGGATCGGATAGAAGTCCGCAATCCGAAGTTGGCTCATCGCTTGTGTCAAGTCATTCCCGCCCAGTGCCCCTTTGAGCGTGATGTTAAATTCTTCGGTCGCACCCTATTTCACATCCCACCACTTTGTAAGCTTAACCCGCTCTACGAGGAAGTCGTGGGATTGCGCTTCCGATCGCTGTGTTATCTAGTCGATGTATGTGGCGAAGATGTGACATCCTACTGCTAGCTTCCCACTCCCTCTTTCGTGACCCTATCCAGCCCAGGTGAAGAATATACTTGTTACTGTAGGCGTCGCTAGGGAGAAGCGCGGTGATGATGAGGTGCAAGTTTCGGGCTCAGCCTTCAACAGCAAACCAGTTTCAAGCCAGCATTTTGAGCTTGCGAGAGCGTGCTGTCGGCGGCACGTTGAGTACCGCCATAACTCAGTTTCGGTCATGGGTTTCCCAGCCAAGCCGGACGGTGATTCTAGCGCTGTTACTAGGATTAGGAGGAGGGTGTTGGCTCATTATTGAAGCGATCGCACCACAGGTTGCTCGGGCTGAAGCGGCTCGCCGCGTTGACTTATCCCTCGATCGCCTGCCAAATGAGACCTATGAAAGCCTTTTGCGTCGAGCGGAAGCGGCTACGGCGGCAGCAGTTCAGGACAGCTTCAACCAAGACAACGAGGTAACAGGTGTCGCCGTCACCGTTGTGGCTC
>JAABUQ010010043.1_pt1 | contig 12543 bp, 8 predicted proteins | sample 5560001 | NCBI WGS metagenome assembly JAABUQ01 (sample SAMN10711888, study PRJNA513371) | rock metagenome | isolation source: Antarctica rocks | place: Antarctica: Victoria Land, Finger Mt nord | collected 2015-12-18 | reverse complement strand
TCCGGCTCAAGTCGATCGACCCGCGCGACCGATCCCAACCCCCAGTGTGTGCCGTCGAAGGCGCGTGATGGGTACGCCCACCGGGCCGGCGGGGAGATTCCAGGGTCGGAGGTGCCGGATGTTCGACCGCACGGGTAGGCAGGCGATCGGCCGGGTGGACGCGGGGTCGAGGGGCCTGTCGAAGGCCGGGCGCCGGCTCCGGCTGGAGCCGCTGGAAGGGCGGTCGCTGATGACCGCCTCGCTCGCCCCGATCGCCGCCGTCACGTCCCCGCAATACCAGGGCTACCAGGTCCCGCTGATCGGCGGGACCACCCACGCCCAGACCTTCACCGTCACCTCGAGCAACTCCCAGGTCCGGGCGACGGTCGCCCAGGGGCAGTTCCTCACCATCGGCGTGACCCACGCCTCCAGCGGCGCCGGCGACCCCGCCTTCACCGGGACGATGACCTTCCAGCTCTTCCAGGACCTGACGCCCAACACGGTCGCCAAGATCAGCGCCCTGGTCAATGGGACGACCACCGCCCCCAACACGACCGGGCCGACCCCCACTTCGACCGGGCCGAACACCCTTTCCACCGCCGCCACGGCGTTCGCGGGCAAGAACTATTACGTCCCCTCGCCGGCCAATGCCGCGACCCCCCCTCGGGTGTTCCACCGGGTCGCCAACGGCTTCCCGGACGCGAATAGCTACATCGTCCAGGGCGGCTCGCTCAACGGCACCGGGAGCGGCCAGGTCTTCCTCAACCCTTTCCCCGACGAGTTTGTCCAGCAGATCGCCTTCACCGGCACCGGCCAGCTCGCGATGGCCAACGCCGGCAGCGACACCAACGACTCGCAGTTCTTCATCACGACCGGCTCGCCGACCTTCCTCAACTACAACCACACGATCTTCGGCCAGATCGTCGCCGGCCAGAACATCCTCGCCGAGACGACCCAGGTGGCCAAGAAGGCCGACACATCGGGCGCCGTGACGGTCCCGGTCGACCCGATCACCTTCACCCAGGCCAGCCTGTCCTCGACCAGCCCCGACGGCGTGGTCCACATCGACACCACCCAGGCCCCCGCCGGGGCGACCTCGACGGTCACCGTCACCGCGACCGACGTGACCGACGGGACGACGACCACCCAGAGCTTCCCGGTGACCGTCTCGGCCTTCGACGTGACCAACCCCTCGCGGCCCTTCCTCGGCCCTTATGACCCGACGATCAACATCGGCCGGAACCAGACCCTCCGGCTCCAGCTCACGGCCGTGGCCACGCCCCCCAGCGACCCGGTGACCTACACCGTCCAGGGCGGCGTCACCACCTCCGCCACCACCGGCGTCACGAGCTTCACCCCGGTCACCAACGGCACGGCCACCGTCTCCTCCACCGGCCTGGTGACGCTCACGCCCACGGCGGGCTACTCCGGCCCGATCTCGCTCTTGGTCGGCGTCCGCGACAACGTCAACCGGGCCAACACTTCGTCGATCGACACGCCGGGCAATTACAAGTCGCACATCATCACGGTGAACGTGGCCGCGACCGCCACGCCGGTGGCGATCCGCCCGATCGCCTCGCCCCAGACCGTCTCGGTCCCCACCATCGGCGGCACCACGATCCAGCTCGCCGGCACGAACCCGAACACGACCGCGACCGCCCCGCTCACCTACGCCCTGGTCACGCAGCCGGCCCACGGCACCGTCTCCAACTTCAACGCCGCCACCGGCTCGCTCACCTACACGCCGGCCGCCGGCTTCCTCGGGGCGGATGCCCTCCAGTATACCGTGACCGACCCGACCTCGGGCCTGACCAGCTTCGTGGGGACCGCCTCGATCAACGTCAGCCTCGCCAGCACCGGCGCCGTCCGCTTCTTCGCCGACAACCTGACGACCTCCACCACCACGCCCGGGGTCCTGGTCGTCACCCCCCTGCCCCGGACCGACGGCGGGACCAACACGATCAACGTCACCCAGTCCAACGGCAACATCGTCGTCAACGTCAACGGCGTCACCGACATCCTCCAGCCCACCGTGGCGAACACCGACTCGATCGTCGTCTACGGCTCCAAGGCCAACGACAACATCACCATCGACCCCGGCGTCACCAACCCCGTCACCCTCAGCGGCGGGACCTTCGGCACCAACACCCTCCGGGCCGGCGGCGGCCCGGCCACCGAGCAGGGCTGGTACGGCAAGAACACGCTGATCCAGGGCTCGTCGCGCAACTTCCAATACGGCCGCGCCGGGCACGTCACCTTCGTCAAGGGCACCGGCACCAGCGACATCATCTTCGCGGGGACGCCGGGCCACTTCAACGGGCCGAGGAAGGTCCGGATCCTGCCGAGCTTGCCCACCGGGACGTTCTACACCTTCAGCGGCCAGCGGCTGATCAAGACCACCAACCCCTTCATCGCCCAGAACAGGGCCCTGGTGGGGACCAGCCAGCGGACCGGCAACACGACCGCGAGCACCTCCAGCGCCCCCACCGGCTCCACCGGGTCCATCTCGTCCGGCGGCACCAATAGCGGGACCGGCGCCGGGACCAACTCCCCCGGCACGGTCCAGACCGCCGCCCTCCACGCGACCCAGGCGCCTCACGCCGCCAAGGCCCACCAGGCGGCCACCAGGAAGTGAGCCGGGAGGGGGCCCATCCCGCCCCCGTCCCGGGTACCCCGACCCGACCCGCGGCGTCCAAAGGTCGAGCTCGGCCCGGCCAACCGGCCGGGGACCCCCCCCCCCCCCCGGGGCGCCCCCGGGGGGCGCGCGCCCCGCCCCCCCGGCGGGCCCGGCCGGGGTGTCGGCCGGCCCGGCCGGTTCCCGACTCTCTTCCCGGAGGGGGCCCTTCGGCCCTCGATCCTTCGGATTGTCCCCGAACCGTGGACGGAACCCGGGCGACGGGCCGCTTCCGCCGGCCCGACTCTCTTCCACACGCCCCCGCATCCGCCCGCCCGATCGCGGTCGACATCCGGTGCTCGGTGTTTGGCCCGTGGGGAGGCTCGACGATGGGGATCTTCCGCGACTGCGTGAGCGATGCTGGCCTGCACATCCTGGCGGCCCTGGTCGTGCTGATCTACCTGGCCCAAGGGGCCGGGCCGGCCCGCGACTTAAGCGCCTCCTCCCGGCTGCTCACCTGCCCATCCTGCCGGGCGCACCACTTCCCCGAGCGGCCCCACGCCTGCCCGGGCCGGTGGGGCGTCGCGCCGGCCGGTCGCTGACCCCGCCGCTCGCGGATCGGACTTCCGCCGCGCCGCGCCATCGGGTCTACTGGGAGGGGCCGGCGACCGCCCCTCGGGCCGGTCGCGGCGCATCCACCCCGCTCCCGAGCCGACCAGGGTCAGGTCATGCCCCCGCAATATATCTTCACCATCGAGAACCTGTCCAAGTCGATCGCCAAGCGCGACATCCTCAAGAACATCTGGCTCTCGTTCTACCCGGGGGCCAAGATCGGCGTGCTCGGCGGCAACGGGGCGGGCAAGAGCACCCTCCTGAAGATCATGGCGGGGGTCGACAAGGACTTCGTCGGCACCGCCCGGCCCGCGCCCGGGACCCGGATCGGCTACCTCTCGCAGGAGCCGACGCTCGACCCTTCGCTCGACGTCCGAGGGAACGTCGAGCTCGCCGTCAAGAAGACCCGCGACCTCCTGGCCCGGTTCGACGCGATCAACGCCAAGCTGGGCGAGCCGCTCGACCCCGACGCGATGGACAAGCTGCTCGACGAGCAGGGCAAGGTCCAGGACGCCATCGAGGCCGCCAACGGCTGGGAGCTCGACCGCAACGTCGAGATCGCCATGAACGCCATGCGGCTCCCGCCCGGCGACGCCGCCGTCGCCACCCTCTCCGGCGGCGAGAAGCGCCGGGTGGCCCTCTGCAAGCTCCTGATGGAGCGGCCCGACGTCCTCCTGCTGGACGAGCCGACCAACCACCTCGACGCCGAGTCCGTCGCCTGGCTCGAACGGCACCTCTCCGAGTACGCCGGGACCGTGGTGGCCGTCACTCACGACCGCTACTTCCTCGACAACGTCGCCGGCTGGATCCTCGAGCTCGACCGAGGCCAAGGGATCCCCTGGGAGGGGAACTACACCTCCTGGCTCGAACAGAAGCAGGACCGGCTCGCCAAGGAGGAGAAGCAGGAGAGCAACCGCCGCAAGACCCTCGCCCGCGAGCTGGAGTGGGTCCGGATGGCCCCCCGGGCCCGGGTCGCCAAGAACCGCGCCCGCCTGGCCCGCTACGAGCAACTCGCCGGCGAGGCGGCCGACCGCCGCGACGAGGCGATCGTCCTCCAGATCCCGCCGGGCCCCCACCTCGGCGACCTCGTCGTCCAGGCCGAGGGGGTCAAGAAGGGCTACGGCGAACGCCTGCTCGTCGAGGACATGACCTTCCGCCTCCCCCCCGGCGGGATCGTCGGCATCGTCGGCCCCAACGGCGCGGGCAAGACCACGCTCTTCCGGATGATCGTCGGCCAGGAAACCCCCGACGGTGGCTCCCTCCGCGTCGGCGACACCGTCGTCACCTCCTACGTCGATCAGAGCCGCGAGACCTTGAACCCCGAGAACACGATCTTCCTGGAGATCACCGGCGGGGTCGACCAGGTGATCCTCGGCAAGCGGAAAATCCCGGCCCGGGCCTACGTCGCCTCGTTCAACTTCAAGGGGCCCGACCAGGAGAAGAAGGTCGCCAACCTCTCCGGGGGCGAGCGGAACCGGGTCCACCTGGCCAAGCTCCTCAAGTCCGGCGGCAACGTCCTCCTGCTCGACGAGCCGACCAACGACCTCGACATCGACATGCTCCGGGCCCTCGAGGAGGCGATCCTCGAATTCTCCGGCTGCGCCGTGGTGATCAGCCACGACCGCTGGTTCCTCGACCGGATCGCCACCCACATCCTCGCCTTCGAGGGCGACAGCAAGGTCGTCTGGTGCGACGGCAACTACCAGACCTACGAGGCCCAGCGCAAGGAGAGGCTCGGCATCGAGGCCGACCAGCCCCACCGGATCCGCTACAAGGCCCTCACCCGTTGAATCCGCCCGAGGAGCTTCCGATGGCTACCGAAGTCCCGCCCCAGGGCCAGGCGAAGGTGCTCGCGCGCGGGTGGAAACCATACCGCCTGACCGGCCGCCAGTTCTTCAAGATGATCCGGGCGGGAGTCTTTCCCGACCATCATAACGTCGAACTCCTCGGGGGCCTCTTGGTTGAGCAAATGACCAAATTTGCCCCGCGCTCATTCGCCATCGCCCAACTTCATGACGCGATCAAATCGATGTTGGCCGTCGGGTGGATCATCCAACAAGAAGCCATGCTCGGCCTCGGCCGTCATTGGCGACCCGAGCCAGACCTCACCGTTGTCCGGGGCGCTTGGTCCTCGTACCGCGATCGGTCCCCCATCGCCGCCGACATCGGGCTGATCATCGAGGTCTCCGACTCGTCCTATCGGATCGACCGCGGTTCGAAGTGGCGACGGTACGCCGCCGTCGGGATCCCAGCTTACTGGATCGTGAACCTGGCGAAGCGTCAGGTCGAGGTTTACACCGAGCCCACCGGCCGGGGCCAATCCGCTTCCTATCAACGCCTGGCCACATTCGACGCCGACGCCCAAGTGCCCGTCACGATCGAAGGTCGCGAGGTCGGCCGCATCGTCATCCGGGACATTTTGCCGTGAGCTTGAGGAGGCCCAGGCGGTGCCATCAAACGGCTTGATCGTCGAGGCGTCGGGCGGCGTCGTCACCTGGACGCTCGACCGGCCCGATCGGCGCAACGCGCTCTCGGAAGCCTTGCTGTCTCGGCTCGAAGCGGAGTTGGCGACGGTCGCGGCCGATGCTTCGGCCCGGGTGGTGGTGATCGCGGCGAACGGGCCGGTCTTCAGCTCGGGGCACGACCTGGGGGAGATGGTCGGGCGGTCGGAGGCGGAGTATGCCGAGCTGTTCGGGCGGTGCTCGCGGGTGATGCAGGGGTTGCGGGCGTTGCCTCAGCCGGTGATCGCGCGGGTGCAAGGCCACGCGGTCGCGGCGGGTTGCCAGCTCGTGGCGGCCTGCGACCTGGCGGTCGCGGCCGAGGGGGCGACGTTCGCCACGCCGGGGGTGAAGATCGGCCTGTTCTGCTCGACGCCGATGGTCCCCCTGGTCCGGGTGGTCCCGCCGAGGGCGGCCTTGGAGATGCTCCTGACCGGCTCGGCGATCTCCGCGAGCCGGGCGGAGGCCCTAGCCCTGGTCAACCGGGTGGTCCCTCCGGACCGGCTCGACGAGGTGGTCCGCGAGTGGGTCGACGCGATCCTCGGGTCGAGCCCCCTGGTCATCCGTCTGGGCAAGGCGGCATTTTATGACGGCCTCGCGCTGGACGAACCCTCGGCCTATGCCCGGGCGACCGCCGTGATGCTCGACAATGCGGGCCGCCGCGACGCCCAGGAGGGGATGGCCGCGTTCCTCGGCAAGCGGAAGCCGCAATGGATGGGATCGTGAGCGACCCTCAAGAGGCCCCGGCCGCCGGCCTGCCCGGCTTCGACGCCTTGCACGCTCGGGCCGACGGGCTGGCCTCGCCCGTGCCCGTCGCCGTGATGGGCGCGCCCGACCGGACGGTGCTCGAAGCCTTCCGGGCCGCGACCGACCGAGGGTGGGTCGAGCCGACGGTGGTCGGGCCCGAATCCGGGTTCCGCGACCTGGCCGGGTCGTCGGGCATCGCCCTGGACGGCTTCGGGTTCCTCGACGCCCCCGACCCCGCGGGCCAGGCGGTCGCCTCGATCGCCGCCGCCCGAGAAGGGCGGGTCCGGTTCCTGGCGAAAGGGCAGATCTCCACCCCGACCTTGATGCACGCCCTGCTCGACCCGGAGCACGGCCTCCGGGTCGGCCGGGTGGTCTGCCAGGTCGTCTTGATGGAGGTCGTCCGCGACTCGCGGCGGTTCCTGATGGCCGACACCGGGATCTCGATCAAGCCGAAGCTGGCGACCCGGGTCGACATCGTCCGCCAGGCGATCGAGGTGGCCCGGGCCCTCGGCGTCGACCGGCCGAGGGTCGCCATGATGGCGGCCTCCGAGGCGGTCAACGCCGCCATGCCCGAGACGATCGACGCCGCCGAACTGAAGCGGAGGTCCGCCGACGGCGAGTTCGGCCTCGCGATGATCGAGGGGCCGCTCTCCTTCGACCTCGCCTATTCGCCCGACGCCGGCTCGAAGAAGCGGGTCGCCGGCCAGGTCATCGGCGCCGCCGACGCGATGATCTTCCCCGACCTCCTCTCGGCCAACCTCACCGTCAAGGCGATCATGTACACCGCCGACTGCCGCTTCGGCGGAGTCCTCCGGGGCACCACCGCCCCCGTCGCCTTCATGTCGAGGGCCGATACCACCGCCACCCGGCTCAACTCCCTGGCCTTGGCCCTGGCGCTCTTGGACCGCTGAGTCTCGCCTCATTGGGTCAGGCATATTCTGGGAAGCTCAAGACGGCCGCATCGATCACTCTCAGGAGTTGATGGCCCTTGCCCGATCCGTTGAGCTGATCCCAAATCGGGAACGGGAACGATGCAGGTGCGCGAACAGGTTGCTTCCGCGGCCAGGGGTATTCGGGATTCGGACCGTCATCGGCGAGCGCGGGCGCGAGTCGCTCGAGGTCGTAGGCCAGCGGCGCGACCGCTTTGATCCAACGCTCGAAGTCGTCCGGTCGAGCGAATCCGAAGATCCGAGCGATCCTGGTCCGATCGGGCCCGGATCGGTCGGAAAGCGCCTGGAGAAACTTCACGAATAACGCATGAGTTTTCTTCGGGGGTTCGGCTTTCCTCCAGAAATAAGCTTTGCCCAGCTTCTCCGTCACCATTTGGAGGTAGTGGAGTTGATGGCAGGGAGGCAGCCGCCGCTCACGCATGAGGATCAGGATGGAATGATCCGATCGGGCCTGTTCCCACCAGATTGCCTGGTAGCCGTTCATACGCCCCGGCCCAAGACGATGGCGGAATCCAGCGACCACCCTTGAGGGAGCGGGATCTCCTTCCGCTCGATCTTGGCCCACTGGTCGGGCGTCACATCGACGACCATCAAAGCATAGGGCGTTGCGCCGTCGACGTCGACGGCGAAATCCATCGGCTCGATCGGGTCGGCATCCCGCACGGCGATGAGGTCGTTGACCTCCAGGAAGCGGATCTCCCGATCGGGGGCGTTCGCCTTCAGGTAGTAGATCTGCTTGATCCCGGGGTCCGTCGCCAGATGGCGATCGGCGTACCAGCGGGCCATCGAGTCGCGATCGGGCGCAGCTTCCGACATATCGAGGACCTCCGTTCAATGGTAGAGATCCCTCGGCCGTCTCCGATTCGGATACGGCCGAGGGGGAAACGTTCGCCGGGTGCGGTTTACTTCTGCCCGCCGGCCGGCCCGTTCGAGGGCGGGGCGGGGGTTGTGGGCGTGGTGGTCGAGCCGGGGTCGACGTCGATGCCCAAGGGGGCGGTGCCGGCCTTGATCTCGGCGAGGCGGGCGCGATACTTGGCGTGGAGCCGGGTGTGGCGGCTCTCGGGGGCGAGGGGCTTGCCGGCGATGAAGAGCCCTTTGACCTCGGTCGTCGGCTGGAGGACGTGGCCGGCGGTGATCACGAGGTTGGCCCGCTTGCCCACCTCGATCGAGCCGACCTGCTCGGCCACGCCCAGGAGGGTGGCCGGGGTCAGGGTGACGGCCCGGAGGGCGGCGGCCTCGGGCAGCCCGAAGGCGACGGCCACGGCCGCGTCATACGGCAGGTTGCGGGCGGCGGTGCCGAAGTCGGACCCGCCGGACTTGATCGCGAAGGTCACGCCGGCCTCGTGAAGCTTCGCCGGGTTGGCGTAGGCCGAGTCATAAGGGTCGGTCGCCTCGGTGGGCAGGCGGAGGGTCCCGGCGACGATCACCGGCATCTTGGCCGCCTTGAGGGCGTTGGCCACCTTCCACGCCTCGGCGCCGCCGGAGACGATCCCTTTGAGCTTGAGGTCCTCGGCCAGCTTGATCGCGTCGAGGATCTCGACCCGGGCGTTGGCCAGGAGGACGACCGGCTTTTCGCCCTTGGCGTAGGGGGCCAGGGCGGCGAGCCGGGGATCGGGCGTGGGCGCGAGGGCCTTGCGGTCGCGGGCGACGGCGACGACCTTGTCATAGGCCAGGGCCCGGCGGAACTGCTCGCGGATCGCCTCGAGGCGGTCCTTGCGGCCCTGGTTGGGGTCCACCCCGGCGGCCTGGGCGCCGAAGCCGCCGCGACGGCGGGGGTTGTCGGGGTCGATCACGACGTAGCGGGGGATGTTCACGACCAGGCCGGCCTTGTCCATCAGCAGCATCTCGGTGGGAACCCAGCCGTCGAGGTGGATCATGGCCCCCTGGCCGGAGATCACGCCGCCGGTCGGCTGGACGAAGGCCGCCAGGATCCCGTTGGCCCGGGCGACGGGCAACAGCTCGCTGTCGGGGTGGAGGGCGATGCTAGTCCGGAGTTCGGGCTGGAACTCGGCGGAGTCGGCCGAGTCCTGGGTTTCCTGGATGCTCCCGACCTCGTAGAGGCCGAGCTGCGTCCCCGCGTCGATCAGGCCGGGCCAGACGTCGAGCCCCTTGGCGTCGACCATCTTGGCCCCGCCCGGGATGGCCGTCTTCGAGTCCCCAACGGCGGCGATCTTGCCGGCGGCGATCACGACCACGCCGTCGGCGATGTCGGGGCCGCTCACCGGATGGACGTTCGCCCCGGTGATGGCGTAGGTCCCCCCGGCGTTGAGGGACAGGTCAACGGACTTGGATCGGACCTCGGGCGGGAGCGACGCGATCGGCATGGCGGCGTGGTCGCCGGCGCGGGCGACGAGCTTGGCTTCGGACGACTTGCGCCGGAACTGGACCTCGCCGTCGATGATGGCGAGCTCGCAGCGGGCGAAGCCGTCGAAGGGGTGGGCGTTGAAGATCGCGATATCGGCATCCTTGCCCACCTCGATCGAGCCGATCCGGCGGTCGAGGCCGAGCTCGCGGGCGGCGTTGATCGTGATCATGGCCAGGGCCTGGTCCTCGGGCACGTCGCCGTACTTGACCATCTTGGCCGCCTCGAGGTAGAGGTGGCGGATCAGCTCCTCGGAGTCGCTCTTGATGACGACCGAGACCCCGGCCTGGTTCATCAAGGCCGCGTTATACGGGATGGCGTCAAACGCCTCGATCTTGTAGGCCCACCAGTCCGAGAAGGTCGAGGCGCTGGCGCCGTGGGCGGCGATCTCGGCGGCGACCTTGTACCCTTCCAGGACGTGCTGGAGCGACTGGACCCGGACCCCGTATCGCGAGGCGACCCGCAGGAGCATCAGGATCTCGTCCGAGCGGTAGCAGTGGCTGTGGATCTTGATCGACCCGTCGAGGATCCCGGCCAGGGCTTCGAGCCGGAGGTCCCGGCGCGGGGGCGGTCCGGCGTCCCCCTTGGCGGCCTCATGAGCGATCATCGCATTCTTATAGGCCCGGCCTTCCTCGAAGGCCCGCTCGATGGTGGCCTCGACGCCCATCCGGGTGTTGGGGAAGCGGCCGGTCCGGCGGGTGACGTTCTCGCCCAGGGCGAACTTCACGCCCTGGGGGGCGTCCTTGAGGATCAGGTCGCGGCCGGCGGTGCCGGGCTTGTGCTTGATCACGGCGTCCTGGCCGCCGATGGTGTTGGCCGAGCCGTGCAGCAGCCGCGCGGTGGTCGCCCCGCCGGCCAGGGCCCGGTAGATCCCCGGATCGTCGCCGGTGACGACGTCCTTGACCCGGACCTCGGGCACGATCGAGAGGCTCATCTCGTTGACGCCCCCTTGCACCGCCTGATGCGAGTGGGTGTCGATGATCCCCGGCATCGCGACCATCCCGGCCGCCTCGATCACCGTCACCCCCTCGGGCGCGACGACGTTCGGGCCGACTTCGGCGATCTTGCCGTCCCGGATCAGGATCGACCCTTTGGGGATCGTCCCCCGGGTGACGGTGAGGATCGTCGCGTCCTTGATCAGGACGTTGCCGCCGGTCCGGATCGTCGGCTTGCGGTCGGCGTCGAACTCGGTGGCGATGTCCACGAAGGGAGCCTGCGGACCCTTGTCGTCCTCGGACCGGGTGTCGGTCCTGGCCGCCACGTCGGCCTGCTTCTCGGCGGCCTCGTCCTTCTTGGGCTCCTCGGCCTTGGTGACGGCCTGCTTGCCGAGGTCCTCGTTGAGCTTGGCCGAGACCTCCTTGATCCTCCCGACGGCCAAGTTCAGCTCGGCGGCGACGTCCTTCTTGGGCTCCTCGGCCTTGGCGACGGCCTCGTCCTTCTTCGCCTCATCCTTCTTGGGCTCGTCCTTCTTGGCGACCGCGGCCGCTTCCTCCTTGCTCGCGTCGCCGCCCTTGCGGCGGGCCCCGCCCTTGCCCTTGGCGGCGTCGCCACCCTGGCCTTTGCCCTTGGCGGGTGCGGTCGCGGCGGCGGCCTTCTCCAGGTCGAACTTGATCCCGTCGGCCAGGATGTAGCGGACCTTGCTGCTCTCCTCGCCGATCGGGCCGGTCATGACGGTGAGGTGGCCGAGCTTGCCCTTCTCGATGGTGCCGAGCCGCTTGCCCAGGCCGGCGATCTCGGCGGCCCGGCGGGTCAGGGCGTCGAGCGCGGCCTCGCGGGTCAGGCCGGCGGCGATCGCCTTGCGGAGCTGGGCGTGGAAGTTCGCGGCGTTGTTGCCGGCCCCCTCGGCGATGAAGGCGAAGCGGACGTTGGCGACGGCCAGGGTCTTGGCCACGGCGACCCGCTCCTTCCAGGCGGCGTCCTTCTCGGCGAGGACCTTGATCGGCTCGTCGCGCTCGGCGAGGGCCTTCTTCCGGTACTCGGCGGGGGTCGGGACCTTGGGCTCGTCGGGGAAGTCGAGCCGGAGGACGACCGGGACGTCCTTGGACCGGAGCCGGCTGGCGACCTTGCCGGCGTCGCGACCGCCGACGATCACCGCGTCGGTGCCGAACTCCTCGGCCAGATCCAAAGCCCGGTGGATGTCGTCGCGGCTGTTCGCCTCCCACCAGACGGGAAGGGCGCGGGCCCTGGCGGCGTACAGGGCGTCGAGCGCCGGGTCGTTGGCCGGGCGGGGTCCGCCTTGGTTCTCGTAGTAGGCCAGCCGCTCGTGGTGGTTCTGGGCGTCGAGCATCGCCTGGCGGAAGTGGGCGACCACGCCCATCAGGGAGGTTGGATACAGGGCCTGCGCCCCGCCGCCACCTCGACGGCCGCCCGGGACCGGTGCCGGGGCCGGTGCCGGTGCCGGCGTCGGGGTCGGGGCGGGGACGGGGGCGATCGGGGTGCCGGGGGCCTGAGTCGGGCCGGGGAAGGCCCCGATGGAGTCGGCGGTGCCGAAGTCGGTCAGGTGATCGTGGCCGTCGCCGTCATCGACCAGGCCGCCGAAGCCGCCGCCGGGGCTCCGGAGGGACACATGGAGGGCGACCGGGGCCTTGAGGATCGACTCGCGCCGGGGGAGGCCGCTGGTGGCGACCAGGGCGCTCTGGCCGGTCGCGATGGCGCCGCCGGGGGCGATCAGGACGTCGGTGAAGCCGAGCTTCCTCCGCTCCTCGGCGATGCTCGACGTGTCGAGGGCGTTGGACACTTCATATTCGGGGGTGATCCCGTTCCGGTTGTCGGGCGGGGTCC
>JAABUQ010010042.1_pt1 | contig 12543 bp, 12 predicted proteins | sample 5560001 | NCBI WGS metagenome assembly JAABUQ01 (sample SAMN10711888, study PRJNA513371) | rock metagenome | isolation source: Antarctica rocks | place: Antarctica: Victoria Land, Finger Mt nord | collected 2015-12-18 | reverse complement strand
GGCTTGAGCTTGCCCCTGGTAAGGAAATCCCTTACCTTCGAGCGATGATCCACAGCCGCCTCACGACCAAAGCGCAGACCACTATCCCGCGCTCCGTCCGCCAGGCGCTCGGCGTGGGGCCAGGCGACATCCTCGAATACGAGATCGCCAACGGGCGCGTGGTCCTTAAGCGCGCGCCCGAGGACGATGCCGGGCACGATCCGTTCGTCAACAATTTCTCCTTGTGGACCGAATGGTTCGACGAATTGGACGCCGAATTTGACAAGCGGTGACGTGGTGTGGGTTCACTTTCCCGAAGTGGAGCGTAGCCGGTCGATGCGGCGTCCGGCGATGGTCGTCTCGGGTGGAGCGGTCGGGTCAAACGACGTGCCGCTGTTCTGGGCGTTGATGATTACGAACGCGCGTCGTGCACCGTGGCCAGGGGACGTCGCCGTTCCCGATCACCTTGCGGCAGGACTGAATATTCCGTGCAAGGTGCGGACGGCCAAAATCTCCACGTTGGAAGCGCGCTCTGCTGAGCTCGTCGGCCGCTTGCCCAATGCGACTATCGCGGACGTTATGGCGCGGGTGTCCGCGACGGTCGGCGCGACGGCATGACCCGCACCGGCGTCTACCCCGGCACGTTCGATCCGATCACGCTTGGGCATACCGACATCATCCGGCGCGGGGCGAAGCTGGTTGATAAGCTGGTGGTCGGCGTCGCGACCAATCCGTCCAAGTCGCCGATGTTCACGCTGGCCGAGCGGCTGGCGATGGTCGGGCGCGAGACCGCCGACATCGACGCCAATATCGAGGTCGTCAGCTTCGACAGTTTGCTGATGCACTTCGCGCGCGCCCACGATGCCAAGATCATCGTGCGTGGCCTGAGGGCGGTCGCCGATTTCGAGTATGAGTTCCAGATGGCGGGGATGAACCAGCAACTGGATCACTCGATCGAGACGGTGTTCCTGATGGCGGGCGTCGCGTTGCAACCCATTGCTTCACGGCTGGTCAAGGAAATTGCGCTATACGGCGGCGACATCCATGCGTTCGTCCCCGCGCGCGTGGCGGGCGAGGTGATCGCGCGGGTGGCCGAGCACCCAAAGGGCTAAACCATGATCCGCTTCATTCTGGCGCTGGTGGCGGCGCTGTTCATCGGCCATATGGCGGCCGCACAGGAGATACCGATGGCCACCACACCCGCACCCGCAGCTTCGCCCGAGGACACTTTGGTGTTTGAGCTTTCCACCGGCGGCACCGTCAAAGTGGAGATGCGGCCCGACAAGGCGCCCGGCCACGTCGCGCGCATCAAGGAGCTGGTGCGCAGCCACTTCTACGATGGCGCGATCTTCCACCGCGTGATCGACGGATTCATGGCGCAGGGCGGCGATCCGACCGGCACCGGCATGGGCGGCTCGAAACTGCCCAATTTAAAGGCCGAGTTCAACGATCTGCCCCACTTGCGCGGCGTCGCCTCGATGGCGCGCTCGCAGTCGCCCGACAGCGCGAACAGCCAATTCTTTATCGTGCTCGCGCCCTCGCAGTTCCTCGATGGGCAGTATACCGCGTGGGGCCGGGTGTCCGAGGGCATGGACGCGGTCGACGGGATCGCCAAGGGCGAACCGCCCGCGAACCCGACGAAGATCGTGAAGGCGTATATATTGGTGGACGCGGCGAAGAAGGACGCGGCGGCGGCGAAGTAGGCCCTCCTTCCACTCACCTTGGCGGGTAGGGCCGGGGTGGGCGTGCTCGGCCGTTCAAACCGCTAGATGTCTTCACGCCGTAGGAGATGTGCTACGCCATTCGACACCGACAGTTTTGCTCCAGTTCCAACGATCGTTCCGTATTGTTAATGTATAGAAGTATGCGGTACTCCGGAAAGGCGTCTTCGATGGGCTGGTCTTCGTAGGGGTCAAGGTTAAGCTTCAGCTCAAAGTTTCTTTGCCAACCCGCCCTGCTCGGTAATATGGCGCACGGTGGAAGCTGCTCTTGCGCTCTTCAAGTGAGATATCGAGCTGATCTTCGAGATCCTTTCGCGCTACGGACATTGAGAGCGTCTCAACCGCATAAAGAGCGTAAATGGCCACAGCGAAACCCTTGTTTCGCGATCCTTATAATATCGCAACAGGTAATGAGTAAGTTTTTTCATTCCCCGATTTCTCACTCACCGATAACGCACCCATGCTTACCGCCGACTTCGATTTCCTCCTTCCGCCCGAGCGGATCGCGCTCCGGCCTGCGCGGCCGCGCGATGCGGCTCGGATGCTGGTGATGGGGGAGGGTGGCCTGACGAACGCCCATGTGCGCGACCTACCGGGGTGGCTCAGCCCGGGCGATTGCCTGGTGTTCAACGATACGCGCGTACTGCCGACGCAGTTGTTCGCGCGGGCTGGCGAGGCCGCGATTGGGGTGACGCTCATCGAGCGCGCGGGGGCGGACCGCTGGTGGGCCTTCGTCCGGAACGCGCGGCGGCTGAGCGACGGCGACCGGGTGGTGTTCGGGCCGGGGCTGGCGGGCACCGTGGTGGCGCGGCGCGACGATGGCGCGCTGTTGTGGGCGTTGGAGGCGGACGGGCCGGTCGATGCCGCGCTGGAAAGGGTCGGCGCGATGCCGTTGCCGCCGTATATCGCCGGGCGGCGCGCGGCGGACGAGCAGGACCGTGCGGACTATCAGACGGTTTATGCGCGCGCGGACGGCTCGGTCGCGGCACCCACCGCCGGGCTGCACTTCACGCCCGAACTGCTGGCGACGTTGGACGAGGCCGGCGTGGGGCGGGCGACGGTGACGCTGCATGTCGGGCCGGGGACGTTCCTGTCGGTCAAGACGGACGATGTCGCCGAGCACCGGATGCACGCGGAATGGGGGGAGGTCTCGGTGCAGGCGGCCGACGCGATCAACGGCGCGACGGGCCGCGTGATCGCGGTCGGCACGACGAGCCTACGGCTGATCGAGAGCGCGGCGGGGGAGGACGGGCGTGTGCGGCCTTTCACGAGGGAAACCGCGATTTTCATCACGCCCGGCTATCACTTCCGGGTGGCGCGGGGGCTAATGACCAATTTCCATTTGCCGCGCTCGACACTGTTCATGCTCGTATGCGCGCTGATGGGGACCGAGCGGATGCGCGCCGCCTACACGCACGCGGTCGAACACGGCTACCGCTTCTACAGCTACGGCGATGCGAGCTTGCTCCTGCCCTGAGCCGCGCTTACACGCACGCGCAGCCAGAGGGTCGGACGGCCGCCGGTGGGGCAGCCCACGGGAGGAAAGTCCGGGCTCCATGGACCCACGGTGCCGGGTAACGCCCGGCGGGGGCGACCCCAGGGACAGCGCCACAGAGAACGAACCGCCCCGAGGCTTGCCAAGGGGTAAGGGTGAAAGGGTGCGGTAAGAGCGCACCGGGTGTCGGGCAACCGGGGCCGCATGGCAAGCCCCACCGGGAGCAAGACCAAATAGGGGCGGCGGCAGGGTCCGCCATTGCCGCCCGGGTTGGTTGCTGAAGGCGGCGCGCGAGCGTCGTCGTAGAGGAATGGCCGTCCCCTGTGCGAACAGGGACAGAACCCGGCTTATAGACCCTCTGGCTATTTACTGGGGTGCGGTGGGTGATTTACATCGTGCCGAGGGTGGATTTGCGATGAGTTTACGAGTGTTTACCATCGTGGGTGTGCTCGCGGTGGCGCGGATCGTCGACGCGCAACCCGCCAGGCCGACCGCCACGCCGAGCCCCACGCCGACCCCTGCTGCCCCGACCGCGCAGCAGACGTTCGACGCGGGTGAGGATGCCGCGCTGGCATGGCGCGAACAACAAGCGGTCGACACGTTCGCCACGCTTGAGGCACGGTTGTCGGCATCGGGCAAGCCGCCTTCGCACAGCCTCGCGGTCGCGCGGTTGCGGTTGGGCGAGAGCCTGGCGCGGCTCGGCCGCGACGCCGAAGCGGTGGCCAAGCTCGACCCCGCCGCCGCCGGGCTCGACAAGCCCGCCGATGTCGGCCTGCGGCGCGAGGCGTTGCAGGAGCTTGGACGCGCCGAGATCGCCACCTACGCCTGGGGCGCGGCGGCGGGCCACTTGCGCGCCGCGATCGCGTTGCCGCCACAAGGCGATGCCAAGGACAAGGCGGCCGAAACGCTCGACCTGCGCACGTTGATCGCGCGCGCGGCGATGTTCGACGATCCGGCCAAGGTTGCGGCCGACCTAAGGGCCGGGCTGCCCGAAGCGCAGAAGCTGCTCGCGGACAACAAGCCCGCGCTCGCCCGCTACATGCAGCTCTATGGCCGCGCGTTGCTCAACGCGGGCATGGTCAAGCCCGCGCGCGCCGCGTTCGACAAGGCGGTGCTGTTCACGGGCGGACTGACCGAAAAGATCATTTTGCCGCGCAAAGTATCCGCGCCGACGCGGCCCTTGCGGCACAATTGGCGAAGGACGATGAGGAGGCGGCGAGGCTAACGGCCCATACCGGTGCGGGCACGACGCAGAGGTCCAACCTCAAGATCCCCGCCGATGCCGATCCGCCACCATGCGGGGGCGTGGCCGAGCTACGGCCCGACGATTACGCGGTGGTGCAGTTCACGCTGCGCGACGACGGCGTAGTGGCTGCCGCCGAACCCGTTTACGCCTCGCGCACCGGCCCGATGGCGCTGGCGTTCGCGCAGGCGGTGGCGGGCTGGTCGTGGACGCATGAGAGCGCGACGGCCATTAATCCCTTTTTCCGCTCGGCGGCGCGTTTGGAAATGCGCTGCACGACACGCGCCGACCGGCAATCGGTCGACGATCTGCTCAAGCCCGATTTCGAGGCGTGGGCGGCGGCGCAGGGTGCGCCGACAATCCCGGATGCACCCTCGGCAGCGGTAGCCGCGACGAGGTTGCGCGCCACGCTCGCCGACATCGAGCATGGCTCCGGCGCAGCATCGGCCAAGCTCGTTCCGGTCTTGACAGCGCTGGCCAAGAACCCGACGTTAAACGGCTATGAACGCACGCGCTACGGACGCCGAGCGGAGGATATCGCGACGCAGGCGGGCGCGCCGCCGCCGGTGTTGGCGTGGCTTTCACTGGGTAGCCTTGAAGCGTTCGATCTCGATTGGCGCGAGGATCCACTGAACCGCAAGCGGGTGAGCGCGATCCTGGCGTTCGCGAAGTTGGGGCCGATCGCGTCGAGCGCGCGGGCGCGGGCTGCGATCGAGTTGGCCGCATCCGAGGTGGCGTCCTCGGGGAGGGACCTACCGACCGCGCGATCGCTGCTCGCAGGCGTCATCGCGCTGCCGGTAGCGGCGCTAGGCGCGGACGATCCGATCCGGCGGGCGGCGGCGATCCGGCTCGCTTCGGCGCAGGCTGCCGCCGGAGCAAAGGATGCGGCCGCGGCAACATTCGCGTCGAGCGGCATCGCGCCCAACCCGTGCGCACTGCTCGATCAATCGCCGGTGGTGCTCGCACGGCACGCTTCGGACCGCGATTACCCCACGGTGCTTCAAGGGTTCGGCGCTGGTTTCGAGGGCTGGGCCATCACCGAGTTCGACGTGACGCGCGAGGGTCGCACAGAGAATTCGCGCGTGCTGATTGCCTACCCGCCGTTCCTATTCGGCCCGTCGGCGGCCAGCATCTCAAAGCGCACGGTGTATCGCCCAAGCTTCCGGCCCGATGGCGCGCTGAGCTGCGGCGGCTACCGTGACCGGGTGGTATTCAAAGCGGCGAATTTGGCCAAATAGGTCTCACTCACTCCGAGACTGCCAACAGCTTTTTATGCTGTCGATCTCACGGTTCAACCATCGCCAATCATTGCTAACTGCGCCTCTATCCGCGCACTCGCGGCGATCGCGGCGTCGCGTTCGCCTTCGAAGGAGGAGGAGCGGAGTACTTCTTCGATCGCAGCCAGACGGCGGCGGAGCGCCCGGGCGGCTTCGCGGGAATCAGGGGTAAGCGGCGAGCGGGGGCGATCGGCGCGGCGCGCCATCTCGGCTTCGATACGGCTACGCGCGGCAACGGCGCGGGCACGGCCGCTGCCATCGGCAAGGCGCAATGCGACACTCAGCGCTTTCAGGGCGAAGAAGAACGCCGCCAGCGCGATGAGGATCTCGACCACGCCCACCGCCCAGCCGAGCAGGATATGCAACGCCTCGCCTGAAGTTTGAACGTCCCCCATACGGCAGTGCTTTACCCACGATTGTGAAGGATTAAAGCCCCCTCACCATTTTAACTCACGCAACTACCGTCGAACAGCGCAACCCGGCCGTCGGTTTGTGGGCTAATGCGCCGCGCCCCAGCTGGCGCCTACCCCCACTTCGACACCGAGCGGGACTTTGAGGTCGAGCCATGGCCCCGCCGCGCCTGCCATAGTGGCGGCGATCACCGCGCGGGCGGGTTTGGCCTCGGCTTCGGGGGCCTCGAAGACGAGTTCGTCGTGGACCTGGAGCAGCATCCGGGTGCCGGGGAGACCGGCGTGGCGAAGCGCGGCGGGCATACGGATCATCGCGCGTTTGATGATGTCGGCCGCCGTGCCCTGGACCGGCGCGTTGACCGCGGCGCGTTCGGCAAACGCGCGCTCGGCTTGGTTCTTCGACGTGATCTGCGGCAGGTGGCATTTGCGGCCGAACAATGTTTGCACCGCGCCGGTTTCGCGCGCTTCGCGGCCACGATCGGCCATATAGGCCTTGATGCCGGGGAAGCGGGCGAAATAGCGGTGGATGTAGTCCGCCGCCTCCTCGCGCGGGATGCCGAGGCGGCCACCGAGGCCGAAAGCTGAAATGCCGTAGATTATCGAGAAGTTGATCGTCTTGGCGCGGCTGCGGAGTTCGCGATCCACCCCATCCGCCGGCACGCCGAAGACTTCCATAGCGGTCAGCGTGTGGACGTCGCCGCCGTCCGAATAGACCTGCTGGAGCGCGGGTTCGTCCGCCATGTGCGCCATCAGGCGGAGTTCGATCTGGTTGTAATCCGCCGCGATGATGACGTTGCCGGGTTCGGCGACGAACGCGTCGCGGATGCGGCGGCCGAGTTCGGTGCGGATGGGGATATTTTGGAGGTTGGGATCGGTTGACGATAGGCGTCCGGTCGAGGTGGCGGCGAGGCTGAAGCAGGTGTGGACGCGGCCGGTCCTGGGGTTGATCGCGGTTTGCAGCGCGTCGGTATAGGTCGATTTGAGCTTGGTCAGTTGCCGCCAGTCGAGCATCTTTTTGGGCACCTCGGCCTCTTCGGCGGCGAGGCGTTCGAGGACGTCGACGTCGGTGCCGTAGCTGCCCGATTTGCCTTTCTTGCCGCCGCTGTAGCCGAGCCGCTCGAACAGCACTTCGCCGAGCTGTTTGACCGAGCCGAGGTTGAACGGGCCACCCGCGCTCTCGTAGATCTCGGCTTCGAGGCGGACGATCTCGGTTCCGTAGGCGTGGCTGAGGCCGGCGAGCACCTTGCGGTCCACCAGGATGCCCTCGCGCTCCATTTCGGCGACGACGGCGATCAGCGGGCGGTCGATCATCTCGTAGACGCGCGTGACGCGTTCGGCGGACAGGCGCGGTCTGAAGTGCTGGTGAAGGCGCAGCGTCACGTCGGCGTCTTCGGCGGCATAGCGGGTGGCCTGCGCGAGGCCGACGTGCGCGAAGCTGATGCGCTTGGTGCCCGCGCCGCAGACGTCTTTAAAGGCGACGGGCTTGTGGCCGAGGTGGCGCTCGGAGAGTTCGTCCATGCCGTGGCCGCCGCGCGTGCCGGCCTCCAATGCGTAGGACATGAGCATCGTATCGTCGAAGCTGCGCACGGGCATTCCGTGACGAGCGAGGACGAGTGCGTCGTATTTGATGTTCTGGCCGATCTTGAGCGTGGCTTCGTCGGCGAGCACCGGGGCGAGTCGCGCAGCGACATCGGCCAGCGTCAGTTGCGCGGGGCGTTCGGCGAGCAGGCCTTCGCCGCCACGGTGATCGATCGGGATGTAACATGCGAGGCCGGGGGCGAGCGCGAGCGAGATGCCGCACAGCCCCGCCGTCATCGCGCCCAACTCGTCGGTTTCGGTGTCCACGGCTACCAGCCCGCGCGTGATAGCCTCGCCCGCCCACCATTCGAGGCGTTCGACGTCGAGGATGAGTTCGTAACTGTCGATATCGAAGGGGATGAGAGGCGGGGCGGGAGGCGCGTCGGTGGCGGCGGGTTCGGGGGCGGTGCCTTCGACTTTGGCGACCAGCGACTTGAAGCCCATGAGCGTGAGAAAGGCACGGAGCGGCTCGGGCGGGGTGGCGGTCAGCGCCATGTCGGCGAGCGCGTGGGGGAGGGGCACGTCGCACACCAATTTGACGAGTTCACGCGACATCCGCGCCTTGTCGGCGTGGAGTTCGAGCGCCTCGCGCTGTTTGGGGCGTTTGACCTCGGGGAGGCGGGCGAGGAGCTGTTCGAGGTCGCCGAACTCGTTCACCAGGTCGGCGGCGAACTTGGGACCGATGCCGGGGACGCCGGGCACATTGTCGACACTGTCGCCCATCAGCGCCAGCACCTCGCCCAGTTTCTCGGGTCCGACGCCGAACTTCTCGCGCACCTCGTCGGGGCCGAAGTGCTTGTTGCCGAGCGTATCCAGCATGGTGAGGCCCGGGCCGACGAGCTGCATCAGGTCCTTGTCCGAGGAGACGATGGTGACTTCCATGCCAGCGGCGCGCGCCGCGACCGCGTAGGAGGCGATGACGTCGTCCGCCTCGTAGCCCTCGACCTCGACGCAGGGAATCGAAAAGGCGCGCACCGCGTCGCGCACGAGCGGGAACTGCGGGACGAGGTCTTCGGGCGGCGGCGGGCGGTGCGCCTTGTAATCGGCGTACATGTCGTTGCGAAAGGATCGGGCCGAGTGGTCGAAGATCACGGCCAAGTGACTGGGGCCGCCCTCGCCCTGAAGGTCCTTCACCAATTTCCACAACATAGTGGTGAAGCCGTAGACCGCCCCGGCGGGGACACCTGCGGCGGTCGTGAGCGGTGGCAGCTTGTGGTAAGCGCGGAAGATGTAGCCCGAGCCGTCGATCAGATAGAGGTGGTCACCCATGGCGGGCGATGTAGCAGCGTGGCGTGGGGGTTGCGAGGCGGAGCGCGCCGGTGTATGGCGCAAGCAATACAGCGATGGAGGTCCGAGATGATCGTCAAAGTGGTTCTAGGTGCGTCGGTGCTGATGCTGCTCGCCGCGTGTTCGTCCGAGCATGACGGTGGCGATCACACGACCGCGAAGGGCGAGGCGGCGGGGACGACGTTCGCGGCTTCGGCGGACAGCAATACGGGGAATGTCAAGCTGGCGTTTCCCGGAGCCAAGCTGGACATCGACGTTCCCGCCAGCGTGTTCGCGGGCGCGAACATGGAGATGGACGGGATAAAGCTGTATCCCGGCTCGAAGATCGACACGGTGAACGTGCTGGCGAAGGATCGCGCCGGCGCTGGCGGCCGCGGCGACGAGGCCAAGGTGGACATGGGCTTCACCTCGCCCGCGACACCCGTCGTCGTGCGCGCGTGGACGCTGAACCAGACGGCCCATCTAGATCGGCCGCTGGTCGCGGTGGGCGACGGGCTGACGGGGAAGACCAAGGACGGCCACGCAATCGCGGTGGCGCTGACCGCGCTCGATGGCGGGCGGACGAAGGGCGCGATCAAGATCGCGGGGTGAGCCGCGCTCCGCGTCAGTTCTTGGGCGGCGGCGGCAGGTCGGCGACAGCTGCCTGCATTTTCGCTTCGATGTCGGCCGCGCGCTTCTGAACCATGGGCATGAGCTTCGGCAGGACCGTCTGGGTCACCTCGCGCAAGACCATAGGTTGCTTACTCAGGAATGCCTGTCCAGCCGGAGAGCTGTAGTAAGCGGTGGCGGCGTTCAGCTCGTCAACGGTAAAATCGCGCGCATACACGGTGATCATTGCATCAATCATTTGCGGCATGATCTCGGTCATCAAAGCTGTCTCCTCGGTTTTCTTCACGAGCGCCAATCGACGCTGCCGTTCACCGAAGTTCGGATCATTGCTACTGGTAGTTGATAATGTCTGCTTTAGCGCAGCATCCGAGACCGCTCCAAACACCTGATCGACGAGTTTGCCGGCACGGTCTCCGACCTTCAAAAGCACAAATAGTTTTCGCGCGGCGGCGGGGCGGGTAGCGTCGACGGGCGAGTTTGCGGTCGTCTGCGCCGTGGCGACCGAAGCCATGGCGATCGTCGTCATGAGAAGGCAACCCAATAGTTTCGCGCGCATAATCATTTGCTCCCGATGCCACTCCGGTTTACCTATCATGGTGTCCGTTTGCAAAAAATCGCTCCAAAGTTGAGCGATCGGCGGCTTGCGCGCAGCGGCGGATCGTGCGCGGTATTCGCCGATGTGGGTGGGTGCGCGGTGACGATGCAGGCGGATCGGATCGCGCGGCTCAGGCTGATCCGCAGCGAGAATGTCGGGCCGGTGGGGTTCCGGCATTTGATCGGGCGGTTCGGGTCGGCGGAGGCGGCGTTGGACGCGTTGCCGAACCTCGCGCGGCGGGCGGGCGGTCGCGAGTTGCGCCTAGCGACCGCGAAGGATGCCGAGCGCGAGCTGGCGGCAGTCGAGCGGACGGGGGCGCGGCTGATATTCTGGGGACAGGCGCCGTATCCCTCGCGGCTGGCCGAACTCGACGATGCGCCGCCGGTGCTGACTGCGCGGGGGCGACTGGCGCTGCTCGATGTACCATCGGTGGCGATCGTCTGCGCGCGAAACGCCAGCGCGGCGGGCGCGAAAATCGCGCGCGAGATCGCCGCCGAACTCGCGGCGGCGGGCGTGTGCGTGGTGAGCGGCATGGCGCGCGGCATCGACGCCGCCGCGCACCGGGGGGCGTTGCCCGCGACCGTGGCGTGCGTGGCGGGCGGGGCAGATGTCGCCTATCCGCCCGAACTCGCGGAGTTGCAGGCGGCGGTGGCCGAGGGCGGGCTGGTGCTCGCCGAACAGCCGATCGGCACGCAGCCGCAGGCGCTGCATTTCCCGCGTAGAAACCGCATCATCTCGGGTCTGAGCCTTGGGATCGTGGTTGTCGAGGCGGCGCTGAAATCGGGCAGCCTGATCACCGCGCGCTTCGCGGGGGAGCAGGGGCGCGAGGTGATGGCGGTGCCGGGCAGCCCGCTCGACCCGCGCGCGCATGGAGGCAATGGACTGATCCGCGAGGGAGCGACGCTGGTGCAATCGGCCGCCGACGTGCTCGAAGCGGTGCGGCCGCACGCGCAGGCACCTGCGCGAACGACGGCGGTGTTCGAGGTGGTGGAAGCGTTCGAGCCGTCGCCGCGCGATCACGAGCGGATCGTCGGGCTGCTCGGGCCGACGCCGGTGCAGGTCGACGAACTCACTCGCCAATCGGGGATGCCCGCGCAAGGGGTAGCGACAATCCTGCTCGATCTGGAGCTGGCGGGATGCGTTGAACGGCACGCGGGCGGGCGTCTGGCGTTAGTGGCCTGAAAAGGAGCCGAAGTATGGCGGACGAGAACGAGGAAGACGCCGAAATCGAACGGTTCGGCACGACGCAGGCGCTGATCGGCGGCGGCGTGATGGTGGCGGCAGCCGGGTTCGTCATCTCGATCGCCGCCCACCCGCGCTGGATGGGGCCACTGATCCTTGTGATCGGGCTCGCGGTAACGGCAATTGGCGCAATGCGGTTGGCACGGCGTAAATCCGGGCGGAGCCGATAAAGCTATTAAACTAGTAAAGACGTCAGCGTGCGTCCGATGACCATATTACTGATGATTAAGATGCTGTGGCTCTCATTGTCGTTAATCAAAGCCGTTTTCGCAGCAAAACCAAACATCGTCAGTTAAGCAACTAACCAAGTTAAATGATCTATTTTGTCGAGCTGCTTTACGATTTAAGAAATGTCCAAAATGGTATAACGAGTATTGCCGAAGCTTTTGCGAAGCTGGCACGATGATTGCGTGTAAGCAATAACGTGGCGGCGGGTAATCAAAAGATTGCCCGAATTCAACAAGGAATTCGGCTTGGTTTTCGTCAACAGGGCTCTAACGGCTGCCGCGCTCATCGCCGGTACCGTGCTCGCTTCGCTGCCCGCCTCGGCGGTGATCATCACGTTCTCGACATTCAGCTCGCAGACGACGAAGTCCAACTTCGATTTCGTCAACAGCGGCATGGCGGGCAACCGCGCCAACGACGCGACGTTTTTCTCGATTACCAAGCCCGGTGATAAAAGTTCGGGGGCGGTGTTGGTGCAGTTTTCGTTCCTGCAGGCCAATTTCGGCAACGCGGTGCAGAACGTCATTGCCAGCCTGACGCTAGCTGGCGCGATCGCCACGGGCGCGCCGGTCGAGGCGAGCGACCACAAGAAGGGAACGCAGTTCAATCAACCGATCCTCAGCGAAACTTTCTCGTTCACGTCGACGACCGACATCAAGGTCGACGACAAGACTTTCCTGGCGGGATCGAACCTGCTTTCGGGCGTGGTCGATGGTGCGGTTCTGTCGGGCAAGTTCGCGGGCACATCGGGTTCGGTCGCCGCATCGACGCTCGATGGCGCGGCGATAACCTACACGTCGGACTTTCTGGACTTCACCAATACGGTCGACCGCGATCTGGCGTTCGCTTTAACCGCGGCCAAGACGCCGTTCGGCGCAAATA
>JAABUQ010010041.1_pt1 | contig 12544 bp, 10 predicted proteins | sample 5560001 | NCBI WGS metagenome assembly JAABUQ01 (sample SAMN10711888, study PRJNA513371) | rock metagenome | isolation source: Antarctica rocks | place: Antarctica: Victoria Land, Finger Mt nord | collected 2015-12-18 | reverse complement strand
ACGAGAATTTTCTATATTGTTTGTTTTAGTTATCTTTACAGTAGCGTTTGGTATATACCCTCTTCCTATTTTAGATGGTTTACACTATTCCGTATCTAGTTTAATTTATAATAGCCCGATGGATCTTGAAGCCACGACTATTATATAATTTAATAATGCCTTTAAGTAGTATATTATATAATAAACATATGGATGATATTAGGTTAAACTTCTTACTTAACTACTCTAACGCTAAATTATTATTATTAAATAATAATAATTAATAAAAAATAAAAATCCTTTTTTTCTCGCGATTTCTGCAGGGATTAATTTAAGTAACATTTTATAAACCGCACACTCAGTTTTACATAAAGTTTATATACCAAGAATTAAAAATGAATATACTCAAATATACTCATATCCTAAGCATATATCGGATTTTTGTTTTATTAAACAATACTTCGACTCTGCACTAGATAAAAAAGAGATAGTTAATAATTTTAAAAATAAATCTGTTATCTATATGTGGTTTAATAAAGTTAAAGGTGAAGTTTAGATAGGTAGTGCTATTGATGCTAAAAACCGTTTAACTAGATATTATTCAGTTTCTAGTTTAACTCATCAAAAAAATAGCCGAATTTGTCGAAGCATAAAGTACGGAGATAATAATTACTCTTTTTTTTTATTAGAGGTGTGAGGTGAAAAAGGTACAATTTCTTCACAAGTTATTTTAGAAAAATAAGTATTTTTTTGAATTGAGCATTAAAAACATATGGCTTAAAGGTTTTAAATCTACGCTTCTAATAAAATAGAAGCGAGCTGTTAGAGGATTTGGTAAATCTTTTAGACTATCCTGTGTAGCTACTAAAAATTTGATAGGTAAAAAACAAAAAAAGGAAACTCGGATTAAAATGAGCCTAGCTAAACAAAAATAAAATAATCCTAACTTTAATAAATCAAACGTAGTTAGTCTTCATTTTTTTATCGCTGCATTCTTTTTTATATAAAAAAGAGATAAAATAGAAGCGCTTGTTCATTTTATAGAAAAATGTAGAAGAAAAAATGTAGTATAAAAGTAGAAATGACTAATTTAAACACGAAAGTTACAACTGTGTACTCTTCCTTATCTAAAGCAGCAAAAGATCTTAATATTACCTCTCAAACTCTTAAAAGATACATAAATGATAAAACACCTTTAAGAGGTATTTATGTAATAAGATCAAAATAAGAATAAGCTTAGGAAACTTAAACCAACTGGCTTTAAGTAAGTTTAATTGTGGTGTACCTCTTGTTTTAAATTTTGTAGGATAATATATGTCTTTATATAGCGGGATCCCGTTATATTTGAAATATTTCCATTATTAGGAGTTTTTTCGTGTAGTTCTATAATATTAAGTGCAGCATATACTGCAAATGCAGAATAGCATTTGCAGGTTCATTTTCTAAGTTTTTCCGAATTAATATACCTGATTTAAACAAAGGATAATTTTTTGTTTTATTTGCATTAGTTATATTTACGGTAGTATTAGGAACATATCCTGCTCCTATACTTCAAGGCTTACATTACTCACTATCATGTTTAATATATTATCCCCCTGTTTATTAGAATATAAGCGTATTTTGCTTCACGTTAATTCATAGCCGCTTTTTACATAATTATTCTGAAGGGGTAGATAATTCTGAAAAAAGCGCTTCTATTTAAAATTAGTCGCGCTATTTCCTCTTCATTCATCCTTTTTTTAATGATTGTACAGAAAAAGCGTATATAATATACCGTTTTTACTCAGTTACTCTGCTCAAATATTAGTTTCTCTTAAAAAAAGGCGTTTATAAACTTAGATATCTCTAAGTTCTAGTTACGCTGTATCTCTAGCGTTTTGCTTTATAAAAATTAGTGCATCACTAGCCGCTCTAAATAAAATTTTTAAAAGGGCAGTATCTACATTTTTTGTTTTTAAAATGATGATACTGCCCTCATATCTACCTTTTCATTTTTACCTTTTCATCTTTTTGTATTTTATTTACCTATATATTATCCACTTATTAATATATATAATAAGTCCAGAGAAATATTAGTATATAAAACATAAAAAAGAGATATTTTACTATGTAATATCTATATAACATAATAAACAGGTAAATACACGGCTATAGGTTAATGGTAGACCGTTCGTCTTCCAAACGATGTGTGTCGATTCGAATTCGACTGGCCGTATTTTTTTTAGCGCAAATAATTAGATATTTTATATATATAGGGCAAAATACCACTAAGCTAAATAGGGTAAAATAGGTTTAAGATTTTTATACTATATGGTCCTAATTATACCCCGCGATTTTTTTCCTCTTCTAAAGAAGAATGTGCATAAAAATGAAGAAAAATAGTTCATAATTCTGAAATAAGCGCTTCTATTTAAAATTAGAGTTCATAAGAATTATGCAAGATTACATAAGAATTCTCTAATGTAAAAAGCGTATCAAAACATTAAAAAATATAAAAAGTTGTTTTAAAAAGTCATCATACAGGTTAGGTTATTATTAAAAAATATCGAAGATAACCTTGTAGGGGTAGTCTAGTGTTTGCTAGACAAAAAGTATTAATATAGCTTTAGCATTATATTTTATATAACACGATAGAGAGACCTTGATTTAATAGGTAAAATATGTGACTTTTAATCATTAATACGTGGGTTCGAACCCCATAGGTCTTATAGGCTCAGTAGTCAAGTGGTTAAGACATGACGCTTTCACCGTTAAATCTTGGGTTCGAACCCCAACTGAGCTAAATTATATCTTTTTAAAACCAATAAAAATAAAATATATACTGTACATCTCTTTTGAAATAGCACATGTATGTTATACACTTTATCTGGTATTAAATTTATATATACATAGTATATTTATTGCTTTTTACCTTAATTAAATCCTTATGGATATTAATAGTTTAGGCTTATCATTTTTTCTACGCTTCTAATAAAATAGAAGCGTAGAAAAAAAAATAGAGAGCGTTAAAATAATTCTGCGCAATTTAAATTTAGTTTTAAATATATTAACAGTTAATTTATTTATTTTTACCGGAGGTATACTATCTATAAAGTAAAAAAATTTTTTTTATTTTAACGCTTTTTATATTTCATATTTTTATATAGCGCTTATTCATTAAAAAAAAAGGAATAAGCGCGAATAATTTTAAATAGAAGCGAAGAAAAAAAATAAAGCACAGGAAAAGTTGCTATAGGTATAGCGAGATATTTGCTAAATATTGTGTATTTAACACTTGGATGTTCGAATCATCTCTTTTCCGTATACATAAATTATTAATGTGTATCAATATCATGTTTAGTTTTTTATTATAGTGGTATGCTGTTATTTTAACTGGCTTAAAGCGTATTAGGCTAAATAAATAATATATGCTTATTAGTATATAACATATTGTAGCAGTTACTAGTAATATTTTGTATATAAAGCAAATACGAAAGAGCTTAGCTACACCTACCTCGATTTTTACAGAGAATACCTAAGATACACTATTAATATAGCTGCCCAGTATTATATAAAAAATAAAAAGTATACTCTAAAAAATAAATTAAAAAGCTTTAGGTGTTAAATTCTGAGCGATCTATTAATGAAAAGCTCACATTAAACTAGAGTTTTTTTAGGTTGTTTAACTTTACTGGTAAAGTGCGTTCTTTATAAGGATGTTATTCCTTTTTCCTTGTTTTTTCTCTTCTTTTTTTTATAAAAAAAAAGATATGAAGAAGAAAACTCCAGAATAAAGCAGATAAAAAGGTTAAATATAGTATCAATTGATCAATTTTGTGATCAGCTGGGTGGTGCAAATCCTTTTTAACTTAGTGAAAAAACATATAACAAATAAACATGCGAAGATTAATCTTTATTTATTTTATAAATTATAGCTAGCAATGAAAGGTGCGAGTGTTAATCTTTCTTTATTTTATAAAATATAGCAAGATATGAAAAAAGCTAGTTTTTGTCTTTTAACCTCTGTAAATAAAAGCAGCTATATTTTCGGAGATAAGAGGTTTTACAGTCAAATGGCTGAAAACTACTTACAATTGCACACTCCTGTGTTTTCATCTGAGCTAGTGCCGGTTAAATTATATCAAGATGCTTTTGCATCAAAATTAGATATAATTAAACTGTTTAAAAATAATACCATTATTTATATGTGGTTTAATAAAGTTACAGGCGAAGTTTATAGAGGAACGGGCTGAAAAGGTTCGAATCGTTTAAATACTTACTCTGGACCCTCTGTGCTTAATAGTACTAACAAAAGTTTAATATATAATAGTTTATTAAACCACGGCTAGAGTAATTTCACTCTAGCCATTTTAGAAATATCTGACTTTTCTACCTCTATATCTAAAAGATCTTTTTTATAGAAAGTTTTTATATTTCATGAGGTTTAAAAGCTTATAATGAAAAAGTCTATAATGCAGAAGAAAAAAATTAGATAAAAAAATGAAGAAGCGCTTCTATTTTATCTCTTTTTTATATAAAAAAGAATGCAGCGTAAAAAAATCTTTTTTAAAGGCTAGTTAATTAAACATGAGTGTATCAAAAAAACGGGTAAAAACCAATATGTTCAAGCAAAACCATACAGAACAAACACGGAAATCAATTAGCCTAACAATGAAAGGGCAACTTGGACACTTGCATACAGAGATATCGTTGAAACCTGCTAGATGGTATACTGAAGAAACTAAAGCTAAATTATGGTTAGCTATGCATTATTTTTTATCTGCTTCATTTTTTTAAAAATGAAGCAGATAAAAATAGATAAAAACCCTAACTCGGAAACACGTGAAAAAATGAAGGCATTAAAAAATCTTTATAATTTTTTTCTTAAAAAAAGAACTAAAAGGAATTTAGCCTATAGATTTTTTTACTCAGTAAACCTATTTTACTTACAAACATTCTTAGCAGTGAAACATGCCTTTATCCTTCTATTAAACAGGCAGCAAGAGAGCTTAATACAACTAGTAGCAAAATTATAAGACATATAGAAAATAAGAGTGTTATTTTTAATTTATATCTTATAACTGTGCCATCTGATTTTTAGCATTAAAAGCAAAAAAAGAAAACAAAACACACCTCTTTAGAAAATTGTTTTATTGTATACATATATTATGTATACTTAGGTTCCTTAGCTTAATCGGTAAAGCGTATTTTTGATAAAAATATGATCAGCGTTCAAGTCGCGGAGGAATCATAGCTTTTTATACTATTAATCTAATATATATATATGTTTTTGCGCGGCTAATATAATTGCTTGTAAAGAGAATTGTCTGAGTGGTTTAAGGTGATAAGCTTGAAACTTATTTTGGTATATAACCAACATCCGTTCGAATCGGATATTCTCTGACCTTTGAACCGGCATTTTGGGGGGGGTCGCTTACTTTTCTGAGTTGGGTTTTGAGGTAGCAGGTGAACGGATTTTGCTGGTGGGATTTTAGCTTGTGAGTTTATTTCGCTTTTATTTGGGTTTTGTTTGTTTTGTTTACCTTGGGTTTAATTCTTTTGGATTTTTATTGTATTTAGTTGGTTTGTTTCTAAGTACTGTTTCGGAAAAGGTTGGTTTTTAGTTTTATTGTTATTTATTTATACGCTACTGATCGCATCTTTTTATATTATATGATTGTGTATAAGTCGTATGTGGAGCTTACTTTAGAAATAATTAGTAAATATAATAATTAAATATATAATTTGTTACTCTAAGTAAAGATTTGGTGATTCTTTACTTTCTCCTTTGGATCATGTTATGCATGAGGGTTGAATTACCTTTATTTTTAGAGCTTAGGACTTAGGTATACTCGTAGTAGCCGAAGAGCAAGCAGTTCGTAGTTGTCTGTCGAGATCTTAGAAGGCTAACACCCTAACCTTTGATAGCATAATCCTACACTTTGTTACTATCTTTATAAAGAAAGCTTTAGGCTTAAAATAAAGAATACTTAAATAAAACGTTTCTATAATATATACAACTACTCAAATTATTTGGCTTGAAATAGTCAACAGATCTACATTGCATTCTTATATTTATAAGAATCCTTTACATTCGCGCTAGTTAGGGCCAACCCCTTGCATTGTTTCTCTTCTTTCTCTGGTTTAAATGGTGTTATTTTGGATTATAACTTTTATGATAATAATAGAGGTACTCATACTTTCACTTTTAAGTCTGACTCATATTTAGAGGTTTTTAATTTCCTTTCTTCTAATCTAAAGAGAGATCTCCCTTATTTAATTAGTTTATCTTGTCCTACCTTTGTCAATCCTTTTGGTGAAATTTTAACTCGATCTCTTTTCTTTTGTTTTAGTGAATCTAAGTATAAATATATTAATACTGATTTAAAGATTTTCACTAAAGTGCTACATGACACCTTACATGTGCAGAACAAATTTATTGACAGTGCTACACATGTAACTGTAGTTTTTAATTATATTACTCATGAAGATTTGCTTGCTTATTATAACGATAATGTGAATATTTCTATCGTGAATCTGATTATAGTTTAGAGGAGAGTGATATTAATATTAACCATTCTGATATAGGGCTAGGTCCGAGTACTCCTAATTCACACTATACTAATGATACAAATCATGCTACTGTAGGTATTAACGATAAAGATGATCGCTTTGATATTGAGCTACGTAAAAGGAGAGTTGTGGAAGGTTATATTAAAGAAATGGCGGGGTATTCAAGCAAATAAGTTATAGTTTCTTATGATCCTTCTAAAAAAGGGTTAAGAGGTAAAACAACTCAATTTAATGAATCTTGTTTAAATAGTGAGTTTATACCTATGGAACAAAATCTTACGGTTGGTTTAATAGAATATATGTTCAGGGTAAATTCGGATAAACATGTGGGGAGAACAGTCATAGATGCGAATCATGTAGGGGCACTTGTAAGAAGTGTTGACAAATTACTTCCTTGAAAGGAAGGTTTTATGAATGCTATATCTTCGAGACTAGAAAAAGATAAATTTTATTTGTTTTTCTTTACTTGTAAAGAGAAAGATACGAAGATTAGCCGGTACAGTCTTGGTATAGGTTTCACAACCTATGTTAATTCAACTAGTGTTAATTCGGATCTGGAGGTTTTATGGGAGAGTTTCTATCAACATATCTTAAAGCTACATGAACTATATATTGCTAATCTTGTAGAGTCGGATAACGATTTAGAGTTCGAGAGTGCTTTTACTCTGGACTGATTCGAAGTTAGTTCTGAGGTGTTTTTAAAGGATCCTCACGATTTATCGGAAACAAATTAATAACTCTTGCTTATTTCTATATTCTAGTGTGATATAATCTTTCAAAGGATTCTGGGAAAAACACTAAAGATAATATCTCTGTACAAATAATCCGGCGTGGTTTGATAGGCCTATCTAGAGCCTGCCTCTTGTATAATAATAATCAATAATCTAGTATTGCGTTTATAAATAAATAATTAAATAGAAATAACATGAAAAATAATAATAATAAATAAAAGTTTATATCAACTAATTGAAAGGTAAACGGTGCTCACAGCTTTTTCGGGTTTAAAAATCTGTGTTCTCTTCCTCATTTTAATATTTTCTCACTTTCTGGGTCTCCTAAATTTAATGTTTAGAATAACCATCGGAATATTAAACACAGTTCAAGCCTTAGTAAACTAAAGCAATACAGATCTGTTTTAACAGATTTATATACTTTATTACGGCTAGACTCTTCACTTATTAATAACGAAACTCAGATTGAAATTGAAAAGTTTGTCTTCAATCAGTTTAGAGATTGAGAGCGTGATAAAGGACATACTACAGTTTTAAATATCAACTTAGATATATTTAGAGCTAAACTTAAATATATTATTCTAGATGCTATGCGTGATTTTGATACACATATGTCTATATTAAGAAGTAACCTTAATAATTTACCTAATTCTGATAATTATTTAACTAATATTGTTAAGAAATTAAGTCTTCAAGATTCTAATAATAAAGTAACTACTCAAGAGTATGATCTTTTAATACGTAACATACTTAATAACGTAGACTCTAAATAAATTAAAAACATAGTTTTCAGTGGTTATCTTCGTATAATACCTTATAGGGAGTTTGATAAGGAAAACTTCACTTATACTGTAAGAATTGTAATCTCCTTAGGTAAACAGATTGTTAATATCTATTATCGTAACTTATAGAGTATAAATCTAAAATGACTTATAAAAATAATTTATTACGTTTTAAAGATTGATTCCAAAATTTGGACCAAAATATCACATTATATAGTGGTAATGATGATTTGTTTTGTAGAATCGGAGGTAAGTTAACAGATATATTAAATAGACTTAATCTGTTGGAAAGAGATTTTGTGTATATTTCTAAACAACAAAGTCAAAATACTTTTGTGTTACCTGATAAGATTATAAATTTACTAGATAATAAGGTCATTTATAGTTCACCACCTAAGTTGCCTATGATTGTACCACCTAAAGTTTTTAATCCAGAGTCTCTAGCTGGTTACTTTTTGAATGATGAATATTATGCTGAAGAGCTTATAATAAATAAAGCTGGTTATAATAAACCTTATGAAATAAGTCATAACAATGTAATATTTGATATGGTGAATAATATAAGTAAAACACCTTCTAAAATAAATACAGCTTTATTAGAATTTATATAACTTAGGGGATAAGAATTTAAGATATTAATATCTGAAAACTTCGATAATGATTTAAAGGGTTTAGAAAATAAAACTAGGTATCATATTAATAAACACAACTCTCTGAAAAGTAAAATAACTTTACAAGACAATATCTTAGAAATCGCTAATTTGTTTAGGAATAGGACTATATATTTCCCAGTAAGATTAGATCAAAGAGGTCGAATTTATTCTCTACCTAATTACTTTAACTATCAGTCTACAGATTTAGCTCTTCTCAGGTGATTCATAATATGTTAAGACCTTTTCAGTGTCGGAATCCATATAAGTTGTAGATTCGTTATAAGTTGATTTTTCAACTCTCCTTCTAATTTCAACTTCTGTATCAACAGTAGAATTTTCAGCCCGTGATTGTTCTACATCAGCTCTAAGAGCGTCTATCGCTATAGTTGCAATACTATCGGGTACTGAAGCATTGTCGTCGGTTTTAGACATTTCCCATACGTTCCTTCTCAAAGCTAGAGATCTCAATAAAGCAAGTTTCATATAGAATTATTTGTTTTTATTACTACTATTAACTTCGGTTGTTTTATTAGCTTATAGATCAAGATCAATAATTACATCTATTTCTCTTTCTAGATTTTTAGTCTTTGAGGCTTCAACCTCACGATTTCAATTATCTAGACTAATTTTAAATATAAATAATTTCACAATATAAAGGTGAAAGTATTCAAATAATCTAAACACAATACTATAATAAAGGATCTAGATAAACCCTAATATATTTACATACAACACTGCTAGATTACATCTAGAAGCTTTAGTCTAATTATATGATAATATCACGATTTATTTAGTAATAATTTTACTCTATAGCTTGAATATTAACCTTCATACAAGCAAAATTTATAGTTACTTATTGTTTATCTCTTTTTCTTTCGCTTAAAGGCTTCATTTTTTTTTTATGTTGAAGCCTTTATTAAAAAAAAACGGGTTAGAGCCAGGTTGGTTAGGCGTCTCATTTGGGTTGAGAATCTGTTATGTTCGAATCATAATAACCCGATTTAGTAATAAAAGTTTTAATATTACTATGTAAAACATATTAGTAATGTTTGTGATATGAAAAGTAATCTTTCATCATTTTATCTTTGAAATGATGACAAGTATATAAAGAGACTATTCTGGATTTACAGCTGTATACCAAAGAGACTAACTAGCCGCCGAAAAAATAATGTATAGCCGCTTTAAAGTATTTGTACACCAGAGTATCGGTAATCTAAAAATTTGTATCTAAAAAAAATACAGATTTTATAGGCGATGCTTAAACTCTTAGAGAAATTAGTAAAGTAAGAAAGTTAAGAAAATTAAATACTGAAATGATAATAATATAAACGTAGTGAATTGAAATATCTTATTAACTACAGGAAAAAAAATCAAACGAGATTCTATTATTAGTGTGAATGAAAGTAGAAAGGCCTTTTAAGTAAAATGGAACTAAGATCTGTTTGAATAAAGGGGAACCTTCCTCTAAGGCTAAATATGGTATATAAGCAATAGCGTTGAGTACCGTGAGGGAAAGAAATGAAAGAGTAGTTTTATAAGCAGCTCAAGTTAAATTAAAAAAGAACAAGAGCGTACCTTTTGCATAATGGGTCAGCAAGTTAATGTTAGATGCGAGCAGCAATGCCTAGATAAACCAATTATTAATTAATGAATTAGTATCTAAAATTAGACCCGAAGCCTAGTGATCTTACCATAATCAGGGTTATAAAAGCCCGCACGGCCTATCGTTGCATAGATATCCGAAGAATTGTGGTAAGTTAGTGAAAGACAAAACAGACTAGGATAGCTGGTAAGAAAAACAGAGTAAGCTACTGTTTAGGCCAGTAAGTAGAAGTAAACCTTCTGCTAAAAACCATCAAATTGCGGGAATTTCCTAAAGCAATCTCAACCAAACGAATATGGCAACATAGTTCGTGGCACAGGTAATGACTCGTGGTATGGTAAAATCGAGATTGATAGACGAAAGTGAATGGATAATCCGCAGCCAAGCACCTTTTTAATAAATAATTATAAATTCAAGGTGTGCAGTTCATCGACTAAATGCTGGTTGGCGCAAGCTTAAGATATAGTCAAGCCCCACTCGAAAGGGTGCAGGATAATATAGTATTAACAAATAACAATGCGCCAAATTTTTGGCCTTTTAACAAAATTCATACTTCGTTATAAAGTATATATAACAAATATGTTATCATGATTAAATACCCGTACGAGCTACAAGCAAGCTACACCGTAGAAAGGTACTCGGGTCAATAGAAGGCTAGCACCCTAACTTATTGATAGAATTGAAAGGGTAATTTATGAAGTCACTGATTATATAATTTTTATAACAACTAAAGCTAATAATATAAACTTCTTTCTACATAAACTAATTGGGATACGTCCATTTTCAAGTGAACCAGAGGTTAACAGTTCAAGCGAGGCATACAAGTTAAAACCTGTAATTATCTATTATAATTGTCATCTCGAAAAAGATAAAATTTTTAGTGTAGAAAGAGCTAATAAATGTAAAGCCGTTATTTACCGTTGAGCAAACAATATTAATAAAAAAACTTACGCTTCGCGAAGCGTAGGTAGTTCAATAAATTTTAGTCAGCGATTATATAAATATTACAGTGTTAAACATCTACATAAGAATAAGACACCCATCCATAATGCCCTTTTAAAATATGGATATTCAAATTTTAGTTTAGAAATACTTGAATACTGCGAAAAAGATAGTTCTATATCTAGAGAGCAATTTTACATTGATTTATTAAAACCTGAATACAATGTATTAAAAAAAGCGGGTTCGTCATTAGGTTTTAAACATAGTGAAGAAACTTTAAATACGTTTAAATATGAACGAAAAATAAGTGAAGAGACTAGAAAAAATCTATCTTTAGCTGCTAAAAACAGAGTTTTAACTGAAGCAGATAAAAGAAAAATTTCAAATTCACGTTTGGGAACTAAACTTTCAGCTGAAACACGAGCTAAAATATCTGCAAAGATTAGTACACTTAGTGGAATATCAGTTATAGTTAATAATATTTACACTAAAACAGAAACAGAATACTCTAGTTTGACTGAAGCAGCTAAAAGTATAGGAGTATCGAGAACAGCTGTAAAAAAAGCAGTAGATTCAAATAAAATATTGAAACAAATATATTATGTAACGCATTAAAAATCTTTCAGATTTTTTAGCGAATACAAAAAATAAATAAGGGGGAAAATCCTGTTAAATTACTATATTATCTTTAAATGGATAGTTAATAAACTATTTAGGGAGAAGGACCTCGGCTTTGCCTTTAAAGGCTAAAGAGGTAGATCTGTTTCCGCGAAACCTATTTAAGTAGGTAATTCAATTAATATCAGAGGCAGGTACATAATCGGCTCTCTGACTAAAAGTATTTATATAAATACTTTTGTACACATCGGGGGATCGTGAAGATCCTATCGGTGAGAAGACGTAATCGGAAGGGCAAAGATTAATATTGAATAATCGGACATAGTGCGATAAGGTTGTATCAGTGTGAGTTACTGATAAGACAGCCTAATAGTCGAAGTGAACCTTCGGCTACAAACCATCAAATTGCGGGAAAACCCTAAAGCAATCTCAGCCAAACGAAAGTGGTAACATGTTTCGTGGCACAGGTAATGACTCGTGGTACGGCAAAATCGAGATTGATACACGCAAGTGAATGGGCAATCTGCAGCCAAGCACCTAATAAAAAGACATCTTTTTTTATATAACCTTTTAGGGTTAAGGTGTGCAGTTCATCGACTAAATGTTGGTTGGCGCAAGCTTAAGATATAGTCAAGCCTCATTCGAAAGAATGCAATGGCAATAAAGTAATTTAGATTTAATTTT
>JAABUQ010010039.1_pt1 | contig 12544 bp, 15 predicted proteins | sample 5560001 | NCBI WGS metagenome assembly JAABUQ01 (sample SAMN10711888, study PRJNA513371) | rock metagenome | isolation source: Antarctica rocks | place: Antarctica: Victoria Land, Finger Mt nord | collected 2015-12-18 | reverse complement strand
TCCGCGTGATCGCAACCGTCATGTCAGCCCCCATCATCATGGAAGCAAACCGAACCACACCCCGTCGAGCCGACCCTACTCACGTTTGAGTCAGAGCAAATGGCGTTTGGTATGAGTTGCGCGGCTCAGTCGTTAGCCAGCCTACATACCCAACCCTGTATCATCCTGTGGCAGCACGCAAACACCTTGCGTCAGACTGCGAGAGACGACGGTTTGGGCGCTGTCCAAGATTGCATGCCTATAGCGGTCGCTGTATTTATGCGCACCTATAGATGGACATCATGCGTATGCAGGTCTTCGACCGAAGTGCAGCCAAGCGCCCCGTCAACCTAACGCTGAACGGTGACCTGTTGACCCGTGCGCGGGCTGAGGGGCTGAACCTCTCGGCACTAGCAGAGGAGGCAGTCATTGCGGCCCTTGTCCGCCGCGCCCAGGAAAAGCTCGAAGCCGAGATTGTCCAGGCGTGTGAAGCTCATGAGCGATACCTGGCAGAGTATGGGAGCCTGGGGGAGGCGGTGAGGGCCAGCTCCGATGCCGCCAACTAGCCCGCGCTGGCTGGACATCGCAAAGCACCGGATCCGGGGCTTCCGCGCCCCTTACCTCCTCATCCTCCAGCACCACAGCATCCCGGCATCAACCCGGCTCGTGGCGCCCGTGACCTTGCCCCTTCCAGGTGACGTCGCCGTCCTGGCTCCGCACCTGATGATTGATGGCGTCGAGTATCGGGTACGGCTTCTCGACATAGGTGCCGTTCCGTGCGCAATGCTCGCAGATACCTTGGCGTCCGCGACGGATGATGCCGACGCTATCATGGGCGCCCTGGACATTATCCTTCACGGCTACCCAGTTGGCCTGCCGCACCGGTCCTCATAGTGCTCACTGACGACGCCCTGGTCCGGCCGGGGAGGGGCGCGCTCAGTGCCGCCTCCCCCCACCCTCGCCCGTTCCCTGAGCAGCAGGGAACCTGCCCCCCGCCGTTGCGCTTCTGCCCCAGCAACTCAGGAGGCCCGCATGGCGGTAAAGGTTCAGGGACGCAAGGTGCGCTACGCCGTCGTCGGCGCCGGATGGATCAGCCAGGGCGCCTTCATGCCCGGCGTCGCCCACACCGGCAACTCCGAGATGACCGCCATCATCACCGGCGACGAGGAGAAGGCGCAGGCCCTGGGCAAGCGCTACGGCATCACCAACACCTACCACTACGACGCCTACCACGCTGCGATCAAAAGCGGCCAGTTCGACGCCATCTACATGGCCCTGCCCAACTGGCAGCACCGCGAGTTCACCGTCCCCGCCCTGGAGGCCGGGCTGCACGTCCTGCTGGAAAAGCCGATGGCCACCACCGAGGACGACTGCCGCGCCATCACCGCCGCCGCCGAGGCGTCCGGCGCCAAGCTGCTGATCGCCTACCGCCTGCACTTCGAGGCCGCGACCCTGGAGGCCATCCGCCTGGTCCGCAGCGGCGGTCTGGGCCGTGCCCGGCTGTTCACCTCCACCTTCACGCAACACGTCGCCAAGACCAACCATCGGGCCAAGCATGGCTTCTGGGCCGGGCCGGTGGCGGACATGGGGCCGTATCCCATCAACGCGGTCCGCAACTTGTTCGGCGCGGAGCCGATCGAGGTCATGGCCTGGGGCCTGCTCCACAAGGAGTTCGGCTTCGACTTCGACGACAGTGTGTCAGTCCACCTGCGCTTCCCCGGCGACCGCATCGCGCAGTTCACCGTCGCCTACGGGCTGAACTCGCATGCCGACTACCGCGTGGTCGGGACCGATGGGGATCTCCTGGTGCAGCCGGGGTTCGCGTTCCCGGGGCCGCTGAAGCACATCTTGACCCTTGGAGAGACCACGACGGAGCGGACATTTCCGAAGATCGACCAATTCGGCGGGGAAACCCAGTACTTCTCCGACTGCATCCTGCATGACCGCATCCCGGAGCCGGACGGCCAGGAAGGGCTGCTGGACGTACGCGTGGTCGCCGCCATTGAAAGGGCGCTGGAGACGGGGCAGCCGCAGATCCTGCCGCCGCTGGTGCGGGACCGCTATCCGACACCCGACCAAGCCACCAGTTTGCCTGCGATCACGCCGCCGCCGTTCGTAAACGCGCACGAGCCGTCCGAGGGCTGAGCGACTTCCCCCCCTCCTCCGGGAGAGGGGGGAAATAGGCAATGCCGCTTAGGTGCGGCCGTGGTCGCGGTAGTGATGGCCGCCACCAGCGTCGTCCCCGCCGGTATCCTTCATTGGGTCGGCCTTGCTGCCCGGGGAGCCGCCGCCCTTCTTGTGGCCGTGCTCCTGCTTGTCCTTGCCGGGGTGCTCCTTGTCCTGGTGGCTGCTGCCGGGGCCGCCGAAGCGGCCAGTGTGCTCGTTCTTGTCGGGCATCGGGTGTCCTTCTCGCAGGGTTGGGAACAGCCAACGAACCGCGCGGGGTTTGGTTTTTGCCGCTGCGGCTTCACGGCCTGTTGACGCCGCCGGGCCAGGCCGGTACGCCATGGGACCGTGAGCAGCGCAACCCGCCCCCGCCCTTTCCTTCGCCTCCGCGGCCGGTCCTTCATGGCCGTGGTGCTGACGCCCGAGCCGCCCCTGCCTGACTGGATGATGCAGCTCGATGCGCAGATCTCCCGGTCCCCCCGCTTCTTCGACGGCCGCCCCGTGGTGGTGGACCTATCCGCCCTGCCCGGGCAGCAGGCGGAGTTCGCCGCGCTGACCGATGGCCTGGCCGCCCGCGCCATCCGCGTCATCGGGATCGAAGGCGTGGACGAGGCAGCGCTCGGTCCGCTGTTGCAGGCCCTGCCGCCGGTGATCGCCGGAGGCCGCACCGTGGGCCTGCCCGTGGTGGTCGCCGACGCGCCGGACGTCGCGCCGCCGGAGCCGCCCCTGATGGAGCGCGACCCGCCGGCCCTGGTGGTGGACCATCCGATTCGCTCCGGCCAGAGCGTGGCGTTCACCACCGGGGACGTGACGGTGATCGGATCGGTCGCATCGGGGTCCGAAGTGATTGCCGGTGGGTCCATCCACATTTATGGCGCCTTGCGCGGCCGGGCCATCGCCGGTTTGTTGGGGCCGTGGCCTGACGGCAAGCGGCCCCGCATCTTCTGCCGCCGGCTGGAGGCGGAGCTGCTGGCGATCGACGGCGTGTACAAGACCGCCGACGAGATGAACCCCAGCCTGCAGGGCCGCGCCGTGCAGGTCTGGCTGGATGGCGACGAGTTGGCGATAGCCGCGCTGGATTGATCGAGTTGAGGAAGGGTTAGCACTGATGGCCAAGGTCCTGGTCGTAACGTCCGGCAAAGGCGGGGTCGGCAAGACGACCAGCACGGCCGCGCTGGGCGCCGCCCTGGCGCAGGCGGGACAGAAAGTGGTCGTCGTCGATTTCGACGTGGGCCTGCGTAACCTCGACCTCATCATGGGGGCCGAGCGCCGCGTCGTGTACGACCTCATCAACGTGGTGCAGGGCGACGCCAAGCTGGTGCAGGCGTTGATCCGTGACAAGCGGCTGGAGACCCTGCACCTGCTGCCAGCCAGCCAGACCCGCGACAAGGACGCGCTGACCAGCGAGGGCGTCGCCCGTGTGATGGGCGAGCTGCGCGAGCGGTTCGACTGGATCGTCTGCGACAGCCCCGCCGGGATCGAGCGCGGGGCGCAGCTTGCGATGTACCACGCCGACACCGCTGTCGTGGTCACCAACCCCGAGATCAGCAGCGTGCGCGACAGCGACCGCATCATCGGCCTGCTCGACAGCAAGACCGAGCGTGCCGAACGCGGGGAGCGCGTGGACAAGCACCTGCTGCTGACCCGCTACGACCCGGTGCGCGCCGCCCGGGGGGACATGCTGAAAACCGAGGACATCCTCGAAATCCTGTCCATCCCACTGCTGGGCATCATCCCGGAAAGCCCGGACGTGCTGCGGGCCAGCAACCTCGGCTCGCCGGTGACGCTCGCCGATCCCGCCAGCGCCCCGGCCCGTGCCTATACGAACGCCGTGCGGCGGCTGATGGGGGAGGCAGTGGCGATGTCGGTGCCCAGCGACCGCAAGGGCCTGCTCGGCAAGCTGTTCGGCCGGCGGGTCGCATGAGCCTGTTCGATCTGTTCCGCCGCCGCGACACCGCCCCGGTCGCCCGGGAGCGGCTGCAGATCCTGCTGGCCCACGAACGGGGGTCGGGCAGCGCCTCGCAGCTTGTCGCGGTGCTGCAGGAGGAGATCCTGGCCGTGATCGCCAAGCACATGCAGATCGACCGGGACAAGGTGGTGGTGAAGCTGGACCGCGGGACCGAGGTGTCCACGCTGGAGATCGACATCGAGATGCCGGCCCAGACCACCCCGCAGGAGCGTGCCCGCGTTTGACCCCTGCTCCCTCTCCCGAAGCGGGAGAAGGGTGCAGCCCTGACTACCTCCGTTGTCACCCTGGCTCCGTTGTCACCCTGGTCACCGGTGGGGGCCTGAACCCCATGGGCCAGCCGGAGGCGGCGGCCGCCGCAATCGCCTTCCTGCTGTCGCCGGATGCCAACTATATCACCGGCCAGTGCCTGCATGTGGATGGAGGGATCACGCTATAGGCGAGTACCACGCCACCATCGCCGGTGAACGCCACCGCTTCCCGACGCTCGCCGCCCTGCTGGCCCAGGCGACGCCGCTGCGCAGCGGGGACCAGCTCGCCGGCCTAGCCGCCGACACCCAGGCCCGGCGCGTCGCGGCGCAGTGGGCGCTGGCCGACCTGCCGCTCAGCACCTTCCTGACCGACTCCGTCGTGCCGTATGAGGCCGACGAGGTCACTCGGCTGATCCAGGACACCCACGACCCCGCCGCCTTCGCCGGGGTCCGTCACCTGACGGTGGGCGGCCTGCGCGACTGGCTGCTGTCGGACGATGCCACCCCCCCTGCCCTTGCCGCCCTGGCGCCGGGCCTGATGCCAGAGATGGCCGCCGCGGTCAGCAAGGTCTGCCGGCTGCAGGACCTGATGGTGGTCGCCGCCCGCGTGCAGGTCAGCACCCGCTACCGCACCACCATCGGCCTGCCCGGCCGCCTGTCCGTGCGCCTGCAGCCCAACCACCCCAGCGACGACCCGCGGGGCATCGCGGCCAGCATCCTGGACGGGCTGCTGCTCGGCTCCGGCGATGCCTGCATCGGCATCAACCCGGCCGCCGACAGCCCCGACCGCACCCACGCCCTGCTGTCGCTGCTGGAGGATATCCGGGTCAAGCTCGCCATCCCCACCCAGAGCTGCGTGCTGGCGCATGTGACGACCACGCTGGACCTGATCCGCCGCGGCTCCCCGGTCGATCTAGTGTTCCAGTCCATCGCCGGTACCCAGGCCACCAACCGCGGCTTCGGCATCGACCTGACGCTGCTCGACGAGGCGCACGCCGCCGCGCAGTCCCTGGCGCGCGGCACCGTTGGGCAGAACGTGATGTACTTCGAGACCGGCCAGGGCAGCGCCTTGTCCTCCGGGTCGCACCATGGCGTCGATCAGCAGACCCTGGAGGCGCGGGCGTACGCCGTCGCCCGCCGCTACGACCCCCTGCTGGTCAACAGCGTCGTGGGCTTCATCGGCCCCGAGTACCTGTTCGACGGCAAGCAGATCACCCGCGCCGGGCTGGAGGACCACTTCTGCGGCAAGCTGCTGGGCCTGCCGATGGGCTGCGACGTCTGCTACACCAACCACGCCGAGGCCGACGGCGACGACGCGGACACCCTGCTCGCCCTGCTGGTGGCGTCCGGCGTCAGCTTCGTCATGGGCGTGCCCGGCGCCGACGACATCATGCTGGGCTACCAGAGCACCAGCTTCCACGATGCGCTCGCCATGCGCGACCTGCTGGGCCGACGCCCGGCGCCGGAGTTCGAGGCGTGGCTGGACGCGCAGGGGCTGCTGGACCGCGCCGGCCGGGTGCGCCCGCCGGGCCTGCCGCCGCGGTTCCAGGCGCTGCTGGCGTGACGGAGCCGGCCGCGCCCCCCGACGCGGGGTGGCCGGCCCTGCGCGGCTTGACCACGGCGCGCATCGGGCTGCAGCGCACCGGCGCCTCGCTCGCCACCCTGCCGTTGCTGGAATTCCGCCTGGCCCATGCCCGGGCGAGGGACGCCGTTCATGCGGCACTGGGCGATGTGCCCGGCCTGGACGCACTGGGCCTGCCGGTGCTGCACGCCGCAACCTTGGCGGAGGACCGTCACGCCTACCTGATGCGCCCAGACCTTGGCCGCTGCCTGCACCAGGACGTCACCGCCGCCTTGGCGCTGCACGCCGTGCCGCATGCCCGGCAACCTGCCTTGGCCGTGGTGGTGGCGGACGGCCTTTCCGCAGCGGCGGCGGAGCGTCACGCCGTCCCGTTGCTGACCCGGCTGCTGCCGGCCTTGCGGGCGGATGGCTGGTCGCTGGCGCCGCTGGTCGTGCTGCGCCAGGCCCGGGTGGCGGCCGGGGATGCGGTCGCCGCGGCACTGGGCGCGGACGCCGTGCTGATGCTGATCGGCGAGCGGCCGGGCCTGTCCGCGCCGGACAGCCTGGGCGCCTACGCCACATGGGCGCCGCACCCGGCCACCACCGACGCGGACCGCAACTGCGTGAGCAACATCCGTCCGGCGGGCCTGGGCTACGACGACGCGGCGTTCCGGCTGGCCTTCCTGTTGCGAGCCATGCGCGTTGGCGGGGCGTCGGGGGTTGGCCTCAAGGACGTGTCGGATGCCGCCCTGAGCATCGGTGCCGCCAGCGTTGGCCCTATCCAGTCCGGCAGGGATTAGACTCCCTCTCCCGCCGGGAGAGAGTTGGGGTGAGGGAGGCCGCAAGCGCCAAACCCGGCATGCTTGGGAGTGGGTTTCGTTCTCGAACGGGCAGATTAGGCCGTTGCCGCTTCCCTCACCCCGGCCCTTAGAGGGAGCAGGCAGGCAGCGTCCTTACGCCATGTGTGATCGCCCTGATGGCGGCGGTCAGCTTTGGTGCTTCCAGGACGGCGGTATGGTAGGATCAGGCCCATGAACGTCGCACTCCGCACGCCGGGCATGACCCGCGAACAGTTCTTCGACTGGGTGCAGCACCAGGAGAAACGGCATGAGTTCGACGGCGCACAGCCGGTCCCCATGGTCCGCGTGACCAACAACCATAGCCAGATCGCCCAGAACATCTATGCGGCCCTGCGGTCCCGGTTGCGAGCCACCGGCTGCCGGGTGCTTGGTCCGGATGCTGGCGTGGCGACCATCGGCGCGGCGGTGCGCTATCCGGATGCGCTGGTCACCTGCACCAAGCCGCCAGGCGCCGAGCTTCTGGTGCCCGACGTGGTCGCCGTATTCGAGGTGCTCAGCCCAAGTTCCGGCCAGACGGACCGAATCGTGAAGGTCCGCGAGTATGGCGCCGTCGCGTCCATCCGCCGCTACATCATCCTGGAGTACGCCAGCCCCGGCCTGACTGTGTTTGAACGATCCGCGGAGGGGCAGTCCTGGATCGCCAGCACGCTGCTGTCCGGCGACACGCTGCCGATGCCCGAGGTTGGCATCGAGGTCCCGGTTGACGAGTTCTACGAGGATGTGGAGCTGCCCGGCGCCTGAACCGAATCGGACTGCGACGCAGGCCGTCAAGCAGGATCTGACAAGGCCGTGACCAAGGCCGGCACCTGAGCCAACGGCGCCTCGCAACCCGCCACCATCCGGCGTTCCGAAAAGCCAATCACGCCAACGCCGATGCCCGCGCTGCTCATCCACCATGGTATCCGCACCCCCGGCCGCAGGCGTCGCCAAAAGGCCACAGGCGCCTCTCTGGCACCGTAACTAGTGCCCAGAGGCAGCAGACACACTAGATACGGTGTATCGTCCGCACCCAACCATTGCCCGCCGATTCGCACCCCGGCGCGCAGACAGCGAAAGAAGGCCTGCTGATGGACACGATGGCGGAACACCTCCGGCTCCCCGCAACCGAGCGCATGGCGCCGATCTCGCGCCAGATCTGGGGCCAGAAGTACCAGTTCAAAACCGCGGACGGCACCCCGGTCGATCACTCCGTCGAGGACACCTGGCGCCGGGTCGCCCACGCCCTCGCCGCCGTCGAGACGCAGCCGGAGCTGTGGGAACCGCGGTTCTACCAGGCGCTGGAGGACTTCAAGTTCTTGCCCGCCGGGCGAATCGTCGCCGGCGCCGGGACCGAGCGGCGCGTGACGTTGTTCAACTGCTTCGTCATGGGCGACATCCAGGACGACCTGGGCAGCATCTTCGCCCACCTGCGCGAGGCCGCGCTGACGATGCAGCAGGGCGGCGGCATCGGCTACGACTTCTCTACGCTGCGGCCGAAGGGCGCGGCGGTGAAGGGGGTCAGTGCGGATGCCTCGGGTCCGCTGTCGTTCATGGACGTGTGGGACAGCATGTGCCGCACGATCATGTCCGCCGGGTCGCGGCGGGGGGCGATGATGGCGACGATGCGGTGCGACCACCCGGACATCGAGGCGTTCATCGCCGCCAAGCGCGAGCCGGGGCGGCTGCGCAACTTCAACCTCTCGGTGTTGGTGACCGACGCGTTCATGGCCGCCGTGGATGCGGGCGGCGACTGGCCGCTGGTGTTCGGCGGCACGACCTACCGCACCATCAAGGCGCAGGCGCTGTGGGACAGCATCATGCAGGCGACCTACGACTACGCCGAGCCCGGCGTGCTGTTCATCGACCGCATCAACGCGCGCAACAACTTGGCTTATTGCGAGGCCATCCACTCGACCAATCCCTGCGCGGAGCAGCCTTTGCCGCCGTACGGGGCCTGCCTGCTGGGGTCGATCAACTTGGCCAAGCTGGTGCGCGACCCGTTCACCAGTGCCGCCCACCTGGATGAGGGCGAGTTGGCCGAGATGGTGGGCGTGGCGGTGCGGATGCTGGACAATACCATCGACGCCTCGGGCTTTCCGTTGGAGGCGCAGCGGCAGGAGGCGATGGCGAAGCGCCGGGTCGGGCTGGGGCTGACGGGGCTGGCGGACGCGCTGATGATGGTGGGGCTGCGCTATGGCTCCGATGCGGCGGCGGCGGCGACGGAGCGGTGGGCCGGGCTGGTCAGCCGGGCGGCCTACCTGGCGTCGGCCGGGCTGGCGGCGGAGAAGGGGGCGTTCCCGTTGTTCGACCGCGATGCCTACCTGGCGGGGGAGACGGTGCGGGAGATGGACCCGGACGTGCGGGCGCTGATCGGCGTGCAGGGCATCCGCAACGCGCTGCTGACGAGCATCGCGCCGACGGGGACGATCTCGCTGCTGGCGGACAATGTTTCGTCGGGGATCGAGCCGGTGTTCGCCCACAGCTATACCCGTAAGGTTACGGAGCGGGACGGGAGCAAGCGGGAGGAATTGGTCGAGGACTACGCGGTGCGGCTGTACCGCGCCAAGTTCGGTGTTGATGCGGAGCTGCCGGAGTATTTTGTCACCGCGCAGACGCTGGCGCCGGAAGAGCACATTCGGATGCAGGCGGCGCTGCAGCGGCATGTGGACAGCGCGATCAGCAAGACCGTCAATGTGCCGGAGGATATCGACTTCCAGTCGTTCCAGCAGGTTTACCGGGATGCCTACCGGAGCGGGTGCAAGGGGTGCACGACTTACCGGCCGAACTTGATCACCGGGTCGGTGCTGTCGGCCACTCCGGCGCCGGCTACGCCTGTTGCTGCCGCGCCGGCGGTGCCGGGGGCTGCGGTGATGCACGCTCCGCCGAAGCGGCCGGCGAAGCTGACGGGCAGCACCTATAAGCTGCGGTGGGCGGACGCGGAGCACGCACTTTACATCACGATCAACGATATCGAGGAGGAGGGGCGGCTGCGTCCGTTCGAGGTGTTCATCTCGTCGGCCAACATGGAGCACTTCAGTTGGGTGGTGGCGCTGACGCGGATGATCTCGGCGGTGTTCCGGCGGGGCGGGGACGTGGGGTTCGTGGCGGAGGAGCTGCAAGGCATCTTCGACCCGCGCGGCGGGCAGTGGAGCGAGGGACGGTATGTGCCTTCGCTGATCGCGGCCATTGGGGGGATCCTGGAGCAGCACATGATCGGCACCGGGTTCCTGCCGGCTCCGGAGGGGGTGCCGGTGGTTGGCAAGGCTGGGGCTGGGGTGAAGGCGATGGGGTTGGGGTCGATGTGCCCGAAGTGCAACCAGCCGGGGGTGCAGAAGGAGGGGGCTTGCATGACTTGCCATGATTGCGGGTGGTCGCGCTGCGGGTAGTGGTTTGTCAATCAGACGCGGGGGAGCCAATTCCCCCGCCCTTTCTGTCCTGACTTCACGTTTATAACGAAGAGAAGTTGTAAGTATCCATGGGGCAACACAACTCAAGTCGTAGGTTTGAGGAGTTTATTTCATAAATAGAAAGGTTTGCTGCCACCACCTTTGCATATAACAGCATATGAAATTCGACTTAGAGCTTTAGTTGCCTACCATTTGTATCCGAGAAGTATGGAGAGAGCTTTCATGGAGGCACCACATGATTTGCCTCAAACTACATTCAATAAAACATCAAAGGTTAGGCTTCCGCCGGCCCGCTATTGTCGGTTAAGGTTCAATGTAGCGTCCGGCTCTAGTAAGATGCCGCTCGCGAATGAGAATTTGTTTGATGTCTTGCCAGAAGAACTGGAATTAGAGCCTATTTTGCCTGGCGCCCCTCGGCGTGTTGTTGCTAAAACAAGGCAATGCATCTACTGCGGCGCTCTCACCAGAAGACCGAACTCCACACAGGCTTGCACTGATGAGCATATTGTTCCTGAGGCAATAGGCGGGCAGATTATTATCGATCATGCGAGCTGTGACGCTTGTGCTGACTTGATAAACAGCTACGAGGGCGACCTGTTGTCCAGGTTGTTTTGGCTACCCAGGAACAAGATTGGCCTCAAGGGGAAAAAGAGAGCTAGAGGAAATCGGTCCTCTTTAGTCAATGCGGTTGTGAACGGTCAGGAAGTTGCGACAGTGCTGCCGATTGAGGACAATCCTTCGTTTCTGACGCTGCCCTTCTTTTATCGCCCTAATATATTGGAACTGCCTGATGGGTTGAGGTTGGGTTCTTTCGGAATCTGGGTGCATCAATTCGAAGACATCGAGAAACTGCAGCGGCACGGAGTGGGGGAGTTCGCGACTCCGCCTTTAGACACACTTCGATTTGCCCAACTGCTAGCGAAAATTGCTCACGGGTACGCAATCTCGCAAATGGGTTTCAGTTGGCATCCTGACGAGGCTGGTCCGACGATCGGTGGGTACCAGTCGGTCTTATTGCCTCTCATTCGGAAGAGATTTAGCCGAAAAGATATTTTCGGGTCGTATCTCGATTACGTAGGGGGGTTTCCAGGGAATTATGCGCCATCAAGCTCTCTGCACGACTTAGGGGCCGGGTTCTTGCTGCATGAGGGACAGGATTATCTTGTGGTTTGGCTTCGGCTTTTTGCAAGTTTCGGCGCTCCCATCTATTGGATTATAGTCGGATGCCGGCAGGCAAAGGAGCCAAGCTGATCAACTCTAGGTCCAACAAGTCTCACACTCCGAGACTCCGCATTTGATCGCATAGCATGTAAGGGCGCAGTGTCTCCCACAGTGCAGGCCCATAGTAGGGGGCGTTAACACCGGTCCGTGGTCTTGCCGCCCCTTGCAGTCCGCTCCCAGCCAAGGCAGGACACGCCCAGCCTACCGCCCAAGGGACCCCCATGTTCGATACCAAGATCGCCATCGTCGTCCGTGAGGACCTTGCCACCTGGCAGAAGTTGAACGTGACTACCTTCCTGACCAGCGGCATCGTGGCGCCGGCGAGAGCCTGCTCGGCGAGCCTTTCGAGGATGTCGCCGGCAACACCTACAACCCCCTCGCCATCCAGCCCATGATCGTGCTGAGCGCCGATGCCGACGCCCTCAAAACCATCTACCGCCGCGTTATGGACCACGGCGTCCACCCGTCCCTGTATATCGAGGATATGTTCACCACCGGCCACGATGCCGCCAACTGCGCAGCGGTGCGCCAGTATCGGCCCGATGCCATAAACGTCGTCGGCCTGGCACTGCGCGAGGACAAGGTCACCAAGGGCGCCCGGATGCATGCCTGACCCGGCCCCCATGCTGACCCGCCCCATCCCCGCCACCAATGAACCGCTGCCCGTCATCGGCTGCGGCACCTGGCGCACCTTCGACGTGCGCCCGGAGTCCGGCCACCGCCCCCCGCTGCGGGCCGTCCTGCAAAGCCTGTTCGATGGCGGCGGTACCGTGATCGACAGCTCCCCCATGTACAACCGCGCCGAGGGCATCGTCGGTGGCCTGCTCGCGGAAATGCCCGCCCACCCCCGCCCGCTCCTCGCCACCAAGGTCTGGACCGAGGGCCGCGACGCCGGGATCGCGCAGATGACCCGATCGCTCGACCGGCTCGGGGTCCAGCAGATCGACCTCATGCAAATCCACAACCTCGTGGACTGGCGCACCCACCTGGCGACGCTGCGCGAGTGGAAAGCTGAGGGCCGGGTCCGCCTCATGGCGAGTCGCCCGGGGGAATCTCACCCCCAGGCGCTCCTAGAACCGTGCTTGAACCTCTCGGTTCACACGGCTCCCGATGTTCGGCCGTGAATCTCGAACGGCTTTGCCTTGTCCACAGAG
>JAABUQ010010038.1_pt1 | contig 12544 bp, 10 predicted proteins | sample 5560001 | NCBI WGS metagenome assembly JAABUQ01 (sample SAMN10711888, study PRJNA513371) | rock metagenome | isolation source: Antarctica rocks | place: Antarctica: Victoria Land, Finger Mt nord | collected 2015-12-18 | reverse complement strand
TGGCCTACGCCCTCATTTTCGGCCACTTCGGCCTTCCCGCCCTCGGCGTGGTCGGGTCCGCCTGGGGCGCCAGCGTCGCGCGGGGCATCGGCGCCCTCGTGCTGCTCGCGCTACTGGCGCGTGGCCGGCGGCCGGTGAGCGTGCGCGGCCGCGGCGGCTGGCGTCCGGATGCCACGATAATGCGCCGTATCGTCCGGATCGGGCTGCCCGCCATGATCGAGCAGGGGCTGATGAACGGCGGCATGCTGATCTATTCCGTGTTCGTGATTGACATGGGCACGGCGGTCTACGCCGCGCAGCGCATCACCTTCAACGCGCTCAACATCTCGTTCATGCCCGGCCTGGGCTTCGGGCTGGCCGCCACCACGATGACCTCGCAGGCGCTGGGCGCGCGGCTTCCCGACCTCGCCCGCCGGTCGACCTGGATCTCGGTCTGGCTGGCCATGGGCTGGATGTGCATCATGGGCGTGCTGCTCTTCTTTTTTGGCAATCCCATCATGCACCTCTTCACCAACGATCCCACCATCGACCGCGTGGGAACGGACGCCCTGCGCGTGATCGCCCTGTCGCAGCCATTCCAGGCCCTGGGTCAGGTCATGGCGGGCAGCCTGCGCGGGGCGGGCGATACGCGCTTCCCCATGGTGGCGACGGGGTTGGCCGTCTGGCTGGTGCGCCTGCCCTTCGGCTGGCTCTTCGGCGTACCGCTACACGGAGGTCTGCCGGGCCTCTACATCTCAAACGTCCTGGACTCCGCCGTGCGCGCCATGGCTACCTACGCGCGCTTCCAGCGCAGCGCGTGGCATAGGACGCGCCTCTGACGGAGACGCGTCTATCCTGGATTATTCGTGACGGGCGCCGTGGCAGTCAACGTCCCCCTGGGAGCGCCGGCTGGCAGCGCAGCGAGAGCCGGCGCTCCCAGGGGTCTTCGTCTCGTGAATAATGCAGGCTATGTCCCTTCGATCAGGATGAAGTTGGCCGTGGCCGCCTCGCGCCGCACGGTCTTGGCGGCCTCATACTCCGCGGAGAACCACCACCGCCTGGCCTGCTCAGCGTCGTCGAACGCGACGACGACGACGCGTTGCGGGTCCCAGTCGCCCTCGAGGACCTCGTACGCCCCACCGCGCACCAGGAATCTGCCGCCGTACTGCTCGACGCTCGGTCCGCTGAGCGCGCGATAGTTTGCGTACGCGGCGGGGTCGGTCACCTTGATGCTTGAGATTACATAGGCTGCCATTATTCCCTCGCTCTTCTCTATTTTCTATGCCATGGCGCACATCGTCTCAGGCGCGCAGGCCTACCGTCGCGGGACCGTGTCATTGGGGTGGCGTCTCCCCCTCTCCCGGGCGTGGGAGAGGGGGTTGGGGGGTGAGGGGTGGGTGAGGGGTGGGTGAGGGTTACCCCGGCGCTGCCGCGAGAACGACGCGGCCCCCGTCCACGCTCAGCGTCGCCCCGTTGTAGATGCCCCCGCCGCCGACGCTGGTGAGGGCGCTGGTGTTACTGAGCACCGTAGTATCGGTCAGCGTCGCCGTACCGCCGAGCGGGCTCGTCGTGTGCAGGTGCTCCCGTGTCCGCGCGTCGCGTTGCTCGTTCATCGGTCCGTGCTCCTCTCATCCTCGGCGGCGTTCGCGTCTCGCGCCCACTCCCCATTGTCGTCCCCGCTCACTCGTCGGTCCCGCGGGACAGGATGCCGTCCGGGCCAGACCTCATAGATACGGGTATAGGCCTCCTGCCGTCCGGCGGCCACAACAGCTCCATCATGGGCGAAGCGCCCACTAGTGGGTCATGTCGCATTTGATGCGGCCTTTCCAGCGCCCCGATCACACCTGTTTGGCCGGCAGAGTATTCCCGCTTTATTTGTAGGTTGACCCACTAGGGGTCGCGGTGCGCGTGTCGCGGATACTATAACATGCATCTATGCGGGTTGTCTATCATGAGAAGCGGGCGTGATAGACCGTCGTGACATGGGAGAGACGATCATCGCGGCGGCTGTTGTCGCGCCCTCACGCACCCCGTACACTGATAGTAGTGATTGTACTCATCAGAGTGAAGAGAGAGGGGGCATGTGATGCTCACGCAAACCGTCCGTAGAGCGGGTGATAGCCTGACGGTAACTATTCCCCAGGAGGAAGTTGAGCGCCTCGGCCTGCGAGAGGGCGATACCGTCGCCCTGCACATCAACCGCGTGCCGGGTGACGTGGAGATTCCCGCCGACATCCTCTCCCATGCTCAACAGTCGCTGCGGGATCATGCCGAGGCGTATCGCATCCTGGCCGACCGCTAATGGCCTATCAGTTCCTGTCCATCGCCGAGGTACAAGGATTGTACAGCCTACTGATGCGCGACCAGGGAATCGTCGGCGCGCTCCTCGACGAAGGCAAGCTGGAGAGCGCCACCATGCGCCCCCAAACGCGGGCTTATTATGAGGACGGGGACCTCGCCAGCTTGACGGCAGCGCTCATCGCCGGGATCGCCCTGGCGCATGCCTACAGCGATGGCAATAAGCGCCTATCGCTCTTGTGCGGAGATACGTTCCTGCGCCTGAACGGCCACCGCATCGCGGCGCCCGCGGACGAGATAGCAGACCAGATCCTGGCCGTCGTCAACCGTGGCGACGACCTGGAGCGCGCGGAAGAACGCCTGGCTGACTGGCTGCGCGCGCACTCCTTGCCCCTCGCGTGATACGGCAGCTAGCAGCGGATACGATGCCGCGCCCCCGCCCCCGGTCCATGACGACCGGCCCTCGGCCCTATCCGCAGTCCAAAAGTCGGTCGCACCCGGTTAATTCTCCCATCGCGCGGTATGCGCCCGGCTGTCCTACACTACACAGGGACGCGGCAACGTGCCGCGCCGGGGGATAACCGTCGCGCGTCGCGCGAGGCGGCGGGAGGATCGGAGGAACAGGGTATCGTGGCCATGGTCGGGCGCCTTGTGGTGCGCTACCGCGTCGTCGTGATCGTCTTCTGGCTGCTGCTGACGGCCGTGTGCGTCAGGGCCTTCCCGTCGCTGTCCAGCCTGGTCAATAGCGACAACAGTTCGTTCCTGCCCGCCTCGTCTCCGGTGCTGCACGCCATCCAACTGGCCAACCCGTTCCAGCCCTCCAACCTGGTGTCCGCGCAAATCGTGGCCGTGCGCGACGGCGCCCCGCTCACGGCGGCCGACGACGCGGCCCTGACGCGCCTCGCGGACGATGTCGGCCGCCTCGCGCACGTGACGCTGGTGCGCGACCAGGGCGCCTCGCGCGATGGCCACGCCCACAAGACCCTCGTCGCGGTGGACGTGACGGCGTCCAGCAAGGAGGGCGGCACGGTCGTCGACGGCGTGCGCCACGCCTTCACCTCTTCCTATATACCTAGTGGCCTGACGCTGCACTTTACGGGGCAGCTGGCCTCCAGCTACGACAACCAGCACGCCTCCAACCGCGCCCAGCGCGCCACCAACCTGCTGTCCTACCTGGTCATCATCGCGCTGCTGCTGGTGGTGTTCCGCGCCCTGCTGGCCCCGCTGATTACCCTGTTCCCGGCCGCGCTGGTGCTGATCCTGGCCGGGCCGGTCATCGCCAAAGCCTCGCAGCTCGGCCTGCAGGTGTCCAGCGTGACGCAGATCATCCTGACCGTGCTGGTGCTCGGCGCGGGGACCGACTACGGCCTCTTCCTGACGATGCGCGTGCGCGAGGAGTTGCGCCGCGGCCTGTCCCCAACTGACGCGGTGGTGCGCGCGGTCGAGCGCGTGGGCGAGTCGATCCTGTTCTCGGCCGGCACAGTCGTGGTGGCCCTGCTGTCGCTACTGTTCGCCACCTTCGGCATCTACCACAGCCTGGGTCCCGGCCTGGCCATCGGCGTGGCCCTGATGCTGCCAGCGGCGCTGACCTTGCTGCCGGCGCTGCTGGCCGTGGCCGGGCCGGCCGCCTTCTGGCCGTCCACAGTGACGGCGGGGACGGAGCGCACGGGCCTATGGGGACGCCTGGCCGGTCAGGTGGTGCGGCGTCCGGTCCTCACGCTGGCCCTGGGCGCGCTGCTCTTCGGCGCGCTGGCCCTGCTGGCGACGGGCGACGCCCCGGCCGGCTTCAACGGCGCCGTCACCGGGCCGGCGGGCAGCGACTCGGCCCAGGGCACGGACGCGCTCAACGCGCACTTCCCGGCCGCGGTAGCCCGGCCGACCGACGTGCTGCTGCGCTTCCGCGCCCCGGTCTGGACCGATTTGACGGTGGTCCAGCGCGCCGAGGATGCCCTGGGCAGGCAGAGCGTCTTCAGCTCCGTCAACGGGCTGCTCAATCCCAACGGCCGGGCCATCGCGCCGGATCGGCTCGCGCAAGCCTACGCTCAGCTTGGTTCGCCCAATAACCTGCCGCCGTCCCCGCCGCCGTCCGTCGCGCTGTTTGTTTCGCCCGCGACCTACAGCGGCTACCGCGCGCTGGCGCAGTTCGTCAGCCCGGACGGCCGCACGGTGGAGTTCTACACCAGGCTCGCCGCCGGCGACCCCGGCAGTACCACGGCGCTGCAGGCTATGCCCGCCGTGCGGCGGGCGGTCGACGAGGTGGCGCGGAGGGTCGGGGCAGTCGACAGCGGCGTGACCGGACAGGCCGCCGTCGGCTACGACGTGAGCCACGCCTCGGACACGGACCTGGGGCACATCGTGCCCGTGGTGCTGCTGCTGATCGCCCTCTTGCTGGCCATCGTGATGCGCAGCCTGGTGGCCCCGCTCTACCTGGTGGCCACCGTGGCGCTGTCCTACTTCGCCTCGCTGGGCTTCGCCGTGCTGGTCTTCATGCGCCTGGGCGGCGCCGCGGGGCTCAACTTCGTGCTGCCCTTCCTGATGTTCATCTTCCTGATGGCGCTGGGCGAGGACTACAACATCCTGGTGATGAGCCGCATCCGCGAGGAGGCGCACGGCGACCCCTTGCCCGTGGCCGTGACGCGGGCGCTGGGCGTGACCGGGACCACCGTGACCTCGGCCGGCTTGATCCTGGCCGCCACCTTCGTCGTGGCCGGGGTCTTCGGGGCCAGCGACCAGATACGCCAGCTGGGCCTTGGCATCGGGGTGGGCATCCTGCTAGACACGTTCCTGGTGCGCACGCTGCTGGTCCCCTCCATCGTCGTGCTGCTGGGCCGCTGGAACTGGTGGCCCTCGCGCCTGTCCCGCCATCGGCCTGATGCTGCTTCATCTACCGTGGCGCGACGAGCGTCATAAGCGTGGGTACGCGTGGCTTGATGACAGGGTTCGTGGTAATGTGTGTAGTATGCTGACAATAGACGCCCGCGGTATTATCAACTACGGTCGAACGTCAGGTGGTGACAGATTCACCTACCTCGTCGATCAGCTTATCCATGCCCACTGTTTTGCGGGGGGCGTCACCCTCTCCTCCATTCACCAGGACCTGCGCGTTAACATACCGGATGGAGGCGTCGATACGCGCGTCGATGACGCCGTTCCGGGCGATACGTCGGGTTGGCTCACCGTGCCAACGGTCTGGCAATACAGGGCATCGGAGTACCGCGATACGAGCGAGGCTGACCTACGCAACGAAATACTTAAAGAGAGTGCGGACTATGTTCGCGCGCGCCTGGGCGACGGGTACGCCTACCGTTACTGCGTCTGCGACGACATGCCAGATCGTACAAAGGCTGACTGGACGACATGGCTGAACAGGTGTGTACGGGAGATTAACCCGAACGCGCCGGATGCCATGGTGTTGACGGCAAGCAACCTCGCTGCCTGGGCCAATTGGTTCCCTCCGTTGGTTTCTATCTTTACCGGCGGCAAGCTGCATGAGATGGCTCAGCACTTGCGGGCCTGGGGGGCAAGCGCGCGACGCCCGACACCAATCTACATCTCTGTTCCCGAGTGGGAGGCAATCGGCCTGCGGATCAGCGCGCACGTGGATCTGGCGGCGCTTCCGAGTGACACTGTCCTCGCGATACAGGGAGAGGCGGGAGTGGGCAAGACACGACTGGTGTATGAAATCCTGGCTTCTCACCCTGCTCTGGAGGGGTTCGTTTACTACACCGACGACGACAACCTGGCCCGGTCGATAGCCTACCAACTAAGCACCTGACCATAAGTTCGGCACGATTTCTCGGGCGAATCACGCCTAACAAAACCGTGCCAGATTTCTGCGCACATGCTTAGCAAATGATGAGTCACGGAAGGCTGTGCTGGTCGCCGACGAGTGTTCCCCGGCGGCGCGCGCGCCTCGCGTACATTGTCCAGGGCCATCTCCAGCGTGTGCGGGTTATCGCTATCGACGCCGGTAGTGACCGCGCGCTGTCTGGATTGGATACAAGGTTGGAGCGTATCTCGGAAGCAACGCTGATCGCGATCCTGGAAGCGAATTTTCCGGTCGTCCCGTCCGACCATTTGCGGGCCTACGTCGCCCTCTCAAGTGGATTCGTGCGGCTCGCCGCCGATCTTTGTGAGCGTGACGCTCTCATCACTGCTGCTGGACACCTTGGCCCAGTGCTGGACTCGGTCGACCAGTATCTGCAGCGGCGTCTGAGCGATCAACAGTTGACCGTCGTCCAGGCGCTGTCACTGGTGACCAGAGTCGGGTACAAACATGATGTCGCCCGTGAGCTTGACGACCTATGCGCGCTAACAGGTCTCGATCGAGGTACTGCCCTGTCGGTTGCCGACCGTTTGCACGATGTGCCCGGATTTGTCGCCAGGGCCGGACGTTATCGGTACACCACGCCGGAGATCGTCGCCCAGGCGGCTTTCGAGAGAGCATGGCGCCGCTGGTGTGAGGACGACCCAGACACCTTCCTTGGCAAACTACCCGCATCGTTGCTCGAGCCTTTTATCAACCGGGTGAGAAACAGCGCGTCGGAGGAGGTGCGCCGCCGTGTTGGCGACTACTTTCGGCACTGGGCCGCTGGATATGCTCCCGGACAACTGGCCAATCCCGCAACGATACATGCCCTGGTCACCTTGACGGAGCTTGATCCGTCCGTCTATCTCCCGCAACTTCGTTCCGTCATAGCGCGCGCGCGACGAGGAGATCCTGGCGATCAATGGAGCGCCTCTTGGCCCCGCGACGGCGCGGCGCTCCCTGGTGTGGCTCGCCGAGAGGCTAGCCGCTTTCCCCGCGTACTTTGGCGATGCCGAAGCAATCTTGCTGCGTCTGGCGGCCGCGGAGAACGAGCCCCTTATCGCGAACAATGCGACAAAGATGTGGCAGCAGTTGTTCCACATCATACTTTCGGGAACCGCCCTGCCATTTGCGCAACGACTACCCTTGCTGCGCGATCGCGTCTATTCCGTCGATCCTCGTGTGTCGTCGCTTGGGCTTGCCGCTCTCGACTCCCTATTCGAGCGTTCCTCATCCCGAGCGGTCGAACCGCCCATGGTAGCAGGGCGCATACCGCCCGCCGAATGGAGCCCCGCGTCTTCGGAGGAATGGGCGGATGCTCTCGACCTTGCCGTGGACCTCCTTGTCGGCGTGGTAGCCGCATCTCAGCGCTTTGGCATCGAACCGCTCAAAATCGCCGTCAAGCACGCGCGAACCTTGCTGGGCGCGAAGCGCCTGGACGCCCTGGAGACGCTCTTTAACCCAGAGACGATCACCGACGACATACGCGTCCAAGCGTCCGCCGAGGTTGACATGTGGCTGCGCTACAACGCCGCGCCTGCCAACGGCCATCGTCGACAGTCCGACGCGTACATCGATGAGGTGCGGGCGTGGCTGGAGCGGCTCAAGCCAAAGGACATACACGGTAGATTGCGCACGACGGTGAGCATGCATCCCTGGCACGCCACGCTTCGAGGGAAAGAGGAAGAATGGCAGGCGGAGATGAGGGCGCTTGCCAACTATTTGTATCAGCACTGTCCAATCCTGAAAGATGAAATGGACTGGCTGCTGTCCGACGCTGCCGTGAGCGCCTCGATTTTGGGGAGCGAGATAGGTGGGTTGGACCCTGACGCCACGCTATTGGACCACTTCGTTGATGCGGCCACTCGCCAACGATCCGTCGGCTTTGCCCGCGGATATGTCATCGGTCTGCTCGCGTCAACGGCGTCCCCGCCCGTTATCAAGAGTCTCAATAAGCTCATCGATGAGATGGAGCGGAGTAACCCGACTCTTGCGTACCACTTGTTTACGGCCGTGCCCGAAGCAACCGATGCGTTTGAGCGCACGCTACGGCTTGTCGATGCTGGCACGCTCGCGCCGGTGTTCCTGCAATCGTTCCTGATGACTGCCGTGGACAGTGGTCTTGACGCGACCCGATACGCCATGGCCCTGGAAAGATTGGCCGCGACGGGGGAAAGCGGGGACATGGTTGCCCTTCGCGGTGCGACGGACGCCCTTGCATATATGGTCCAGCGGGCCGCTCATAGTCCGATGCTTAACGACGATCGTGTGCAAGCCGTTGTCTGGCAACTGCTTGCTGTAGCGACGCGCCATGATAGCGCGGATGGCTACAACTGGGGTCAAATACTGCGCGCGTTCGTCCCCAAAGACCCCAATCGTGCCTCTCGTCTGGCCGTCGCCGCTCTCGTCGCCAACCACCTTGTTAATGACGAGGACATCAAGGGCATCCTGATTGACATGGGTGCTTCATGTCCGGACGTTGTGATGGTCGCACTGGGCGCCGCCCTCCTGGATGAGGGGACCAGAATACATTTCTATGTCGACAACTATACAGATCTGTTTTCATCGCTGCCTCAAGACACCGTGGAGAAATGGCTCCAGACAGCCGGAGTTGAAGGAGCGCGAGGTCTGGCTCGGCATCTACCCACCCCTTACGTCGATGCGGAAGGACGGGCTGTGGTCCCACCCCTTACAGCCGCTGTGCTCGCCACCTATGGCCGTGACGAGCGAGTCTTTGCTGAGTTTCAGGCGGGTACGGATTTCTTCGCTGGATTCACGGATGAGTTGCGGACGCAGTATCAGCGCCGGTTGGAGCTTGCCAGGAAGCTACTGGCCCACCCTCTAGAGAGGATTCGCCAGTGGGCCGCGCGTGAAGACCTGCTCGCCCATCGACGACTTGAGCAACTCAATCAGGAGGAGGAAGAGAGGTATATCCAGCAAGATCTGCCCCGAGATGCTGGCCTACTTCGCCAGCGGGGTGCGGCTCTCCGTCTACGATCTGGCGCTGCTGCACGCCGCGGCGCGCTGCCAAAACGTCTACCTGCGCGACGAGGAGGGGGAGCGGGGCACGGCGCTACGCCCGCCGACCAGCCGAGGCCCCCCTGTCATTCCACCGGCGCATCGTCGGCGGCGACGCGGAGGAGGAACGACAGGAGCTGCTGGCGTTCGCGGAATCCGTGTTCGCCTGCCTGTTCCACGAGGACGCCGACCTGCCCGCCGGCAGTACCTGCTACGCGCTCTTCCGCGAGTGGCAGACCTCGCTCATCGCGGCCAGCGACCTGCTGTCATAGCCACCCCTACGCGTCGCCCGTGTCGCCCTACCGCCGGACGGCAATTGTACCGTGCATATCTCGGTAACGACGGTCGATGTGAAGGCTGTCGATGTCTAACCGCGCGACATAGCCGCCCCGCATCGCGCCCACGCGCAACCGGAATGTGCGGCCGTACAGGCTAATCGATCCTCTGCGCCCTGATGCGCTGCCGATGAACATGCGGCCTGCCAGGTCCACCAGCGTGGTCTCCCCACACGCCAGTGAGCGATAGCGCGTGTCCGCATAGAACGCGATGCGCCCATCGTCGAATCTCAGCGGCCGCGGTGAGGTCACGCGCGGAGCGCGGCCGCCTGTGCTCCGCAAGGTGCTCACGTCCACATTGGGCAGCGTGTAGAACGTTCGCCCGTCGAAACTAAAACGCGAGCCATAGAGGAACAGGCTGACCATCCGGCACGGACGCGGCGGCGTCCTCATCGGCGATGGTACGGCAGTCCTTGTTCTCGTTGCCGGCGTGGCAGACGCCTTGGGTGCGAACGTTGCCGGCGTCGCGGACGCCTTGGGTGCGAACGTTTGTGTTGCCGTCGCTGGCGCGGGGGGCGTCGCCGTCTGGGTTGTCACGATCGTGTTCGTGGCCGTCGCCGAGGCCGTCGTGGGCGCCGTCGCCGACGGGCTGGACGTGGCTGTCACGGTTGTAAGTGTCGTCGCCGTCGGGATAGGCGTTGCCGTCGGTGGCGGATTCGGGTCGTCGTACAGCTCCGCGCTTGCCAGATGAGCAGGCGAGTTGCGATCACCGGCGCCTCCGGCCACCAGGACAGCGCCATTCGTCAACAGCACGGCCGCGTGCCAGTAGCGCGCGTCTTCCATGGGGGCCGTCACCGTCCATTGGCCCGTCTGGTAGTTGTACAACTCCGCTTCCGGTACCGCCTGCCCCTCGCTATAGCCCCCGGCGGCGAGGACAAGTCCGCCCGGCAGCACTGTCGCGGTATGGTACGCACGACTAATGTGCATGCTGCCCGTCGGCGCCCAGGTTCCCGTGGCAGGGTCGTACAATTCGGCGCTGGACGGATAGCTGTCTCCCGCCGCGACGAGGACACGCCCGGTTGCCAACAGGGTCGCCGTCGCGCCAATCCTCGCGCTATTGACCATCGGCCCGGTGGCCGTCCACATCCCCGTCGCGGGATGGTAGATCTCACCGAAGGGCAGGTACGTATTGTTGCGCCCGTTGTAGTCCTGGTTAAACCCTCCCGCGACCAGGACGGTCCCGTCGGGGAGGAGCGCCGCCACGGCCTGCGACCGCCGTGTGAGCATGGGGGCCGTTGCGGTCCACGTGCCCGTCTGGGGATGGTACAGATCGGCCGTGCCGTTTCCCGCCACCAACACCGTGCCATCCGCGAGCAGCGTCGCCGTCTGCAGCGCGTGGTCCGCGTTCAAATTGCCCGTTGCCGTCCACGATCGACTCGCGGGGTGATACAGTTCGGCGGTCGCGCCGCTCACCACGAGCACATCCCCGGTGGTCAACGAGGTGGCGGTATGGTAGTCGCGCGGCATCGTCATGCTGCCCGTGGGCGTCCATAGGCCGGTGCGGTGGTCATAGAGCTCACAACTCGCGAGCGGAACATACTGGTCAATGCTACCGTACGCGTTCCCACCCACGACCAGGACGGTTCCATCGGGCAGCAACGTGGCGGTGAGGTCGTTGCGCGCCTGGACCAGATAGCCCGTCCGCACCCACGTCCCGGTCCGCACAGGGCTGGGTGGAGGCGGTGGCGTGGCTGTCGGCGTCGGGGTGGGTGTGGTGGTCGGGACAGTCGTAGGGGAGGTCGTGGCCGTGGCCGTCGGCGTCGGGGTGGGTGACGAGGTAGAGGTTGGCGTGCTGGTGGCCGTCGGCGTCGAGGTAGGTGAGACGGTTGAGGTCTGCGTCGACGTTGATGTGGTCGTGGGAGAGTTCATCGCCGACGGATTGGGGGACAAGGATGAAGATGGCGCCGCCGGGAGAGAGCCAACGGCACGACCTCCCGGCGCGGCCGACGCCGGTGGCCCAAGCGGCAGCGCAAGTAAGACGATGCACAAGGCGGCGAAGACGCTCGCAGGGGTGGCGTTGTGGGCATTAGGACGATCATCGCCTCGTGTGCTGCCATCTAGGCGTGTATCTGCCATCAGTTTCCTCTTTTCTTTGGTGACACTTCTATTACCCTTCTCCATCATATCTGGACGGGGCTCCTATCGTGATGAATGTCACAAGCCGTATCGAAAGACTCGTTACACCCTGCCGCGGGCTTGAGGCCGAGGTAGGCGTTGAGGACGGCGGAGGTGAGGAAGATAATACGGCTCTCCGCGGTCACCCGCTGGAGAGAGGGACGGCTGTGTTCGGAGTAGGCGCGTCGGTCCGGCGGGCCTCGGCCACGGCCTGCTCCGGGGACAGGACCTGCCCCCACGCCCAGGCCGACGCGAAGGCCTCGCCGCCCAGGGCACTCCGCGCCAGCGCGACGGCCCGCTCGTTGTCCGCCTGCTCCGACGGCGGCACGGGCGTGCCATGGCCCGACCGTAGCGCAAACGCGGCCCCCAGCAGCCGCGCCGCCTCGTCCGGCCTATCCATGCCAGCCGCGACCGCCGCCAGCCCCTCGAGACTTGCCGCGACGCCCATCGCATAGCGCGTGGCGTGGGCTAGCGCCAGCCCCTCCTTGTAGAGCGACATCGCGCGCCGGTGATCGCCCCGGCGATAGGCCGTCGCGCCCGCGTAGGCGAGGGCGAGTGTCAGGCCGTGTTTGTCGCCCAGCTCTCCGTGCAGCGCCATGCTCTCCTCGTACAGCGCCGCCGCCCGCGCCAGGTCGCCGCGGTCCCTGGCCACATGGCCCAGCGTGACCAGCGAGCGCGCGATCCCTTGCTTGTCTCCGGCCTCTCGCCGCAGGGCCAGGCTTTCCTCGAACAGCGTCATCGCGCGCGCCAGGTCGCCCTGTTCGCGCAGCGCCATGCCCAGCCTGTTGAGGGAAGCGCCGAGACCTGCCGTATCCCCCAACTCCCGCCGCAGGGCCGCGCTCTCCTCGTGCAGGGCGCGAGCGCGCGTAGTCGCCCTGTTCAAAGGCCACGACGCCCCAGTTGTTGAGCGACAGGGCCAGTCCCCACGTGTCGCCGACCGCCCGCTGGATGGCCACGCTTTCCCGCTGCAGTTCGTCCGCGCGCGTACACT
>JAABUQ010010037.1_pt1 | contig 12545 bp, 10 predicted proteins | sample 5560001 | NCBI WGS metagenome assembly JAABUQ01 (sample SAMN10711888, study PRJNA513371) | rock metagenome | isolation source: Antarctica rocks | place: Antarctica: Victoria Land, Finger Mt nord | collected 2015-12-18 | reverse complement strand
CACCGAGGCGCGGCGCTTCGCCCAGGAGGCCATCGCCGTGCTGGCGTTCTGGCTGGCGGCGCTGACCCTGCTCGGGCTGCTGCTGATGCCGCAGGCGATGGCCCTGCTGGCGCCCGGCTTCGCGGACATGCCGGGCAAGGCGGCGCTGACGGTCACCTTGGCGCGGATCATGTTCCCCTACTTGTTCCTGATCTGCCTGGCGGCGCTGCTGTCGGGCGTGCTGAACGGGTTGGACCGGTTCGCGGCGGCTGCGGCGGCCCCCATGGTGCTGAACGGGGTGTCGATCGCCTCCATGTGGGTGCTGTCGCCCTACGTGCCGACGGTGGGGCACGCGCTGGCCTGGGGGGTGACGGTGGCCGGCGTGCTGCAACTGGCGCTGCTGGCCTGGGCGGTGCGGCGGGCGGGGATGCGGCTGCGCGTGCCGGTGCCGCGCATGACGCCGCGCATGCGGGTACTGCTGCGGCGCATGGTGCCGGGGCTGATTGGCGCGGGCGTGACCCAGCTCAACCAATCGGTGGACCTCATCATCGTCAGCCTGCTGCCAGCCGGGTCGGCGTCGCTGCTCTATTATGCCGAGCGGGTGTACCAGTTGCCGCTGGGCGTCATCGGCACCGCGGTCGGCACCGCGCTGCTGCCGCTGCTGTCGCGCCAGGCAAAGTCGGGCGATACGGCCGGCTCCATCGTCTCCATGAACCGGGCCTTGGAGATCACCCTAGTGCTGACCCTTCCGGCGGCGCTGGCCCTGACGGTGCTGGGCGGGCCGATCATGGCGGTGCTGTTCGGCCGCGGCGCGTTCGACGCCCACAGCGCGGCGCTGAGCGCGCAGTCGCTGGCGGCCTATGCGTTCGGGCTGCCGGCCATCGTGCTGCTGAAGGTGCTGGTGCCGGCGTTCTTCGCCCATGGCGACACCGGCACGCCGGTTCGGGTGGGCATGGCCGCCATCGCGCTGAACCTGGTGCTGAACCTGCTGTTCATGCTGCCGTTGCAGCACATCGGCCCGGCGCTGGCCACCAGCCTGTCCGCGGTCTTCAATGCGGCGGTCCTGGGCGTCATCCTGCACCGGCGCGGGCTGCTGGCGCCGGATGCGCGGCTGCGGCGGCGCCTGCCGCGCATGGCCGTGGCGGCAGCGGCGATGGCGGCGGCGCTGTGGCTGGGGCAAGACACGGTGTTCGCCGCGGCCGGCGCCGTGGCCGGGCTGCGTTGGGCTGCGCTGGCGATGGTCGTCGGGGCGGGCATGGCCGCCTATGGCTTGGCCGGGCAGGCGCTGGGCGCGTTCGATGGGCGGGAACTGGCCGGGATGGCACGGCGGCGGCGCTGAAGCTTCGTTGCGTTTATTAACACAACATTAGGAAGTTTTCGGCCAAAACTGGCGTTGCCGCGCACCCCTGCGCCGATGACCCACCCCTGCACCGAGGACTCACAATATCTTGGCTTGCGATGCTGGCGCCCGCCCTTGCCCTGCTCGGAGCGGCCCTGCTCGGAGCGGACGCCCATGCGGCCGGGGCGCCGCAGCAGACTGCCAGCGTTGGTCCGGGCAAGCCTGCCGGCGTTGCGTCCGATGCGCTGGTCGGACGCGGCCTTGAGCAACTCGGGCAGCAGGCGCTGATCCGCGTCCCTGACCCGGCGCGTCCTTGCCGGTTTGATATCCAGATGGAACGACAGGACGGACGCCAGGCCGCCTGGGAAAGCGTTGACCTGTGCCACGCTCCCGAACCGAGGCTGCCACGCGCCTTCGGGGCGGTGAAGACCGGGCAGTAGGCTGCCAAGCCGCCTCCCGGCCTGACTTGACCAAGCAGGGCGCTTGACCGACCAGGGCGCTTGACCGGGCAGGGCTGGGCGCACAGAACCCGGCCATGCAGCGCATCTTCTCCGGCATCCAGCCTTCGGGCGTTCCAACCCTCGGCAACTACCTCGGCGCCATCCGCAACTGGGTCGCGCTGCAACAGGACCACGAGTGCCTGTATTGCGTCGTGGACCTGCATGCCATCACCCAGTGGCAGGACCCGCGCACCCTGGCGGCGGCGACGCGGGAGCTGGCGGCGTCCATCATCGCCTGCGGCATCGACCCGCAGGCGCACATCCTGTTCAACCAGTCCGCCGTCCCCGCCCACGTCCGGCTCGGCTGGATCTTCACCTGCGTCGCCCGCATGGGCTGGCTGAACCGGATGACGCAGTTCAAGGACAAGGCGGGCAAGGACCGGGAGCAGGTCTCGACCGGGCTTTTCGTCTATCCCAACCTGATGGCCGCCGACATCCATGCCTACCACGCCACGCGGGTGCCGGTCGGCGACGACCAGCGGCAGCACCTGGAGCTGGCGAACGACATCGCGGCCAAGTTCAACCACGACTACGGCGTGGAGTTCTTCCCGCAGATCGAGGCGCTGATCCTCGGACCCGCCGCCCGGGTGATGAGCCTGCGGGACGGCTCGAAGAAGATGTCGAAGTCCGATCCCTCGGACCAGAGCCGCATCAACCTGACCGACGACGCCGACACGATCGCGCTGAAGATACGCCGCGCCCGCACCGACCCGGAGCCGCTGCCGTCCGAGGCGGAGGGGCTGGAGGGCCGGGCCGAGGCGCGCAACCTAGTTGGCATCATGGCGGCGCTACTGGACACCGACGCCGCGGCGATCCTGCGCGAGCATGGCGGCAAGGGGTTCGGGGTGTTCAAGGACGCCTTGGCCGAGGTGGTCGTGGACAAGCTGGCGCCGATTGCCGCGGAGACCCGGCGCCTGCTAGCTGATCCTGGCGCGGTGGATGCGGTACTGCGCGATGGCGCTGCCCGTGCCTCTGCCATTGCCGACCCCATCGTGGCAGAAGCGGAGCGGCTGGTGGGCTTCCTGCAGGCCTGATCCGCCTCACCATCGGACCCCGCCTCGCAATCAGGCAAGATAATCACTTGGGAGTGGGGACCGCAGTGGCTGGCCCACTCCCATAGGAGAAGGAAGTAGGCCGTCGGCTGGCAGGTCCGGCCCCCAGGCTGGGGAACCGGACCCACTGCTTAACGGCGGCGGTAAACGACCTTGGTCGCCGGCTTGGTCGCCAGCGCGATTAGGAAACCGACGCCGGCAGCGACCAGGATCGCGGTAATCGGACGCTGATCGACCTGCTCGGCCAGCATGTCGCCGGCCTCCTCGATCTGGTCCAGCATCTGCGAGCCGAAGTCCCCGGCGCCCACCTTGTCGGCGGCGCTGCGCACAGCGTCGGCGGCCTGGCCATAGGTCTTCTGCGCGGACCCGGCCACCTTGTCGACGGCGCCCTCGGCTTGCATCTTCTGATCGCCGGTCAGGTTGCCGAAGGCGCCCTCGACCTTGCCGCCGAGGTTGCGGGCAGTACCCTCAAACTTGTTTTCGTCCATGGTTGGGCTTCCCTACGTTGCAGATGCGCCTCTAACCCCTGTCGGGCCAGGTGGTTCCACAGGCGGTCGCATCGGGGATGCCGTCCTGTCATCGATCCCATCCCAGCCGGTCTATTCCAGCCGGCCAGGGTGGTTGCCTGCGACGCAAGGACGATCCTGGCTGCTGCTTCCGGAGGAGGAGGGAGCAGCAGGAGGCGTTCTCTTGTTCTAGGCGTTAGCCCGGCCGGGCAACTGGGGCAGGTTGCGTCCAGGGTTGGCCTGGCTGCCGCGCAGCAGCCGGCGCGCCCGCAGCCAGGCGGACCGCACGGCCCAACGGGGCGACCACGGCCGCAGCTTGGCTTGCAGCATGGCGGCTGTGCGCCAGTACAACTCACTAGCCGGGTCCAGCGCCACGGCCTGCTGCGCATAGTGCAGCGCGCCGGCCAGGTCCCCTTGGGCGCGCAGCACGTCGGAAATCCAATGGTGGACTCCGCCGTGATGCGGCCAGGCCGCCCGCACCTCGTGGGCGATAGCGAGCGCGGCGGGGCTGTCGCCGGCAGCGTGCAGGGCGTAGCTGAAATCCATGAGGTAGCCGGGGTGCCGCTCCAGCGCCGCCACCTGCTCGTGCGCCGCCACCGCCTCCTCGAACCGCCCGGCGGCGGAAAGGCGCAGCGCCAACGCGTGGTGCGTATCTGGCCGATTGGGCGCCAGGTGGACGGCCTGCTGCGCCAGCGCGATGGCGAGCCGCAGGCGCGAAGCGGGCTGGCGGCTGGCCAGGGCGCCGAAGTAGGCGGACAGCGAATGGCGGCGGGCACGGACGGCCCGCCCGGTTTCCGCCGGGTCCAGGGTGCCATCCAGCGCCTGCATGACGATGCCGGTCAGCAGCCCGGCCTCGGACAGCAACGAGCCGACGGGGTGGCCGCCATGCGGGACCGGCAGGCGGATGATGGGCGTGTCGGCGGCGATGCGGTCGGCGTGGAGGCGGTCGGGGCCATGCGGGTCGTACGCCACGACCGGGCGGACGCCGCTGCGGATCGGCCCGTCGATGCCGGGCAGGAAGCGCAGCCGCCGCCGGTCCTGGCCCCAGCGCCGCTCGAACGGCGCGCGGGCGGGATCGATGGAGTACTGCGGCGACAAAGCCAACGCCTGCCCGGCCCCGACCGCATCGGCGAAGCGCACCGCCGCATAGCCGCCCATGCTGGAGCCATAGGCCAGCACCGAAGCCGCCCCGGCCGTGACGGCGCGGATGGCGGCGGTGGCCTCGGCCATCTCCGGATGCTGGAACCAGTCGTTGTCCCGGGTCAGCACATGCGTCGCGGTGATGCCGTGGTCGCGGAAGAAGGTCTCGCCAAAGCCGGGGCGGTCCAGGGTGCGCTCGTCGTGGTAGCAGTCGAAGGTGACGACATGCCGGCTGGAATCGGCGGCCGGGACGTGCCGGACCAGCACCTCGGCGCTCTGGAACAGCACGCGCGGCGGCGGGGGCGGCTCGGGTTCCGGCTCAGGCTCCGGTTCCGGCTCAGGCGGGGGCGGATGCAGCGCGGCGAACAGCGCCTCGACAAGATTTCGGTAGTGCTCGCAGCCCTGGTCCAGCGCCAGCGCCTGTTCGGCATAGGCCAGCGCCCCCCGCAGGTCGCCCCGCAGGCGGTGCAGCTCCGAAAGCCAAGCATGGACGCCGCCGTGGCCGGGCCAGGCCCGCTGCACCTCCAGCGCCACCGCCAGCGCACCCTCCGCGTCGCCAGCGCGACTGAGATCGAAGCTGTGGTACATCAGGAAACCAGGGTTGCGATCCAGTTCGGCCACCTTCCGATGGGCGGCGACGGCCTCGGGCAGGCGCCCGGCGGCAGACAGGCACCGGGCCAGCGCATGATGCGGGGGCGAGATGCCAGGGGCGAGGTCGGCGCCCTGCTGCGCCAGCGCGACGGCAAGGTCGGCGTGCCATGCCGGCTGGCGCAGGGCCAGGCCGCCGTAGTAGGCCGCGACCGACCGCCGGGTCTGGCGAAGCGCACGGCTGGTTGCGGCAGGGTCCAGCGTGCCGTCCAGCACCTGCATGACCAGTCCGGTCAGCAGTCCGGCATCCAGCAGGTAAACCCCGGCGGGGTGACCGGCAAAGGGCACACGCAGGCGGATGATGGAGATGTCCTCGGCGATCCGGTCGGCATGCGCGGCATCGGCGTCCCAGGGGTCGTAGGCCACGACCGGCACGACGCCACCGCGGATGGGTCCGTCCACCTCCGGCAGGAAGTACAGGCGGCGCATGTCCTGCGCCCAACGGTTCTCGGACGGCATCCGGCAGGGGTCGATGGAGTATTGCGGCGACAGGGCCAGCGCCCGGTGCGCCCCCACCGCGGCGGCGAAGCGGACAGCCGCGTATCCGCCCATGCTGGAGCCGTAGGCCATGACGTCGGCAGCGCCCGCGGTGGCGCCGCGGATGGCGTCGAGGGCATCGGACAGCCAAGGATACTGGAACCAGTCGTTGTCGCGGGTCAGGACGTGGGTGGCGGTGATGCCGTGCTGGGCGAAGAAGTCCTCGCCGAAGCCGGGGCGGGCCAGGGTGCGGTCGTCATGGTAGCGGTCGAAGGTCACGACGTGGCGGCTGGTGTCGGCCGCAGGCACATGGCGGACCTCAAGCTCCGCGTTGGCGAACAGGACCCTCGCCGTCACCGGGGAGCCATCCGCAGCGCGCCATCCAGCCGGATCACCTCCCCGTTCAGCATGGTGTTCTCGAAAATGTGGCGCACCAGTTGCGCGAACTCGTCCGGGCGGCCCAGGCGCGGCGGGAACGGCACGCTGCGGCCCAGGCTCTCCTGCACGTCATCCGGCAGGCCCAGCATCATCGGCGTCCCGAACAGCCCCGGCGCCACCGTCACCACGCGGATGCCCTCCTCCGCCAGCTCGCGCGCAATCGGCAGCGTCATGCCGACGATGCCGCCCTTGCTGGCCGCATATGCCGCCTGGCCGACCTGCCCGTCGAAGGCCGCGATGGAGGCGGTGTTGACGATCACCCCGCGCTCCCCGTCCGGCCCCCGCTCGGCCTTGGCGATCTCGACGGCAGCGGCGGTGATCATGTTGAAGGTGCCGATCAGGTTCACCGTGACCACGCGGGCGAAGCTGTCCAGCCGGTGCGGCGCCTTGCGGCCCAGCACGCGCTCGCCGATCACCATCCCGGCGCAGTTGACCAGGCCATGCAGCGCCCCGAAGCGCGACACCGCGAGCGCCACGCAGGCCTGCCCGTCGGCCTCGCTGGTGACATCGGTACGGAGGTAGGCGCCGCCCAGCTCCTCCGCCAGCGCCCCGGCGTCGGCCACATCCGCCAGCACCACATGCGCCCCGGCCCCGGCCAGCACCCTGGCCGTGGCGGCGCCCAGGCCGGAGCCGCCTCCGGTGACGATCAGCGTCTTGCCTTCGATCTGCATGGGGGGTCTGTCCGGGCTGGGGTGGATTGGGGCACCTGATCGGGGCAGGTTCTAGCCGCGCCGCGCGGCGGGTCAAACAGGGAGGGGTTCAACCATGCGTATCCTGGATGTGCGGGAGACAACGCAGCCGATCAGCTCGCCGATCCGCAACGCCTACATCGACTTCACCAAGATGACGACCAGCCTGGTCGCCGTCGTGACGGACCAGATGCGGGACGGGCGCCGGGTGGTCGGCTACGGCTTCAACAGCAACGGGCGCTACGGCCAGGGCGGGCTGATCCGCGAGCGGTTCGCGCCGCGCCTGCTGGAGGCCGACCCGGCCAGCCTGCTCGATGCCGAGGGCGTGCTGGACCCGCACCGGGCCTGGGCCTGCCTGATGGCGAACGAGAAGCCCGGCGGGCACGGCGAGCGCAGCGTGGCGGTGGGGACGCTCGACATGGCGCTGTGGGACGCCTGGGCCAAGCTGCACAACCAGCCGCTGTTCCGCCTGCTGGCCCAGCGCGCCGGGCGGGAGGCCGACCCGCGCGTGTTCGTTTATGCGGCTGGCGGCTACTACTACCCCGGCAAGGACCTGGGCGCGCTGCGGGCGGAGATGCGCGGCTACCTGGACCGCGGCTACACGGTGGTGAAAATGAAGATCGGCGGGGCGCCGCTCGACGAGGACCGCGCGCGCATCGAGGCGGTGCTGGCCGAGATCGGCGGGGCGCAGCTTGCGGTGGACGCCAACGGGCGGTTCGACCTGGAGACGGCCATCGCCTATGCGCGGATGCTGCGGGATTACCCGCTGTTCTGGTACGAGGAGGCCGGCGACCCGCTGGACTACCAGTTGCAGGCGGCCTTGGCGGAGTTCTACCCGGGTCCGATGGCGACAGGGGAGAACCTGTTCAGCCACCAGGACGCCCGCAACCTGCTGCGCCATGGCGGGATGCGTGCGGACCGCGACTGGCTGCAGTTCGACTGCGCGCTGTCGTATGGGCTGTGCGAGTACTTGCGGACCCTGGATGTGATCCGTGCCGCCGGCTGGTCGCCCTCGCGGTGCATCCCGCATGGCGGGCACCAGATGTCGCTGAACATCGCGGCCGGGTTGGGGCTGGGCGGCAATGAGAGCTATCCCGACCTGTTCCAACCCTATGGCGGCTTCCCCGACAGCGTGCGGGTTCGGGATGGGCACATCACCATGCCGGAGCTGCCGGGCATCGGGTTCGAGGGCAAGGCGGACCTGATCCGGGTGATGCGGGAATTAGCGGAGCAGGCCCTACTTCTCCCTCTCTCTCGGAGAGAGAGGGAAGCTTGCCGCTTTCCTCGCAGCGCGCAACACTCCGCTGCGGGGAAACAGGGGGCCAACGTGCTCGAACGCCGGCCGACATACGCCGAAACGCGCGACGCCTTCGCCTGGCGTGTCCCGCCCCGCTTCAACATCGCCCACGCCATCTGCGACCGCCACGCCGCGACCGGCGGCGACGCCCTGCTGACCGAGGCCCCGGACGGCACGCAGCGCCGCCTGACCTTCGCGCACCTGCAGGAGATGTCCAGCCGCCTCGCCAACGCCCTGCAGGCCCACGGCGTGCAGCGCGGCGACCGGGTGGCGATCCTGCTGCCGCAATGCGCCGAGTGCCTGGTCGCGCACCTCGCCGCCTACCGCATGGGCGCCATCGCCCTGCCGCTGTTCACCCTGTTCGGGCCGGAAGCCATCGAGTACCGCCTGGCCAACAGCGGCGCCCGCGTCCTGGTCACCGGCGACGAGGGCCTGGCCAAGCTGCACGGCCTGCGCGACCGCCTGCCGGAGCTGCGCGTGGTCCTGGGCATCGACGGCGCGCGGGAGGGCGGCGTGCTAGACCTCAACGCCGAGCTGTCCCGCGCCGCCTCCACCCACGCCCCCGTCGATACCGCCGCCGACGATCCGGCGCTGATCCTCTACACCTCCGGCACCACCGGCCAGCCCAAGGGCGTCCTGCACGCCCACCGCGTCCTGCTCGGCATGCTGCCCGGCGTCGAGCTGCCGCACGACTTCTTCCCGCAGCCCGGCGACCGCATGTGGACCCCCGCCGACTGGGCCTGGGCCGGCGGCCTGCTGGACGTGCTGCTGCCCAGCCTGTTCCACGGCGTCCCCGTGCTGGCCCACCGCCTGCCGAAGTTCGACCCCGACGCCGCCTTCGCCCTCATGGCCCGGCACGGCATCCGCAACGCCTTCATGCCGCCGACCGCGCTCAAGATCATGCGCGGCGTCCCCCCGCCCCGCGACCCGCCCCGGATGCGCAGCGTCGCCAGCGGCGGGGAGCGGCTGGGGGAGGAGATGCTGGACTGGGGCCGCTCCACCTTCGGCCTGACCATCAACGAGTTCTACGGCCAGACCGAGATCAACTTGGTCGTCGCCAACTGCGCCACCCTGATGCCGCTGCGGCCGGGATCGATGGGCCGCGCCGTCCCGGGCCACGACGTGGCGGTGCTGGACGACGACGGAGCGGCGTCTCCACCCGGCGAGACCGGGTCGTTGGCGGTGCGTGCGCCGGACCCGGCCATGTTCCTGCGCTACTGGAACAATCCGGACGCCACGGAACGCAAGTTCCGTCAAGGCCCGGACGACGCGCGCTGGTGCCTGACGGGCGACATGGGCCGGGCCGATGCGGACGGCTACTTGTGGTTCCTCGGCCGCGACGACGACGTGATCATCAGCGCCGGCTACCGCATCGGCCCCGACGAGATCGAGGACTGCCTCATGCGCCACCCCGCCGTCGGCATGGTCGCGGTGATCGGCGTGCCCGACCCGGTGCGCGGGGAGGTGGTCAAGGCCTTCGTGGTGCCAACGCCGGGGCACGAGGCCGGGCCAGGGCTGGCGGCGGAGATCCAGGCGTTCGTCAAGGCCCGGCTGTCGGCGCACGAGTACCCCCGCGCCATCGAATTCCGCGAGGACCTGCCGATGACGATGACGGGCAAGATCAGGCGGCGCGACCTGCGTACGGTTTAGGAGCGCCAGCATGGGCAAGCTGTATGACGAGTTCACCCCCGGCCGGTCCTGGACGACGCCGGGCCGCACGGTGACGGAGGCCGACATCATCGGCTTTGCCGGCCTGACCGGCGACTACAACCCGCTGCACGTGGACGAGGTGTTTGCCGCCGCGACCGGGTTCGGCGGGCGCATCGCGCATGGCCCCATGGGCATCGGCATGGCATTCGGCCTGGCGTCGCGGCTGGACCTGATCGACGGCACGGCGGTCGCGCTGCTGGGCGTGCAGTGGGACTTTCGCGCCCCGGTGCGGGCGGGGGACACGCTCCATGCCAGCATCACGGTGCGCGAGGCGCGGCCGACCAAGCGCGATGATCAGGGTGTGGTGACGCTCGCGTTCACGATCCTGAACCAGCAAGCGGTGGTGGTGCAGGACGGGGTGGCCCGGCTGCTCATGCGGCGCGCGTGATGCGGCGGGCATGATGAGGTCGCTGCGTCGTGATGCGACTTGTGCACGGCAAGGGCGCTTACCCAGAGGATTCCGCAGCTTGAGGAGTGCCTGAGCATGAGAACCTTGGTGACCACGGCCCTGGCCGTCCTGGCCTTCGCCGCCGCAGCCCACGCCCAGAACATCAACGCCCCACTCGCCCAGCCGTCGCCGACGATATCGACGGGCCGGCCCGGTCCGGTCGTCGGCACCCCGCGTGGGCCGGATGTCGTCGTGGGCGGGACTAGGGGCTACCAGCAGCTTTCGGGGCCAAACGGTAGCGGCGGTATCATGACGCCAAACAGCAACGGCACCAGCACCATCATCAGCCCCGGCGGCGGCAGGCAGGTCGTGCCGACGCCGCGCTGACCGGCGGAGACCTGTAGCGCCGACCGGCCAGGCCAGCGTAGTGTCGGGCGAAACGAGGGAACCCGGCGCCATGGCAACGAACCCGCAGGCATCGCGGCGCACCTTGATCGGGGGCGCCCTGCTGGTTGGCGCAGCATTGGCTACCGGCGGCGCGGCGGACCTGCCGGCACCGGCAGCACCCGCCGGATTGTGGTCCGCCACCTACTGGGCCACCAAGCAGCGCGACGGCCAGGACATCCGGCTGACGATGTACCGTAGGCGGGCCGGCGCCCCCGCACCGGGCCAGGCGCCGCTGCCGGTGCTGCTGCTGGTGCACGGCTCGTCCCCGGCGGCGCTGGCCAGCTTCGACCTCACTGTGCCCGGCTACGACGACCACTCCATGCTGAACGTGTTCGCCCGTGCGGGTTACGACGTCTGGACGCTGGACCACGAGGGCTACGGCGCTTCCACCCGCACCGACGGCAACTCGGATATCGCCAGCGGCGTCGCGGACCTGCAAGCGGCCACGGACCTGATCGTGCGGGAAACCGGGCAGCCGCGGATGCACATGCTGGGCGAGTCGTCCGGCGCGTTGCGGGCTGGGGCGTTCGCCATGGCACGGCCGGACCGGGTGGGCCGCCTGGTGCTGGAGGCGTTCACCTATACCGGCGCTGGGTCTCCGACGCTGGGCAAGCGGGCGGAACAGGTGGAGTACTACCGCACGCACAACCGCCGCCCGCGTGACCGCGCCATGCTGGAGAGCATCTTCACCCGTGACCACCCGGGCACCACCGACCCAGCCGTGGCCCGCGCCTTCGTGGAGAAGGAGATCGCGAACGGCGACACCGTGCCCACCGGCACCTACCTCGATATGACCGCCCACCTGCCCGTCGTCGATCCCGCCCGGGTGCCCTGCCCGGTGCTGCTGATCAAGGGCGAGTACGACGGCATCTCGACATTGGAGGACCTGCAGGACTTCTTCGGCAAGCTGCCGAACGGGGACCGGCAGCTTTCCATCGTCGCCGGCGCGGCGCACGCCGTCACGCTCAGCCGGGGCTACAAGGCGTTCCACCACATCGTGCAGGCGTTCCTCGCCGTGCCCGGACCTCCTGCCGCCTGACCTCCCGGATCAGGGCCGCATCTCGGCGGCGATATAATCCACCAGCGCGCGCACCCGGAGGGTGTGCCGCAGGTCCTCATGGAAACCGAGCCACAACTCCCGGTCGGGCGGCGTCTGCGGCGGGTGCAGCCGTTGCAGGCCGGACAGGGCGTCGCCGATGGAACGCGGCAACAAGGCCAGCCCGGCGCCGGCCACGGCAGCCGCCGCTTGAACGTCCAGGCTGTTGCTTTGCAGCGCGATGTGCGCCTGCGGCGCCAGGGTGTCTCGCAGCCACTGCGCCTGCGCCAGGGTGAACAGCGAATCCGGCAAGGTGATCAGCGTGTGGCCGGGGCAGCCGGCGGCGAAGTCGGGCTCACCACGTTCAGCCAGGTAGGTGCGGCTGGCATAGAGGCCCCGCGGCATGGCCCCGATCCGCCGCTGCACCAACCCCTCCTGATCGAATCGCACCGGGCGCAACGCGATGTCGGTTTCGTGCCGGGTCAGGCTGAACACCCGGTCGGCGGTAAGCAGCTCGACCGTCACGCCGGGATGCAGCCGGCAGAACCCGGCCAGCACCGGCGCCAGAAGGTGGTGGCCCGTCCACTCCAGCGTGGTGATGCGGACCAGGCCGTCCAGCCCGGTGTCGCGCGCCGCGATCTGCCGTTCCGCCGCCAGCGCCGACCGTTCCATCTGCTCGGCCAGCGGCAGCAGCGACGTGCCCAAGGCGCTCAGCGCGACGCCGGCCGCGGTGCGTTCGAACAGCCGCGCGCCCAGGCGGTCCTCCAGGTTCTCCACTCGGCGGCCCATCGTGGGCTGCGTCACGCCCAGCACCCGCGCCGCCGCGGTCAGGCTGCCGTGCCGGGCGATGGCCAGCAGGAGGCGCAGGTCGTCCCACTCCAACATCCTTGATCCCATGC
>JAABUQ010010036.1_pt1 | contig 12548 bp, 15 predicted proteins | sample 5560001 | NCBI WGS metagenome assembly JAABUQ01 (sample SAMN10711888, study PRJNA513371) | rock metagenome | isolation source: Antarctica rocks | place: Antarctica: Victoria Land, Finger Mt nord | collected 2015-12-18 | reverse complement strand
GACCGCGCGAACGCGTCGAGCGAACCGTCAAGGAAGTCGACGACGCCCTGCGCGCACGTTTCGATCGCTTGCGTCGCCGGATCGGGGTCGCGGAGCGCCGGCTCGACGCGAACAGCCCCGCGATGCGCCTCGCGGCGCGTGGCGAGCGGCTCGTCGTCGCCCGCTATCGCCTCGAGGCGACGGCCGCGCGCATCGTCGAGCGGCGCCGCGCGCGGGTCGCGCCGACGGTCGTACGTCTCGCGCCCGCGCTGGACCGGATGCTGCAGCGGCGGAGCGACCGCGTGCGCTTCGAGCACGCGCGGCTCGACGACCGGAACCCGCTAGCGATTCTCGAGCGCGGCTATGCGATCGTGAAACAGGCGGGCGCGATCGTGCGCGACCCGCGGGCGCTCGCGCCCGGCAGCGCGATCGTCGCCGTGCTCGCGCGCGGCGAGCTGCACGCACGCGTCGCTGCCGGGCCGGAGGGCGGCGCCGGCGGCGCGAAAGACGCAAAGCATGGCGACGACTGAATCGGGAGAGTTCGAGAAGGCGCTCGCGCGCTTGGAGACGATCGTCGCGAAGCTCGACGGCGAAGAGATCGATCTGGACGCCTCGGTCGCACTCTTCCAAGAAGGCAAGACGCTCGCGCGGCGCTGCGAGGCGTTGCTGAAGGCGGCGCAGGAGGCCGTCGAACGGGCCGCCGTCGACGGCGACGCGGAGTCCGAGCTGCGCCCCGCGCCGACGTCGCGCCCGAAGACGACGGCCTCGGGGCTCTTCGACGACGCCGTCGATGACGAAGTGCCGTTCTGAAGGGCAAGAATCAATCAATTTGAGCTGAGGCTGGGCGCTATCTCGGCTTTGGCGCCAACCGACGATCCATGCCGGGTTTTCGAATGTGGACAGGGCGGCGACAGGGTGGACGCCTGACGGAATAGGCTACGCTCTAACACCCGCTTGTTATGCCGACCGGAGCAGCTTGTCACGGGACGCGTTGCTGCGGCTATCGGTGCGGCCGAAGTCTTGATTATTCCGTTCATTCCGGAGCCGTTTGCGGCGGACGGCGCTCTCGATGTGCTTGACGTCGTACGCACGTTTCCCGACGCGGACCCGACGGTCATGACGCTGGCAACAATGGTCGAGGCCCGCCGCACGCTCACCGGCACCGTTCTCGAAGATATAGCGAAACGCGGCTACCGGGTTGATGCGACTGTTCCAAATGCGGTCGCGGCCGCTGAGGCTCCCTGGCAAGGGAAGACGGTGGTGGCCTATGCACCCAAGAGCCCCGTGACCCGCGGGTATGAGAAGGCTGCCGAGCATATCATTGCGATCGGAAGCTAGCGAAGAAGAAGGCGTGAAAGTACTTTTCGAATAAACGAATATGAAATGCCTAAAAAGATCGAGCGTTGGGAGTTAGCGCCGGTCCCGGGGTCCCAGCGAGAGTCGACCGTCGGTACCGCGATCGAAAGGCTCAACGCCAGCGAGCCCACTGCCCGAGATATAAAGCTCTCCGTGAGTTTGCCGCCGGCCTTACGACGTGAAGTTAGTTAAATCACGTTCGACTGCGATTGCTCAGAGACGAGCGTCGTCGAAATCGCGCTCCGACGGCTGCTCGAGGGCGATGATGCTCGAAGCATCCTGCTCTCGCATGGATCTCGCTACCGTCGTAGCCCCTAGCCGGGCCGTTGATAGCTAAGTTTTATCGCAGCTCGGACGGTTCGGAGCCGGTCGACGATTTTATCAACGCGTTGCCCATACCGGAGCGCGCATCGGTGGCGTTCGCGATCGAGTTGCTCAACGAGCTGACGGACCAGCGCCCCCACCTGCCGTTCCCGCACAGTTCACAGGTGGAAGGCGAGCTACGCGAACTACGCTGCCATCACGGACGCGATCGGTACCGGATCCTCTATCGCCGCTCCGAGCAGTTCATTGTGTTGCTGCACATTTTCCGGAAAAACACGGCGCAGATCCCGGAATCCGAAAAAGCCATCGCCCGAGTTCGCTGGGATGATTTCGGAGCACGAATGTCAGCGACGCCGCGAACGCCGCCGCGTCCGCTTGGGAAAGACGCTCCAATGGCCTCCCCGAACCAGTCCATCTACGCGGGCACCAAGGGAGCCGTCGATGCCATCACGCTTTCACTTTCGAAGGAGTTGGGAGCCCGCAAGATCAGAGTCAACGGCCTCAACCCTGGAGCGGTTGAGACCGAAGGGCTTTCTGGCAGCGGTTTTCTCAATGAAAATATGAAGGCCAGGATCCTGGCTTCCACGCCGCTGGGACGTATTGGTCAGCCCAAGGACATCGCGAACGTCACCGTGTTCCTCGCATCCGACGAATCCTATTGGATCAACGGGCAAATCATATTCGCAGCGGGCGGTCTCACCTATTGAGAAAGACGCTGCCGGACCAGCGTGGCCATCTCGCTCTCGATCAGCTTGCACTCGGCTTGGCGGTGGAGAGCCGTCGCTCCAGCGCCTGCCGCAGCGACGGCGTCGTCAGACGCCGGAGCTGGTTGCGAACGCCGACCATCTCGCGGATAAGATACCGGCAGTATACAACATGCTCGCCTACCTGGTTTTCCAGGGGCGACAAAAGCGCGGTATCGCGAGGCCGAAAGACCTCGGCAAAGTGCGCCAGCACGGCGGCGTCTATCGCGTCCGTTTGGCGCATATCTCGGCGACCTTTGTCGAAGGATATGCGAACATGCGAACGCCCCGCTCCGGGTGGGAGCGGGGCGGCGCCGGGCCGGTCAGTCGCCGTTGCGGCGGGACCAGATGAGCAACTGTGTTTCGTAGAATGGCTTTCCGGCGAATGGCGATACCGCAGCGGATCAGTTTGTCGCGCTCGCACGCCAAGTCTGATCGTCACGGACCATTGCGTTCAGGATCGTCAGCAACTTCCTCATGCACGCGGTGAGCGCTACCTTGGCCGGCTTCCCGGCCTCGCGCAGCCGGGCGTAGAACGCCTTGATCGGCGTGTTGAAGCGGCTGGCAGTCAGGGTCGCCATGTAGAGAACGTTACGGATCGCGCTGCGACCGCCCATCACGAAGCGGTGGCCGCGCCGGCGTCCGCTATCGTTGTTCATCGGCGCGACGCCGACCAGGCTCGCAATCTCCCGCCGCGTAAGTGAGCCGAGCTCGCGCAAGCTGGCGATCAACGTGCAGGCGAGGAGCGCGCCGACGCCGGGGACGCCGGTCAGAAGATCGAACAATGGGCGCTTGTCGGAGCTTCGTACAAGCGCCGACATCTGGGTCTCGATGATCTTGCATTCGCGCTTGGCGGCCGCGAACCGCTGCTCCAGCACGTCGCGGATCGATGGCGTGGTCAGCCGGCGAAGCTGATTGCGGATGCCCATCATCTCGCGGATGAGATAGCGGCGATAGACAACATACTCGTCGATCTGAGCCTCGAGCGGCGTGAGCGGTGCCGTCGTACGAGGGCGGAACACCTCGGCGAAGTGAGCCAGCACGGCGGCATCGATCGTATCCGTCTTCGCCATTCGCCCGGCACCCTTGGCGAAGTCGCGGACCTGCCGCGGGTTGACGATCGCGACGGCATGGCCAGCCTCGACAAGCGCCATGAAGGCAAGCTTCTCGTAGCCGCCGCTCGCTTCCAGGATCACCTTCTCTACCCGCAGGGGCGCCAATATCTCGGCCAGTTCCGCGACGCCGGCCGTGGTGTTGGCGACGGCAAAGGCCTTAGCTTGCGGCCTGATGTGCACGTCGAGCCGATCCTTGGCGACATCTATCCCGACGTAACAGGCCGTATCCATAGTCTTATCCCATCCTTGTGAGTTCGGGTTCGGGACCCGAGCAACTGTTCGGGCTTCAGGCTGGATGGTGCCGGCACCTTGCTAATCTCCGGGCTCGTTCGCCAAGGCTGTAATCGGGCTCGACACCAGAGGTCTGGGGCCGCCCGCTCGCGGGCGGCCCCAGGATCCTCAGCTACGCTGCTTAGCGGCTCGGCTCCACACAAGGCTGTAGCTGCCCTCGTCTTCGCCCTCGACCAGGGTGGCGTAGATCGGAGCCGGGAAGCTCGGGTCGTCGAGCTTGACCGAGAGATAGTTGCGGCCCTCGTTGGAGGTCTTCTTCCAGGCCGCCCCGAATTCGGTCGAACCGGAGAAAGACGCGGTAGTCGGGGGCCTTTTCGCTACCCTTCTCGGCCGCCTTGATGGTCGTCTTGGCGTTGATGCTGAGGGTCTTGACCGAGCCGCTGAAGGTCTCGCCCGACTTGGTGAAGGTGCCGATGGTCGCCATGATGAAGTCTCCTGTCTGTCTACCGGGCCGCGCCCATCGCGGCCTCGATGGCGATCTGCAGGCCGGAGGCGATCGACGACGCACTCGCTCGCGAGCCGGAGCGCGGCGGAGGACGGCGGACCGGCGGCTTTCTTGCCTCGCGAGGAATGCCGCGCTCGCGCGGCAGGGGAAGAAAGTTGCCGGCCGCCGTTGCGGCACAGGCGATCGAGGCGCAGCCGTCCTTCGGCTAGATCAGGCCATGAGAGATCGTGTGGGAGCACCCGCCCGGACAGGCCCGGAGACAAACTGGCGACAGATGGCTTTCGCCGACAAGGGGTCTTCACCTCGGATCGCGCAATGACGCGCGCCAGCGCACGAACGGCGGTGACCGATGGACAGCGGCCCTGACCGTGATGTCGTTTGATGTGACCGACTCGGGCGGTTGAAGGCCCTGCCGAGGGCTGCCTTACCTCGCTCAAACAGGATCCGGTTCCGGCCTCCAACGCGAGCGACGAGGGTCGCGGCCGCTGCGGCCCCTCTTCGATCTCGCCCATGGTGATCAGTCCGTGTCGCCCCACGCTACCCGGAGCGGAGCGTTCGCACTTCCCTCCCGCGTTAGGGATCGAGCCCGAGAGGGGCGAAACGGCGCAGCCGGTTCGAGCGCAGCCGATGAGCCCGGCCCGAAGGGCGACGCCCCACCTTCCTTCTCGGCGATTTCCGGGTTCGGTTAGCGCACCTGCTCGACCTGCAAGCTCCCCATCGGCAAGGCTCGAAGGAGCTCCGCTTCCGGCCGCGTGAGATCCAGCCAGGCTGCCCAGTCCGCTCGCTCCAGCACCACGACTTGTCGATTGTGGATCGGCGCAACTTCCGGACCGGGCTCTGTGGTCAGGATCGTAAGGCCTCGGGCGTATCGCTGCTCGCCGGTCGCCAGAGTCCTGCAAAGCAGAACCAGTCTTCGGCCGGTTTGGTAAACCGCCATTTGGATTTCGGCGACCTGGTCCCGGTGAACTCGAAGAAGTGCGACGCCGGGACCAGACACCGTCCTGTCGGGAATCGGCGGCCCGCCGAGCGGAAGTTGATCACCGGCGGCGCTTTGGGCCGTCCGGCGCGAACCCCCACCGCAACTGGGCCAACTCCACGCCGTCATCATGCCGTCGAATGACGGGCGCGATCTCGGTCGGCTAGATGTCGTCGCGCGGCTCCAGATTGGGGGCGGCGATCGGGAGGCGGAGCGGCAGCTTGATTTGGCTAAACGCCTCGACATAGGCGCTGTAGGCTACCCGGTTGCCGTAGTCGTTGCACATCCGAAGATCAGGCCAGCCGCGCCGAGTCCTGCACCGGGATGATGGGCGTGGCGAGCCGCGCCAGCGCCGCGCCAGCGATGATGATCGCGCCAATTCCCGCGAAGATCGGTTGCCACACGCCATGCGCGCCGCCGATATGCGAAAGGCCGAGCACGACGTGGTAGCCGGCGAAGGCGGCGGGCGCGGCGAACGCCACCGCGATGATGACGCGCAGCGCCGTCGAGCGGGTGGTCGCCAGGATGAGCTGCGCGACGGCGAACGCCACGACGGCGGCGATCAGGCCGACGATGAGCGCCCCCATGACGCCAGAGCCGCTCTCGTAGGCGAAACGGCCGACCGTGACGGCTATGAACAGCGGCAGGGCAAAGATCGCCATCTGGAACATGATCGCGATCAGGATGCCGATGCCGACCAAGCTTACGATGATCCCGAGCACCATGACTTCATCCTCCTCTCTTCGATTCTGCCGTTCTTGCTGCCGTTTGTCTCGCCGAAATTGCGGCAAGCTCGTCGCAAAGCGGCAACACGGAGAGTCGTGGGTGCGCCTCTGTGCACAGCCGCTTCCGTGCGGACGGTCCGGGCCGCCGGAGCGACCCGCGTCGCTCAACGCTCGAACGGATCATAGACATGGATGACGCTCGCTGGGTCGCCGTCGAACGAGGGGGAGGACTAATGAAGATCGTCGGAGGGCAAGGCGCGACCCGTTTGGTCGCCTATCGCGGTGATGCCAGGACGCTGCTTGCGTTTGATCTCCTCACAGAGGCGTCGCATGCCAACCTTGCGGGCTTCACGATCAGATCGCGCCGCCCGGTAGGACCCCCTACTACCTGCAGAACAATCTGCGCTTCGAAGCCCTTGGCAATCACGCCCAGGATCCTCGGGAGTCGGCGTTCTCCACCATCAACGCGCCCATTCACAAATTCCGCTGGGTCCACGTTCCGGGATCAGTGCATCAAGGTCTCGACCCGGCCTTCGGCGAATACACCTACGCGGTGACGCCCCGATATTTCGACGCGAAAGGATCGATGAAGCCGCTCGATGCGAGCTTGACGGCCTCGGTGAACATCGAGGTGGGCCCCTTCGTGAAGGACAGTCTGGCAGTCGGCTTCACGCGCGGGTTCACGCAAAGCCAGGCGTTCGTGCGGCATTTCGGGGCTGGACGCCTCCATCCGCCCGAAAGGCGCCGAGCTCCAGTTCAACACCTCAGCGATCTGCGGCGCCAATGCGCAAGGCGAGAAGTTCACTTACGAACAGCAATACGCCTGGTCAGGCTTCACCGCGCGGAAGCTTATCTTCGACACGCTGCGCGAGGTCGACGGCGATGATCACCTATCTGTCGACATCTTCGCCTACGACCTGAACGAGCCCGATCTGGTTGGATTGCTGCTGCAGCTCGGGGAGAAGAAGCGGGCGCGGGTCATCCTCGACAATGCCGGCCTTCACCACGATGCGAAGAAGCCGAAGCCCGAAGACCAGTTCGAGGATCTGTTCGCCGCGAAGGCTGGCACCGGTCGAATCAAGCGCGGTCACTTCGCGCGTTACGCCCACGACAAGGTCTTTGTGTTGTCGCGAGACAGCGAGCCGTTCAAGTTGCTGACCGGATCAACAAACTTCTCCGTCACGGGCATGTACGTGAATTCAAACCACGTCCTCGTCTTCACCGACGACGATGTAGCCAAAACGTACTCAGACGCCTTCAACGAGGCCTGGAACGACGGGGTGCATGCAGCCCCGTTCGCTCAGTCAGCGCTCGCGACTCAGCCGTTCGAGTTTGAAGGCGTGCATCTTCCGAAGACGACGATCACCTTCTCACCGCGCCGAACAACCGGTAGATCGTCGGAGCCTGGCAACCGGCCGCTGCCGCGACGGCGCGCGTGGTCAACGCGTCTACGCCCGCGCCTGCGACCATTCTGGCCGCTGCGGTCAAAATCCGCTCTCGTGTATCTGGCGACAGCGCGGCGTCATTGTCGAGCATGGCCCTCGTTAACATCGCCAACATCGCTTTGCTATCGCCGGTTGCTCCGTGTGAATATCGGCGTTATGTTGGGAATCGCTAACGGTGATAATGAAGGGCCAAGCAATGTTAATCGTCACAGGCGCAAGCGGTCAGCTTGGGCGGGCCATTGTCCAGAAGTTGCTGGACCTTGTGCCGGCCGAAACCGTGGGCGTCAGTATGCGCGACCCTGGTAAAGCGGCCGCCCTTGCCGCGCGTGGGGTACGCGTACGTGCGGGCGATTTCGCGGACGTGGCAAGCCTCGCCCAGGCATTCGAGGGGGCGACGCGCGTGCTGATCGTGTCGTCCAATGCCGCCGCGAGCGGGGGCGATCCCTTGGCACAGCATCGCAACGCGATCGACGCCGCGCGCCAGGCGGGCGCGCAGCGGATATTCTACACCAGCCATTCTGCCGCCAACCCGGCGTCGGCCTTCCCGCCCGCGCGCGATCATGCCGCCACCGAGGCCATGCTTGCCGACGCAGGCGTGCCGTGGACCGCGCTTCGCCATGGCTTCTATGCCGAGAGCGCGTCGATGTTCATGGGCGATTGGCAGAAAACGGGCAAGGTGGTGGCCCCGGCCGACGGCAAGATTGCCTGGACGACTCATGCGGACCTTGCCGCAGCCGACGCGCGGCTTCTGGCCAACGATGACGCGCAGGACGGCCCGACCGCCCCGCTGACCGGATCGGAAGCACTGGACCTCGCTGATCTTGCGCTCATCGCCGGCGATCTCGCCGGCGCCCACATTCGCCGCGAACTGATGCCCGACGCGGCGTTCACCGAACAGATGGCAGCGCGCGGCGCGCCGCCTTCGGCGGCAGCCATAGCGCTCGGTCTCTATCTTGCGAGCCGCCAAGGCGAGTTCGCGACGGTGGACCCGACGCTGGAACGAATCCTTGGACGGCATCCGCAAACGATGCGCGAGGTGCTCGTCAGCAGCATCGCGGAGATGAAGAGATAAAAGGCCGAGGAGGCTAAGATCTACGGTAAGGGGCCTCAAGCGATCACCGGACGACCGCCATCGGGAAGACGATTCCTGAATGACCAAGGACAGGCGCATGAGTGAAATACTGGCCGGCAAGACGGCTCTCGTAACCGGTGCGTCCAAAGGCATCGGGGCGGGTATCGCCAAGGGGTTGGCGGACGCTGGTGCGGCCGTCGTGGTACACTACGCGACGAGCCGTTCCGAAGCCGACGCCGTCGTTTCCCAGATTGCCGAGAATGGCGGCGCGGCTTGGGCGATACAGGGTGACGTCTCGAAATCAGAGGATGTCGCGCGGATGTTTGCCGAAGTCGGGCAGCGGCACCACAGACTCGACGTGCTGGTCAACAACGCAGGTGTCTTTGCCGCTGGGCCGATCGACACAGTAACGACCGAACAATTCGATCGACTCTTCAATATCAACGTTCTCGGCCTACTGCTGGCGACACAGGCGGCGCTTCCGCTTTTTGGAGAGTCCGGTGGGTCGATCGTCAACATCGGCTCGCTCTCTGGCCGCATGGCCTCCCCGAACCAGTCCATCTACGCGGGCACCAAGGGAGCCGTCGATGCCATCACGCTTTCACTTTCGAAGGAGTTGGGAGCCCGCAAGATCAGAGTCAACGGCCTCAACCCAGGAGCGGTTGAGACCGAAGGACTTTCTGGCAGCGGTTTTCTCAATGAAAATATGAAGGCCAGGATCCTGGCTTCCACGCCGCTGGGACGTATTGGTCAGCCCAAGGACATCGCGAACGTCACCGTGTTCCTCGCATCCGACGAATCGTATTGGATCAACGGGCAAATCATATTCGCAGCGGGCGGTCTCACCTATTGAGAAAGACGCTGACCATCCATGAACGCGTCGCCTAAGGCCCGGAATCATCCCGATGGCAGTGCAACATGGACCAGCCTTTGCGGGTCGCGAGGCTGAACGGACGGAGGCTTTGCACTTTCCCAAGAAAGCCGCCGAACTGCTTCATCCCAATGCACGTGACAGTGATCGACGGCAGGCCGGAAGTGGTGGCTTACTGCCGATCAGGGCTTCTCAAAAGAGGTCGTCTGGCGAGAAGCATTTTGTCTCTCCTGCGCGATCTCCGGCGAGCCGGCTGACGTCGCTTTTTCATAATCCGTTCTCAATAATGCTATGCTCACCGCCCGGAGTTTTTCACCGAGTAGTGAGAACGTGATGCAGCAGGATTCAATGAGTCGTCAGCCTGAAGCTCCATCGTATGAGCGGCGAGCGGATTCAACCTGCTCGCGGTGAGACAACGCCCACGAGGCGAGCGCGTCCAGCGGCGTAAGCAAGTCTCGTCCGAGCCCTGGCAATTCGTAGTCCACTCTGGGCGGGATGCTCGGCGTCACGGTACGGGTGAGGTATCCGTCGCGCTCCAATCCTCTCAAGGTAACGGTGAGCGTCTTCTTGGATACAGTGCCGATTCTTTTTTCAAGTTCACCGAAGCGGAGACTCCCATCCTTCAGCGTGATGATGATGAATACTGCCCATTTGTCGCCGATGCGGCCGAGGATGTCGCCGATTACCCGGCAGACATCGGAGGGAACGTCGAGGTGACCGAGTTTCATGAAAGTGCCTCCTTAACAAACTCCAGTCTCTAAACTACTCTCGGTCTCATATACATACCACCTTGTCGGGTGGTGTCGGAGGCGGAGAGCATCATGCGCGAACCGGAACAGAGCGAACTGGTGCTGGTAACGGGCGGCTCCGGCTATCTCGGCGGCTGGCTCATCGTCGCGCTCCTTCGCCATGGTTACCGGGTACGCGCCACCTTGCGCAGCCTGACCCGCGAAGCCGAGGTCCGCGCAACGATCGCCACGCAGGTCGGTCCGACCGACGCCCTGCACTTCGTCGCCGCCGATCTGTTGGCGGACGGAGGATGGACCGACGCCACCGAGGGCGCGCATTTCATCCTTCACGCTGCCTCGCCCATGCCTGTGGGCGAGTTCAGGGACCAGGACCTGATCCGTCCCGCCCGCGAGGGCACGATCCGCGTGTTGAAGGCCGGGGTCGCGGCAGGAGCCCGGCGCATCGTCTTGACGTCGTCGGTGGAGGCCGCCCGCGCGGCAAATGGTCTCAAGGACGGGCCGGCGACCGACGAGACGGTCTGGACCGAGCCGGCCGCAAAGGGCGTAAACGACTATACCCGCTCCAAGACGCTCGCCGAGCAGGACGCCTGGGCTTTCATCAAGGCATCGGGCGGCGCGACGACACTGACGACGGTGCTGCCGGCCTTCATTCAGGGCCCCGTGCTTGGCCCGGACTATTCCGGCTCGACAGAAGCGGTGGCTCGCCTGCTGAAGGGCCAGGTTCCGGCGCTGCCGCGGGTAGGTTTCAGCATCGTCGATACGCGCGACCTCGTCGATCTTCATCTGAGCGCCATGACGTCGCCGCAGGCCGCGGGCCAGCGTTTCATCGCCAGCAGCGACTTTCTCTGGTTCTCCGACATTGCACGCATCCTCCGCGACCGGCTCGGCGCACGCGCCGCGAAGGTGCCGACACGCAAGGCGCCCGACGCCCTGATCCGGCTGGCGGCGGTCTTTAGCGCTGACGCGCGACAGCTCGGTCCCAACCTTGGCCGTCGCAGCCTTTTCAGTTCGGCCAAAGCGGAACGCCTGCTAGGCTGGCGGCCTCGACCGGCGACTGATGCAATCGTCGCTTGTGCCGAGAGCCTATTGGAAGCCAAGTTGGCCTAGCGCCTTTTCAATGACCAGCGGCTTGATGAACGACAGCTTCTGGGCGCGAGAACGTAGCAAGTAAACGCCTGCCTCTGGATCGAGATCAGACGACGCATATCGGCCGTGCAATCTTAGGTTATTGCCCGTGGCGCCACGCGTGACCGTCGCGCGCCATTGCGTTCAGGATGGTCAGCAGCTTCCTCATGCAGGCGGTCAGCGCGACCTTCGGCGGCTTGCCCGCCTCGCGCAGCCGACCGTAGAACGTTCTGATCGAAGTATTGAACCGGCTGGCCGTCAGCGTCGCCATGTAAAGCGTTGTCCGTATCGCTCCTCGGCCACCGGTGACGAAACGGTGGCCTCGTCGATGTCCGCTGTCGTTGTTCATCGGCGCGACGCCGACCAGGCTCGCGATCTCCCTGCGGCTGAGTGACCCGAGCTCGCGCAAGCTCGCAATCAGCGTGCAGGCGAGGAGTGCGCCGACGCCAGGCACGCTGGTGAGCAGATCAAACAGGGGTCGCTTGTCTGATTGCCGGACAAGCGTTACCATCTCGTTCTCGATCAGCTTGCACTCGGCCTTTGCTGCGGCCAACCGCTCCTCGAGAGACTGACGAAGCGACGGGTTCGTCAGGAGTCGCAGCTGGTTGCGAATGCCGATCATCTCGCGGATGAGATAGCGGCGATAGACAACATACTCGCCGATTTGGCCCTCCAAGGGCGAGAGCGGCACAGTCGGGCGAGGCTCGAAGACCTCGGCGAAGTGCGCCAGCACGGCGACGTCGATCGTGTCCGTCTTGGCCATTCGGCCCGCACCCCTGGCGAAGTCGCGAACTTGTCTAGGGTTCACGATGGCAACCGCATGGCCTGCCTCAACGAGCGCAAGGAAGGCGTGCTTCTCGAAGTCGCCGCTCGCTTCCAAGATCACCTTCTCGGTCCGTAGTGGAGCAAGGATAGCAGCCAGTTCTGCGACGCCGGTCGTGTTGTTTGCGACGGCGAACGCTTTCGCGTTCGGCCGAATATGAACGTCGAGGCGATCCTTCGAAATATCGATGCCGACGTAGCAGGCCTTGTCCATAGTCCTATCCCATCCTTGTGAGTTCGGGTTCGCACCCGAGCAACTGTTCGGGCTTCAGGCTGAATAGTGCTGGCGCCATGCTAATCTCCGGGCTCGTTCGCCAAGGCTGAAGTCGGGCTCGACACCAATGTTCCGGGGCACCCGCTCGCGGGTGCCCCGGAAGTGGATCACCTAGTCCACCGCGTCATTGACAGCGATTGGTTTTTTTGAATCGATGCCTGCTGCGGATCAAGGTGGGGTTGGTTGGATGTGCGCCAAAGAGATTGCAGTCAAGAAGTACATTGTGACGCTGAGTG
>JAABUQ010010035.1_pt1 | contig 12549 bp, 10 predicted proteins | sample 5560001 | NCBI WGS metagenome assembly JAABUQ01 (sample SAMN10711888, study PRJNA513371) | rock metagenome | isolation source: Antarctica rocks | place: Antarctica: Victoria Land, Finger Mt nord | collected 2015-12-18 | reverse complement strand
GCATAAAGGTGAGCATGCCGACGGGATTAAAGCCCGCGCGCTCCATCAAATACGCGCCGCCATGGTCAGCATCGCGCTCTGCTCGCTCACTGTACTTGTTGTTCATCACGCCCATCTGGGCAAGCTGTGCGCCCTGCGAAAGACTGGCAATATCCTGCATGGGAACATGGGCAAGCAAGGCGGCGATCATGCCCAACGCCATCTGCGTGTTCATTTTGCCCGCTTCATGGGCCAATGCGGCGGCATGGTGATGGGCAGCATGGGTGATTTCATGGCCCAAGACGCCCGCAAGCTCATCATCCGTCTTGACAAAGTCCATCAGCCCCTGATTAACATACACATTGCCGCCCGGCAGTGAGAATGCGTTAATGTCTTTTTCTTTAATAATGTGAAATGTCCACTGAAACGGATACGTATGATCGTTGCCGAACTGAGCGAGATACGAGCCGCTGTTGGCGACAGCAGCCAAACGCTGGCCGATTTTGTTGACACGGTCTAGTTCAGCCTTATCGGTGACAAACTTCATCTGCTTAGCGACCTGTGCGACCACTTCCTGGCCCTGCTTTTGCTCTTCCTCCATTTGATGCTTGTCTTTGCTTGAAAGAACAGGCGCGGCGGCACGCGCGGCAGGCAGTTCTGCCCCGCCCCAACCCAATATCAGCATCAGAACTAGCCCCCAAGCAGAGGATTTACGCATCGTGTTGTCTTTCTTCCCGCCCTATGTTACAATAAACCCGTGTTTGTTCCCCGATTATTCGCGCTTGCCGCCTTGTGCGTGCTGCTTCTTATGCCGCACGGCGTAGCGCTTGCGCAAACTAGCCCTGTTTCCAGCGATGCCTTGGCCGCCCTCGCTGACACTGCCCAGGATGGCGGCGTCGCTTCCAAGCAAGCCCTGGAAACTGCCATCAGCGCTGGCCTGCCCGATACTCTGCCCGCTGCGCTGCTGGCACAACTCCCGCTGGACAGTGCCCCTTTGCCGGAACACATGGGAATGCTGGCGGTTCCCAAGCCTTATCTTGCGACCCCTGCCCATGACCCGCAGCAGGATGTTGCCTTTTCCAAAGTCGCTTATTTATTTGTGCCCGCCATTGGTACAGACGCCGCCCCGCTGCATTTGTTCTGCCGCGTACATAGCGAGTCGCCTGATGATGCTCCCCTTGCCGCCCGCATGGCCCGCCTGCTCGCGCTCGCCCACGATACGCTAGTTTTGCGGACCCACCAGACAAATTGGGGCGGCGATACGCCCTTTGATGTCTGGCTGATGCGTTCCGGCAAAGCAGGCGGCGAGCAGTGGCAGCGTAATTTGTACTTTTACGACCTGGATGCCCCGCGCAGTTCCATTGAGTGGATACGCGAAATTGTCCATGAATACTCCCATCTTGCATTGCCTGCGATTGGCGGCTACAAAGACCCGGAGTATTGGGCCAATGGGTATCTGGGCGAGCGCTTGATTATCCGCTGGCTCCAGCGCCGTCCTGGTGGCCCCGCTTTAGTGACACAGATGTGGGGCGACTTTAGGGGCGCGGCCAACTTCAATCGCCTTTTAATTGTCCCCGCTCTGGCTTTGTACGCTAAGATTGGCTCCAGCCCCCGCTGGCTTGCCCGCACCGATGCCGACGGCATGCGCTATCTGATCGGCCAAGCCCTCACTTTGGATGACCGCGAGGGTGCGCCTGTCCTTGCCGCCGCGTTCGCCCTGCTCCCTCGCGAGGCGCGCGCCGCCGACCTTGCCGATGCCTTTGCTCATGTTTCCGCGCGCCGCCTGTCTGCCGCCCGCATGAAGCCGCATGCCGGGCACAACGCTCAATAAACGCTCGCGCGTTTTTCTCTATGACAACCACGATTACGCAGCACGCCTGCGCTAAAATCAACCTGACACTGGATGTTCTCGGCCGCCGTCCTGATGGCTACCACGACATCCGTTCCGTCATGCAAACGATTGCGCTGCACGACACTTTGGTTGTCACCCGCACCCTGAACGCTCCCGGCGTGCTGCTGACCGTGGACGGGGATGAAGCTCAGGACGTTCCCGCCAACGAAAGCAACATTGTCCACAAAGCCGCCGTGCGTTTGCAGAAGATTGCCGCCGCCCGCCAATCTGTGCCTCCCCAGGAGAGCGGCCTGCACATTCATTTGACTAAGCGTGTTCCCATCCAGGCGGGCTTAGGCGGCGGCAGCAGCGATGCCGCCGCCACCCTGCGCGCCATTGATGCGCTGTTTGGCCTGCGCCTGTCCCCTCCCCGACTCGCCCAGATGGCCGCCGAGCTGGGAGCGGATGTGCCGTTCTTTTTAACTGGTGGCACGGCGCTGGTCGAGGGCGTGGGCGAGCGGGTCACGCCGCTGCCCTCTCTTTCTTTGCCCTGGCCCCTGGTGGTTGTCAAGCCCGCTGTCGGCATGTCCACCCCAGAAGCATATGCCGTCCTGGATGCCCTTGCTGGCCGCGTGCCGGGATGCGCCACCCAAACCTGGCTGTTGGGCCGTCCTGCCTCCGAAGCCCGCAACGCCAACGACTTTGAACCCGTTATCTTTGCCGCCCTGCCTTCGGTGCAGCGGATTTATGACTTGCTGAGACAGACAACTGGGAACCAGGAAGGTTTCACGCCGCGCCTTTGTGGCAGCGGCTCCGCCCTCTTCTGCCGCCTGCCGGACGATGCCGCCGCCCGCGCTGCCGCCGATGCGCTGCAAGCCGCCCGCCTTGGAAAAGTGTGGATCACGCACACCCTGGAGATGCCCCATGACCGTTGACGCCATTATCTTGGCAGGTGGCAGGAACAGCCCCGCTATGCAGGCGACTGCCCACACCGAGGTTCGCGCCCTGACCCCCTTGGGCGCGCACACCATGCTGGACTATGTCGTGCAGGCTTTGGCCGCAGCCTCTTCTGTGGGCCGCATTGTCGTGGTTGGCGCTGTCCCCCCAGGCGATGCTTACCAACAAACCCCGCCTGCTGAGACATTGATGGACAACTTGTTCGCTGGCATCGCCGCCGCCCGGCAGAGCAGCCCCGACTCGCGCATTCTGGTCAGCACTTCCGACATTCCCTTCCTCACGCCCGCCAGCGTGGATGATTTCGTTGCCCAATCCCTGGTCGCCGATGCCGACTTCTGCTACCCTATCGTTCCCATTGACATCTGCCGCGCCGCCTATCCGCAGATGAAGCGCACCACCGTGCGCCTGCGCGAAGGCACCTTCACCGGCGGCAACTTGATGCTGATTAACCCCGACTTTGTGCTGACCCAGCGCGACACTCTGGCCCGCGCCTACGCCGCCCGCAAGCATCCCCTTCAGCTTGGCGCAATGCTCGGCTGGGGCCTCTTGGCCCGCCTTTTAATCGCCCAAACCCTCGCCCCTTCCGTCCTCACCATTCCTCAATTAGAGCAAGGCGTCGCGCGCCTGCTGGGACACGGCTGCCGCGCCCGCGCCATTCCCACGCGCTATCCCGAGATCGGCACCGACATAGACAGCCCCGAAGACGTCGCCCTCGCCCGTACCCTGCTGACAGAGGGAACATCTACCACAACATAATTCCGCCACACCTCCGGTGCCACGGCGAAGCAATAAGACAGAACTTAGGTTAACTGGATGGTGGTGGAGGTGATTACAAGAGTAAAGGGGCTATTGCGCACAAGCAACCGAGCGCCTGTCTGAGCGCGCACTTGGCGCACTTTCTGGCCGACTTCGTCGCTGGTCAGTGGGCAGCGCTGTGAGCTGACAATCCAATACACTTGAGTATAACGAACAGAGGCGAGCAGAGTATATGAGCGTTTAAGCTGATCAAAGGCATGGCCTATATCGCTCCCCTTGAACTCTAAAAACACGGAAATGCCAATGCTGGGGATGTTGATGAGATGGTCACACCGAATGCCGTTGTCATTGATGGCGCATCCATCCACAACAATTTCTTCTACCGCATGCTGCTCTTTGTTGATAAATCTCACTTCACTTCTTTTTTCGCCCACCGCAAATTGGCGCTTGGCGTGGCGCGTGAAGCACTCATCAGGAACGGGCATTAAGCGGCCATTTCCTCAAACTCGATGTCAACCAGCGCTTCAAACTCTTTGGCAAGTTCATTGGATACGCTGTCCAGTATGGTGGCCCGGACTAAGCCTGTCTCGGCATCAATAATAGACTGTACTTGCCCCTCGCCAAACGCATACGCGCGGACATTCTCCGCAGGCACGAGGACTGCCTCCCCAAGCACCTGGACAACACGGGCGCGCTTGTCGGGAGATAGCGCGGCAAGCTGTGCGCCGTACATCAGGTTGTTGAGCGCAGATAATATGTAGGGGCTGTGCGTGGTAATAACGTACTGGCTGGATGTCTCGTCTGAGGCTAAGTCGGTGACAGCAGCCAGCAAATGCACAATTTCACGCTGGGCAGTGGGATAAAGATGGGCTTCCGGCTCCTCAACAAACAATGTGCTGCGCCCGGCTCGTTTTTCATCTTCCGCAATCTCCGATACAACCAACACAAGCGGCAGCACTTCCTGCTGGCCTGAAGAACTGTTTTCCACGGGAACTTGCCTTCCATCATTGGTGAGGATATAATCCCGTTCCCGAATACGCTTGTATGTGCCGCAGACAAGCCGTCCCATGAAGCTGCTAAGAACCCTGGCTTCCTTTTGTTCATCTGAATGAAAAGAATAGGCACGGCGTGCGTTGGTGTAACGCTGACCAAACTCGCTCAAGAACGGATCAATCTTGATGTCCGAAGCAATCAAGGTAAACACGCTCAATTCCAGCGAAGAGAAGAAGCTTCTTCCAGCAGGAATAAAATAGTTTTCATTAGCAAGGATAGGTCCAAACTCTTGAGCGAGCTTAGCTTTGAGATTACGAAACACGAGGGTCAAGCCGCTGCGCGATTTGTCCTCATCCGTGCGGCTGTTGAGAGCATTCTTAATGGCCTTACGCTCGGAGCGTATGAACTGATGGTAATGTTTTGAGTAGGCAACGTACAGCTTTGCTGAAGTGCTTGCCTGACGTCTGACTGCGATAGACAATGCGCCAAACGTGTATTCAATCTCAAACAGACCTTTGCTCCAAGCCGAGGCAGGGAAGTACCTCAGAAACAAGTTTTGATGATCTATTTGCCTTTGTGTGTTTAGTTTATCTGATTCGCGGCCAAACTCAGTTCGCCTGATTATTTCCTTGAAGTAAAACAGCAGCTTGGCGCAGACGCTTTTGCCGGACGCCTGCGGGCCGATGAAGACGTTCATGCGGGACAGCTCAATTTGAGCGTCTTTGATGCCGGCAAAGTTCTTGATGCGCAGGGTTTCCACAGCGGTCATAGGATATTGTAGCAGGTGGGCTAAGCGGTGTCAAGGAGAGTTGCGAAGGCATTGCATAGGGTGTTCTTTGGCTTCCTAAGCGCGAACCAACGACGGAACAGTTTCTTCCGTCGTTGGCGATGGCTTGCCATGCCGAGGAAATGCCTACGCGACGCCGATGCCGCGCCTAGGCTTTGCCCTGGCTGAACTTGAGCTTCTTGGTGATGCGCAGTTGGTACAGCGTGAAGCCGACCAGCATTGCGCCCATAATCCAGGCGACAGCGGTGGCGTAGCCGAACTTCAAGAACAGGAATGCGTTGTAGAACACTTCCAGGCCCAGGGTATGGGTAGCGTACTGCGGGCCACCGCCGGTCTGCACGATGATGTTCTGCGATGCTTGGAATGCCCCGATGGTCGCGCCCAGCAGGTTGATAATCAGCAGCGGGGCCAAAGTCGGCAGGGTAATGCGCCAGATTTTAGTCCAGATGCCTGCGCCGTCGAGGTCAGCGGCCTCATACATCTCGTCAGGAACGCTCTTGAGGGCCGCGAGGTAAATGATGCTGCCCGGCCCCGCAGCGGCCCAAATCACCGGGAGCAAAACCGCCACCAAAGCCCAGTGCGGGTCGTCCAGCCAGTGAATAGGCCCGGCGTGCCCGCGCGTTGCGAGAGCGAGGATGCGGTTCAGCAGGCCGTCGGGAGTGCTGGTCTCAAATATCTTCCACATGAAGGTAATGGCAAGCGAGGCGGTGACGGCGGGAAGGTAGTAAAAAGTGCGGAACAGGACGCGCCCGCGCGGGATTTCGGACAGCGCCAGGGCGAGAAAGACCGGGAGAAAGAAGCCCAAAAAAAGGCTGTAGAGCGTATACAAGCATGAGTTACGCACGCCAAACCAGAACGAAGGCTGGTGGAAACAGTCAATAAAGTTGTCCAGGCCGACCCACTGAGCCGGGCCTAAGATGTGGTAGTTTTGGAAGGCCATCACCAGGCCGCGCGCCAGGGGATAATACGCCCAAACAACGACCGAGCCGACAGCAGGCAGCATAAACAGCCAGGCCAGGACATGGGCACGGGTTGTCATGCCCGCCGCGCGCGGGCCGCTGCTGCCCTGCGCACGGTAGGCGGCAAGGGCGAGCCGGGCACGATTGGCGGCGAAGCCCAGCACGCCGACAAGCAGCAGCATCAGCGCGGCAAAGATAGCCCAGGCCGTGCGCCGCCGCGCGGCCATGATACGAGGCGAAACGTAGCCGGTCAGCTTGGTGTTGATCTCGCGGGCCGATTGGTCTAAAAGCTGGCGCGGGTCGGCCTGAGGGTTGGTTTCAATGTTGGAAAGAGGGTTCGCCAGGAGCGTGTAAATCTGGCTCATGTTTTCAGCATACGGCTCGGGGTGGCCGTGCTGAAAGAGGGTGTGGTTGGCGGCAAGCCAGGCACAAGACGCCCGCGTCGTGTAGTCGCCGTAGCCGTACTTTTGCAGCGACTCGGGGTTGACGGTGTTGCCCAGGCCCGCCTCCACATACGCCTGGGTGCGAATGCGGTCAGCATCGTCACTGCCCATGAACTTGACAAACTGCCACGCGGCCTCGCGCACGCGGGGGTCTTTAATCTGCGAGGAGATGCCCCACATGGCGGCATTCAGCTCATCGGCCTGGATGCCGGTCGGGCCTTTGGGCAGCGGGGCGATGCCGATCAGGCTGGGATTGACACTGCTCACATCGGCCTGGTTGGCAATGATGTTGCTCTGGTACTGGAACCACATGCCGCACTTGCCCTGCACCCGGTCCTGGTCGGCGGTGGGCGAGTTGGTGGCGACACCCACATAAGTCTTGCCGTCTCGCCCTTTCCACGGCGCGGTCTTCAGCTTCTTGTAGAAGTTCAGCGCCGTGACACCGGCAGGCGAGTTAAACGCCGCCTCCCAGCGCCCTTGTGGGTTGCGCTGGATGACTTCGCCGCCCGCCTGCCACAGAAAGTCCACCCACCACACGGCAGACGCTTCGGGGCCGGTCTTGAACTCAAAGCCCCAGATGCCTTTGGGCTGGTCGGTCATGCGCTGGGCATCCGTGTAGAACTCATCCCAATCCTGCGGCGGCTTGTCGGGGTCAAGGCCTGCCGCCTGGAACAAGTCCTTGCGATAGTACAAAGCCAGCACATACTGCGCCCACGGCAGCGAGTAGATATGCCCGTGCCCGACATCGTGCAGCACTTTGCGGACGACAGGATTAAGGCGGGCGACAGTGTCCGGCTCGCGCTGCACATAAGCATCTAGTGGAATGATAAAGCCCTGCTGGATATACTGCGCGGACGTGCGGAAGTTGACATACACGACATCGGGGGCAGTGCCGCCCGCAAAGGCAAGCATCATGCTGGCTTCCGCCTGCGGCCCGCCAATTTGCAGGCCCTGCGCATTCTGCAACTCAATATCGGGATGGAGGCGCTCAAACGCGTCAACGATGGCCCGGTTGCCGCGCGACTGCGGGTCGGTGGCGTTCTTGTCGGGCAGCTTAAACGCGCCTGCCCCGCCCACGCGCAGGACTAGGGGGGCGGCATGGAGCGGAAGTGAAAGCGAGAGCAAGAGCAGGAGGACGCGTAGACGGCGCAGGGCAACGCAAAGACGGCGCAGGGCAATGGTCATGCCGTCATTATAGCGCATACGCGCGGCAGAAGCGAGGAAGGCGTTCGGGGACGTTCAGGCGGGCAAGGCAGCGGGAGCCTGACGCGGCGACGGCACCGGCTCGTCGCTGACTATCTCGCCGTCCCGGAAGCGGACAATGCGCTGGCAATGGGCGGCAATGTCCTCTTCGTGGGTGACCAAGACAACCGTCTTGCCCTCGCGGTGCAGAGACTGGAAGATGCCCATAATCTCCTCGCCGGTGCGCGAGTCCAGCGCGCCGGTCGGCTCATCGCCAAACAAGATAGGCGGGTCGCCGACAATGGCGCGGGCAATCGCCACGCGCTGCTGCTGTCCGCCGGACAATTGGTTCGGGCGATGGTCTGTGCGGTCGCCCAGGCCCACCCGCACCAGGGCATCATAAGCCCTCTTCGCGCGCCCGCGCCCGCCGGAGTAGATGAGAGGCAGCTCCACATTGCGCTGGGCAGTGGTGCGGGGCAGGAGATTGAACTGCTGAAACACAAAGCCCAGCTTGCGATTACGGATGGCGGCCAATGTGCCTTCGTCTAATTTAGCCACTTCCTCGCCGTCCAGTTGGTACGAACCCGAGGTCGGCTTGTCCAGGCAGCCGATAATGTTCATCAGCGTGGACTTGCCCGAACCCGAAGGCCCCATAATCGCCACCATCTCGCCGCGCCCGATATGCAGGGACACGTTCCTCAGCACAGTCAGGGGCACGCCGCCGGTCTGGTACGTCTTCACTATGTCATGGACAGTAATCATAAGGCGTGTTTGGGATGGGCAGTGGCGGCGTTTACTCCACCGTGACAGACTTCGCTAGGTTGCGCGGCTGGTCAATCTCACGCCCTAGGGCATCGGCGATATAGTACGCCAAAAGCTGCATCGGCACGATTGCCAGGATAGGCATAAACACATCACTGGTTGAGGGAACACGGATGGTATAGTCTACCAGGCTCGCGTCCAGGCCTTCGTCGCCCTCTTTCACCACCGCCACCGCGACCCCGTCGCGGGCTTTAATCTGCTTGACACTGGACAGCATCTTGTCGTACAAGGCCGACTGCGTGGCAAAGCACACCACGCTGACCCCCGGCTCTACCAGGGCAAGCGGGCCATGCTTCATCTCTCCAGCGGGGTACGCTTCGGCATGGATATACGAGACTTCCTTGAGCTTCAGGGCCGCTTCCATCGCGACCGCATAGTCAAAGCCGCGCCCTAAGTAGAAAAAGCTGGAGGACTTGGCGAGTGCCCCGCCCATCTCGGCAAGCTTCGTCGTGTCTGCCAGTATCTTCTCCACTTGGGCGGGCAGGGCCTGAAGGTGCGCGACGCTTTCGGCCACGACGCTTGCATCCAGCTTGTTTTCCTGCTGCGCAATGAACAGCCCGATGAGATACAGGGCCACCAATTGGGTCACATACGCCTTGGTGGACGCGACACTGATTTCCGGCCCGGCGTATGTGTAGATCACTTCGTCCGCCTCGCGGGCGATGCTCGACCCGACCACGTTGACCACTGCCAATGTCGTTGCCCCTTTGATCTTGGCCTCGCGCAGTGCCGCCAGGGTATCCGCCGTTTCCCCCGACTGCGAGATGATAATTGCCAGTGTCTGCTGGTCTACTATCGGGTCGCTGTAGCGGAACTCGCTCGCCACCTGCACCTCAACCGGGCGGCGCAGCAGATGCTCGTAAAAGCTCTTGCCCACCATGCCCGCGTGGTAGGCCGTGCCGCACGCGACGATGACAATGCGGTTGAAGTCCAGCAGCTTGCGCGTGTCTATCGCGAGTTCGGGGAACATAACGCGCCCGTCCGGCGAAATGCGCCCGCGCAGCGTGTCGCGGATAGTCTGGGGTTCCTCGTGGATTTCCTTGAGCATGAAGTGCGCATAGCCGCCCTTTTCCGCCGTCTGCACATCCCATGTCACCTCAAACACGTCGCGCTGCACCGGCTCGCCCGCCAGAGTCGTCAGCGTGACGCCCTGGGGGGTAATGACCGCAAAGTCGCCGTCTTGCAGCACCAGCACGCGGCGCGTCTGCCCCATGACAGCGGGAATATCCGATGCCAGGAAGTTCTCGCCCTTGCCCAGCCCGATAATCAGCGGGGAGGCGGTTTTGGCGGCATAAATCGTGTCCGGCGCGTGCTCGCTGACCACGCCGACCGAGTATGCCCCGGTCACGCGGCCCAACGCGCTGCGCACGGCCTGTTCCATATCTCCACTGAGCACAAACTCGGCTTCAATCAGATGGGCCACCACCTCGGTATCCGTGTCGGACTGAAACACATGGCCCTGCGCAATAAGCTCAGCCTTCAGGGGCAGATAGTTTTCAATAATGCCGTTGTGAATAATGGCAATCTTGCTTGTGCAGTCGGTCTGCGGGTGCGCGTTGGCATCGGACGGCCTGCCATGCGTCGCCCACCGCGTGTGCGCAATCACCGACCCGCTTGCCGCCCCCAGCCCGTTCAGGGCCGCCACCAGGTTCGCCAGCTTGCCCGCGCGCTTGAGCACGGTGACGTTCTCTTTGCCCTGCTCCACGACCGCGACCCCTGCCGAGTCGTAGCCCCGGTATTCCAGCCGCTTGAGATTATCCAGCACCAGGCGCACACTCGCGCCGCGCCCGCCGACATAGCCTGTTATTCCGCACATAAGCCTTGAGACACTTCCCCTTTGCGTTCGCTTCAATTTCTCTTGGCGTCCGCTCCAATCAATTTCCAACTTCGCCTCAGTATACCCGAACGCCGTTTGCTAAGGGATTGGCCCCGCGTTGCCCCCTCATTCCTAGCCTGTACCGACGATGGAATGATTTGTTCCGGCGTCGCTCATGGCTACGTATGCGCTTGAAACGCCTATAACAACAGTGAAGAATGCGCTCAGTGCGGGCAAGCGGCGGCACGACCACATAATGACTGCAGCAGTATGGTTATTGCAGTACAGCTTCAAGGCGGCAGGAAAGAAAACAGCCAACGTAGAACATACTGTCACATATAACAATAATGCAGGTAAGTAATGAGTTCAGCCTCTCTCCCTGACTTTTATCAGTATCTAAAAAGTTGGTCTGAAGACATTGATTTGTTACGACAGAACAACCTTTTAGACGAATCGCAAATGGTCACTTTCGCTAAAGAGCGCGGTATAAGTCTGCATGGCTTGGGGAGAGGAGACGCTGGCATTTTTCATGCACGAGGCTGGTTGAAAAATGATGGTGTCGATTATCGAGGCCAGCCCACCTTTCACCCGTTTCGTATATTTACATTGGGGTGTTTACTCAATGATTGTGGAGACAACGCAGAGGCTTCGCAATCGCTAAACGACGATAGGTATCTATGGGCCACGAAAGGCAAAAGTGTATCTTTGCCCAGTAGTTTGTCAGTAAGCGAAGGAGCGAAATACTGGAGCAGCATCACTGATTTGGCGATCTTGCTGGAGCCTATCTACTGGCCTTATGTTACTGGCTGGGTAGGGGGACGCGCGGGTATCAACAAAAACGAACGCGCCCTTCGAAAAAAGGCGTACAACGAAAAGACACTGCAACTGGTGAAAACTCTAGACCCTATCACTTGGCAAGAGGCACATGAACAATTATGCATTGATGCCGCCGACATTGATGAGAACAGTGAGCTATACCTCTTCTTGCGACTTGCTAAGTGGGAGAAGCGAAAAGAGTTAAAAGGACGCATCTCGGAGGCTTTATGGCTGCGGCACATGGCAGAAGTTATACGGCTTGCTTTTGAAGAAGCGCATGCTGTTAAGTGGTTAGAGGAAGACCAGGGCTTTGGATACTGGCCCGCAGGAGCACGCGCACGAACATATGGCTCTGAGCGTCCTTTAGATGATGAACTCAAGTCCAGGCCATACCTAGCATTCGAATACGGCTACCACACAGGCAGTGCTGTTCGTTGGTACGTTGAGGGCGAAACGGAATATCATGCCGTTCTTCATGTGTTTCCCGAACCCGCTCGGTATCATATAGAACTTGTCAACCTTAAGGGCAATCTTGCCACCGATAAGGATAACATCGCTCTGAAGCTAAACGACCAGTTAGAGCAAGATAAAGCTCAGAAGCGTTTTAGCATGATTACAGGTGACGATGACGTTGCCGAAAACGTAAAGAAGATACGGCGGCAATTAGAGAAGAAAAATATAGTTGGTTTTATTAATTGGCACATCCCAGACTTCGAGTTTGCCAATTTTTCTATTCTAGAGCTTGTAGAGATAGCCGCAACAGTAGATGAAGCAAACGGCTCCTCCGGCGATGCACTTCGCAAATCAGATTGGGCAGGCATTGAAAAAGGGCGCAGCTTTGAAGAAAAGTATCTGTCCATCTCAGAACGACGACCACAAAGACTTAAGGGCAAAGAATGGGGTACTGCGCTGGCTCAATACATGGTGGAGCATCCCTACCGCATGGACAATAATCAGGAACGTCCATTCTTAGGGGCAATACGTGCCGCTCATAAGGCACAAATTGCCAGTTACGACTTTCACCAAGAACAACTAGACTTTGACCTAGAAACTTTCAAGCATATCAATGTTAAGAAAGCAAACTAGAAGGTATCTCATAAATGGTTGATGGTAAAATACAGGCAATCTTCTTGTGGAGCCTGTATGAACCTGACTGACTATCAGTGGCAGCTTTTAGAGCCGCTTTTGCCTGTGCCACCTGTGCGTGA
>JAABUQ010010034.1_pt1 | contig 12551 bp, 10 predicted proteins | sample 5560001 | NCBI WGS metagenome assembly JAABUQ01 (sample SAMN10711888, study PRJNA513371) | rock metagenome | isolation source: Antarctica rocks | place: Antarctica: Victoria Land, Finger Mt nord | collected 2015-12-18 | reverse complement strand
GACCACCCGGGTCGGGCCGTCGGCGGCCAGGCCCAGCGGACCCAGCAAGGCCAGCCGGGAATCGACCTCGTGGCGGCCGGGCACCCAGCGGGCCACGTCCGTCAGGAGGAAGCCGCCGCCGCCCATCGCCCAGCCGACCCGCCGCGGAATGCCCGCCAGCGCCAGCACCAGGACGCTCAGCACGTCGCCCCGCACGTCGATCCCCAGGTCGTAGCGCCCTCGCCGCAACGATCGCCCGAGCCGCCACACCGCCGTGCCCAGCGCACGGCCCCCCGGATGGCGGTCGAACCAGTTGCGGCCGGCGACGTGGACGGTGTCGACGTGCGGGTCGGCCTCGAAGATCGCGCGGTTGCTCCGCGAGGCCAGCACGTCAATCGTCGCGTCCGGGTACGCCGCGCGGAGCCTCGGGAACAGCGGGCTCGATAGCACCGCGTCCCCCAGGTGGTCGAGCTGCACGACCAGGATGCGCTTCGGGGCGTGCACGCCGAGGGCCGGCCGGGCGATCCGCCAGAGGCGCATGGCCGCCGCGCCCACCGCGTCGATCGCGTGGACGGCGATCCGCCATCGCCACTTGCTGTAGCGGTAGCGTCGCACGGGCACCGGCGTGGGGCTACTCGGCGATCTGGTCATACACCTCCGCCGTCCTGCGTGCCACGTCCGACCACAGGAACCGCTCGCCCACATGCGCCGCCAGGCCGGGGTCGGGCCCCTCGTCCCAGGCCCTCACCACCGCGCGGCCGATCCGCGAGGGCCGCTCGGGGCGGGCGTAGACCACGCGATCGCCGAAGTATTCGCGCGTGCAGCCGAAGGGAGTCAGGACCACCGCCGTCCCCGCCAGGGCCGCCTCGAGCGCGGCCAGGCCGGGCGTCTCGAACCAGCTCGGCAAGGCGAAGACCCGCGCCGCCGCGTAGGCCGAGGCCAGCGTCGGATCATTGTGGTCGAGCCTGGGGAGGAACCGCGTGAAGCCCTCGCCCTCGCGCCGGCAGGCGGACGCATACGTCTCGTGCCCCGGCACCGGGTCGCCCAGCACGACGAGCGGCCTCCCGGTGGGCCGCAGGCCGCGGATCAGACCGAGCACGTTCTTCCTCGGCTCGATCCGGCCGACGTAGAGCGCGAAGTCACCCGACCCGATCGCGTCGCGGCAGGCCGACGGATCGGCGGCGGCGAACCGGGAATCGACCCCGTTGGGCACGACGTGGATGCGAACGGGCTCCGCGTGAAAGAGGCGGACGAGCTGCGCGGCCTCGGCGTGCGAGTTGGGCAGGATCGCATCGGCACGCGCCAATAGCTCCCGGCGCCAACCGGGCCAGGAGGGCACCACGCGCTTGACCCCCCACCTGGCCAGGTCCCAGACCGCGCGCAACGGGCTCCCCGCCAGGGCGGCGATTGCGCGGGGCTCAAACCAGCAGATCGGCGAAAGGGCGACCTTCACGCCCCGGGCGTTCGCCACCCGCGCCAGCTCCAGCCCCTCGCGCGACATGCCGAAGAGGTGGAGCAGCCGCCCGCGCTCCAGGCGATCGGTCCAGGGGCAGAAGGGGCGAACCGCGACCCCCCGCCGCTCCAGGTGCTCGGCGGTCCGCACCAGTTGATTCTCGCCGCCTCCCGGGGCCTGGAACGCGGCCGTCGGGGCGTGCAGGAGGACCGCGCCCTCGGCCATCGCCGTCCGGGAGGCGTTGAGGAAGCCGGTTGTCCCCATCCCTATGCTTATGCTCATACTCATGCGCAGGCCCGCCCGTCCGGGTCGTCGCCGTCGGGCCGGGTCCGCCAGCGTCGCAGGCCAATTTTGAGGCGGGCGGCCAGGGTGCGGTCGGGCAATTCGTCGATCGGCGTGACCGTCTCCCAGTCCAGCGCCGCCCGCACCGCGGCGCGGAGCCCTCGGGGACCGCGCAGGGGCCGGGGCCCCGGCAGGTCCGGGCGCGAGGGGAGGCGTTCATACGCCAAGCTGTCGAGCGCCAGGGGCATGCAGGGGCCGGCGATCGGAAGGCTTGCGACCCTGCCGGCGCGGTGGATCTCCAGGGCGAGGGGATAGCGGGCGTCCCATTCGTCGAACTGCACCTCGAAGCGGCCCTGCCCCTTGGGCACGACCGACCACCGCCGCTCGGCGCGCCAACGCCACCAGTGGGCGAACTCCGTGAGCGTCACCCGCCAGAGCAGGCCCTCGCCCGCGATCTCCGAGGCGATCGCCCCGAGAACCCACGGGAACCGCCCGAGCCGCCGCTCGGGATGGCCGTACACGAACGCCGGCTCCCCCGCCTCGATCTTCGCCCGCACGGCCCTCGCCAGGTGCTCGCCGACTTTGCGGCCGTCGTCGGCGACGGCGCCGGCCTCGACGAACAGGCCCTCGCAGATGGGGTGGATCGGGACTTGCAACACCCTGGAAAAACGCCTCCCCAGCCAGGGGAAGAACGGCAGGTCATCGAAACCCAGGTGGAAGTCGGACGAATACTCGTATCCGAGGTCCTCGATCGCCCGGTCCAGCCCCCGGTTCCAGCGCCCGCCGGGCGCGGCGAATCCGCTCGGGGCGATGCCCGAATCAACCAGCAGGTCGTGGGCGCGTTCCAGGTTGCTCCGGTTCGCGTCGGGGTCGCGATAGACCACGTGGAAATGGCCGTGCGACTGGGTGTCGAGGCCCCGCAGGTCGCCCAGCACGGCGGGGTTCCGGCCGTAGGCGTGGGTGCTGACGAAGTGGGTCGTGCAGTCGGCGATCGGGCGGCGGGCGTGCGCGAACCGGGCGTAATCGGCGGGGATCGGCTCGTCGAGGTCGGCCCGGAAGTTGAAGGCCGAGCGGAAGGGATACGGATAAGGCGACAGCCGCGCCCAGAGGCCCCCGGCCCGCCCGATCGCCGCTCGCAGGCGCTCGATGACCTGATGGCGGATCGTCGCCTTGTCGCGCCTCGCCACGCGCTCGGCCAGGTCGAGCCCGCCGACTTGCCACGCCGTCCGCGCCGCGCGATTATCGACCAGGGCCGCGAACGGGTCGTGCGGCCAGCCGCGACGCAGCTCATCCACGTCGACGGCCACATGCCCGCGGCCGAGGCTCGCCTTGAGCTTCGACGCCGAGGTCTTCCGAGCGTCGAAGAGCACGAACCGCCCCGACTGAAACGCAAGCGGGTGCGGGTCGCTCACCTTGGCGGTCGGCACGCCCTCTTGCGCGAGGATCAGCTCCAGCCCCGGCGGGGTGTCCCACAGGAGCAGCGGCAGCGGCGGCAGGGTGGTCGGCGGGTTCAAGACGCGGTTCAAGGTCCCCCCTCGCCCGGCTTCGTCGCCGTCCAGAGAGTCAGCAACCGCGCCCGCGGCCACCCGCGAAAGAGTCGCGAGCCCGCCTCGGCCGGCGAAAGCAGGTGCTCGAACCCCACGTCCTCGAACCGATTCCGCAGGCGACGCCGCAGCGCCGCGGGCCAGAACCAGCGCTCGCGCACCGGGCCGCCCGCGGGGTACATCCAGCGCCCCCGGCGCTCGTCGATCCACTTGACCGCGAGGACCGGCAGCCAGGGTCGAAGGGGGTCCATCGCGCCCGCATTCTTGTCCACGATCGCCAGCCGCCCACCGGGTTGCAGGACGCGGGCGGCCTCGGCGAGCACCGCATCCAGATCCGAGGGGGCGACGTGCTCCAGGACCTCCACGGCGATGACCCCGCCGAACGCCCCGTCCGCGAACGGCAACCGACGCGCCGAGCCCCGCACGCGGCCGGGCCCCGAGCCGCCCGCGAGCATCGCCGTCGAGCGGTCGAGGCCGACGACGTGCGCCCCCAACGCCCGCAGCCTCGCGGCGAATCGCCCCTTGCCGCAACCGAGGTCCAGCACGCGCCGGCCTGCCAGCGGGGCCAACGCGCGGGCGACCGCCAGCAAGCGGGCATCGCTGGCCGGTACGTCGGTCTTGAAGCGGTCGTGAAGGGCGTCGAACCGCTCGGTGACGATCGCCTCGTGCCCGTGGGGAACGCTCATGAGGCCCTCCCGGCGCGGGTGAGCTCGCGGTGCTTCCAGTGCCGCACGCCGACCGAAACGCCCGACATCGCGCAGAAGACGAAGCCCTCGACCCCGTCGCGAAATCCCCCCTTCGCCAGGTAGAGCTTGGCGAACGTCCAGATGGGGCGGAGGGTCAGATCGAAGAGGCGCGGGCGGCGGCCCTCGCGATGGAAGGCGCGGGCTTCCAGCGTCGTATACTTATTCATCTTGCGAAGGAAGGTCCGCATATCGGGCAGGGTCCGATGCTGCAAGGCGTGGCGAAGGTCGCCGACGCTACCGAGGAGTTCCACGGTCTCATGGACCGCGCCGACCCAACGGCCCGAGTCGCGGCGGAAGAGACGCAGGGGCAGGTCGAATTGCGTGCCGGAATGGGCGAACGGGCGGCCGAGGATCTCGCTGCGGATCGGCACGCGGTAGCCGGCGTGGGGCGAAGCGCCTTGGATGGCGTCGCGGACCTCGGCGGCCAGGGCGGGGGAGGCCCGCTCATCGGCGTCGACGGCGAAGACCCAGTCGCCGGTGGCCAGCGCGAGCGCGGCGTTGCGCTGGGCGGCGAAGTCGTCGAAGGGGCGGACCTCCACAACGTCGGCGCGGCGACGGGCGATGGCCTCGGTGCGGTCCTTGCCGCGGCGGTCGACGACCACCACGATCTCGTCGGCCCAGCCGATCGAATCGAGGCAGCCGGCGAGGTTCGCGGCCTCGTCCCTGGCCAGGATCAGGGCGGAAATCCGGGGCTCACGCACGCGCCACCGCCTTTTGCGCCAGGGCGCCGAACGCCCGCGCCGGATAGTAGGCGGCATACCCGATCAGCGCCACGTCGAGCCGCCCGATCGCGGCCAGCACGATCCACCAATGCCAGCGTAGATCCGCATGCCCGATCCCCCGGGCCAGCCGCTTCAGGGCCGACGGCCTCGCGGGCAGGGAGGGCGGCGCGGCAAGTGCCTCGGCCGCGTCGTTCGCGGCGCCGACGACGAACTGGTATTTCCCCATCGCATAGACCATCCCCAGCACGAGCCAGCCGGGGTGTTGGCTCCGCTGGTAGGCCGACCAGGCGATCCCCGCGTGCAGAGCCATGTCGCCGAACTCGTCGAGCCAGGCGTCGAGGTGTCGCCCGAAAGCCGTGGCCGTCCCCTGCAAGCGGGCCAGGTGGCCGTCGGCGGTGTCGAGCACCAGCCCCGCCGCCAGCGCGAGCGCCGCGAAAATACCCGACAGGCGACCGCCCCAAGCGACCAGCGCCGCGGCGCCGACGACCAGCGCCGCGGAGGCGAGCGTCAGCGCGTTGGGACGCACCGGCGACGGGACCAGGCAGCGCGCCAGGGCCCGCGCGGGGGCGAGGGCCCAGAAGCGGCCCAGGGGCTGATAGGTCTCGCGGCGCAGGCATTCCGCCTCGGCCCCGGCGAGGCCGGCGGGATGATCGAGCCGCCACAGGACGGCCGTTTCCGGGTCGCGCCCGCGTTTCAGGGCCCTCCGCAGCCGGTTTGCGTCGTACAGGCGATCGGTCCGCAGGATGGCCGAGCCCTCCGGCGGCGGGCCGGTGACGAACCGGGCGGCGTCGCCGGGGATCAGCTCGCGGAGCCGGCCGTGCTCCTCCGCCCGCGCGTGGATCGCGACCCGGCCGCCGCCCATCGCGACCGCCAGTTCCAGCAAGTGCGCCAGCACCGGCCGCCCCAGCACCAGCGCACCGGCCAGCGGGCCGCCGGGGCCTCGGGGGCGGGCGTCGATCGCCAGGGCGGGGACTTGGGGTGTCCGGCTCATCGCGGGCGCCTCCATGCGCCAGGGTGGTCCGCGGTGCGGTGCGGTGCGGTGCGGTGTGGGCTCGCTCGGCGTCGATTTGCGTCTCAACTCACCAGCGGAACCGCCGGAAGAACGCCTCCTGCCGGTCGACCCAGTCGCCGCGGCCGACGGCCAGGGCGCGTCGTGCCGATCGCGCCTCGCCCAGGAGCCCCAAGGCGCCCGTCAGCGCGGCGATGAACGTCGAAGCCCGCCGCTTCGCCAGGGCGTGCAGCCCCCGCGCCGGCAGCCAGGCCAGGTGCGCCGCCAGGCGACGGCCGCCGAGGTTCTTCCAGGCGAACAGAAGGCTGTTGCGCAGGGCCAGGCGGTCGCAGCCCTCCCTGCCGAACGCGGGGGCGAACGAGCCGAAGCCGCGGTGATACGCGACCGACGCCGGCACGTAGTATCCCTTCCAGCCCGCCATCCAGCCGCGGAACCCCAGGTCGAGGTCCTCGATGCGCCCGGGGAAGAAGATCGGGTCGTATCCTCCCAAGGCCAGGAACTTCCGGCGGTCGACCGCCAGGATCGGCCCGGCCGCGGCGGTCAGGTCGGCGGCATTCGCGAGCGCCTGATGGCCGGGGACGCGGCTCATCCCCTGCACGAGCCCGAACCGGGAGCGGACGCGCGTGCGCATCCCCTCGTAATCGCGGCCGTCGAAGGTCCAGCACTGGGGAGCCGCGAACAGCGCATCGGGGTGGCCCTCCACGGCGGCCACCAGCGGCCCGACCGCGTTGGGGGCCAGCTTCACGTCGTTGTTCAACAGCAGGACGACCGGCTCGGCCAGCCGCGCTAGGACCGGATTGAACGAGGCGAGGCCCCGGTTCGGCTCGCGGATGATCCCCACTTCCGGCCAGCGGCTTGCGACCATCGCGAGCGAGTCGTCGGTCGAGGCGTTGTCGACCACGCTGACGGCGCAGGGCCTGGGGGCGCGGGCCGCGGCTTCGATCAGCGAGGGCAGGCACTCGGCCAGCAGCTCGCGGCCGTTGTAGTTAAGGATCAGCAGATGCGTCCGGTCGGCACCCACGGGCTCCATCCCTCGGGTCGGACAATCAAGTGGGAGATTGCGGCGGTACGATACGCCCGCGGAGGATTTCGGTCAACCCCGGTCAAGCTTCATGCAGAGCTCGACATCGCGCAATGCTCGACGGGCCAGTCGATACTCAGGGTCAAGGCTTATCGCGTTGCGGAAGCATTCTGCCGCCTCTGCAAGGCGATCGAGAGCACGTAGGACGAATCCCAGGTTGAGGTATGCTTCGTCGATGCAGCCCTCGGAACATTCGATCGCCGCACGATGCTCCTCCTCGGCCTCAAGGAAGCGACCTTGCTTGGCCCGCACCGCACCCAGGTAAATGTGGTGGGTCGCATCGCCGGGGTCGGCCTCGATTGCTTTCTGATACCACTTCGCAGCCTGTTCATAATCGCCCGCCTCTCGGAACAAGTGACCCAACTCATCGAGGGGCAGTTGTCGCATCTCGGCGGGGCAGAATTCCAGAGCCTTCGCGAAGGCCTGCTCTGCTTCCTCGTAGCGAGCCAACCCGACCAGGGCGATACCGACCAGCAACCAAGCCGGTCCGTGATCGGGGTAATCCTGGAGGTAGCGACGGCCGAAGCGGATTGTGAGGGCAGAATAAGGGCCGTTGGATAACCGCTGGAGACGTTGGAAACGAGGCCGTTTTGACTGCCGTCTCATTGAATCAGTCCGATCGGCTTTCCCCGTTCAAGGCGTATACACCGCGCCCCTCAGCGACTCCAGCAGCCGCTTCGTCGCCCGGATTCCCTCGGGCTCGGGCAGGCGCGTGCCTTCGTACTCGATGCCGACGTAGCCGTGATAGCCGGCGTCGGTGACGATCTTGAGGATGCGGGCGTAGTCGAGGCGGGTCTCCTTGCCGTCGGGTCCGAAGTCGAAGCTCTTGGCCGAGACCCCCTTGGCGAAGGGCATCATCCGGGCGATCGCGTCGTAGACGTCGATGGCGAAGGGGCCGTCCTTCTCCTTCTCCTCCTTCTCCTTGCGGGGGAAGTTGCCGAAGTCCGGCAGGGTGCCGAACCGCTCGTGGTTGACCTTCTTGATGAGGGGGATCAGGGAGTCGGGGTCGCTCGACGGGCCGCCGTGGTTCTCGCAGATGACGTTGATCTTGCGCGAGGCCCCGTATTCGACGAGGGCGCCACAACCCTGCGCCGCGGCGTCGAGGTTGGTCGGGCCGTAGTTCGCGCCGGTGTTGACGCGGATCGAGTGGCAGCCGAGGGCGGCGGCGGCGTCAACCCATTTCTTGTGGTCCTCGACCGCCTTCTTGCGCGCGGCCTCGTCGGCGGCGGAAAGGTCGCCCTCGTGGTCGATCATGATCAGGACGCAGGTGACGCCGTGGTCGTCGGCGCGGGCCTTCAAGATCTTGAGATACGCGTCGTCGCGTGCCTTGTCGGGGAAGAACTGGTTGACGAACTCGACGCCGTCGATCCCGTAATCCTCGCGGGCGATGCGGGGGAAGTCGAGGTTGGTGATCTTCGCGTCCTGGGCTTTCAGGGCCCTGTGCAAGGACCACTCGGCGAGCGAGATCTTGAAGTCGCCGATCTTGCCCGCCGCGGGCTTGCCCGAGACTTCGGCGGCGGCGGATGCGAAGGCCGAGGATATCGACAAGGCCGGCAGCCCCGTCGCCGCGACGATGCCAGCGCCCGCCAGACCACGGAGGAATTGTCGACGATGGCCGGGAATCACGATCATCGGGAGAGGCTCCGCACCCGCGAACGGAAGTGAAGTGATGCGTTGCGAAAGGAAATGTGAAGTCTAGAGTGTCGGTGCGGACGGGTCAATGCGCCGGCGGATCAACGCGCCGTGGCGGCCTCGGCCGGGTCGTGCGACGGCCTGACGGCGGGCCAGGCCCGGCGCCGATGGAGCAGGACGACGAAGGCCGGAACCAGGATCGGGCGGACGATGAACGTGTCCAGCAGCACGCCCAGGCCCAGCGCGAAGCCCAACTCCTGGAGCGACAGGAGGCTGCCGGTCAGCATCGAGCCGAAGGTGCAGGCCATGATGAGCCCGCACGAGCTGATGATCCCCCCGGTGTGCGCCACCGCGCGGCGCGTTCCTTCGATCGGGCCGTGCTTGCGCTCTTCCTCCAGGACGCGCGACATCAAAAAGATGTTGTAGTCCTCGCCGACGGCGACCAGGATCACGAACAGGAAGAAGCCGACCTTCCAGTCGAGGCCGACCCAGGGCTCGGGGCCGCGATGCAGCGCGCGGAAGACGATCTCGGTCAGGCCGAGCGAGGCGAGGTAGCCCAGGACGACCGTCGCGATCAGGTAGAGGCAGATGCCGGGGCGCCGCAGCAGGAGGACCAGGATCAGGTAAACGCCCAGGGTCACCAGGACGTACATGCGGCGCTCGTCACGCGTGATGACCCGTTTGAGGTCGCGAATCATCACGGTGGCGCCCACGACCCCGGTGGACGCCCCGGCCAGCGGCTTGCCGTCGCCCAGCGAGGCGTCAACCTCCCGGCGTACGGCCTCCAGGCTGCCGAGGCTTTCCTCGGAGAACGGGTCGGTTCGGAAAACGACCTCGACGCGCGTGATGTGGTCGCGGTCGGCCGGGGAGACGTTTTCGCCGTTGCTCACGTACCGCGCGTCGATCTGCGGGCGCAGGGCGCCGATCAGGAGCGACTGCTTGAACCGCGCCAGGCGATCGCTCGGGGGCGGGCCCAGGGGCTGCGAGACCGAGCGGACCTCCGCCACGTCGGAGAGCGCCGAGAGCCGCTGGCACAGGTCGTTGATCGCCTTGCGGCCCTCGGGTTCGGTGAAGTCCAGCCGTGGCGAGGCGATGAGCACGGTCGTGCGGCCCAGCTCGCCGACGGGGAAATAGCGGCTGATAATGCGTGTGCCGACGATGCTCGGCTGGTCGGGGCTCAGATCGGTCAACTGCCCGTAGTTCGGCCGCGTCCGGGCGCCGACGACCGCGAACGGGGCCAGCGCCGCCAGGCTCAGCAACAAGATCAGGCCGGGCTTGCGGACCACGAAGTCGCCGACGGTCGTCCAGAAGTGGAACATCGGGGTTTCGGCCTGCGCCTCGTCCTGGCGGTCGGCCCCCTTGCGGTGGTGGGGCGGGCGGAACGGCCAGAAGACCGCACCCCGCAGCCAGTGCAGGAGCACCGGCGCCAGCGTCAAGGCCGCGAGCAGCCCGACGGCCAGGCTCAAGGCGATCGCCGGCCCGGTGAACTGGATCTTGGCGAACGTCGAGAAGTACAGCATCCCCAGCCCGACGATCACCGTCCCGGCGCTGGCCAGCAGCGCCCCGCCGACCTGTCGGATCGACTCACAGAGCGCCTCGTCGCCCGTCTTCCCCTGCGCCAACTCCTCGCGATACCGGGCGATCAGGAAGAGGCAGTAATCGGTCCCCGCGCCGAAGAGGACGACGATCATGAAGACCTCGGTGACGCTGATGACCTGGAAGTTCAGTCCCGGCACCCTCGTCAGCATCGGGATGCCCAGCATCGACATCCAGAACGAGAGCGCGATCGTCAGGAGGGGGATCAACGCCAGCAGGGGCGAGCGGTAGACCACCAGCAGGATCACGACCACCAGCGCGATCGTCGCCTTGGTCGTGGCGGCCATGCTCGCGATCGACGCCTGGTTCGTGTCGTGCCCGACCATCGCCGAGCCGGTCATGGGGAGGGTCCGCCCGCCGCGACGCCGCTCGACGGTCATCCCCTCCGGGGGGGGCGGAAGTTCGCCCAGGGCCTGCTCGATACGGTCGACCGCGAGCCGCGTCTGCTTCGAGATGTAAGTGGAGTGGATCGAGACGATCGTCAGGGCCACCTGACCGTCCCCCTTCGGGCCCGTCCCGATGAGCCTCGGGCCGACGACCGGCTCGCGGTAGTCGACGACCTTCTTGAAGGTTGACGATTTCTGTCCCGCTTCCTCCTCATTCACGAGCCGTCGCAGGCAGGTCGACACCTCCTTGATGTAGGCGTAATCTTGCTCGCTGAGCCTCCCGCCGCGATGCTCGGCGATGACCACTGCCTCGCACCCCGAGGTGTCGGCCGGGAATCCGCGCTCCAGCAGCCCCTGCCCCACCACGCTCGGCGAGTGGGCCGGGAAGAAGCGGACGTCGTCGTCCTTGCTGACGCTCTCCCAGGCCGGGGCGAACTTCCAGAGCAACGCGCCCGCCGCGACCCAGCCGACGAGGATATACCAGGGCCTGCGAGTCACCAGCATTGAGAGCGTTGCGAACATGGGCAGGGGCACATCCCAGGTGACTTGGACGACCGCAACAACCGATTCGACCGGAGAATCCCCCGCCGGCGCGACCGATCCCGAGACAACCTAAGGGATAGCAACGCGCCGTGTCAAAGGCATTCGCGGAACGGAATGAGGCCGGGGCGTCGCTGCCGATTCGGGAGATGGATGACGTGGCTCCTCCCGGTGGGCGGGGGGTAAGCCACGGTCGGAAATCGCCGAACTCGCTCGTCATCCTTGCTGTGCGATGGCAGACCGTCGCTCGTCCTCAGGTTCCGTGCTGGCCAACCTCGCCCCCCGCCAGCGTCCCGCAAGCGGCCTGGATGTCGGCCCCGCCGGAATAGCGGCGCACGACTGGCTGGCCGAGATGGACTGTCAGCGCGTCGCGAAACGAAGCCATCTCGGCGGGCGTGGGCGGTCGGAAGCGGCCGGTGGGGTCGGTCACGTCGATGAGGTCGAGGCGGACGAGGGTGTCGCCGATCAACGCGCCCAGGGCGCGGGCGTCGTTCTCGCCGACGTTCTCGCCGCCGATGCAGACGTAGGAAAGCATCACCCGATCGCGCCTGGCCAGGGCGTGCCGACGGGCGGCGGCCATGACCTCGGCGAGGGGCATCCGCGCGGCGATCGGCACCAGGCGGGCGCGGGTCGCATCGGTCGCCCCGCCGAGGCTGATCGACAGCCGGAACCGCCGGCGCTCGGCCGTGAAGCGGTCGATCTCCGGCACCAGGCCGACGGTGCTGATGGTCATCGCCTTGGCCGCGAGGGCCCCGCCGGAGGGGTCGCGGAAGAGTTCGGCGGCGGCGAGGACGCGGTCGTAATTGAGGAACGGCTCCCCCATCCCCATGAAGACCGCCCCGGTGACGCGCCTCCCCTGCGACCTCGCCAGCGCGCGGGCCTGCGCCCACTGGTCGACGATCTCCCAGGTCGCCAGGCTCCGCCGGTCGGGCATGCGTGCCGTCGCGCAGAAGGCGCAGGCCATCGCGCAGCCGACCTGCGACGACAGGCAGACGCTCACCGACCCCGCCTTGTGCAGCGGGATGAGCACCGTCTCCAGCGCCAGCCCGTCGGCCGTGCGGAAGAGCAATTTTTGGAACCCGTCGACCGCCGAGGTCGCCACCTGCTCCAGCGCCAGCCTCGGCAGTGGGGTGGACAGCCGGTCGGAGATGCGCCTGGGCACCTGGAACTGGCGCCCCCAGGCGGCCGGGTCGTGCACCCCGTGGCCGAGCACCGCCGAAAGCAGCCGCCGCGCCGTCGCGTCCGGCTCCCCGAGCCCCCGAGCCCAGGCGCGCAGCGCTGCCGGCGGCTGGTCACGCGGGTCGATGACTACGATCGCCATTCCAGTTCTTTCGGCCCCGTTCCGCGTTTGTGATCTCGCGGGGCGGCTGTGGCAATTTGTGCAGAAATATTCGGTCAGTTTCGGCGCAAGAGAAAACCCACCGAGCCGATAGGGAAGGGCGACGTTGCCGATACGGGGAATTTCTCAAAACCGGCTCTCGCCAGGGGTCGTTGGTGGACAATTCGCGTCGAGGCGTGTGCAATCGTGTGCGTGATCCCTCGATCGGCGCTGACGGAGCGAGTCCTCATGCCCACCATCCC
>JAABUQ010010033.1_pt1 | contig 12551 bp, 12 predicted proteins | sample 5560001 | NCBI WGS metagenome assembly JAABUQ01 (sample SAMN10711888, study PRJNA513371) | rock metagenome | isolation source: Antarctica rocks | place: Antarctica: Victoria Land, Finger Mt nord | collected 2015-12-18 | reverse complement strand
CCCACCCCTCGATCACCCCGATGGTCGAGCGCCGCGAGTCGGCCGACCGGATGCTCGCGAAGCTCGTCCAGCAGCGGCGGATGCCGGTCCTGGCCGTGGGCGTCGGGATGCAGCTGCTCAACATCCTCAACGGCGGCGGGATCTTCCAGCACCTGCCCGAGGACATGCCCCGCTGCATCCCCCACCGCGACCCCCAAGGCGGCATCCACCGCCACACCGTCGTGATGGAGGCCGGCACCCGGCTCGAAGAGATCTACGGCCCCGGCGAGATCCGGGTCAACAGCTACCACCACCAGGGCATCCGCAAGCTCGCCCCGATCTTCCGGGTCGCCGCCGTCGCCCCCGACGGCCTGATCGAGGCCTATGAGTTCAAGGATCATTCCTGGTGGGCCACCGGCGTGCAGTGGCACCCCGAGAACGAGGGGTCGATCTCCCTCGACACCCAGCTCATCGAGGCCTTCACCGAGGCCGCCGCCTCGTCCAAGATGGCCCCGGCCCTCGCCAAGGTCGGCTGAGCAACAACCCTCGGCCGCGTCCCCCCCGACGCGGCCCGACGAATCACGCTCGCAAAAGAAGGGCGGGGAAGGGGCGGCGAGGATTCCAAGCCGCCGCCGACCGGGATGTCACGCCCAAGGATGGGCGGGACGAGCGTCAACGCTGACGTGCCCGGCCGGCGAACCTTCCCCGTCCATCGATCATTTCCCGGAAGCCGCCGCGACGATCTGGTCGATCGTCGTCCGAGCCTGGGTTTCGGTCCGGGTCAAGGTTTCCTCGCCCGAGTTCGTCGCCACGGAGAACACCTGGGCTTCGGTCACGCCGAGGAATCCGAAGACCGCCCGGAGATACGGGACCACGAAATCGAAGTTGGCGATCGGGCTTCCGACCGCGTAATCTCCCCCGGCGCTCATGGCCAGGAACATCCGCTTGCCGGTGAGCAGGCCCACGAAGGGCGGGTTCCCGCCGGTCCGGTTGAAGGTCCGACCGATCTGGACGACCTGGTCGATGTACGCCTTGAAGCCGGCGGGGACGCCGAAGTTGTACATCGGGATGCCGAAGACGTAGATATCGGCGGCGAACAGCTCGTCGATCAGCTCGTCGGAGACCTTCAAGGCCGCGCGGTCCGCCTCGGACCGGGCGTCGGGCGGCGTGTAAACCGCGGCGATCATCGGCTCGTCGACCAGCGGCACGGGGTGATGGCCGAGGTCGCGGTACGCGACGGTGTCGCCCGGGTGGGCCGCGAGCCACGAGTCGACGAACGCCTTCGACAGCCTCCGGGAGTGCGACCGCTCGCCCCTCGGGCTGGCGTCGAGATGCAGGATGTGGGCCATTTCGCCTCGTTGGGAATCGGTGTCGATCGACCTCGGCACTTCGCTCCGGGCCCGCCACTCGGCCGACGGCGCCCGGGACGAGGCCGGTCGCTTCTAACCCGGATCGGGCGTCCAGGTCAACCTGTCGCGACTCCCTCGGTAGAGGGCCTGACTCGGATTCCCGGCGAAATCAGGGTCCGAACGGTTTGGGCGTGTTGGAGAGGTCTTGGTCAGGTCAATGCGCCGGTTCGCCGCGGTGATCGACGCTCTTGATGGCATGAAGGCCCGTTCCGGCCCGCAAGCCGTGCCGATCAGGTGTTGCCCGTCATCAGACGTTGGAAGCCGGCCTGCTCGAAGTGGCGGTCGGACGTGAATGCTCGCCCGATGCCCTCTCTCGCGATCACGATGAAGCTCGAGCAGTCGACCAGGCTCCATGACTTGTCGGGACGACGGCCGTGGAGGTCCCAAGCCTCGACCAACAAGCCATCCTCGGCCGGAACGATCCTGGTCCCGGTGCTGGCGCGCAAGTTGGCGACGAACCGATATCCGAACGAGCGTTGAGCCGGGGTGGCCAAGGCGTTACCGAACTCGATCAAAACCAGTTCACTCGTCACCAAACTGGCCCGCTCCGCTCCAAGTCGAGCGAACGTGGCCAACGCTTCCTGACGGAGGGCATCACCTTCGACGACCAATCCGATCCAGGCGGCGGTGTCCACGAAAACCGGTCGGTTCAATTCAAGGGCGTTTCGGCGTGCCATGAAGGTAATGGTCGTGCTGATGGGCGAGGTCGGTCAAGCCGGTGTCGACCCGGCACTCCTCGATCAGTCGAGATAGCGCATCATAATTCGTCTCGCCTTCCGGCGAATCCGCCGGCGGGTCGGCCGGTATTTCCAGGAAGGTGATGATCACCTCTCGGCCATCATGCCCCTCGACGGCCTGGGCCGGGAGGGCGACCCCATCGCGGAAAGTGCCTTTGACGGACAGCATGGCGGGCGGCCCTCCGGCCGGAGTTGGTTGATGAAGCGGTCCAAGTTCGGCGGGAGCAAGAGGAGTCGAGCGATCTCCACGAGTCACGGGACGACGGTGATCGTGCCGAACTGCCGGAAGTGGGCGTCCAGGGCGAACGCCACCTTGATCCCGAGCCGGTCCATCACGACCCGGCTCACGCAATCGGTGAAGCTCCAGGCTTTGTCATCGAATCGGACGAAGAGGTCCCAAGCCATCGCGAAGTCATCCGGCCGCACGAACTCGATCTTGCAGAGATCACCCGCGATCAGTCGCGTGCCCAAGACGATGCCCCTGCGTGATTCGCCGCGAGCCCTCGCCAGCGTCAGCAATTCATCGATGACGTAGTCGGTCGTGACAAGCTGGACCCGGTTCGCCACGAACCAGGCTTTCGCGGCCCGGTAATCGGGATCGGACGGCATGTAGGCGGCGAACCAGCCTCCGGTGTCGACGAAGATCATTTCGGCGAGCCGTAGAGCACTCTGTCGTGGTCTCGATTCGAGAATTCGTCCACGTTCGGGGCGGAGGGCAACGCTTCCATCTCTTCCATCAGGCGGATCATGTTCTCGTATTGCCAGCGGGTCCGCTCGGGATCGTCGGGAATCGGCGATGGGACGGATCGGGCGATGCGCCCGATCAGTTGGAGTTTCTCGCCGTCCGACAGGTGCCCGATCGAGTCTTCGATCGCTCGCATCACCCGGTTGAAGGCGCCCGGGTCGGGCGTCGCCCCGGGGGGTTGATCGGCTTGCATCGGTGTCACACTCCTCCGATCCGGCCGACGGGTCAGCGAGAGCCGACGGCTTCGAGTCCGACCTGGACCAGCCCGGCGGCCTCGTTGGCCTGGCGGCGGAGGTCTTCGGTGATCCTCATCGAGCAGAACTTGGGGCCGCACATCGAGCAGAAGGCGGCGGACTTGAAGGCGTCCTGGGGCAGGGTCTCGTCGTGCATCCGGCGGGCGGTCTCGGGGTCGAGCGAGAGGTTGAACTGGGCCTCCCAGTCGAACTTGTAGCGGGCCCGGCTGATGGCGTCGTCGCGGTCGCGGGCGCCGGGGCGGTGGCGGGCGAGGTCGGCGGCGTGGGCGGCGATCTTGTAGGCGATCACGCCTTGGCGGACGTCCTCGACCTCGGGCAAGCCCAGGTGCTCCTTGGGCGTGACGTAGCAGAGCATCGACGCGCCATGCCAGCCGGCCAGGGCGGCGCCGATGGCCGAGGTAATGTGGTCGTAGCCGGGGGCGATGTCGGTCACGAGCGGGCCGAGGACGTAGAAGGGGGCCTCGTCGCACTCGACGGCCTGCTTCTCCATGTTCATCGCGATCTGGTCCATCGGCACGTGGCCGGGGCCTTCGACCATCACCTGGCAGCCGCGCTCGCGCCCTCGACGGGTCAGCTCGCCGAGGGTCTTGAGCTCGGCGAACTGGGCGGCGTCGGAGGCGTCGGCGATCGAGCCGGGCCGGAGGCTATCGCCCAGGCTCCAGGTCACGTCGTACTCGCGCATGATGTCGCAGAGGTCGTCGAACCGGGTATAGAGCGGGTTTTCCTTCTTGTGGGCGAACATCCACTGGGCGATCAGCGAACCCCCTCGCGAGACGATCCCGGTGACCCGGTGCGCGGTCAGGCCGATGTAGTCGCGGAGGATCCCGGCGTGGAGGGTCATGTAGTCGACCCCCTGCCGGGCCTGGTGCTCGACCATGTCGAGGAGCCCTTGCTCGGTGAGGTCCTCGACCTTCTTGACCTGCTGGATCGCCTGGTACATCGGCACCGTGCCGACCGGGACGACGCTGGCCGCGATGATCGAGCGGCGGATGGCGTCGATGTTGCCGCCGGTGGAGAGGTCCATCACCGTGTCGGCGCCGAGCTTGACGGCCATCTCCAGCTTGGCCAGCTCGTTGTCGACGTCGGAGGTGACGGCCGAGTTGCCGATGTTCGCGTTGATCTTGCAGGTGGCCTTGATGCCGATGCCCATCGGCTCGAGCCCCTGCTTGAGGTGCTCGCGGTTCGCCGGGATGACCATCCGCCCCCGGGCGACCTCGGCGCGGACCAGTTCAGGGTCGATCTTCTCGCGCTTCGCGACATATTCCATCTCGGGCGTGACCTGCCCGCGACGAGCCTCTTCGATCTGGGTCATGGCGCGAACGACCTCCGACGGGCGGATCCGGGACCGACTTCATCGACGTGGCATGGCGGGCTGGCGGCCCGACCGGCCGGGCCTTCACGGGGCCGGGCCGCCGGTCCATCGTAGTCGCCTTGGCCCGGTCCGGTCAATTCGAGGAGCGTGGGCCTCGGACGACGCATCACCGAAGCCGGTGGACCCCCGGTCGGTTTGCTCGAACCGTGGCGGGGACCAAGGATGGAGCGGATCGACGTGTTCCCAAGCTCGACCGTGCGCGCCGGCCTTCACTCGCGATCAGGGTGGATGGTAGGATGAGTCCCGCGCGGACGACCTCGATGGTGATGCTTCGCGGATCGGGGGGGCGCCCTGGGCGGGCGAAATCCCGGGCCATATCCCTGGCTTGGGAGGGTTCTCGCGAGGATTTCTCGGCGATGGTCCCGATTGGCGTGAAAGAGGGCCGATCTGGCGTTTGCAAATCGTGGTTCACGATTCAAGATACCGGGTGGGATCGCGGGTTTGACCGGATGGCCTTGAGATCGTCGCGACGGATCGACCGGGCCGTCATGACGGGACTCCTGGTCCCGGGTCCTGTTCGATTTCCGGCGGATCGCGTGGCAATTCCGGCGCGATCTGCCCACAATCGGGCGGCGAAAACCCTCCGAGCCCACCCCCGACGTTCCCAGCCGTCCGCTCATCCGATCACGCGGAGCCCCATCGAATGACGGTCCTCAACTCGTCGGCCTCCTCGGGCCTGGCCCCTCGTCGTCGGCGCCTCGGGCTGTGGTTGGCCCTGATCGCGGCCACCCTGACCTCGGCGGCCGGGGCGACCTGGTGGCTGACCGAACCCCTCGCGGATCGACCGGGTCCGCTGCCGGCACACGTCGAGGATCGATCCGCCCAGGCTCCGCCCGAGGTGCTGCCCGCGACTCCGGCGGCCTGGCCGGAGGGGCGGATGGAAGGGGACGAGGCCAAGGCGCTCCTGCTGGCGGCGGCGATCCGCTCGGTCGAGGAGCTGGGCCGGATCCCGGCCTACACGGCCACGCTCCAGAAGCACGAGCGGATCGGCGGCGTGCTCGGGCCGGTCCAGACCCTGGCGATGAAGGTTCGCCACCAGCCGTTCGCGATCTATTTCAAGTTCCTGGCCCCCAAGGAAGGCAAGGAGGCCCTCTACGCCGAAGGGCACCACGACAACAAGCTGATCGCCCACAGCGGGGACTGGACCCGTCGGCTGATCCCCCGGCTGGCCGTGCCGATCGATTCCCCCTTGGCCCTGGCCGACAGCCGCCACCCCGTCACCGAGGCCGGGCTGCTCGCCCTGGCGAAGAAGCTGGTCATGTATCGGGGGATGGACATCGGCGACCCCCTCGCGATCACCGTCATCGACCGGACCACCGCCCCCGACGGCCGCCCCGCGCTCCGCTCGGTCCACATCCACTCCGACCCCAAGGCGGGCCGGCCGTTCCCGAGGGTGGCGATCCTCTACGACCCCGCCACCCGCTACCCGATCCGGATCGATAGCTACGACTGGCCGGCGCCCGGGGCCTCGGGAAACCTCGACCTGGCCGAGTCGTTCTACTACACCGACATCAAGCTCAACGCCCCGCTCACCGAGGCCGACTTCGACCCCAAGAACCCCGACTACGCCTTCATGCGGTTCTGAGCGCCGGCCCGGTCCGATCGGCGGGCGAGGCTCTTCGGGCTGGCCCCGACCCGGCCGGTCTGGCATTGTTGGGGGTGGGGAAGTCACCCGCGACGCGACGGTTTGCCGACCTAGAGGTCCCCGCCATGCCCTCGATGCTCGTCCGGTGCAGCGTGATCGGCTGCGGAGAGCCCGCCTCCTACAAGATCGCCGCCCCCTGGAGCGACGGGGCGTTCACCGAGCTCAAGACCTACGGCCACGCCTGCTCCGACCACATCGGCGCGATCTTCCGAGACTCCGAGCAGCGCCGGGAGGCGTACGTACCGCTGCCGAGCGAGACCGTCGAGGAAATTGGCATCTATCGATACGAGCAGGGCAAGCGCGACCGCCAGCTCCAGCGCCTCTGGGGCCTCGAAGAGAACTATCGCTCCTGAACCGGGCCCGATCGCCGAGGCCCCCGGGGTCCGCACCCATGATCCGCGCCCGACTTCGCCTCGTCGCCCTCTCGATGGCGGTCCTGGCGGTGATCGCCCCGACCTCGGATTTGGCCGCCCAGGATCGGGAGGGCGACGCCCCCTTGATCCTCGCGGTGGAGGCCGGCCGGTTCGATCGGCGAGGCACCCCGATCCGGCTCGAAATCCCCGAAGCCCGGCTCGCCCCGGCGGTCCGCGACGGCCTGGCGCGGGGGCCGGTCGCCGTGTCCGTCGCCCCGGTCGATCGCGGCGAAGGGGAGGGCGCGACGGCCCAGGTGGAACGGGTCGAAGGCGGCAAGGCCCGGCTGACCTGGATCTTGAAAAGCCCGGTCGCGGCGGGTCGCTTGGCCCGGTTCGCGGTGGGGCCGGGGCCGATGGCCGCCCCGGACCCCTGGGCGTTCTCCGAGCCGAAGCCGGGCACGCTCGACCTCAAGCTCCGAGCGCGCCCGGTCTTCCGCTACAACGGGTCGCCGGTCGCGAGCCCGGACTATGGCCCGATCCAGGTCCGGGACGCCTACCTCCACCCGGCCTATTCTCCTTCGGGGGCCTTGATCACGGGCGACTTCTCCCGCTCGCACCCGCACCACCGCGGGTTCTTCCTGGCCTACGTCCACACCGAGGCCGGCGGCTCGACGCCCGACTTCTGGAACATCCACCTCGGGACCGGCAAGATCGTCGCCGACGGTCTGGCGGGCGGCCCGACGGCCTCGGCCGTGACCGCCCGGTTTTCGGCCAAGCATCGGTGGGAGGCGAGGGACAGGACGACGAACGAGGGGCGGGTCGTCCTCCGAGAGACTTGGGACGTCGAGGCGTACGACATACCCGGGGCCCCTTATATCTTGTTCGACCTCACCTCGACCCAGCAGGCCGTCGGGCGGCCGTTGAACGTGCTGCCCTACCGCTACGGCGGGATGGCGTACCGAGGGCCCGAGCCGTTCGTCAAGGGGACGCTCGACGTCCTGACCAGCGAGGGGCTGCACCGGCGCGACGGCGACGGCAAGGCCGCCCGCTGGGTCGACCTGACCGGCCCGGTCGCCGACGGGTCGTCCACCTACGCCGGGGCGATGATCGCCGATCACCCGGGCAACCCGGGCTCTCCGACCAAGGTCCGGATTCACCCGATCCTCCTGCCCTTCTTCTCGTATGTGCCGGCCCGGGACCGAGCCTTGACGATCCCGGTCGAGGCTCCGGTCGTGTTCCGCTACCGGATCCTGTTACACGACGGCCACCCCGACCCGGTGGTCGACGAGCGGCTCGCCCGCGACTTCTCGGAACCGCCGGCCGTCCGGGCGGAGTGAGGCCCGAGTCCTCGTCCCAATTCGATCGGGGGCGAGCCTCGCGCGACGAAGGCGGACACGCCTCGTCGTCACGACCGGATCGACCCGCGCAGGCATTCCAAAAGGCCGCCGGCGCCCCATTTCCGCCGGCGAGGGGTGGGCCGGGGCTCGGGGCTTCGACGATATAACGCTCGGCCGGTCCTGCCCCTCGGACTCGACAGGAGTCGAGCCCGAGGGGCCTGGCCGGTCCAGCGGGATGCGTCGCGACCTCGACAGGCCGCGCCGCCCGGATGAAGTCGATCCGGTGGTCCGAGACCCCAAGGGATCGGAGCGGGGAGGGTGGTCGACGGGTTGGCCCTTCAAACGGCCTGCCCGACGGTCGGCCTGCCCGACGTTTAGGAGGGAAACAGGAAGTGAACATCGTCACGACCCGCTTTGGCCCGATCCAGGTCCAGGAGTCGGATCTATTCCGGATCCCGGACGGCCTGGTCGGGTTCCGTGCCTTCACGCAGTACGTCCTGCTCACCGACCCGGTGACCGCGGGCCTGCTCTGGTTGCAATCCGCGACCTCCCCCGAGCTGGCCTTCGGGCTGATCGCGCCCCCCTTGGCGATCGGCGAGTATCGGGTCGAACTCCGCCCGGGCGACCGGGCGGCCCTGGAGCTGGACGAAGAGCGTTCGGCGCTCACCTACGTGATCCTCAACCGCGGCGAGGGGGGCCTCACGGTCAACCTCCAAGGGCCGCTGGTCTTCAACACCGCCCGCCGGCTCGGCCGGCAGTTGGTGCTGACCTCCAGCCGCCACGCGGTGCGGTACCCCCTGACCGGCCACGGTCAGGCCACGGCCTCGACCCTGCTGCCCGGACCGTCGTCGCTCCGGGCGACGGCCTGAGCCGAGCGGCCCCGACACCGGCGACGTGCCATCCCGAGCCCCGTCGAAGTAACCGAGCGCCCGGGCAACGTGACCACGGACGGTCACGGGTCTCGTTGGCAGGAGGAAGGAGCCCGAGAATGCTGGTCTTGTCCCGACACCGCGACGAAAGCATCATCATCGGCGATGACATCGTCATCACCGTGGTGGATATCCGGGGCGATAAGGTCCGGTTGGGGATCGCGGCCCCCATCGAGATCTCCGTGCACCGCCAGGAGGTGTACGAGGCCATCCAGCGTGAGAATCGACAGGCAAGCCGACTGGAACCCCAGGACGCTCGCCAGCTCGACAACATCACCCCGCCGCTCCGGCGCGACATCCGTCGGACCCGGACCGAAGGGGCCTGAGGCCCGCCCTGATCCTATCTTCTTCGCGTCCACCGCGGAGCAACCCGGCCTCCCCGAGCGGCTCCAGCCCGCCCGAGGGGCCGGCCCTTCGCGGGCGAACGGCCCGCGGACCGATCCGACGATCGCCCGATCGCGAAGTCCAAGTCGAGGCCCCTCGGCTTGGCCCGGAAACCCCGGATCGGCCCTCGAAGCCGGGCGTCCGACCCCAGGCCTCGGCCCGTGGTCGGACGCCCGGCTTCAACTCATTGCCGGCGGCTCAGTCGAGGTCGATGATCAAGTCGTCGTCGTCGTCGTCGTCGGCCACGCCCGCCCTGGCCGCGTCGACCCACCCCTGGCCGTCGAGGTCGAGCGGCAGGTCGTAGTCCGAGCTCGGCTTGCGGACCGCCGGCGCCGGCTTCGCCGAGAGGGCCCGGGACGGGCCAGGGATCGCGGCACCGGGTTGATCCGGGATCGGCCGAGCGGCAGGGGACCGCGGCTTGACCGCGGCCGGTCGAGGGCCCGCCCCCTTCGCGGCCTCGGAGGGCGAAGGGGCGTCGTCCGGGCCCAGATAGACCTTGAACTTGATCGACCCGAGCGCGATCCGATCGTCGGGCAGGAGCGCGGCCCAGCGGATCTTCTGCCCCTTCACCTTGGTCCCGTTCGTGGTGGCCAGGTCGCGGATCACCAGCAGCCCGTCGGTCTTGACCAGGACGCAGTGCCGCTTCGACAGGCTGGGATCGTCGACCTGGAGGTCGCAATATTCTCGACGCCCGACGACGGTTACGTCCTTCGAGATCTTCAAGGGGGTGCCACCGTCGACCGGGATCAGTTCGGCTTTCATTCCCGCCTCGAAGGGTCTCGGTTCTCGCCGTTTCCGCAATCTTACCTTGGATATTCCATTCTAGAGTCGCCATAATCCAATCGCAAGGTGTCTGATTGCATGCAAGGATTCGTGTAGCCCGCGAACTTGCCCTCGGGCACGCTTTTTTTTCGGGCGCATGGCCGGAGCGGCACGACCCTCGGCGCGAGATTCCTGGTGGCCCGACCTTCAGCGTGCCAGACTCCTAACGCCGGACCCTGACGGCGGTTTGGTTTCGGGCGGTTCCCGGGCCGGCCGCCGCGCAATCCGAGAAAAAACTCGTTTCCGTGGCCTCTTCTGGTACGCCGTTCGTAAAGAATAGCAAAGAGATCCTTTCCCTCTTCGAGCGGCGATCGCCTGCAGGATCAACCTCATGACTCAATTCCAGTTGCTTCGCAGATTCATCACCGTGCCGGCACTCGGCGTGGGCCTGATCTCGGGCTTCGCCCGGGCGCAAGACGCCCCGCCGTTGGAGGCACCGACCCTCAGCTCGCCCGGATTGATCAACACGGTCACTCCGAACGATCCCCTGCTCGCCGAAGCCGCCAAGGAACCGGCTCTCGACTCTCCCCTGCCGGATTATCAGCCCCTGCCGAGCCAGGACGACAAGACGATCCGCCCGTCCGGCGAAGGTCCGCTCCACGAGGCGTTCCTCTCGCCCGCCAGGGATCGCGAGCCGGTCTATGTCGAGAAGGCCCCGCCCGCACCGCTCAACGAGCGCCCGGGCGTGGACCCTCCCAGCGACCAGGCAAGCTGGATCCCCGGCTACTGGGAGTGGAACCAGAGCAAGAACGACTACGCCTGGACGACCGGGACCTGGCGGAATCCGCCGCCGGGCCGGATCTGGGTGAACGGCTACTGGAAGCGCGACGACAAGGGCTGGTTCCGGGTGGCCGGGTTCTGGAGCGACCGCCAGACCGACCGGCTCGACTGGAGGAAGTCGGGCCCGCCGACCGATCGCCCCGACGACAACCCGGGGGCCTCACCGGGCTCCGACTATTTCTACGTCCCCGGCTTCTTTGCTCCCGATGGAGATGGGGTCGCCTGGAAGAAGGGGTACTGGTCGAAGGCGCAGCCCGGTTGGTCCTGGGTCCCCGCCCAGTGGGTCCGCCAGCCCGAAGGCTGGACGTTCCAGGATGGCTATTGGGACCGGACGCTTGAAGATCGGGGCACCTTGTTCGCCCCCGCCGAGGTGACGGATGCCGAGAAGACCGGCAACGCCGTCTATACCCCGGTCTCGCAGATCGCTCCCGAGCAGTACGGCAAGCTCTACGGGGCCTTCGGCCGCCCGAACTCCAACTACGACGGCTACCCCGGTTGCTACTACGACGATAGCGGCCGCTACTACGGCTACGCCAACTACGGCAATATCGGCGGCTACTACGGCTACCTCGACTACCCCTACGCCGGGTCCTACGGTTATCCCTACTATGCCCAGCCCGTGGCTTTCGGCGGGTACGGCGGGTACGGGAATTACGGCGGATATGGCGGCTACGGTTACGGGGGCCTCGGGGGCTATGGCTTCAGCTACACCGGGTACGGCGGGTACGGCGGGTACGGCGGGTACGGCGGGTACGGCGGGTACGGCGGCTATGGTGGTTTCGGTGGTTTCGGTGGTTTCGGCGGTTTCGGTGGTTTCGGCGGGAGTTTTTATCCCTATGGAGGCTACGGCCTGGGATATTACCCGGGCTATTACGGTGGCCTTGGTGGGTTCGGCCTCGGCGGCTTCGGGCTGGGTGGGTTCGGGCTCGGGCTCGGGCTCGGGCTGGGCTTCGGGTATGGTGGCTTCGGGTACGGTGGCTATGGGTTCGGGGGTTACGGCCATCGCGGCTGGGGCGGTAGTTATCCCGGCTGGGGCCACGGCGGCTATCCCGGCTATGCTTTCCACCACGGAGGAGTTCCGGGGCTCGGGTATGGCGGCCAGGGCGGCTATTGGGGTCGCGGATACAACGGAGGATTCCCGGGAGGGAATCACGCGATCTACTCCAACGCCCCGAGGGGGGTGTTCAACCAGGGCAATCGGATCGGTGGCATCAACGGAAACGGGAACGTCTTCAACAACACCACCGTCATCAACAACAACCGGGTGGGCTCGACGTTCGTGAATCGGGGCAATATCGGGAACATCGGGAATATCGGGCGGAATGGTTTCCAGCCCACGATCGGCGGGCGGGGCGTGATGGCGCCGGCGTCGTCGCATGCCTACGGGAATCCCTTCCACACGGCGGCTTCGTCGGGCTTGAATCGCGGCGTCGGCGCGGCCGGGTCGCACTGGAACACGGGCTATAACGGAGGCCACCAGGCGGCCCTCAACCACACCGTGGCCAGGCCGAGCTTCGCATCCAGCACCAATGGGCTGAACGGCGGGGTCCGGAATCTGAATCAGGGTGCCGGCGTCCTCAACGGGGGCAACCGACCGGCGGGTATCGGCGGGAATGCGGGTCAATCCTTCGGCGGGAATGGCGCTCCGCGGGTCGGTGGGGGTTATGGCGGCCAGCATGCTGCCGGGGGCAACTTCGCCGCCCCGCACGTCGGGGGTAATGGATTCGCCGGTGCCCCGCACGTCGGGGGTAATGGATTCGCCGGTGCCCCGCATGTCGGCGGTAATGGATTCGCCGCCCCGCACG